>Ga0136620_10000781_pt1 | contig 14527 bp, 16 predicted proteins | sample AntDrymUQ4162106_2_FD_104806 | JGI IMG/M metagenome (GOLD analysis project Ga0136620, IMG submission 104806) | Polar desert sand microbial communities from Dry Valleys, Antarctica - metaG UQ416 (21.06) | ecosystem: Environmental > Terrestrial > Soil > Desert | place: Antarctica: Dry Valley... | reverse complement strand
GGTCGTGGAGCAGCGGCTGTCCGGCGAGGGGGCCCAGGGCCCCGAGATCGGCGCCGCGGCGCGGCTGTGCGGAGGCGACGTCGACCGCGCCCGCTACCTGCTCTCCGAGCCGGGTCGCGAGCTCCGCGCCCGCGCCGAGGCCTGCGCCCGCGACGCCACGGCCGGCGAGGCGGAGCGGCGACCCTGGCTGGCGCTGCTGGAAACCGCCGATGCCGCCGGTGAGAAGACCGGCGAGCAGGTCGGCGCCCGCATGGTGGCCGATGCCGAGGGGCTGGAGGCGAAGGAGCGGCGGCGCCGTATCCGCGAGGCCGAGGATGCCGCAAAGCGCGCCGCGCGTGCACGCCGCACCGAGGTCCTCGATCTGGCGCTGGCGCTGTGCGCGGGCTGGTTTCGCGACCTCGCGGCCGTGGCCGAGGGCGCGCCCGAGCTCGTTCACAACCGCGATCGGCTCGAGCTTCTCCAAGCCGACGCCGAGGGCCTCGAGCCGACGGCGGCGCGCCGCGCCGCCGAGCTCGCGCTCGAGACGCGCCGCAACCTCCAGGTCAACGTCTCCGAAGAGCTCGCGCTCGAGACGCTCTTCTACCGGGCCGAGGCCGTGCTTCGCTAGCGACGTGCCCGGGCGCTTGCGACCGCGCTCGAGTGCGGTCCCCATCACTCTGTTAAGAGCCGCTTAGATACTGACCGTGGCAGCGAAGCCCACGGATCCGATTCCGCGCCGGCGCCGCTTCGGCGTTCGGCTATGGCTCAGCCTGGCGTTCGCGGCCGTCGGGATCGTGACCGGGATCTCGGTCTACGTCTTCGTCAGCGGCTCGAGCGAGGACTCCGCCGACGAGCGCTCGACCGAGCTCGCGATCGGGCAGACCTTTCGGCTCGCGGAGCAGGTCGAGCAGACCGCGCCGGGGCTCGCCGACGAGGTCGTCGAGGGAGCGCGCAGCGAGAGCTTCGCCGCCTGGGTCTACGACCGCCGCGGCGAGCTGACGACGCCGGCGAGCGTGCTCGAGCTCAACATCTCCGAGGTCCCGCGCCGCGCCGAGGCGCTGCGCCGCGCCCTCAGCGGCAGGGCGTTCGTCGATCGGGTGCGTGGCAACGTCACGGTCGTCTGCGCACCGGTCGTCCGCGGCGGCCGCATCCAGGGCGCGGTGCTCGCCAGAGCCGACCAGCCTCCGGAGGTCCGCGAGGCGCTCGAGGCGGTTCGCGAGGACCGCCTGACGGCGCTCGCGATCGCCGTCGGCATCGCCGTCCTGATCGGGGCGATCGTCGCCAGCCTGATCACGGTGCGGCTCAAGCGGCTCGCGACCGGGGCGGCGCAGCTCGCCGAGGGCCGGCTCGACACGCCGCTCGAGTCGCGCGGGCGCGACGAGATCGGCGATCTCGGCCGTGCACTCGAGCGCATGCGCGCGGCGCTGCGAGAGAGCTTCGAGCTGCTGTCGACCGAGCGCGACACCCTGTCGGCGATCCTCGACGCGCTCAGCGAGGCCGTGATGGTCGTTTCGTTCGATGGTGCGGTTCGGTTCTCCAACCCCGCCGCCGAGCCGCTGATCGACAGCGGCGACAGGGCCGCCGCCGCTTTGACGCCGTGGCTGCGGCGGGCGTCCGAGCGCGGCGAGTCAAGCGCCGACGCCCTGCGCGTCGGCGACCGCGTCTATGCGCTTCAGGCGCGTGAGCTGGCGGCCGAGGGCGCGGTGCTCGCCGTCGTGCGCGACCGCACCGAGGAGCTGCGCCGAGAGCTCGCCGAACGCGACTTCGTCTCCAACGCAGCGCACGAGCTGCGCAATCCGATCGCCGGGATATCGGGCTCGATCGAGGTCCTGCTCGCCGGAGCCAAGGACGAGCCCGAGGCGCGCGAGCACTTCCTCGGCCGCCTCGCCGAGGACACCGAGCGCATCAGCCGGCTCACCCATGCGCTGCTCACGCTGGCGCGCGTCGAGGGCTCGGGGGAGAGCGAGACGGGGGTGGTCGACGTCGCGATCGCCGCCGAGGAGGCGATGCAGGCGGTGATGCCCCCCTCGGAGCTCGAGGTCTCGGTCGACGTCGAGCCGGGGCTCAGCGTCGACGGCGATACGGCGCTGCTTCGCCAGGTCCTGATCAGCTTCCTCACCAACGCCTACAAGAACACGCCCCCGGACGGCACGGTTACCCTTCGCGCCCGTGGAGCCGAAGGTGACGCCGTGATCGAGGTAAGCGACACGGGCATCGGGATTGCCGAGAAGGAGCAGAGCCGCATCTTTGAACGCTTCTACAGGGGCAGCAATGCCTTCGAGAAGGAGGGCTTCGGCCTCGGGCTGTCGATCGCGCGGCGCATGGTCGAGGTGATGGGCGGCCGGATCGGCGTGCGTTCCGAGGTCGATCGCGGCAGCGTCTTCTGGGTCCGGCTGCCGGTCGCAAAGCCCGCTCCCACACCGGTGGCCTGACGATGGAGCCGGCGTGAGCAGCGGCCGCATCCTGATCGCCGACGACGAGCCCTCGGTGCGCGACTCCGTCAGCTATGCGCTCCAGCAGGAGGGCTTCGACGTGACGCTCGCCGTCGACGGCGACGACGCCGAGACAAAGCTCGAGGGCGAGCAGCCTGACTTCGACCTGCTGATCCTCGACATCATGATGCCGGGGCGCAGCGGCCTCGATCTGTGCCGCGAAGTCCGCGGCCGCAGTCCGGTGCCGATAATCCTGCTGACCGCAAAGGACGCCGAGGTCGACAAGGTCGTGGGGCTCGAGGTGGGGGCCGACGACTACGTGACGAAGCCGTTCTCGGTCCGCGAGCTGCTCGGCCGCGTGCGGGCTCAGCTTCGCCGCCGCGAGCTCGACCGCACGAGCGTCCCCGAGGGCAGCCGGGTCCACGCGGGCGCTGTCAGCATCGACCTCGCGCGCCACCTGGTCACCGTGGGCGGCCAGCCGGTCAACCTCACGCGCTCGGAGTTTCAGGTCCTGCGCCTGCTCGCCGAGCACCCCGGCCAGGTCTTCAGCCGGCTCGAGATCATGGAGGAGCTGTGGCAGTCGGAGTTCCGCGGCGACGTGCGCGCCTGCGACGTCCACATCTCCAACCTGCGCCAGAAGATCGAGCCCGACCCCCAGGACCCCGAGCTCGTGCTGACGGTCCGCGGCGTCGGCTACAAGCTCGCCGAGGACGAGAGCTCGCCGGGCTAGCGCGCGATCCGGTCCCTGATCACGCGCCACGGGTTGGCGACCAGCGCTCCGCGTGCCGCGGCGTGCAGAGCGCGCCCGAGCATCGATTCCGAGATCGTTCCGGGCTCGGGGAGGTCGAAGACGAGCTCGAGGTTGCCCGACGCGCTGCGGCGCGGCCCATCGGCATCGGGAGCGACGTGGCGGAAGAGCTCGAGCGCGTCGGTGTTGTCGCTCAGCACGAGGGCGACGAAGCGCTCGATGCCCTCGTCGCGGGCGCGCTCGACCAGCGCTTCGAGCAGCGCGGTCCCGGCGCCGCGACCCTGCCAGTCGTCGACGACGGTGACCGCGACCTCGGCCTCGAGCTCCTCGGACGACCTGATGTAGCGCGCCACCCCGACCGGCACGCCCGTCCCGTCCTCGAACCCGATCAAGGCCTCATGGTCGTGATGGTCGACCTCGGTCAGATAGACGAGGTCGCGGTTGCTGAGGCGCGCGAGGGGAGCGAAGAAGCGCCGGTAGCGCGACTCGGGGCTGAGGCGCTCGAAGCCGGAGACGATTGCGTCCTTGTCGCCGCCGCGGATCGGCCGCACGACGAGCTGGGAGCCGTCTCGCAGCTCGACGGCCCGGGGGAGGGGATGTGGTTGATCGCTCACCATTCTGCGGCGTTCGCTTGAGCTGCACATGATGCTCGCAGCGGAGCTGCGCCCGAAAAAACTAGACTCAGCGAGGCGCCGGCGTAGCTCAGCTGGTAGAGCACTTCACTCGTAATGAAGGGGTCCCCGGTTCGAGTCCGGGCGCCGGCTTGACCAAAGCGTGATCGGAGGAGGCGAATGGCGCAGGACAACGTGGACGTAATCCAGACGGCGTGGGACGCGTTCGGACGTGGCGACATCGAAAAGGCGACGTCCGTGGCCGACCCCAATGCCGAGTTCCACGCTCCCGAGACGCTGCCCTGGGGCGGGACCTATCACGGCCCCGAGGGCTTCGCCGAGCTGCTGGCGAGCATCCGCGGCAACTTCGACAAGTTCGACGCCAAGCCGGACAAGGTGCTCGGGGCCGACGACGATCACGTGGTCGTCGTCGCGAAGTTCACCGCCCGGACCAAGAAGGGCCAGGACGTAGAGGGCGAGGCCGTGTGGATCTACAAGATGCGCAATGGCCAGGTCATGCGGGGCGAGGCCTTCACCGACTCGGCCCGGTTGCTCGAGGCGCTGGGCAAGTAGTGGTCGCCGCTCGAGGCGCAGGGCAGTTGGCGGTCGCCGCCGCGACTCGCGCTGTGTAGGCATCCGCCTCTCGGTCGTAATCGTCACCTTCAACAGCGCCGCGGCCGTGCGGCGCTCGCTGCCCGCGCTCGCGGCTCAGCTCAGCGACGACGACGAGCTGATCGTCGTCGACAACGAATCGTCCGATGCCACGGCGGCGCTCGTCGCCGAGCTCGTCCCGGAGGCCACGCTGATCGAGGCCGGTGCGAACCTCGGCTTCGCCGCCGGCTGCAACCGCGGCGCCGAGGCGGCATCCGGCGAGCTGCTGGTGCTGCTCAACCCAGACGCCGTGCCGGCGGCCGGATTTCGCGATGCGATCGTGCGGCCCGCTGTCGAGAAGGCCGGCTGGGCCGCGTGGATGGGCCTCGTGACGGCCGAAGCGGGAAAGGTCGTCAACACCGAGGGCGGGGTCGTCCACTTCACGGGCCTTGCCTGGGCGGGCGGCGCGGGTCGCCGGCTCGACTCGGCCCCTGCGCCGCAGGCCGGCGAGGTCGGGTTCGCGTCCGGCGCCTGCTTCGCGATCCCGCTCGCGACCTGGCGCGAGGTCGGCGGCTTTTCCGAGCACTTCTTCCTCTACGAGGAGGACGTCGACCTCTCGCTGCGGCTGCGGCTCACCGGCGGCCGGCTCGGGATCGAGCCCGACGCGCTCGTCGACCACGACTATGAGTTCGGCAAGGGCGCAGCCAAGTGGCGCTACCTGGAGCGCAACCGCTGGGCGATGATCGTTCGCACCTACCCGGCGCCGCTGCTGGTCCTCGTCACGCCGGCCCTGCTGCTGACCGAGCTGGCGCTGATTCCGGCAGCGCTCGGCGGCGGCTGGGGGACGCAGAAGCTGCGCGCCGTCGGCGAGGGACTCGTGGCGTTGCCGCGCCTGCTGCGCGAGCGCCGCGGGATTCAGGCCGGGCGCACGATCACCGCGGCCGAGTTCGCGGCCGGCATGACGGCCGAGCTCTCGTCGACCTACCTCGGCGCGGTCACGCGCGTGGCGCCGCTGCGCTGGGGGCTTCGGGCCTACTGGTCGCTGGTACGGGCGCTGCTCGGAGCCGCAGGCTCGCGCTCGCGCTGATCGCCGTTGGGCTCACGCGACGCCTCGCCGCCATTGGTGTTCGACCGCAGGCGGCGCTGCTGCTCGTCGAGCCGGGCGACCTCCTGGGCGAGGATCTTGGTCTCGTCGCCGAGCCGCGACGTGGCGACCGAGAAGTGCAGCAGCAGCACGAAGATCACCCCGAAGGCGACGAGGAACAGCGCGTTGGCCGGCACCGCGATCCCGAGGAAGTCGGAGCCGATGTTGAGCAGGTCGCGCCAGATCGCGAGCACCATCAGCGCCAGCGCGGCCGACATCCAAAGCAGGGCGTAGCGCTCGACCAGCCGTCTTCGGCGCACGAGCTCGAGCACGAGCCCGAACATCAGCACGGTCGCCAGGATCGCGACGATCTGGACTCGGGTATCGATTCCGCCCTCGACGGCGAGCGCCATCACGATCCCCCCGCTCCCGGCGCCGGGTCGGCGCTCGCCTTGGTGACCGCGCCCGGCGCCACCGACTCTCCGCCCGGGTGGTCCGGTGGGTCGTCGACCGGCACGGGCCGGCGGCGCGTCAGCCCGACGAAGATCGCGAGCAGGACCTTGACCATGTAGTAGGCGCTGCGGGGATAGTCGATCGAGGAGCGTCCGAAACCTCGCGCGTTCATCCGCACCGGGACCTCCTGGAGGCGTAGGCGGTGTGCGTGCAGCATCAGGATCGCCTCCACCTCGGGATAGTCGTGCGGGTAGTCGCGCGCGAAGAGCTCGATCCCGCGGCGGTTGGTCATCCGAAAGCCCGAGGTCGGGTCGGTGATCCTGCGCCTGACGATCAAGGTTAGAACGACCGAGAAGATCAGGTTTCCGATCCGGCGCCCGATCGGCACCTTGTAGCCGGGGTTCTCGAGGAAGCGGCTGCCGCAGACCATGTCCGCCTCGCCCTCCTCGGTGCGCAGCGTCGCGAGCAGCTCGTCGAGATACTCGGTCTTGTGCTGACCGTCGCCGTCGACCTGGACCGCGACGTCGTAGTCGTTGACGAGCGCGTACTTGAAGCCCGTCTGCATCGCTCCTCCGATTCCGAGGTTGAACGGCAGCCGGATCACGGTCGCGTCCGTTGCCTCGGCGGCGGCGACGGTCTCGTCGGTCGAGCCGTCGTCGACCACGACGACGTCGAAGTCCGGAGCCGAGCGCCGAATGTCGCGCACGACCCTTGCGACCATCCCCTCCTCGTTGTACGCGGGGACGATCGCCAGCTTGCGCAGGTGATCGGATTGCTGGGTGGCCATTGCGGGCTCGCGGCGCGACCGCGACAGCGGGCGCTTCCGAGGTCCGACGCAGGTTAGCGGCCAAAGTCCGGCGATCCGCAAGCTCGGTCGCGCGCGCCCAGAGGGCAGGGATCGGCCGCTCGTGGCCGTACTCAGCCACCAGGGCGATGGAGTCATCATCCGGACACGTGCATGACGCCGCGCACGCCGACGCGCGCCACCGCGACTCGCCGATGACTAGCCCGACGCGTTGTCGGACTGCTCTCGCGTCGAGAGGATCTCGTCGCGCTCGGCGAGCCGGTGGCGGCGCCGCGTCTCGGCCTCGCGCTGGCGACGCTGCTCGGACTCGGCCGTGATCTCGAGCGGGGGCGCGGGGGTCGGCTTGCCGTCGTCGTCGAGCGCGACCATCGTCAGATACGCGGTGCTGGTGTGACGGCGCTCGCCGCTGATCGGGTTCTCGGCCTCGACGCGCACACCGACCTCCATCGATGTGCGCCAGACCGCGTTCACGCTCGCGCTGCAGGTCAGAAGCTCGCCGACGTAGACGGGGTGAAGAAACGCCATCCGGTCCATCGCCGCCGTCACGGCGCGCCGCCGGGCGTGCTTGATCGCGGCGAGGCCGGCGGCCTCGTCGCACAGCTTCATCACCGTGCCGCCGTGTACGAACCCGGCCGAGTTCGCGTCGCTGATCCCCATCCAGCGGACGAGGATCGAGGCGGACTCGGCGGCGGGCTTGGCCTCCATGGCGGGCGATGCTAAAGCTCGGCGCCGCCAAGGTCCGATGTGGGGTTGAAGCTGTCTGATCATGTCGATGTCGCCGCCACGCTCTCCATCCACGCTCGTCCCGAGGACGAGGTCGCCCGCGTTCGTGCTCACGGCGGCGGCGGTTATCGGTTCGTCGCGCCGCCGGGCTACTACATGCTCTTCGTTCTGCGTGACGGGGTACCGTCGGTGGCGCGCTGGGTCTTGATGACCGACGCCGCCAAGGACGCGCCGCGCATCCCCCGGCGCCGCAGATGACCGTCCCATCGAGGGCCTGACGGCGGGCGAGGCGGGCGCCCGCCGGCCCGCGCTCGACGGGCTCGCGACGCGGATCGAGTCGTGCCGGCTCTGCCCGCGTCTCGTCGCGTGGCGAGAAGCCGTCGCCGCCGATCCCCCCCGCCGACATCAGGGCGAGCGCTATTGGGGGCGGCCGGTCGCCGGATTCGGGGACCCCGGTGCGCGAATCGTGGTCGTCGGGCTCGCCCCGGCAGCCAATGGCGCCAACCGGACCGGCCGGGTGTTCACGGGCGACCGCTCGGGAGACTGGCTGTTCGCGGCGCTGCACCGCGCCGGTCTTGCGAACCGGCCGCGCTCGGAGCATCGCGACGACGGGCTGCGACTGCGCGGCGCCTGGGTCACGGCTGTCAACCGCTGCCCGCCGCCGGCCAATCGGCCGACGCCCGCCGAGCGCGACAACTGCCTGCCCTATCTGATGCAGGAGCTCGAGCTGCTTGGCCTGGCGCGGGGGATCGTCGCGCTCGGCGGGTTTGCCTGGGACGGCGCGCTGCGAGCGCTGCGCGGACTCGGCCACACGGCGCCGCGACCGCGACCGCGCTTCTCCCATGGCGCCGAGGTCGATATCGGGCCCTACACCCTGCTCGGCTGCTTTCACCCCAGCCAGCAGAACACGTTCACCGGTCGCCTTCGCGAGGGGATGATGGAGGAGGTCTTCGCCCGCGCGCGCGAGCTGTCGACCTGACGTTCGGAGTGTGGGAGGATCGGTTCCGACGGGGGAAGAGTTGCCGCAGTCACCCAACCCGAGAGGTTCCGCGCGCCACGGCTACGGCGTGCGCCTCGGCCTGGTGCTGACGGGTGCGCTCGCCGCTTGCGGCATGGCGCTACCGGGTGGCGCCTTGGCCCAGGGCACGGGCGACATCCCCAACTTTCCCGGGCTGCTGCCGGCGAACCCGGCCAACTCGGCATCGACGGTGTGGCCGGGCTTCGACATCTGCCCGACGGGAGATCCGGTCTGCCCTGAGGAGGTCATCCTCGAGATGTACGAGCGCTGGCGCCCGCTCAGCCAATCCTGTGACCACCGTGCGGTCTTTGCGCTCACCTACCTGAGGACGACTGAGGAGTACCTGCGAACCGTGCGCGCCGAGCCGACGTTCTTCGACGACGGACCCTGGGTCAGCCACGAGGACGCGAACTTCGCCGAGTTCTACTTCATCGCCGAGGACGCCTACGGCGCCGGCGAGCCGATCCCGCAGGCGTGGCGCAGCGCCTTCGACGCCGCCGCGTCGCCGAACGTGACCGGAGCCGGGGACCTGCTGCTGGGGATGAGCGCGCACATCAACCGCGACCTCCCGTACACGCTCGCGTCCGTGGGCCTCGTGCCCCCGGGCGGTGGAACGCGCAAGACCGATCACGATCGCGTCAACTTCTTCCTCAACCGCATCGCCGACCCGCTGCAGCAGGAGCTCGGCGACCGCTACGACCCATTCTTCGCGACCACGGACGCCGGGCCGTCGCCGTTCGACGAGATCGGGATCCTCCAGGCGGTGCGGGGCTTTCGCCAGAACGCCTGGCAGAACGCTGAGAACCTCGTCAACGCGAGCGACGACGCCCAGCGCGAGCAGGCCTCCGCCGGGATCGAGGCCTACTCGAGCACCGCCGCCGCCACGATCCTCGCCGGCAACACGATCCCGGGCTACGGCCCGATCCGCGACGCGTGGTGCGAAGAGCACAACCCCGCCTCGGCGCGGCTCGAGATCAAGGGCAAGCTGCGCGGCATCGTGCATCGCAAGCGCCTGCCGGTGATGGTGTGGGCCGACGGGCCGGCGCGCTTCGAGCTCGGCGGCACGCTGCTCAAGCCCGGCAAGGGCCCGAAGGGCCCGGGGGGGACGCTGAAGCTGACCCGGCCGACGAAGGTCCAGTTCGCCGAGCCGGGGTGGCAGCGGGCGACGCTGCGGTTGACCCGCGCCGGTCGCCGCAAGCTGGCGCGGCTGCGCAGCGCGAGCGTCGCGGTCGATTTGTCGGCTCCGTATGGCTTCGGGATCGGCGAGCGCCGCACGATCGAGCGCCGCCGGCGCCACGGCTAGACGCTCCGATGGGAAGGTCCTAGAGGCCCGCCGGCACGCGCTCGGGGCGCGCGATTCCCTCCGACCGGGCAGCCTCGGCGACCGCGCTCGCGACCTCGGCGTGGACCTGCGGGTCGAGGGCGTCGGGGACGAGCTCGGACTCGGCGGTGATGGCGGCGATCGCGCGCGCGGCGGCGAGCTTCATCCCGGTCGAGATCCGGTCCGCGCCGATCGACAGCGCGCCGCGGAAGATGCCCGGAAAGCCGAGCACGTTGTTGACCATCGAGCCGTCGGCCGCGAACGCGGCGCCGGCGCGCTCGGCGACCAGCGGCGAGATCTCGGGGTCGGGGTTGGTCAGCGCCAGGATCACCTGACCGTCGCGGATGTGGTCGGGCTCGATCAGGCCGGGCTGCCCCGTCGTAGCGACGACGATCTGGGCGCCGGCCATCACGTCCTCGAACGACCCGATCTCGATCCCGCGCTCACGGGCGCGGGCATGCGAGCGCTCGTCGGGATCCGACGCGACCACCCGGCTGGCCCCGGCCTCGACCATCAGCGTCGCGATCCCGAGGCCGGCGGCGCCGAGGCCGATCTGGCCGACGACCGCGTGCTCGAGCGCCAGGTTCGCGTTCGCGCACGCGACGAGCGCGGCGCCGAGCGTCGCGACGGCGGTCCCGTGGACGTCGTCGTGCATAACCGGGACGTCGAGCGCCTCGATCAGCCGCGGCTCGATCTCGAAGCACTCAGGGACGCGGATGTCCTCGAGGTGGATCGCCCCGAAGCCGGGCGCGATCCGGATCACCGTGTCGACGAACTCGTCGGCGTCCTCGGTGTCGATCAGGATCGGCACCGCCGAGACGCCGACCATCTGGCGGTAGAACAGCGCCTTTCCCTCCATCACCGGGGCCGACGCGACCGGCCCGATGTTGCCGAGCCCGAGGACGCGGGTCCCGTTGGTGCAGATGGCCACCGTGCGGCCGATCATCGTGTAGCGATGGGCGAGCGCCGGATCCTCGGCGATCGCCATGCAGACGCGGGCAACGCCGGGCGTGTAGACGTCGCGCATGTCCTGCAGCGTGTCGACCTTGGCGATGACCTCCATCGCCAGCTTGCCGCCCTCGTGCGCGCGCAGCGCACGGTCCCAATAGGAGAGCACGCGCACGTCGTCGAGCTGGCTCAGCATCCCTGCGACGCGCTTTGCCTGCCCGTGGTCGCGGACCTCCACCGAAACCTCGCGGATCGAGCGCTCGCGGCCGATCGTCACCGTGACGATGTCGCCGATCAACCCGCCGGCCTCGGCGATCCGCTGGCACAGCGTCGCGAGCTGACCCGGCACGTGGGGCTGCTCCACCCGATAGACGTAGTCGACCGCCATCGCTCCGCTTAACCTAAACGCTGATCTATTTGTTCCCGCTCAACCTCCCCAACCTGCTCACCGTCGCGCGCATCCTCGCCGTGCCGGTGCTGGTCGTCGCGCTGCTCGACGAGACGCCGAACGGCGACACCTTCGCCGCGGTCGTATTCGCGCTCGCGGCGCTGACCGACGGGCTTGATGGCTACATAGCGCGGTCGCGCGGGTCGGTGACGACGTTCGGCAAGCTGATGGACCCGGTCGCCGACAAGCTGCTGATCGTCGCGGCGCTGATCTCGCTCGTCTCGCTCGGCCGCCTCGCCGCCTGGGTCGCGATGGTGATCATCGCGCGCGAGTTCGCCGTCACGGCGCTGCGCGCGGTGGCCGCCGAGCAGGGCGTCGTGATCTCGGCGAGCTGGCTCGGCAAGCTCAAGACGATCCTTCAGGTGGCAGCGGTGTTCGCGCTGATCGTCGTCTCCGAGCCGGTGCCGCTCGGGGTTGACCTGCTCGTCTACGCGGCTGTGGCGGCGACGCTGATCAGCGGCGCCGACTACTTCTTCGGGCTCAGAAGGAAAACCGAGGAGGCGAGCTCGCGGCCGGCTAGGAAGCCGGAGCCTCGAGCCACTCGCGCGTCGTGAGGTGCTGGGGAGAGTGCTCCCCCGAGCCGATCTCAGTCCTGATCTCCGACAGCAGGCCGTAGCGCTCGGCGACGACGCTGTGGCGGTGGATCGTCTCGAGGTTCTCCTGGCGGGCGTGGACGAACGCGTCGGCGGCCAGGTCGGTATAGGCCTCGCAGACGCTGCGGACCATCTCCCGCACACAGTCCTCGACGAAGCGCGGGCGCGCGTGGGCCTTCTCCACGACCTCGACCTCGTCCGAGCGCTTCATCAGGCCGTAGATCTCCGAGCTCATCGACTGCTCGACGATGCGCAGGAGGTCACGCGCGTCGATATCGATCGGGGAGCCCTCGGGGCGGCCGATGTAGAGGGTCCCGATGCCGCGCTGGTTGTGGGTCGCGGTGGGGATCGCCGCCAGCGCGCGCTCGGCTTCTTCCTCGTCAAATCCGCTCTCGGCGAGGCGCTCTAGCGCCCGGCTCGCGACGAGGCCCTGGGCGCAGGGACATGCGGTCATCCCCTGCGCCTGGACGCCGGTCAGGGTGCGGGTCCCGCGCTGCGACGCCACGGCCGTGCCGAAGAGGGTGTAGATCTCCTGCGTCTCGAGCCCGCTGACCGGCGTCTTGACGGTCTCGGGGTAGCGAGCCGTGATCGTGACCTCGGCGCGTAGGCCCTGCTGGCGCTCGCGCACGCGCTCGGCGATGTGGGCGGCGAGGACCTCGGCCTTGAACGCCTCGCCGAGGACGACCTCGTCGATCACCTCTCCGACGACCTCCTCGAAGCGCGACATGTGGGCGCCGGCCTGGTGAGGATTGAGGTCGACGAGGCATTCGAGCTCGGCGTAGTAGAGCTGGGCGGCGTCGGATCCGCCGCCGCCGGCCACCCGCAAGACCTTCTCGATCCCGGTCACGCCGACTCGCGAAAGGCTGAGCGAGGTCTGCGGCGTCGACGCCTGCACGTCGGGCGCGCTGCTCGGCAATAGCTCGGTCATATCGCCCATCGTGCGGGGATGTTAGGGGCAGGACGGGGTTATACTCCGCCGCCTCGGGGAGCTGATGAGAGCCATGGAGAGGCACTGATGGCTGACAAGGGGGAAGCCCTCCTGACCCACCAGGAGGAGCAGGTCACGTCCGGGGACTCATCCGCGGAGCTCAACGGCGAGGCGCCTTTCGCCGATCACGACGAGCTCCAGCGGGTCATTGCGCAGGGGCATGAGCGCGGCTACCTGACCTTCGAGGAGATCGCGGGCACGCTCGAGGAGATCGAGGTCACCAAGGAGCAGATCCAGACGCTCCACACCTACCTCGTCGAGCATGGGGTCGACGTGATCGCCGCCGACGGGCTCACCGCCTACGAGGAGGCGAAGGGCTCGCAGCCCGAGGCGCCGAAGAAGCCGGAGCTCGATCTCACGGTCGAGCCGAGCCTCGACTCGCTGCGGCTCTACCTGCGCTCGATCGGAAGGGTGGAGTTGCTGACTGCGGAGCAGGAGATCGAGCTTGCGAAGCGCTTCGAGCGTGGTGAGCTGACCGCAAAGCGGCACATGGTCGAGGCGAACCTGCGCCTCGTCGTCTCGATTGCCAAGGGGTACCTGGGTCGCGGGCTCAGCTTCCTCGACCTGATCCAGGAGGGGTCGCTGGGGCTGATCCGCGCCGTCGAGAAGTTCGACTACCGGCGTGGCTACAAGTTCTCGACCTACGCGACGTGGTGGATCCGCCAGGCGGTGACCCGGGCGATCGCCGACAAGGCGCGGACGATCCGGGTCCCGGTGCACATGGTGGAAAAGCTCAACCGGGTCGCCCACGTCGAGCGCCAGCTCGTGCAGAGCCTGGGCCGCGAGCCGGAGCCCGCCGAGATCGCCGAGGAGCTCAAGCTCACGGTGGCGGAGGTCCGCGAGATCCAGCGTGTTGCCCAGACGCCGATCTCGCTCGAGAAGCCGATCGGCGACGAGGACGAGTCGGAGCTGGGTGACTTCGTCGCCGACGACGACGCCGAGTCGCCGTATGAGACCGCACAGGAGAGCCTGCAGCGCGAGGACGTCCAGCGCGCGCTCGACGCGCTACCCGAGCGCGAGCGTCAGGTGATCGAGCTGCGCTTCGGCCTGCGCGGCCACGAGCCGCTGACGCTCGAGGAGGTTGGACGAGCGTTCGGAGTCACGCGCGAGCGCATCCGCCAGATCGAGACCAACACGCTCAAGAAGCTCAAGCAGCTGCCGGAGTCCCAGCGGCTGCGGGACCTCCCCTAGAGCCCCGGGCGCCACGGGCCGGCGTCGGCTGCGCTGCGGGGTGCAGCTGCGATGATGGGCGCGTGGACGGGCGAACGGACCGCCGCCGGAAGGCCGCGTACCTGTTCTGGCGCCTGTTCAACCCCGTCGCGCGCCCGTTTGCCGGCTACGTGCCCTGGTGGGTCGTGCTCGAGACCACCGGGCGCCGCAGCGGTCAACCGAGACGCACGCCGCTGGCCAGGGGCCCAATCGACGGCTCGACCGCGTGGCTGATCTCGGTCCACGGGGAACGCGCCTTCTTCGCCCGAAACATCGCCGCGGACTCGCGCGTGCGACTCAAGTTCCGGGGGCGCTGGCGCGCGGGCAACGCCGAGCTGCCTCCGATGGACCCCGAGATCGTGACCCGGTTCAACCTCTACGCGCGAACGGGGCCGCGAACGCTCGGCATCGAGCCGAGGCTGGTGCGGATCGAGCTCATCGTGCCTTAGCCCTGGCAACGCGTCGGCCCTCGTTGAAGGCGAGTCGTCGCCATTAGAATCGCAAGAACCCTCGGGGGAGTATCCAAGCGGTCAACGGATGCGGCCTGTAAAGCCGTGGGCTTATGCCTTCGCAGGT
>Ga0136620_10000778_pt1 | contig 14541 bp, 18 predicted proteins | sample AntDrymUQ4162106_2_FD_104806 | JGI IMG/M metagenome (GOLD analysis project Ga0136620, IMG submission 104806) | Polar desert sand microbial communities from Dry Valleys, Antarctica - metaG UQ416 (21.06) | ecosystem: Environmental > Terrestrial > Soil > Desert | place: Antarctica: Dry Valley... | reverse complement strand
TCGTCCAGGTCGATGTGGGCGCGCTCGGGCTGACCTCCCAGGACGCCCTGCGGCGTCTGGCAGGCGAGGGAGTCGGCCTTTCCGCGACGATCCACCCGAACGTCCTCAGAGCGGTGACGCACCTCGACGTCACCGACGAGGCGGTCGAGCAGGCAATCGAGCTGATCCCGAAGGCGCTCGGGGTCCTTGTCCGCGCCTGACGCGCTCGCGCTCGAGCTCGGCCGCGCCGTCTCGACGGCGCAGTCCGAGCAGCGGCTGCCCAGCCTGAGCGCGGCCGTCTTCCGCGACGGCGAGGTCGTGTGGAGCGAGGCAGTGGGTCTCGCGCAGGTGGAATCCGGGGTCGAGGCGACGCCCGAGCACCAGTACCGGATCGGGTCGATCACCAAGACCTTCACAGCCGCGGCGATCATGCAGTTGCGAGACGAGGGCAGGCTCGAGCTCGACGATCCGCTCGGAGAGCACATCCCCGGTGTCTCGCACGCCACGCCGACCCTGCGGCGCATCCTGGCGCACGCGTCCGGGCTGCAGCGCGAGTTTCCCGGCGAGCTGTGGGAGGCCATGGTCGACCCGCCCCGCGAGGAGCTCCTGGCCGGAGTCGTCGACGCCGAGCAGGTGCTCCCCCCGGGGGAGCACTGGCACTACTCGAACCTCGGCTATGCGCTGCTCGGCGAGGTGGTCGCCCGGGTCGCGGGGATGCCGGCCGAGCGGTACCTGCAGGAGCGAATCCTCGAGCCGCTCGGGCTTTCGCGGACGACCTGGCTGCCGGAGAGCCCCTCGGCACGCGGGTATCTGGTCGAGCCGTATCAGCAGGGGGTCAGGCCGGAGGCCGAACTCGTGCTGCAGCGCTCCGCGCCGATCGGACAGCTCTGGAGCACCACGGGCGACCTCGCGCGCTGGGGGGCATTCCTCGCCGACCCCGACCCCTCCGTGCTCGAGCCGGCGACGGTCGAGCAGATGCACGCCGTCCAGGTGATGGCCGAGCCCGACCGCTGGCTGCTCGCCTGGGGCCTCGGGCCCATGCTCCACCGGCGGGGCGATCGCATCTTCGGCGGGCACGGGGGCGCGATGCCGGGCTTCCTCGCGATGCTCGTGTACTCGCGCCGGGAGAAGATCGGCGCCGTCGTCCTGGCGAACTCGTCGGTCTGGCCGGCCCTGGAGGAGACGGCGCTCACGCTGGCAGAGCGCGCGATCGAGGCGTTTCCTCTCGAGGAGGAGCCCTGGCGGCCCGGGACGCCGGCGCCCGACGAGATCGCCCCGCTCCTCGGCCGCTGGTGGACGGAGGGGATGGAGTTCGTCCTGAGCTACCGCGCCGACCGGCTCGAGGCGCGGCTCGTCGACGCGCCGCGGGAGCGCCCGCCTGCCGTCTTCGAGGCGGAGGGCGCGGATCGCTTCCGCGTCGTCTCGGGGCGCGAGCGCGGCGAGCTGCTGCGGGTCGCACGCGACGAGGCCGGTGAGCCGGTGAGGCTCTACTGGGCGACCTACCCGTGCACGCGGACGCCGGAGGTCTTCGGTTCCGCGGCCCCGGACGCGGGCCAGCGCGAGGGCTAGCGATCTCCCGCGAACCAGAAGCCGGCGGCGACGGCGACGTACACCGCCAGCAGTAGGTAGCCCTCGGACTTCCGCGCCTTGCCGTCCGCGACCACGAACGCGACGAAGACGGCCGCTCCTCCCATGGCGGCGAGCTCGACCGGCCGAAAGGTCAGCGGCAGGGCCGGCGTCACGAGCCAGGAGAGGAGCGCCACTACGGGGATCACGAGCAGCCCGACCTGGGCGCTCGAGGAGATCGCGATCTCGGTCGCGAGCCGGATCTTCCCGCGGCGTGCGATCACGATGGCGCCCCCGTGCTCGGCGGCGTTGCCGACGATGGCGACGATCACGGTTGCGATGAAGAACTCCGAGATGTGCGCCTGCTCGGCGAACGTGTCCAGCGAGTGGACGAGCACCTCGCTGACGAGGGCGGTGACGATGGTCGTGGCGGCGAGCACCGCGAGCGCGATCGGCAGCGTCCAGCCCGCGATGCCGCCGGCCTCGGGCTCGATGCGGTGCAGCTGGCGGTGACGCCGCAGCCCCTGTGCCGTGATGACGAGGTACAGGCAGAGCAGGACGATCGCGACAGGCAGGGTCGCGACCGCGAGCGAGTGGCGCTCGGGATCTCCGTGCCAGCCCGGAACGGATGGGATCAGGAGGAGCGCGACGGCGAGCCCCACGAGGCCGAGCTGCACCATCAGCGAGCGCCGGTCGAGTCGCTCCTCGCTGACGCCCCTCACCGCGAGTGCCGCGCCGAGCACGAGCAGGATGTTCGAGACGACGCTCCCCGCCAGTGACCCGCGGACGACGTCCGGCAGGCCGTCGGCGATCGCGAACGTCGCGATGATCAGCTCCGGGGCGTTGCCGAAACTGGCGTTGAGGAAGCCACCCACGCCCGCGCCCGTGTGCTCGGCCGCGTGCTCGGTCGCCTCGCCGATCAGCCAGGCGAGCGGGATCAGCGCGGCCGCCGCAAGCACGAAGAGCAGGACGTCGCTCGCGTTGAACGCGAACCTGAGCACGATCACGACGGGCGCCAGGGCGAGCGACGACCAAAGGAGCCTCCGCGCCACGCGCCTACCCTATCCAGCACCGGCTCGTGGCCCCCGAGGAAGGCCGCTCGCGACGCATGCCTGAACCAGCGGGAAAAGTCAAGTCTTGCGCCGCGGGGCGTCCGTACCGAAAATCCCTGTCGTGCAGCCGCAAACGAGCGAGGTCGAGTGCGTCCTTCCGCTCCGTCCCCAGGACGAGGTCGCCTGCCAGCGCTGCGAGGTGCACTGCGACAAGGTCGTGTACCCGTCGGCGTGTCTCGAGCGGGCGTGTCCGTTCGTCTACTCCTACGAGGATCACGGCCACACGTACATCGGCTGCATGCAGAAGGTGTACGACGTCGAGCTCGACGTCGACCTGCTGCGCGCTGCCGAGCGGCGCCGCGGCGGCTTCGGCGCCGTCCGCGCGACGCACCGGCCGCTGCCGATGTGCCGGGTCGAGGTCGAGGCCTGTTACGCGACGCGCGGCGACGAGCTCGGCTGCGTCAACCCCGAGTTCTACGAGCTCCCGCTCGGAGAGCCGAACTTCCGCATCTTCGCCGAGCTCAAAGCCTCCTGACCTCCGGGTCGGCGGTGACGAGCGCCAGCACGAAGCCATCGTGGCCTTTGCTGCCGACCGTCTGGATCGCCGTCGCGCTCACCCGGGGATCGGCGGCGAGGAGTTCGTAGAAGCGCCGCACCCCCCGGACGGCGGGGTCGGCGCTCGAGGCGTCGGCGATCGCGCCCCCTCGAACGACGTTGTCCGCGACGATCAGGCTGCCGCGGCGGGAGAGTCGAATCGCCCACTCGAGGTACTCCGCGCTCCTGGCCTTGTCCGCGTCGACGAAGGTCAGGTCGAAGGGCTCCTGCTTCGCGAGCCGTGGCAGGGTCTCGAGAGCGGGCCCGACGTGCAGCTCGACGCGGTCGGCCACCCCGGCGGCCGCGATGCTCGAGCGAGCGACCTGGGCGTAGCGCGGGTCGCGCTCCAGGGTCACCAGCCGGCCGTCCGGCGGAAGCGCCCGCGCAAGCCAGATCGTGCTGTAGCCGCCGAGCGTGCCGAGCTCGAGGATGCGGTGAGCGCCGCAGGCCCGGGCGAGCAGGTGGAGCAGCTTGCCCTGCGTCGGAGAGACCTCGTGCGCCGGCAGCCCCGCTTCGGCGGCCACGGCGAGCGACGCAGCGAGCGCAGGATCGTGGGGGACGAGCAGCGCGGTGAGGTAGCGGTCGACCGCGTCCCAGGCCACTAGAGCCAGCGGGACCGCAGCTCGCGGGCCTTCCGCAGCTCCTCGGCGTCGGGGCCCTTGCCCTCCCGGCCGGGCACCTCGAGCAGGGCCGGCAGACCCTGGAGCGCGGGGTGGCCGAGAAAGACCCCGAGTCGCTCGCCCAGCAGGCCTTCGCCGATGTTCTCGTGACGGTCCAGGTTCGAGCCGAGCGGCGCCTTGGAGTCGTTGACGTGCAGAACCCGGAGCCGCTCGAAGCCGATCCGCGCGTCCAGGTCCGCGAGCAGCCCGTCGAGCGTGTCCCGCTCGCCGACGTCGTAGCCCGACACGAAGAGGTGGCACGAGTCGAGGCAGACCCCGAGCCGCGGGTGGTGGCCGAGCCGCTCGAACAGCACGGCCAGCTCGTCGAACGAGCGGCCGATCGTCCCACCGGCTCCGGCCGAGTTCTCGAGGCAGAGCCACGTCGTGTCGGAGCAGCGGTCGAGCACGGACTCGAGCGCCGCCACGACGCGTCCGAGCCCCGCCTCGAACCCCGCGCCGAGGTGGGAGCCGACGTGGAAGACGACTGCGTCCGCCTCGATTGCGCAGCCGACCTCCACGGTGTTCTGCAGCGCCGAGACGGATTTCGCGTAGAGCGCCTCGTCCGGGCTCGCGAGGTTCACGAGGTAGAGCGCGTGGCACACGACGCCCCCGAGGTCTGCCTCGGCGCGGCGCGTCTTGAAGCGCTCGAGGTTGGCCGGGTCGTGGTTCGTCGGTCGCCACATCCGAGGGCTCTGGGTGAAGAGCTGCACCGATTCGGCCCCGAGCGCCTCGGCCCGGTCGACGGCGGTATGGATGCCGCCTGAGCACGAGACGTGGGCTCCGATCTGCACGCCTCTACGATATTGGCGGTGTCCGTTCGCGTTCGCATGGCCCCGAGCCCGACGGGCTACCTCCACATCGGCAACGTCCGAACAGCGCTCTTCAACTGGCTCTTTGCCCGGCATCACGGCGGCGAGTTCCGGTTGCGAATCGAGAACACGGACACGAGCCGCGAGGTCGCGGAGGCGACGGGTCAGATCCAGGATTCGCTCCGCTGGCTCGGCCTGGACTGGGACGGGCCGGTGACGTTTCAGCTCGATCGCATCGACCTGTGCCGGCAGCGGGCGGGAGCGCTCCTGGAGGCGGGCCTCGCCTACGAGGACGACGGCGCGATCCGGTTCCGGATGCCGGAGGAGGGGACGACGGCCTGGGAGGATTTGATCCTCGGGCCCGTCGAGGTGCGGAACGCGACGATCGAGGACGTCGTGATCGTCCGTTCGGACGGACGGCCGACGTACAACTTCGCCTCTCCGGTCGAGGACGCCGAAGACGGGATCACCCATGTGATCCGCGGTCCGGATCACGTCTCCAACACCCCGAAGCAGATCCAGATCCTGAGAGCTCTCGGGGCTCCGGTACCGGTCTACGCCCACTCGCCGAACGTGAACGGCGACGACGGGCGCAAGCTGTCCAAGCGCCACGGGGCGATCACCGTCGACGAGTTCCGGACGGCTGGCTACACGCCCGACGCGCTCGTCAACTACCTCGCCCTCCTCGGCTGGAGCTATGACGACCGGACGACGCTGATGACCCGGGCCGAGCTCGTCGAGCGGTTCACGCTCGAGCGCGTCGGCACGAGCCCGGCGGTCTTCGACTACCGCAAGCTCGATTGGATGAACGGCGTTCACCTGCGGGGGCTCGATCCCGAGGTGTATGCCAGCACGCTCGTTGCCTTTCTCCGCGAGCGTGGCCGCAGCTGGGACGAGAAGCTCGTGCGGAGGAGCGCCCCGCTCGTGCAGGAGAAGATCGTCCGGCTCGGCGAGTACGAGTCGTTCGCCGGCTTCCTCTTCGAGGAACCGGAGCTACGCGAGCCCGAGCTGCTCGATGCGGCGGTCCTCACCCCGGCGGTGGCGGCGCTCGAAGAGGTGCGCCCCTGGAATGCGGCCGGCATCGAGAAGGCGCTCCGGGAGGTGGCCGGGGGGCTCGCGCTGAAGCCGCGCGAGGCCTTCCAGCCGATCCGCGTCGCCCTGACCGGCTCGCGGGTCTCGCCGGGCCTCTTCGAGTCGCTCGAGCTCCTCGGCCGGGAGCGCGCGCTAACGCGCCTTCGGGCTGTCGCGGCGGGGTAGCGTGCGCGGGGAAGCGAGCGGGTCGAGAGCCCGCTGGAACACGCGCCAGGCCCGGATGCGAAAGCGGAGCGAGGGCCGCGGCAACTCGACTTCTGCGCGCCGCGGGTGCGTGTCGTGCACCGGTTCGATTGCCATCCTCCAAGCCCTAACGGGCGGGTGGGGGAAGGGGTTACGGGCGGTAGCCGAGCAGGGAGCCGGCCACGAGGAGCAACCCCGCGGCCCAGACGGGCCACGCGCCGAGGACGGCGCCGCCCGTGACCACGAGCGTGCCGGCCAGGACTAGTACGGTCGCGAGCAGGGCCCCGCGGTCGTAGCCCGTTGGAACGGTTGGGCCAACGGGGGCCGGCTCCGGCCGGGTGTGCAGGCGCATCCGTGCGAGCCGCACCCGAAAGAGCGCGCCACGCCACTCGTGCACCAGCCGGAAGGCGGCATCGGCTCCGCCCTCCTCGGCGGCCTCGAGCACCTCTCCCGTCGCGTCGCGTGCGTCGACGAGCGCATCGGTCAGCTCCGCGTGCTCTGCCTCGGCCCCGGGCGGTGGCTCGAGTCCGAGCACGAGCTCGCCGGCCTGGTGCAGCCGGTACTGGAGCGCAGGGAGCCGCTCCAGGACGTCCTCGTCGGCGAGCCGCTCCCGCGGGGTCGCCGCGACGGCCTCGAGTCCGTGAAGCGTCCGTGCGAGGTCGGCCCAGAGATCCGCAAGAGCACTCTCGTACCCCTTGCGTTCCCAGGTGCCGGAGGCAGGCCGCAAACCCGCGGCGATCATAGCTCCGGGCGGGCCGCGCGACGCGCCCTCTCGGGGACACCTCTGAGGTACCTCGGAGGAGTGTCAGAGGAAAATCGGCTGCTGCAGCGTGGCTCCTGCATGCGCGCCCGGGGCGCGGCGACCTCGGTTACAGTCCCGCCCGCGATGACCCTTGCCTCCGTCCTGACCCCGGCCGACTTCGAGGTGCGCCTCCAGCGTTACCTCTTCGACCGCTCCGAGGAAGGTCGCGCGGTCCGGGTCGGGGAGAAGGAGGTCTCCGAGCAGGCGGACATCGTGCGGCGCTACGCCGGGCTGTTCAGCCGCTACCAGCTCGAGACCCTCCGCCTGGCCGAGGAGGAAGCGACCGCGGGTGAGGAGCGCGAGCGGCTTTACCGACTCCGCAAGACCTGTGAGGGCGGGCTGATCGTCTCCGAGCTGGCCGAGGCCGAAGACGCGCTCGAGAACGCCGAGCTCGGCGCCCGGGTGACATTCCAGGGCGAGGAAATGCCCCTGCGGTCGGCCCAGGCTCGCCTCGCGGTCCTCCCGGGGTACGCCGACCGGGACGAGCTGGGCGGGCTTCAGGCGGACGTCTCGGCCGGCCTCAACGACGAGCGCCTCGAGCTGCTGAAGGCGGCGGAGCCGCTTGCCGCCGAGCTCTCTGGAATCGCCGATCCGGTCGAGCGGAACGAGGAGGAGAAAGGCATCTCCCTGCGCGAGCTCTCGGGCGCCCTCGGCCGCGCCGCCGCCGCCTCGACGGCGGCCTACGAGCGCCTGCGGGACACATGGTTCGAGCGCCTGCTCGGGCCCGAGCGCGACGAGTTGCCGCGGTCCTTCCACGTCCCGTACATGCGGCGCCTCTCACCGCTCGAGTCGACCTACACGAAGGAGCGCGCGACGCAGGTCTGCGTCGACACGCTGCGCGACATCGGCCTCGATCTCAAGTCGACCGGTGGGATCCGGCTCGACCTCGACGACCGTCCCCAGAAGGCGCCCCGGGCCTGCGTCATTGCCTCCGATCCCCCGCGGATCGTGCATCTGATCACCAGGGCGCAGGGCGGGCTGCACGACTACCAGGCCTTTCTCCACGAGGCGGGGCATGCGCTGCACTACGCCGGGTGCGACCCTTCGCTGCCGTACACGTTCAGGCGCCTCTCCCGCGATCACGCGCTGACGGAGATCTACTCCTACATCCTCGAGGCGATCAGCCGCGAGCCCGACTGGCATCGCGCGCACTTCGGGCTCGAGGAGGCCGACGCGGTGTCGAACGCTGAGGCGACGATCTTCCTCGAGGCGCTGCTCTTCCGCCGCTACGCGGCGAAGCTTCGGTTCGAGCTCGAGTTCTGGTCTCGCTTCGCGGAGGACGGAGGGACCTCCACGGGCTACGAGGAGAAACTGACCGAGGCGACAGGCGTCCGCTATCGGGCCGACAACTACCTCGCGGACATGGACGGCGGCTTCTACTCGGCCGACTACCTGCGAGCGTGGATTCGCTCGGCGCAGCTGCGGAGCCACCTCGTCGACGAGGTGGGGGAGGACTGGTGGCGCCGGCCCGAGACGGGCGAGCGCCTGCGCGAGCTCTTCCGCGAGGGGACGAGGCCGACGAGCGAGGAGGTCGCGCGGAGGCTCGGCTTCGACCCGCTCGACACCGGCCCGCTCGTGCACGAGCTCGCGCCTAGCTCGTAGAACTCGTTTTTAGGCGGGAACCTCCGTCCGCTTCCCGCGCCGCAGCAGGCGGGGGAGACGCGGCGTGAGCGTCCGCTCGTGACGCGGCTCAGGTGGAGGAGGAAACGCGGGCGACCCGGCCGGGGCACCGAGGTCGACGATCGTGTGCTCGAGTGGCTGAACCGGCCTCGGCCGCGGCGGCATGACGTAGGCGGGACGAGTCCACGGCGCGTCGACGCCTCGAGTGGCCAGGGCCTCGAAGAGCGCGGTCAGAAGCCACGCCCCCACCATCACCGCGAGGATCTCGGGCCGGCCGAGCTCCGCCAGGGAGACGATCACCGCCACGGCGATCAGGAACCCGGCCTCGACCAGAAGGCGGGCGAGTCCTTCGGGCAGCTCGGCCGGGGAGATCCCGCGCCGAGCCGCCGGCCTGGTCGCCTGGGACTCGCGGAGCTCGCGAAGCTCGGCCCTGAGCGCGGCCGCCTCGCTGCGGAACGCCTCGAGCGCCTCCATCGTCTTCAGCGTGTGGTCGAGCCGGGCTGCCCGGCGGGCGAGAGCGAGCTCGTCGCCGGTCGTCTCGGAGGTGGGCCAGGCCTGATCGTCCATTCACACAGTATGCACAGCGAAAACCGCGCCGAGCAGGGTTTTTTCAAGCATCAGGCCCGTTCTCCTGCCGCGCGATCCACCTGGCTGCAGCCGCGGGGCTGCGCAGGTGGACGACGCAAAGCTCGCGCAGGTGCGGCCGGGCGAAGCGCGCCGGCAGGGCAGTCCGGTTTCGCAGCTCCGTGCGGATCGCCCAGGCAAAGAGCGACTCGCGACCGAGGAAGGCGTTCCGCCAGCTTTCCCGGTTGCCGTTCCAGAGCTCCTCGCGCGTCCGGATCCTGCGTACGGTGCGCCGCCAGAGCCGCAGGAGGATCGTGGCGAGGGGCGGGTCGAGCCAGACGACGGTGTCGGCGCGCTCGAGGACAGCGTCGCCGAGCTTGCGCTCGTAGTTGCCGTCGACGACCCAGCCTGCGGTGGAGACGAGGATCGGCTCGAGGCTCTCCCGGAGCTCCTCCGCGCTCGCCTCGCGCCAGCCCGGGCCGTGGACGAGCGCGTCGAGCTCGACGTGGGGTACCCCCAGCCGGAGGCCGGCCTCCCGGGCGAAGGTGGTCTTCCCGGCCCCGCTCGCGCCGACGACGGCGATCCGCCGCGGCACGCCGGTCTCTAGCGCTGTCCGACCCTCGCCGAGGCCACCCACTGCCGGCTGCCGTCGAGCCCGACCGACTGAAGCCTGTACCGGGCGCTGCTCTTCGGCGCGGTGCGGTCGAGCCAGAAGTACCCCTGGCCGGCGAGGCCGCCCGCGGCGGCGCTCCGGATCAGCGTGCGGTTCAGGCGCACGAGGCCGGCCGGGCCCTGGCGGTACACGTTGAAGCCGAGCGCGTTCGTCTCGGTCGCCGTCCGCCAGAGCACGAGCACCACCCCGGCCGCCGTCCGCCGGGCGGAAGCGCTGCTGAGGCGCACCGCCGTCGGGGTTCCCGGGAGCTGCCCGCGAATCTCCCCGCCGGGGAACGCCGCCGAGTGGACGTTGACGTAGTAGTTGCCGGCCCGCAGCGTCGCGACCTGCGCAGCGGTCACCGAGAACGACTGCTGGGGGATCGCTCCGCTCTGCGCTGGAGGCACGTTCAAGAGCCCGAAGACGATGGGTCCGTTGGTGCCTGCCGGCGCCTCGTGAATGTGCGCGCCGGTCGCGTTGGCCTGCAAACTCGAGAAGCTCACGTCGACGGTGATCATCGTCTCGGCGCTGTTCAGCCTGACCGTGGCCGTCCCGGTCGCGCCGCTGGCGTTCGGCGGCACCTCGCTCGCGCCGGTGAGCGTCGTCGTCCGCACCTCGTCGGTGGCCGCCAGCGGGCTGCCGGACGCACCCCCGACCCCGACGGCCATAGCCGCGAGAAGCGCCAGCACTAAGCGGCTCGAGCCTGCCGCCAAGCGCTGAGCACCATCCCGGCGCCTGCGAGCTCGTCGGGCAGCGCGTGCCCGTAGCGACGGAGCACGAGCCCCGCGTCCGAGTGCCCGAGCAGGGCCGCGACGGCGTGTGCTGAGAGGCCTGCGGCCAGGGCGTGCGTTGCGAAGCCGTGGCGTGCGTCGTGCAGGCGCGGGAGCGGTGCCGAGAACCCTGCCGCCTCACACGCTCGCTTGAAGGCGCGGTACGCCGGCACCGGGCTCAGCGCTTCCCCCTGCTTTGAGAACACGAGCGTCCCGTTCGGCGGCCTGCCGGTCGCCAGGCGGTGCCGGAGCAAACGAGCCGTGTCCTCGGGCGGTAGGGGAACGTCCCGGCGGCTCGCTCGTGACTTCGGCTCGAGCTCCGCGTAGGCGCCGCTCGCGTCTCGCACGCGATCGAGGCTCGCCCGCACGCTGACGATTGCGGCGTCCAGGTCGAGCCCATCCGGTCCCCAGCGCAGCGCGAGCAGCTCGCCAAGCCGGAGGCCGGTCCCGAACGCAAGCGAGAGGAACGGGCCCGCGAAGCTCCGGCCGAGTCGCACGTCCTCGAGCTCGGGGGCGTCGAGGATCGCCGCTGCCTCCTCCGGCGTCAGAATCCGCGCCGGCTTCTCTCCCCGTGCATCGACCGGCACGCGGACGCCGGCGCAGGGATTCGAGTCGAGCTCGCCGTAGCGCTGAGCGACGCGCAGGGCGACCCGCAGCGCCGTGAGCGCCTTCCGACCATGCTCGGGCGTTCGTTCCGCGGCAATCTCGTCGACGAGCCGCTGACAGTCGCCGCCGGTGAGCGCGGCCAGGGGTACAGCTCCGATGCGCGGGAGAACGAGGAGCCGGAGCTGTTCTTCGTACTTCCTAACCACGGAGGGCTTGAAGGGGCGCCCGTCGCGTGAGCGGATCGAGCCGTCGAGCATGCCGCGGCAGAGGCGCCTGGAGGCGTCCTCCACCGTCGCGGCCCGCCCCGGCGGCTCCGGTGCCCGCTGCTCCTGCGGGCGAGCCGGCTGCTCCGCCATCCCGTCCGCGGCCTCGTGCGCCTGCGCCTGCCAGGTCAGCGCAGCCCGCAGGGTTGGCAGTGTCGCCGTCTGGATGCGGTCGCCGCGGCGGACCCGGACTTGGTACCGGATCCGGCCCGACGCGTCGCGGCGCTCCCGGATTCCCGGATGCTGAGTCCTAGCCATTGCCGCTCGCCTCCTCTTCGTCGAGATACGGCGGCGTCTTCGCAGCAACGTGCGTCTGCCGCTCAGCCTCAGCGAGGCGCTCGAGGCTCGCGAGACGATCGCGAGCACCTGCCTCCACGTCCGGGATGTACGCCAGCGGTTCGACGGTTGTAGCCATCGAGAACCTCCTCAGAGAGAGGCCCCCGGGCGACATGCGGATTGGCCCCGCCGCGCCCGGAGGCGAGCAGGACGGTACAAGAGAAGTGGAACGGCTCGGGCCAATCGAGCACGGGCCCAGTATGGCCGGTTCGCGCGACGACGGCAACCTCGCGGTTTTGAGAGTTATGCGCGATCGGCTAGCGCTGGGTTCTCTGCGGTTGAGCCAAAAAAAGGAGCCCGCCTCCCCCCACAGCGGCGCCAGGCGGCACCAAGTCGTCAGTCCCACAGCCGTCCCCCGCTCGGCAGCGCCCGGCCTGCAAGGGCCCCTATCGGACGCGCTTCGCGACGCTTCACGCGCTCCAGAACGTAGCGCCGGAGGTCTTCTTCGCGCACTCGGACCAGGCGCCCATCGACGAACGCCGGCAAGGCGCCGTCGTGGACGCGGCGCTTGACGGTCGAGACTGAGCAGCCGAGCCGGCCGGCAGCCTCCTCGAGCTTCAGGAGCTCGGTCACTCGCCCTCCCGGAGCCGCGCCACCGCGTCGACGAGCTCGCGCCGCTCCTCCTCCTCGAGCCCGACGACGAATGCGAGCGTCTCCGGGTCGACGAGATGTTCAACGGCCTGCCGGACTTCGGCCGAGAGCACGTCCGGCGGGAGGCCCAGACGCTCACCGAGCTCTCGCGCAGTGAGGAGCTTCGTCATGCAGTCGCCCCTGTTTCGGCGTCCCAATCCGCCACATCCGCCACATCCGTTTGCCCATGCGGGTTTAAGCCACTTTTTCTATCCGCCACATCGAGGGTTTGTGGCGGATAGAAATCAGCCTGTTTTTGGTTCAACCAAGCCGTTGTGGCGGATGTGGCGTTTTCGGCGGCATTTACCGGCGGGTAGCGCTTCCACGCGTCTACAAACTGGGCAACCTTGTAGCCCTTCGGCGTCGTCCCGTCGGCGAGGCGGACGGTGCCCGATCGAATCCCGAATGGCCGGAGGAGCCCGGCGAGGACGCGGGCCGTGATCGGCTTCCCGTGCCACTCGTGCCAGGGGCCCTCCTCGTCCGCACTGAGCAGCTCGAGCAGCCGTTCGGTCGAGAGCTTGTCAGCGGCACCGCTCTCAAACGCGGCGTGCACGTCCGCGAGCAACCGGACGCCGATTGTCTCGTCCTCCGCCTCGGCCTGTTCGGCGCGAAGTGCCACGAGTGCCCGCCGTGCCCGCTCCGGCCAGGCGCCGCCGGCGAGGTCGGCGATCGCGAGCAGCGGCTCGCAGGCATCCTGCGCCCGGTCGTCGAGCTGCTCGGGCATCTCCGGCCGTGCCGCCGCGAGCTCGTCGAGGGTTTCGTCGGCCCAGTCGGATAGCCGCTCGCGCAGCGGCGTCGCTTCGGCCGTGACGTCGCGGGCCCGGAAGCGCTCCGCCGGCTCGGTGCGCGCCCGCCGCTTCAACCGGATCGGGAGCGAACGATCCGCGATCGTGTCGGGGAGGTCGCCGATCCCGGCCAAGGCCTTCGCGCAGAAAACCTCAAAACGCTCCACCCGCATCTTCGCGCCCTCGCCGACGCAGCGAATGACGGGTGTGCCGCGCGTGTAGCCGGCGTTGAGGAGCGCGCGAACGTCCTCGTGGTCGCGCGCCTTCGGACCGAAGATCGCGTCCACCTCGTCCATCAGGAGCGTCGGCACCTCGTCGCCGCCGATCGAGCGGAACAGTGCTGCCTCCGACACGCCGCCGGTCCGGAGCGGATTGCGGACGAGCAGCGCCAGCACTTCGAGGAGACGGCTTTTTCCGCTGCGCTTCGTCGGCGACGTGATCGCCAGGTAGGCCGTTGCGTCCGCGGCCTCGACCGCGTGCGTGTGCGCGATCCAAAGCGAGATCGCGACGCCATGCGCCTCGCTCATCACCACAAAGCGGCGCAGGAACGTCTCTACCGCACCGAGCAGGGTTGAGAGGTCGGTCTCGCTCATCGCCGGACCCGCCGCAGCTCCTGCCCGCCTGCCATTCGCATCGCCCCGTCTACCTGACGTTCAACCAGGAGCTGAGCGACGGGCGGCTCGCACCAGGCGCCGTTCCAGCGTCGGCACTCGGCCGCGATCGCCTCGCGGTCGGTCTCCCAGCGCCGCAACATGCAGGCGTAGCGAAAAATCGACTCGCGGCGCTGTCCGGCTCGGATCTTGCCGCCGGGGGTGACCGGCTCGCGCTGTGCTTCCTGGCGTGCCCCGGCGACGCGACGCACGAGCTGCTGGTAGACGTCGAGCGGCAGCTCGGCGATCGCAACCTCGCCCGGGCCGCGGCCGCTCAGAAACGCGTACACGGTCCCGCTCGGGTGGATCGCCGGCGGGCAGACGAGGTAGCGCTGCCCGTCGCCTCGGAACCCCTCCTCCTCGAATCGGAAGCCGACGAAGGGCAGCCGTTCCGCTCGCGCCGGTGGCCGAAAGTACGAATGGCGCTTGTAGTCGGCGGCCGAGGAGCGCACCGTCAGCGTCGCCGGCAAGCTGAGCGCCTGCAGCTCGGCCAGGCCCTCGGCCGTGTCGCAGTCGAGCAGGATCAGGTTCGAGGTCCGAGCCGTCACCGCTGGGTTCCGCGTCTGCCCGCGGACGGCGAACAGGCCAGCCGCGAAGGCCGGATCGGCGAGTGGCCGAGTCGTCTGCCAGGCGGCCGTCGCGACCGCCTTCGGATCGCCCCGGCTGGGATCGTTCGTGGCCGTCCAGAGGATCGCGAACCGTTCGCGGGCGTAGAAGGCGCCGAGGCGCTCGAGCAGCGCCCTGCGATCCTCCGAGACCGCGCTCACGCCGCCGCCTCGCGCGCGTCAAGATCATCGAGCAGTCGCCCGAGCATCCCCGGAAGCGCCCGCACGGCGCTCGAGCGGCGCAACCAGGCCCGCAGGCGCAGCTCGTCTTCGTAGCTGGCCGCGTCGAGCAGAATCTGGCCCGGCTGCTCGAGCGGCAAGCGC
>Ga0136620_10000777_pt1 | contig 14565 bp, 11 predicted proteins | sample AntDrymUQ4162106_2_FD_104806 | JGI IMG/M metagenome (GOLD analysis project Ga0136620, IMG submission 104806) | Polar desert sand microbial communities from Dry Valleys, Antarctica - metaG UQ416 (21.06) | ecosystem: Environmental > Terrestrial > Soil > Desert | place: Antarctica: Dry Valley... | reverse complement strand
GCCGGACGGCGGCGGCGTAGGCCTCGCGCGCCGAGCGGATGTGGTTGCGGGAGGCCTCGGCGCCCGCGAGCCGGTGGAGAGGCTCGATCGAGAGCGGGTCGAGCGAGCGCGCGAACTCGGCGGTGGCGATGGCGCCTGGCACGTCGCCTGCATCGAGCTCGCGGTTCACCTGCCTGAGCGAGCGCTCGGCGAGCCAAGGGGCGGCCAGCGAGGCCAGCGCCGCGACACCGACCGCAGCGACCGCGGCGGCCGCCAGCGGGCGCGCGGGCGCCTTCGAGCGAGCGCGGCCGGCGCTCGCCAGCGCTCCCGCAGCGAAGAGCGTGGGCGCGGTCACCGACGTGAAGCTCCAGTCGTAGTCCACGAACGCGTGCACGAGATAGAGGGTCGGGACGACCGCGAGCGCCGCCGCAGCCCGGCGTTCGGCGCCCACAAGATGCGCCAGCGCTCCCGCGGCCGCGACGGCGACGGCCGCCACCAGCGCGGCGAAGAGCAGCCACCCGACGACTCCGGTGTCGGCCAGGAAGCGAAGCGGCAGGTTGTGTGGGTCGGGCGCATCGACCGCGTCCTCCCGGTAGCGCTTGCGCGCGAGCTCGAACGTCCCGGCGCCGGCGCCGGTGAGCGGCTTCGCCTCGAAAATCCGCCAGGCTTCGCTCCAGAACTGGCGGCGGTTGTTCAGCCCCGCATCGACGAGTCGTTCCGGCCCCTGCGCGACCGAGCGGCCACCGACGAGTGGATCGCCCGTTGCGGCCACGAGCACGCCGGCGGCGAAGACCGCCGCGATCGCGGCCACGGCCAGACCTCGGCCCACCCGCAGCCTCGTCCCTGGGCCGAGCTCGATCCGCTCGAGGCGGCCCACGGCTGCGACGAGGAGCACCGCTCCGAGTACGAGGAGCAGCCCGAAGACGGCTCCGTCCGCAACGCGATCCCCGTAGTCCTGGCCGTCCTCCACGAGCGCCGGCCGCGTGAAGGCCCAGAAGGAGACCGCCGCCGCGGGAAAGACGGTAGCGAGTGCCAGCAGCGCGCGCTCGGTCCTGGACCGCTCGAGCGCGAGCCAGACCAGGACGCCGGCGATCCCCGCGGCGAGGCCCGCGCGCGAGCCGGAGAGCAGGATCGCGACCACCGCGGCGTAGGCGAGCACGGCGCCGATAGCGCGGAGCGCACGGGCTGCAGGCCTCGCCGTGGCGACCCAGAGCCCCAGCACGAGGAGTCCGTCGGCGACGAGCGCGAGGGCGTTCCAGTAGCCGATCGGGTCGCGCAACCTCGCCGCGCGGCCACCGTCGGGGAAGAGGGCCGGGACCGCCTTGCCCGCAAGCGCCCACAGGATCGCGACGGCGAACGAAAAGGTGAGCAGAGCGGCGACGAGCCGCGCGCCCCGGCCGGAGAGCGAGCCGAGCACGAGGCCGAGGACGGCGAACGCCGTGTAGACGAGGACGCGGTTCAGCTCGTCCCACGACCGGTCGGGCGCGATCGACCAAACCGTCGAGACGCCGTTCCACGCCGCGATCGCGAGCAGCGAGCCGCACAGGGCACCGCCACGGCCGCCGAGCGCCAGCGGTAGGCGTCCGAGCAGGGCGGCGATTCCCAGGAGCGACGCTGCGAGCAGCGCGAGGCCGCCGAGCCAGAACGACTCGCCGGCGAAGAGCACACCGAGAAGGAGCACGGCGGCTGCGAGACTCGGGACCGCGCGACCCGGTGCGTCGTCGAACAGGGCTCCGACCCCCGCGCGCAGAGCAGCGACGCGTTCGGGGGCTCGCGGCATCGGCGGCAAGCTACCATGCAAGCCTCCAACGCCCTCGCGCGCCGATCCGGACCCGGTCCAGGCTTACAAACCGTTTACGCACAGCACATCCGGCCCTCAACGACGTCCGAGAGACTCACCAGAATGGTCTGGCGACACGCCGGGCACACGCCGCGAAGTACCCCTTGACCACGCCGATCTCATCCCGCCCTCGCCGGACCGCCCTGCGCGCGCTCGTCGGCGCCGTGCTCCTCGGTCTCGTGCTCGCGGTCGCCGCGGCCGGCCCTGCCGCGGCGTCGGCGTGCGGCGACAAGGTGATCGACGACTGGTACGACGACGGCCGCGTGGACGGCAGCTACGAGCTGCACTGCTACGACGATGCGATCGACGCGCTCCCCCGCGACGTGAAGGACTACTCGAGCGCGAAGGACGACATCGAGCGCGCGCTCCAGAACCGGCTGAACGACAAGCCGGCGCCGCCCGCGACGACCGATCCCTCTCCCGACGAGCCCGGTGTGGGCACCCCGGAAGACCTCGACGGCGATGGCATTCCCAACGAAGAGGACCCGAGCCCCGGCAAGCCCGGCGACGACGACGGCGGCGGGCCCGAGGCCGGCGCCGGCGACGTCGACACGGCTGCCGCCGACTCGGTGCCCGTGCCGCTGCTCGTCCTGGCAGGGCTTGCGCTCCTGCTCGTAGCCGCAGGCTCGGCCGGTTACATCACGCGCCGCCTGCAGGCGCGGCGGCTGCCGCCGCCGAGCTCCTAGGCCAGCCTCAGGAGCACGTCGCCGCGAACGGCATCAGCCTCGGGTCCGGTATCATACATAGTGTGTTTTTGCGCAATTTGCAGGTTTTTCTCGCGCACAAGCAGGCGGCTCCGTCCGACGCCGTCTCTAGCGTCGGCGATCCGCTGGTCGACCGTCCGGGTCGCCGGAGAGGAGATTTTCCACAGTCGTGACAGGCTCGGGAGGAAGAGATGGCGACCGCAAAGCAGGTGCAGGTTGACGAGGGGCGCGACCGTGCACAGAACGAGGGGAGCGAGATCGTGAACGTCGTCGTCGAAGAGACGGCGAGCATCGCGCCGCGCCGCTTCTTCACGATCCAGGGCCGCGATCCGTTCGATGAGATCGAGTGGGAGCTGCGGGACGCGATCATCCCCGGCAAGGACGGGCCCGCGTTCGAGCAGCGGGGGGTCGAGTTCCCGAGGTTCTGGTCGCAGACCGCCACGAACATCGTTGCCCAGAAGTACTTCCGCGGGCGGCTCAGCTCCCCGGAGCGCGAGCGCAGCGTGAAGCAGATGATCGGCCGGATCGTGGACACGATCGGCGGCTGGGGCCGGGTCGGCGGCTACTTCGCCTCCGACGAGGAGGCCGACACATTCGAGGCCGAGCTGAAGGCGATCCTCGCCAACCAGCTCGCGTCCTTCAACTCGCCGGTGTGGTTCAACGTCGGCTTCGAGGAGAAGCCGCAGTGCTCGGCGTGCTTCATCCTCTCCATCGACGACTCGATGGAGTCGATCCTCGACTGGATCCGACGGGAGGGCGTGATCTTCCGCGGCGGCTCCGGCTCCGGGCTCAATCTTTCGAAGTTGCGCAGCTCGAAGGAGCAGCTCTCCAAGGGAGGCTACGCCTCCGGCCCGGTCTCGTTCATGCGGGGCGCGGACGCATCGGCCGGCACGATCAAGTCCGGTGGCAAGACGCGCCGCGCCGCGAAGATGGTCGTGCTCGACGTCGATCACCCCGACATCGAGGAGTTCGTCTGGTGCAAGGCCAAGGAGGAGCGCAAGGCGCGTGTCCTCGAGCAGGCTGGCTACGACATGTCGCTCGACTCGCCGGACTGGGCCTCGATCCAGTACCAGAACGCGAACAACTCGGTCCGCGTCACCGACTCCTTCATGGAGGCAGTGCTCGAGGGCAAGGAATGGAGCCTCACCGCGCGCACAGACGGCTCGGTGGTGGAGACGACCGACGCGCGCGAGCTGCTGCGCCAGATCGCCGAGGCGGCCTGGCAGTGCGCCGATCCGGGCGTGCAGTACGACACGACCATCAACTCGTGGCACACGTGTCCCAACAGCGGCCGGATCAACGCCTCGAACCCGTGCTCTGAGTACATGCACATCGACGACTCGGCGTGCAACCTCTCCTCGCTCAACCTGATGAAGTTCCGGCGCGAGGACGGCGAGTTCGACGTCGACGCGTTCGAGCACACGGTCGACGTCATGTTCCTCGCGCAGGAGATCTGCGTCGGCTACTCCTCCTATCCGACGCCCGAGATCGACGCGAACGCGAGGGCGTACCGCCAGCTCGGACTCGGCTACGCGAACCTCGGCGCGCTGCTGATGGCACGCGGCCTGCCGTACGACTCGGACGAGGGCCGCTCCTACGCCGCGGGCATCACCGCGCTGATGACGGGCCGGGCCTACCGGAAGTCGGCCGAGGTCGCCCGTCGGATGGGGCCGTTCGCCGGGTACCGGCAGAACGCGGCCGCGATGATCGGCGTGATCGCGAAGCATCGCGCCGCGGTCGGCAACATCCAGCACACCGAATCGGTGCCCGAGGATCTGCTCTCGTCCGCCCGCCAGGCCTGGGACGACGCGCTCGACCTGGGCGAGGTGCACGGCTACCGGAACGCGCAGGCGACGGTGCTCGCGCCCACCGGGACGATCAGCTTCATGATGGATTGCGACACGACGGGCGTCGAGCCGGACTTCTCGCTCGTCAAGTCGAAGAAGCTCGTCGGCGGCGGCGAGATCACGATCGTCAACAAGACGGTGCCGATGGCGCTCGACAAGCTCGGCTACGCGCCGCGCGAGGTGGACGAGATCGTCGCCTTCATCGACGAGCGGAACACCGTCGTCGGCGCTCCCAACGTCAAGTCCGAGCATTTTCCCGTCTTCGACTGCGCGATCGGCGACCGGGCGATCCACTACATGGGCCACGTGAAGATGATGGGCGCGGTACAGCCGTTCATCTCGGGGGCGATCTCGAAGACCGTGAACCTGCCCGAGACGGCGACGGTCGAGGACGTCTCGCAGCTGCTCGTCGAGTCGTGGCGGCTCGGCGTGAAGGCGATCGCGATCTACCGCGACAACTGCAAGGTCGCGCAGCCGCTCAGTGGTTCAGCCGACAAGTCGCTCGCGGCGCCGCTCGTCGGTCTGGCGCCTGCGGCCCTCGTGGCGCAGCCGAGGCGGCGGCGACTGCCGGAGGACCGCGTCGAGGTGGGCCGCAAGTTCCGCGTCGGCGAGTACGAGGGCTACATCCACGTCGGCCTGTACGAGGACGGCACCCCCGGAGACATCTTCGTCGACATCGCCAAGGACGGCACCACGATGGCCGGCCTGATGAACTCGCTGATGATCGCCGTCTCGATGGGGCTCCAGTACGGCGTCCCGCCCGAGGTGTACGTCTCGAAGCTCTCGCACCTCCGCTTCGAGCCCTCCGGGCTGACGAACGACGAGGACATCCGCGTCGCGAAGTCGATCGTCGACTACATCTTCCGCTGGTTCGGCAAGAAGTTCCTCAGCGCCGACCAGCAGGAGGAGCTCGGCATCCTCTCGCCCGAGGTGCGCGCGCGGCTCGCTCAGACGCACGGTACGCCGGCCGGCTCGGAGTCCGTCTCGGTCGACGCTCCCACGCCGGGCCAGACTGCGCTCTTCAACGCGTGGGAGGACGCCGTCGAGTGCGCCCGCTGCGGCGGCCGCATGGTGCGGACGGGCAGCTGCTACACCTGCCGCGACTGCGGCACGAACACCGGCTGCAGCTAGCTAGACCGCTCCTCCCGATCCGAGACATGAAGCGCCCCGCTTCGAGCGGGGCGCTTCGCGTTCTTGTGCTCGATCCGAGAGAATCCAGCCGTGCGCGACGACGACGTGCGGAGTTCCTGTTTCGCGGCGCTCGACGTCCTGCAGGCCCAGCACGGCCCCGAGCTTCCGTTCGCCTCGCTCGCGGCGGGCTTCACATTCAGGGGAAGGAAAGTGCCGTTCCTCAATCGCGCATACGGCATCTACCGCGCCGCCGACGTGCAGCGAGGACCCGCCGCCCTCTCCCTCAACAGCGCATTCGCCCAGAAGCGCTACCAGGACGAAGGGACCGCCGACGGCGTCCGCTACCGCTACCAGGACGGGCCGATCGACAACCACTTCAACGGCTGGCTGCGGAGCGCCCACGTCTTGGGTGTTCCACTCGTGTACTTCGTCGGCACGCGCCCGAACTGGTACCGACCTGAGTATCCCGCCTTCGTCGAGGCCGACTACCCCGAGGAGCGAACCGTTCTGATCTCGTTCGGCGAAATGCGAGGGCCGTTCGACGAGAGGGAGCCCGTTCGGATTCACGACGCGATCGAGCGGCGGTACGTCGTGCGCCTGGTGAAGCAGCGCATCCACCAAGCGCAGTTCCGCGGAGCCGTCCTCCCCGCCTATCGCGAGCGCTGTGCCATCTGTGCTCTCAAGGAACGGCGGTTACTCGACGCGGTGCACATCATCGCGGACGTCGACGAGCAGGGCGTGCCCCTCGTCAGCAACGGCCTCAGCCTCTGCTCGATCCATCATCGTGCCTTCGATCAGGACCTGGTCGGCATCGACGCGGACTACACGGTGAGGATCTCGCGCCGACTCCTCGACGAGGACGACGGCCCGATGCTCGACCTGCTGAAGGGCTTCGAGAAGCAGCAGATCTCGGTGCCGCGCTCGAGCGCGCTGCGGCCGGATCGCGACCGGCTGGCCGAGCGCCACGAGCGCTTCCTCGAACGGGCCTGCTAGAGACGTGGGCACATGCTGACGCTCGTCCTCGCCGCCGTGCTCGCAGTGCCCGCGGCCGCTCCGCCGCCGCCGGGCGCACCGCTGCCGGCTACCGCTCCCGCGACGGCGCAGCGGCTCGCGCTCGCGACCCGGTCGCTCGACGCCGCGATCGTCGACTGGCGCACGAGCGGGACAACTCGGCAGCCGCGGCCGCTCCTGCTCTGGGCGCTTCACCAGCAGCGCCTCTACCTCTCACTCGGCCTCCGCCCGGCGCGCTTCGGCGACGCCGTCGTGGCGCGGCTGCCCGCCGCTCTCCGGGCCGAGGCGCGCGACGTGCTGACCGCGCGAAGGGCGCTCCTCCGGCTCACGCCGCCGACGACGCTGCCGCTCTCCGCCTTCCGCACCGGGCCTGCTGAGCCCGCCGACCGTCTGCTCGCGCACTACCGGGAGGGACAGCGCCGCTTCGGCGTTCCCTGGACGATCCTCGCCGCGGTCAACTTCGTCGAGACGGCCTTCGGCAAGGTCCGCTCGCGCAGCACCGCCGGCGCCCAGGGGCCGATGCAGTTCCTCCCGGCCACCTGGCGCGCCTACGGTCTTGGCGGCGACGTGCACGATCCGCGCGATGCGATCCTCGGCGCCGCGAACTATCTCCGAGCCTCCGGCGCGCCGGGCGACCTCCGCGGCGCGCTCTACGCGTACAACCACTCCACGCTCTACGTCGACGCCGTCCTCGCCTACGCCCGCGTCCTGCGCCGCCGGCCACGCGCGCTCTACGCCTTCCACTCCTGGCAGGTGTTCGTCCGCACACCTCGCGGCTATCGCCGGCTCACGAGCCCGTAGACCACGGCTCGTCTAGGGACTACACTCGGCGGAAGCGGCGCAACGGGTGTCCGCGCGGTCAGGGGAGGTGGAGCCACACAGGACGTCGAGGCTCGACACGTCAGTGCTCCCTCCTGCGCCCGAGAGAGCTCTGCGGCCGTCCTGACTCGCGGCTCTGCGGCCCGCGATGACTGCACCGCACTTCCATTCGCACGTCGACGACCCTGCGGCGGTCGGCCGGCGGCTCAAAGACGCCCGCGTCGCTGCGGGCGTCTCCCAGCGTCAGCTCTCCTTCCCGGGCTGTTCCGCCGCGTACATCTCCCGCATCGAGGCCGGCGTTCGCGTACCGTCCCTCCAGCTGCTGCGCAAGCTCGCCCTGAAGCTCGACGCCGACGAGCAGTACCTCGCCATCGGCGTGGAGCGGATCGAGCAGACGCCGCCCGAGCTTGTTGATCTCGAGATCGAGCGCCGCCTCGCGGGCCAGGGGAACGGCCAACCCGACGAGAACAGGCCGTCCGGCGGGCTCGCCGATCCAGGCGATCGAGCCAGAGTCCTCTGGGAGCACTCGCGGACGCTCGTGCGGATGGGCGATCGGCGCGCCGCGGCCCGCTACGCGCGCGACGCGCTCGCGCTGCTGGACTACGGTGACGATCGCGCCCGCACCGGCAACTAGAGCCGGCGCGTAGAGTCGCCGCATGGAGCAGCGCGCGCTCGGGCGCAGCGGCATCGACGTCTCCCGCGTCATCCTCGGTTGCGGCAACTTCGGCGGAATCGGCTCCTCACCCGACTTCTTCGGCGCCGGCGAGACGGAGGCGGAAGCGCACGAACTGCTGGACGCCGCGTGGTCGGCTGGGATCACGACCTTCGACACCGCTGACGCCTACGGCGGCGGACGCAGCGAGACGTACATCGGCACTTGGCTCCGCGCGAAGGGCGCCGCCGTGCGCGACCGCATTGTCCTGACGACGAAGACCTTCAACCCGATGCACGACGGGGCGGACCGCGGCCTCTCGGCTCCGCGCATCAGGCGGCAGCTCGAGAGCAGCCTCGCCCGGCTGGGCGTCGACGCCGTCGACCTCTACCTCGCGCACGAGCCCGATCCCGCCACGCCGCTCGAGGAGACGATCGGCGTCCTCGGCGAGCTCCGGCAGGAAGGAAAGCTGCGGGCCTTCGGCGGCAGCAACGTCGACGCTGGCTGGCTCGAGGAAGCCCTCGTCCACGGACGCGTCGACTGGGTGCAGAACGCGTACTCGCTGCTCGAGCGCGGCGACGAGGCCGGCGTGCTCGAGCTCTGCACGCTTGAGGGGCTTGGCTACACGCCTTTCAGCCCGCTCGCGGGCGGCTGGCTGACCGGCAAGTACCGCCGCGGCGAGCCGCCGCCGGAAGGCTCGCGGATGACTCTCCGGCCCGGCCCGTACGAGCACCTCCGCAACGACCGCATCTTCGCCGCGCTCGAGTCCTTCGAGGAGCAGGCGCGGGAGCGCGACACGTCACCCGCCGCGCTCGCGCTGGCCTGGGCGCTCGCGAGCCCGCACGTGACCGCCGTCGTCGTCGGACCGCGCAATCCGGGGCAGCTCCGGCCAGCGCTCGACGCGCTGGAGCTCCCCCTCTCCCCGCCGGAGCGCGACACTATCTCGAAACTCGTCGTATGACCTTGCTCGTCCTGTCCGAGCGCGACGTCGAGCGCCTGCTGACGATGGAGGACTGCATCGAGGCGATGACGGACGTGCTCGCGGCGCTGGCTCGCGGCGCGCTCTACCAGCCGCTGCGCTCCGTGCTGCGTCCGCCCGACGCAGCCGCGTTGATGGGGTTGATGCCGGCGCATCGATCCGGTCCCGGTGGCGCGTTCTCGCTGAAGGAGATCGTGATCGTGCCGGCGAACCCCGCTCGCGGCCTCGATGCCCATCAGGGCGGTGTCCTCCTCCACGACGGCGAGACGGGCGAGCTGCGCGCGCTGCTGAACGCATCGCCCATCACCGCGATCAGAACAGCCGCCGTCTCCGCCGTCGCCACGCGCGCGCTCGCCCACAGCGGCGCACGCACGGTCGCGATCCTCGGCACCGGCGTCCAGGGCAAGGCGCACGCGGCCGCGATGCGCGCCGTCCTGGACGAGCCCGAGATCCGGATGTGGAGCCCCAGCCGCGGTGGAGGGGCGGGCGGCAGCGCCGAGGACGCGGTTCGCGGCGCCGACGTCGTCTGCACGTGCACGACCTCCACCGACCCGGTGCTCCGGCTTGAGTGGCTCACGCCGGGCGCACACGTGAACGGGGTCGGCGCCAGCGAGCCGAGCTCGCGCGAGCTCGACGAGGAGACGATTCGGGCCGCAACGCTCGTCGTCGACCGACGCGAGTCGGCGCTGAGCGAAGCCGGCGAGCTGCTCATCCCCGGCTTCGGCGAGGAGCGAATCGCTGCCGAGCTCGGCGAGGTGCTGACCGGTGCGCATCCCGGCCGCACGAGCGACGACGAGCTGACGGTGTTCAAGTCGCTCGGGCTCGCCGTCGAGGACCTCGCGGCCGCGGAGCTCGTCGTGCGGCGCGCGCGCGAGCAGGGCGCCGGCGTCGAGGTGGATTTCTGATCCCGCTGCCGTGATCTCCTTGGCCGGCATCGAGCGCGCGCGGGAGACGATCCGCGGTGCCGCGCTCCGCACGCCGCTCGTGCGACTCGAGGCCGACGGGCCGGCAGAGATCTGGCTGAAGCTGGAGAGCCTGCAGCCGATCGGCTCGTTCAAGATCCGGGGTGCGGTCAACGCGGTCCGGCAAGCCCCGTCCGGCCGGACCGCCGCGGGCGTCGTCACCGCCAGCGCGGGCAACATGGCGCAGGGCATCGCGTGGGCGGCGCGCGAGCGCGGGGTCCCCGCGACGATCGTCGTTCCCGAGTCGGCGCCGAAGACCAAGCTCGACGCCATCGCGCGCCTCGGCGGCCGCGTCGTGAAGGTGCCGCACGAGCGGTGGTGGCAGGTGCTAGTCGAGTCGCGCTTCGACGACGTGGAGGGCTTCTTCGTCCACCCCGTCCAGGACGAGCTCGTGATCGCGGGCAACGGCACGATCGGGTTCGAGCTGGCCGAGGAGGCGCCTGACGCGGACGTCGTGCTGGTGCCCTGGGGCGGCGGCGGTCTCTTCACCGGGATCGCGAGCGCGCTGGCCGCTCTGCAGCCGGACGCGCGGGTCTACGCCGTGGAGCCCGAGACGGGCGCGCCACTCGCCGCAGCACTGGCTGCCGGCGGGCCGGTGGAGGTCGACTACCGCCCGTCGTTCGTCGACGGAGCCGGCAGCCGGGCGCTGCTGCCCCTCATGTGGGAGCGGGCACGACCCCTGCTCGCGGGCTCGTTCGCGGTCGGGCTCGACGAGACCGCCGCCGCCGTGCGGCTGCTCGCGGAGCGGGCGCATGTCGTCGCCGAAGGGGCAGGCGCGCTCGCAGTCGCGGCCGCGCTCTCCGGTCGAGTGGGGGCCGGACGGATCGAAGCCGGCGGGGTCGAGGCGAAGAAGATCGTGTGCGTCGTCTCGGGCGGGAACATCGACGCGAGCCGGCTCGCGGCGATCCTCGGCGGCGCGACGCCGGAGTAGAAGCTAGGCCGCGATCGGATCCGCGTCGTAGGTCGTCAGCTGATCCTTCAGCTTCCGGCGGATACCCGTGAGGACCTGGGAGACGCGCGACTCGCTGACGCCGAGCATCCGGCCGATCTCGGCTCCGGGAAGCTCGTGAACGTGGACGAGCGCCAGCACGCGCTGCTCGCGCTCCGAGAGCCGTGAGATGGCGCCACGCATCGCGGCATTCCGCTCCAAGACGAGCACCGTTGCCTCGGGACCGAGCTCCCCCGCGGGAGCGACGACGGTGTCTCCGATCTCGACCGGCGCCCCGTCGTCGGCTGCACGCGCCGGTGCGTTCAGTGACCCGACGTTGGCCCGGTCGATCTCGTCGAGGCTCGTTCGCAGCTCCGCGATGGTCAGGCCGAGCTCACGCGCGAGCTGCTCCTGGGTCGGCGGCAGGCCGCGGGAGAAGAAGGAGTCGCGCGCCCGCTCGATCCTGCTGCCACCGCGGCGCACCGAGCGCGAGGCCCAGTCCTGCCGACGCAGCTCGTCGACGACGGCTCCGGCGACGCGCGTCCACGCGTACTGCTCGAACGACGCGCCCTTGGCGGGGTCGAAGCGGTCGACCGCCTCCATCAGCGCAACGAGACCGGAGGAGGAGAGATCGTCCAGGTCGCAGTGGGCGGGCAGCTCGCGCAGCTTGCGCGAGGCGACGTATCGGACCATCGGCGCGTACGAGAGGATCAGCCGGTCGCGCGAGGCGCGGTCCCGACGGAGCTTCCAGTTCCGCCACAGTGCCTCGGCTTCGGTCGGCGTCAGCCGTTGAGCGCTCGCGGTGAGAGTCGACGTCATGTGTTCCTCCGCAGAAAGGGTCGGTCTCGACGTGCCCTCTCCCTATCGGCTCGGTTCGCACATCAGCGCGAGGCCTAGTTCAGGTGCTCAGTCCTCCCCGATTCGGGTGACGCCCTCTGCCCCCGATGGGGCGTGCTCGACGCGCTAGCGGGGGAGGCCGGCGTAGCGGAAGCCGAGCGGCCGGATCGCGCCTTGGTCGACCAGCGCCTGCTCGAGGACTGCGGAGGAGCTGCCGCCGAGGTGCCGGTGCAGGTGCGGCACCGGCACGAAGGTCCTTTCCTCGAAGTGCTCGTCGAGCGCGCTTCGGAGAGCCTCGTAGCCGTGCAGCCCGAGATGGTCGGCATCCCACTCCGCCCGCAGCTCCTCGCGGGTGGCGGGAGTCGGCTCCTTCCTTTCGGCGGCCAGAGCCCGCTGCTGTCCCCAAAACCAGTCGAGCGTCGGCTCGTCGAGCAGGTCCCACGCGAACTCGTCCACAGCCAGCACTCCTTCCGGCTCGAGGAGCGCCGCGATCTTCTCGAGCGCGCCGCCGAGGTCGCGGATGTGGTGCAGCGAGAACGCGGCGACGACGGCTTCGTAGCGCTCGTCGTCGTCGAGATCGTCGAGCGTGAGCCGCCGGAAGAGCGCCCCTTCAGGCGCCGCGGGATCGATCCCGACGATGTCGTAGCCGGCGATCGCGAGCGCGGTCGTGAGCTTTCCCTGGCCGCAGCCGACCTCGAGCAGGCGGGCAGGCGGTACGGGCAGCCACTCGCGCAGGAACTCCTCGAAGCTCTGCATCGCGCGACACGGTACTGACCGCTGCGGCGAGAATCGCGCGATGAGCGCGGAGCAGACCGCGAGCGTGACGGCGGTGCGGCGACTCGCGATCGCGGCGCAGGGCTATCAGGCCCGGTTCAGACGTGCCGGCGCCACCGAGGTGGAGGCGGCGATCGCCCGGCTCTCATGCGTCCAGCTCGACTCGATCTCCACCGTCGACCGCAGCCATCGGCTCGCACTTTCGTCCCGGGTCGGCGCCTATCCGCCCGCGGCGGTGTCGGAGCTGCTCGGCGCCGGCCGGATCTTCGAGTATTGGGCCCACGAGGCGTGCCTGCTGCCCGCGGCCGACTGGCCGCTGTTCCGCCCCGCGATGCAGAACGGCGGATGTAGCTGGTACGGCGAGGTCGGGCGCACGCATCCGCACCTGGCGGCGGAGATCCTCGCTGCGATCGAGTCGCGGGGACCGCTCGGCTCGCGGCACTTCGAGGGCTCCGGCGGCGGCGGGATGTGGAACTGGAAGCCCGCCAAGGCGATGCTCGAGCGCCTCTGGAACCGCGGCGACCTCGTCGTCGCCGGGCGGCAGGGATTCCAGCGGCTCTACGACCTGCCGCAGCGCGTGCTGCCGGCCGAGGTGCTGGCGGCGCCGGTCCCGACGGAGGAGGAGCGCCGGCGCGAGCTCGCGCTGCGGGCGGTGCGGGCGCGCGGCGCCCTCACCGAGTCCGGAATCGTGGAGCATTGGCGCCTGCGCGGCGGCGTCCGCACGGTCCACGCCGCGGTGGTGGGGCTCGTCGCGGACGGGCTGCTCCGCCGGCTTCAGGTCGACGACGGCGACGCCGACGTGCTCGTCGATCCCGCCGTGGAGCTCGACAGACCGGCGCCGACCGCGGCGGTGCTCCTTTCCCCGTTCGACAATCTGCTCTGGGACCGGCCCTTCGCGCGCCGGATCCTCGGCTTCGACCATCTGATCGAGGTGTACAAGCCGCAGCCGCAGCGCCGGTACGGCTACTACGTGCTGCCGTTCCTCCGCGGGGAGCGGATCGCGGGGCGCGCCGATCTTAAGGCCCAGCGGAGCGAGGGCACGCTCGTCGTGAAGGCGTTCCACCGCGAGGAGGGCGTGCGCGCGTCGGCGGCGCTCGACGACGCCCTCGACCGCGCGCTCGACCGGCTGGCGCGGACGATCGGGCTCGAGCGGGTGTCCAGGTGAAGAGCGCGCCGTTGAAGGTGAGCGTCGAAGAGGCGCGGCGGATCGCCGTGCGCGCGCAGGCACTGGACGGCAGCGCGACCGACGTGCTCTCGACGGTGCGGCGGCTCGGCTTCCTGCAGATCGACGTCGTCTCCCCGGTGGCGACGCCGCAGCACCTCGTCCTCTTCAGTCGGCTCGGACCCAGCTACGACCGCGCCGAGCTCGACCGCCTGCTCTGGGAGGAGCGCGTCCTCTTCGAGTGGAACGCGTTCATCTATCCGCTCGAGGACACGCCGCTCGTGCGCGCGCGGATCCGGAGCTTCAAGAGGTCACGCCACTACAAGAGCGAGCGCTGGGTGCACGAGTTCCTGACCGAAAACCGCGCGTTCCGGCGCTACGTGATGAGGGAGCTCGAGCGACGGGGGCCGCTCCTCTCGCGGGAACTCGAGGACCGCTCCAAGGGCGAGCAGCGCGATCACCGCTGGTGGGGCTCGCGCATGGTCGGGTTGATGCTCTTGTCGCTCCACCTATACGGGGAGATCACCGTTGCCGGACGCAAGGGCGGCGAGCGGCTGTGGGACCTCACGTCGCGCCGATGGCCCGAGACGGAGACGGTCTCGGTGCGCGAGGCGGAGCGGATCCGGGCCGAGCAGCGCTTCCGCACGCAGGGTGTGCGGATCGTGAAAGGTCCAAACAAGGAGACACAGTGGGAGGCGCACCCGGACGCAACGGACGGGCCGGTGCCCGGCCGGGCCGTGCTCCTTTCTCCCTTCGACCGCCTCGTCTACGACCGCGAACGCGCCGAGGCGCTCTGGGACTTCCGCTACCGCCTGGAGATGTTCGTGCCGAAGGCGACGCGGGAGTACGGCTATTACGTCCTGCCGCTGCTCGCCGGCGACCAGATCGTGGGCCGCGCAGAGCCGCGCTTCGACCGGAAGACGGGCACGCTCGAGCTGCT
>Ga0136620_10000776_pt1 | contig 14571 bp, 15 predicted proteins | sample AntDrymUQ4162106_2_FD_104806 | JGI IMG/M metagenome (GOLD analysis project Ga0136620, IMG submission 104806) | Polar desert sand microbial communities from Dry Valleys, Antarctica - metaG UQ416 (21.06) | ecosystem: Environmental > Terrestrial > Soil > Desert | place: Antarctica: Dry Valley... | reverse complement strand
GCCGGCCCTGCGGGACGTAGCCGATGCCGGCGCCGGCGACCTTGTAGGCCGGCTTGCCCAGCAGCTCCTTGCCCGCGAGTCGCACCGACCCGGTAGTCGAACCCAGCAATCCCACGATCGCCGCGCAGAGCGTCGACTTGCCCATGCCGTTGCGGCCGATCAGCGCCACGGGCTCCGCGTCCATGCTGAACGACACACCCTCCAGCACGTGCGCCGTGCCGTAGAAGCCGTGCAGATCCTCGACGACCAGCAGCGGCTCGCTCATCGGTGCCCGCGCCCGAGATAGAGGTCGTGGACCTGCTCGTTGGCGCGGATCTCGTCCGGCGTGCCCTCGACGATCACGCGGCCGTCGTGCATCATCGTGACCCATTCTGCCACGCGGAGCGCGACGTCCATGTCGTGCTCGATCAGGATCAGGGTGATCGCGGGATCGAGCGCCAGCAGCAGCTCTGTGAGCTTCACGCGCTCGGCGCGCGAAAGGCCGGCGGCGGGCTCGTCGAGCATCATCAGCTGCGGTTCGGCCGCGCGCGCCATGCCGACCTCGAGCTGGCGCTGCTCGCCGTGCGAGAGCTCGGCGACCAGCGTCTCGAGCTTGTCGCCGAGGCCGACGGCCGCGGCCATCGATCGCCCGCGCTCGCGCAGCTCGTGGTCGACCGGCCGGCGCAGCAGGCGGAAGTGGCCGTCGTGCACGCCGAGCACGGCAAGGTAGAGGTTGTCGTCGACGGTCAGGCCGCCGAACAGGCGCGAGGTCTGGAACGTGCGCGAGAGCCCGAGGCGGGCGCGCTTGCGCGCCGGCAGCGCGGTCACATCGTCGCCGAACAGCTCGACCGTGCCGGCCGTCGGCGGGAACTCGCCCGAGATCAGGTTGAACAGCGTCGTCTTGCCGGCGCCGTTGGGACCGAGGATCGCCCGCCGCTCGCCGGGCCGGACGTCGAGGTCGACGCCCGACACGGCGATCACGCCGCCGAAGCGCCGGCCGACCCCCCGCAAGCGGAGGATCGGCGCGGCAGCATCAACGGATGTGGCGGAGACTGCCATCGTCCTACTGGCCGAACGAGACCTCTTCGGCGTTGCCGACCCATGGCGGGGCGTCGGACTTCTCGCACTTCGGGTTGCTGCGGCTGAGCTCCGGCGAGTCGGGCGAGAAGAAGCCGCCGAACGTCTGGTCGACGTCGTTGATCTTGCGGAACGTCTCGACGTCCGGCACGCCGTCGCCGGTCTTGTCCGGGACGATCTTCTTCACGTAGACGCTGGAGATCGCCTGGCGGTTGTCGTCCAGGGTGACGTCGCCCCAGGGAGCGTCATCACCGGTGAGCTCGACGCTCGTGAGCGACTCCTGCAGCTTCGCCACGTCACCCTCGGCCGCCTCGAGCCCGCGGATCAGGCCGTTGGCCGCCGTGTAGTAGCCGTAGGTGAACACGGACGGCCCGGTCCCGGAGATCTCCTCGCCGTAGGCCGTCTTGAGACCATCGATGTAGGTCGCGACCTCGGGGTTGTCGGCGTCGGCCGCGGTCATGCCGGAGGTGATGCCACCGACCAGCGACTTGCCGACCTCCTTGAGCACCAGCGGGTCGTCCCAGAAGATGTTGCCCATCATCTTCTGCGTGTCGATCTTGCCGCGCTGCTCCTGGTACTGCTTGAGGAACGTGATCAGGCCCGAGCCGCCGATGCCGACGTACAGGCCGTCGACGTCCTTGGGGATCTGGGAGATGAAGGACGAGTAGTCCTTCTCGCCCAGCGGCGCCCACACGCGCTTGGGGATCTGGCCGCCGATCGCGCAGTACTCGGCCACGAAGCCGGCCAGCGACGTGTACGGGAACGAGTAGTCGTCGCCGATGATCGCGGCCTTCTTCCAGCCCAGCTCGTTGAAGGCGTAGTCGCCGAGCCCGGCGGACCACTGGGCGCCGTCCGGGTGGAAGCGGTAGAAGTTCGGCGCCTGGACTTTGAGCGTCGAGTCCTGCGCGCCCGCGATGCCGTTGATGAACGTCTTGTCGGGATGCTCCTTGGCGTAGTTGGCGACCGCGATGCCCTCGTCGCCGGAGAGCGGGCCGACCAGCACGTCCGCGTCCTCCTGCTCCATCAGGCGGCGCGTCTCCTCGATCGCCTTGTCGGCGGTGCCGTCGGCGCAGCCGTACCCGACGACCTCGATGTCCTTGCCCGCGACCTTGGCGCCGGTCACGCCGTCAGACGGCTTCTCACCGCCAGCCGTGCCGCCGGCGTTCTTGATCAGCCCGAGGTTGAAGCCGGCAATCGTCGGCTCGAAGAACGACCCGAAGGCGCCCTCGCAGTCCGACAGGAAGCCGACTTTAATCGTGCCGCCCGCCTCGGCGGTCGCGTCCGCGGCCGGCTCGTTGCTCGGCTCGTCGTCGTCCCCGCCACAAGCCCCCACAAGCCCGAGTGCCACTACGGCGCTACCCAGCGCCAACAACTTTCGTGCCCTCAAAACACCCTCTCCTCTGTTCGTTTCCTTGTTCAATTCGCACCGCTTGTCGCGGGGTCGCCCTCAGACCCCGCGCCGACTGCGTTCCGGGGGGATCCGCCACCGGGTCTTCGCCGCGCCAATCGCTCGCGTCCGCTCTCCCACAGCCCGACCAGGCCGCCGGGGGAGAGCAGGACGATCACGAGGAACACGATCCCGATGACGGTGTTGAAGCGCCCGGGACCGAGCACATTGCCGATCTCCGGCGTGTACTCGCGCGAGTAGTTGTCGAGCAGCGCGTAGACCAGCGCACCGACCCAGGCCCCCTCGAGTCGGTAGAGGCCGCCCACGACCGCGATGATCAGCACGTCGATCGTCTGCGCCAGGTTGATCGAGCCCGGCGAGATGCGGCGGTTGTACCAGACCGAGAGCAGGCCGGCGATCGCCGCGACGAACGCCGCGAGCCCGAACGCGAGCATCCGGTGGCGTGTGACGTCGAAGCCGAGCGCGCGCATCCGCGCGGGCTCGTCGCGCAGGCCCTGCAGGGCCAGTCCGAACGGCGTGCGCGAGGCGTAGCGCAGACCCACGAAGACGAGCACGGACACCACCAGCGTCGTGTAGTACAGCGGCGCCGGGTCCTGAACCGGCTCGCCGACAAGCCCCGGCAGGTCGAGGTTGTTGACGCCGCCGAAGCCCGACAGCGAGGTCACCTGCGAGAAGAAGTAGAAGATCAGCACCGAGAATGCCAGCGTGATCATCAGGAAGTAGATCCCCTCGCTGCGCGACGCGATCGCGCCGAAGCCGAGCCCGACGGCCGTCGCGATCAGCAGAGCGCCCAGCACCGCCGGCCACGGCGCCCAGGCCGCCGCGTTGCCGCCGTCGGCGAGCACGAGGTTGGCGTAGGCCATGCCCGCGACGCCGTAGATGCCGACCTGGGCGAGCGACACCATGCCGCCGTAGGCCGACAGGAAGGTCAGGCTCGCGGCCGCGACGCCGAGCCAGAGCGCCTTGGTGAGGATCACGGACACGAAGAACTCGCTGAACACGAACGGGGCCAGCGCGGCGACCAGCACCACAGCCGCGAGAAGCAGCCAGGCATTGCGTCCGTGCGCGATCATGCCGGTCTCCCGAACAGGCCGAGCGGCCGGACGGCGAGCACGCCGACGAGCAGCGCGAAGGTGAGCAGGATCGAGTAGTTCGTCAGGTCCGTGTCGCCGAAGACGAGGTAGACGTCCGCGTAGGCGTCGACGAGCCCGAGCGCGAGCGCTCCGATCGCGGCGCCGCCGAGCGAGCCCATGCCGCCGATGATCACGACGATCAGCGAGCTGAGCAGGAACGACGTGTCCTCACCCGGCGCCAGCGCGATCATCGTCCCGCCGAGCACGCCGCCGAAGCCCGCGAGCAGGGCGCCGATCAGGAACGCGCCGGCGAACACGAGCTGCACGTTGATCCCGAGCGCCGAGACCATGTCGCGGTCGTCGACGCCGGCGCGCACGATCTTGCCGAAGCGGGTCTTCTTGATCAGCAGGTAGAGGCCGGCGCCGATCAGCAGCGCGGCTCCGAGCACGACGACGCCGCGGAAGAAGCCGAAGCGCACGTCGCCCGGCAGGTTGATGCTCGTCGGCCAGTCCGTCGGCGTCTTGATGTCCTTGGAGATGCCGCCGAAGGCGGCCAGCATCTGGTCGGCGAAGATCACCGAGAGCGCGATCGTGATCAGGGCCTGGCGCAGGTCCTGGCCCTGGTTCCAGCGCAGGAAGACCTGCTGGATGAGCACCCCGATCACGCCGATGATCGCCGTCGCGAGCAGCAGTGGCACGACCCAGGCGAGCAGGCTGTAGCTCGTCTCGTCGTTGCCGCTCAGCGACAGCCCGAGGCCGCCGCCCTCCTCCTTGAACCAGCGGTCCTGCATCTCCAGCGCCAGGTAGCCGCCGAGCAGGTAGAGCGAGCCGTGCGCCATGTTGACGACGCGCATCAGGCCGAAGATCAGCGTGAAGCCGCTCGCGACGACGAAGAAGAGCGCGGCCAGCGTGAGTCCGTTGAGCGAGACGACGGCGAACTTGCGCGGGTCGTCCGCTCCCTTGACAAGCAGCCAGATCACGACGAGCACCGCCAGCGCCGACAGGACGACCCGCTGCGCCGACCAGCGCTCAGCCCCCGCCGGCAGCTCGGTCTCGGGGATCGTGCCGGCAGGGCCGGCTGAGTCCATTGCGTCCGACATTCCTTGACAGCTATTGAAACTTCATGCAAGGGTGAATGTCAAGTTATGAGCAGATTGGGGGGCGAACGCCCGCGATGACAACTACGTCCTCAGCAGTGCTGTCGGACCTGGAGCAGGCGCTCGGCGCCGCGGTGTCGACGGCGCCCGACCGGCTCGACGCCTTCGTGGCCGACACCTACTGGCCCTCGCTGCACGCAGCGGCAGCGGGGACGCCGATCGCGCGGCCGGAGATCGTCGTGCGGCCCGAGACCGAGGAGGCGGTCGCCGAGGTGCTCGCGATCGCCGACGCGCACCGGACACCCGTGGTGCCCTGGGGCGGCGGCTCGGGCACCCAGGGCGGCTGCCTGCCGATCCGCGGCGGCATCGTGATCGACATGACGGCGCTCGACGAGATCATCGAGGTCGACGAGCGCTCGATGACCGTCACCGCCCAGGCGGGAGTCAACGGGCGCCGCCTGGAGGCCGAGCTCAACGAGCGCAGGCTGATGCTTCCGCACTATCCGGCCTCGGTCGAGTGGGCGACGGTCGGCGGATACATCGCCGCGCGCGGCTCCGGTGTCCTCTCGACGCGCTACGGCAAGATCGAGGACCTGCTGCTGTCGTTGCGCGTCGCCACTCCGGCAGGTGGCCTGATGGACACCGTCGGCGTGCCGCGCCATGCGGTCGGGCCGGAGCTGACCCAGCTGTTCGTCGGCTCGGAAGGGACGCTGGGCGTGATCACGCGGGCGACCCTGCAGTTGGTGCCGATGCCGGCCGAGCGCCGCTTCGCCGCCGTCGCCTTCCCGTCGGTCGGGATCGGCATCGAGGCGATCAGGGGCGCGCTGCAGGCGGGCCACCGGCCGTCGGTCGTGCGCATGTACGACGAGGACGCCACGCGGCTCGCGTTCTCGCCGGTCGTCGGCGAGCAGCTCAGCGGCGTGTACACCGTGCTCGCGTTCGAGGGCGAGCCGGAGGCTGTTGCGGTCGAGGAGCGGCGCACGCTCGAGCTGGCCCGCGCAGCCGGGGCGGAGGTGCTCGACCCGGCGCTCGGGCAGCGCTGGTGGGATCGCCGCTACGACTTCTACGGGCCGCCGCACCAGCCTGAGCTGCCCTCGATCTGGGGTACGCTCGACGTGGTCGCGACCTACTCGCGCATCGACGCGGTCTACGACGCGCTGCGCACCGCGGTGCGCGAGCCCTACGCCGACAGCGGCTTGGAGCTGCGCATGCACTTCTCCCACTGGTACCTGTGGGGGACGATGATCTACGGCCGCTTCGTCGTCCCCGACGGCGGGCCTGACGCGCTCGCGCTGCACGACCGCATCTGGGAGGACGGCATGACAGCCGCGCTGGACGCGGGCGGCGTCATGAACGACCACCACGGCGTCGGCATCAAGCTCGGCCCGTACATGCGCCGCCAGCACGGCGCCGCGCTGGACACGATGCGCGCCATCAAGGCGGCGCTGGACCCCAATGACGTTATGAACCCCGGCAAGTTGGGCCTTTGAGGCCCCGGATGAGGAGGACCGGATGGCGCTGAAGGTCGCGATGCACAACTGGATGCGGCCCGAGCCGATCGAGACGACGATCTCGCGGCTGGGACGCAGCGGCTACGACGGGATCGAGATCTCGGGCGAGCCGGCCGTCTACGACGCCGAGCAGGTCAAGGCGCAGCTCGACGAGCACGGGGTGGAGTGCTGGGGCGCCGTGACGCTGATGACAGGCGGGCGCGACCTCGTGCATGAGGACCACTACGTGCGGCTCGCGAGCGTCCAGTACGTCAAGGACTGCCTGTCGCTCGTCGCCTCGATGAACGGCAGGATCCTCACGGTCGTGCCCTCGACGGTCGGCAAGGTCGTGCCGATGGGCTCGCCCGAGGACGAGTGGCGCTGGTGCGTCGAGGGCCTGAAGGAGTGCCAGGCGCACGCGGAGTCGGTCGGCGTGCGGATCGGCGTCGAGCCCCTCAACCGCTTCGAGACCTACTTCATCAACCGCGCCGACCAGGCTGTGGCGATGGCCAAGGACGTGGGCGGAGACTGCGGCGTCGCGCTCGACATCTTCCACATGAACATCGAGGAGGCCGACTGGCGCCAGTCGATCCGCGACACCGGCTCCTACCTGGTCGACTTCCACGTCGCCGACAACAACCGCATGCCCCCGGGTCAGGGCGCGATCGACTGGGAGGGGATCGTCTCCGAGCTCGCAGGAATCGGCTATGACGACTACCTCACCGTCGAGTTCGTCGCGACCGTCGACCGCAGCCCGCTGTCGGAGCGCACGGAGATCGCCGACGCCTCGGAGGCCGGAGCGAGCCAGGGGATGGAGCAGTTTTTGCGCGACCACGGGACCGGCGCGCTGCCCGAGAGCTACTACGACCAGTACGTGCAGGAGTCGATCGACCGCCTGCGCACCGCGATCGAGTCCGCGGCCTGAGCTCAGACATTGCCGGCGAGCCCCGCCATCGCCCTGATCGGCACCCTCGACACCAAGGGCGAGGAGATCGCGTACGTCCGCGACCGGCTGCGCGCGCTCGGCGCGCGGCCGGTGGTGATCGATACGGGGATCCTCGGGGAGCCGGCCGGCTGCAGCGCCGATGTCACGCGCGCCGAGGTCGCCGCCGCCGATGGTGACGACCTCGAGGGCGTGCGTGCCGCCGGCTCGCGCGGGGCGGCCGTCGAGCGCATGCTCGCCGGGGTCCGCGCCGTCTGCCTGCGCCTCTACGGCGAGGGCCGGCTGGACGGCGCGCTGTGCCTGGGCGGGGCCGAGGGAGCGATCATGGGCGCCGGCGCGATGCACGCGCTGCCCGTCGGGGTCCCGAAGCTGATCGTCTCGCCGAGCGCGTCCGGCCGGCGGGCGTTCGCGCCCTTCATGGGGGAGACAGACACGACGGTGATGCACTCCGTCGTCGACATCCTCGGCCTGCACGCGATCTCGCGCGCGATCTTCGACAATGCCGCGGCGGCGGTCGTGGCGATGGCGCGCGAGGGCGGCGGCGCGGTCGGCGCGCTCGGCGAGCGCACGGTCGGCGTGACGATGCTCGGGCAGACGACACCGGGCGTGATGCGCCTGCGCGAGCGGCTGCTGGAGGCCGGGCACGCGCCCGTCGTCTTTCACGCCAACGGCGTCGGCGGCCCGGCGATGGAGAAGCTCGCGGCCACCGGCGCGCTCGCCGGCGTGGTCGACTACACGCTCTCCGAGCTTGCAAACTCGCTGCTGGACGGCGTGCACGCGACCGGGCCCGAGCGCCTGCGCGTGGCCGGACGGCACGGGCTGCCGCAGGTTGTCGTCCCGGGCTGCTGCGACTTCTTCAACCAGGGCGCGCGCGACACCGTGCCCGCGCGCTTCCGCGCGCGCAAGAGCTACTTCCACAACCCGGTCGCCACGCTCGTGCGGATCTCGGAGGCCGAGGGCGACGAGCTCGGGCGCCTGATCGCCGAGCGCCTCGCCGGCTCGACGGGCCCGGTGCACGTGGTCGTCCCCGCGCGCGGGTTCTCGCTCGTCGACGCCGAGGGCGGTGCGCTCTACGACCCCGCCGCCGACCGCGCCTTCATCGACTCGCTGCGCGATGCGCTGCGCGACGACTTCGCCTTCGAGGAGGTCGACGCGCACGTCGACGACCCGGCCTTCGCCGACCTCGTCGCCGACCGCTATCTCACCCTCGTCAAGGAGCCCGCCCATGCCGGATGACCGTCCGACGTCGCACAACCTGCTCAACCTCGCGCCACCGGACATCGCCTGGTTCCAGGAGCGCTCGGACCTGATCCTGATCCCGATCGGATCCTGCGAGCAGCACGGCGCGCACCTGCCGCTCGGGACCGACACGATCACCGCGCTGGAGGTCTCGCGCCGCGCGGCCGAGAAGGCCGACGTGATCTACGCGCCGCCGTTCTGGGCCGGCTACTCGCCCCAGCACATGCGCGAGCCCGAGTCGGGCGTCGGCACGATCACGCTGCGTGCGAGCACGCTGAACGAGGCTCTCTACGACGTCGCGCGGTCGCTGATCCACCACGGCTGGAACAAGCTCGTCTTCGTCAACGGCCACGGCTCCAACACGAAGGTGCTCGACCCGCTGCTGCGCCGCATCAAGTACGACACCGGCGCCTTCGTCGCGCTCTACAAGCCCTACGCCGAGCGCTACATAGGGATCCTCGACGGGCTGCTGGAGAACCCGCCCGAGGAGACGCCGGGCTGGCACGCATCCGAGCTGGAGACCTCGCAGGTGATGGCGCACGACCGCACGCTGGTGAAGATGGAGCACGCCGCCGAGGACCGCGCGCAGGTGCCCGCCTGGCTGCCTGACTCGTTCATCAAGACGGACGGCGCGCCGGACGTCGAGTTCGACGGCTACCAGTACTTCGTCTTTCCCATGGACCACGCCGAGTTCTCGCGCAGTGGCGTGATCGGCAACCCGATGCGGGCGACCCCGGAGAAGGGCGAAGAGGCGCTGGAGCGCTACTCAGACCACCTCGTGCGGGCGATCGACGAGTTCCGCCCGCTCGAGGTGTCGATCCGGCGCAGGGAGTTCGAGGAGCGCGTCTGAGCACCGTGCCCCCCGCGCTGCGCCGAGCACAGATCCTCCAGCGCATCCAGCGCGACGGCGGCGTGTCCGTCGCCGACCTTGCGCGCGCTCATGCGGTCTCTGCGGTCACGGTCCATCGCGACCTTGAAGAGCTTGCGCACCGGGGGCTCGTCGAGCGGGTGCACGGAGGGGCGCGCTCGTTGGGGCCGGCGCCCGGCGTGCCCGCGATCCCGACCGCGTGGGTCCAGCGGGCCGACCAGTCGCGCGAGGCCAAGGCGGCGATCGCCGCGCACGCGGTGCGCTACGTGGAGGCCGGCGCGACGATCTTCCTCGACGCCTCCTCGACGGCGCTCGCCGTCGCGCGCCGGCTGGTCGAGGACCCGCCGAACGAGATCACGCTCGTGACGAACTCGCCCGCGATCGCGTTCGAGGTCCAGGCCGAGGCGCTGCACGTGATCGTCTGCCCGGGCGAGCTCGATCAGCACATGCGGATGCTGGCCGGCCGCTGGACGGTCGAGTTCCTCGCCGAGCTGAACTTCGCGGTCGCCTTCGTCTCTGCCGCGGGCGTGACGCTCGGCCAGGGGCTCACGACCGCGCGCCGGCCACTCGCCGACGTCGTCAACGCCGCACGCGCGAGCGCAGAGCGCAGCGTCGGGCTGATCGACGCCTCGAAGTTCGGGCAGGCCTCGCTGCTGTCGATCGCCCGCGCCCAGGAGCTCGACGCCATCGTCACCGATTCCGGGCTGCCGTCTGCTGCCGCCCGCCAGTACCGGGCCGCCGGCGTGCGGCTCGAGATCGCCTACCCCGAGGAGAGCCTATGAGCCGTCCCGTCACCCTGTTCACCGGCCAGTGGGCCGACCTGGCGCTGTCCGACCTCGCCTCCAAGTGCGGTGAGTGGGGCTTCGACGGGCTCGAGCTCGCGTGCTGGGGCGATCACTTCGACCCGGTCCAGGCGGTCGCCGACTCCGGTTACGCCGCCGGGCAGCGCAAGCTGCTCGAGCAGCACGGGCTCGGCGTCTGGGCGATCGGCTGCCACCTGGTCGGCCAGGCCGTCTGCGACCCGATCGACGCCCGCCACCAGGCCGTGCTGCCGCCGGAGGTGTGGGGCGACGGCGACCCTGAGGGCGTGCGCGGGCGCGCCGCCGACTACATGAAGGACACCGCGCGCGCGGCCGCTGCGCTGGGCGTCGACGTCGTGACGGGCTTCACCGGCTCACCGATCTGGCACCTGCTCTACTCGTTCCCTCCCAACGATTGGAGCGTCGTCGAGGCCGGCTATCAGGAGTTTGCCGAGCGCTGGGGACCGATCGTCGACGTGTTCGAGTCCGAGGGCGTGCGCTTTGCGCTCGAGGTTCACCCGACCGAGATCGCGTACGACTTCGGCACAACCCGCAAGGCGCTCGACGCGCTCGGCGACCGCGCCGGCTTCGGCATCAACTTCGACCCGAGCCACTTCGAGCACCAGTTCCTGGACTCGGCGGGCTTCATCACCGAGTTCGGGCCGAAGATCTACCACGCGCACATCAAGGACTCCAAGCGCCGGCTGGACGGGCGCTCGTCGATCCTCGGCGGGCACCTGGACTTCGGCCAGCCCGGGCGCGGCTGGGACTTCGTCTCGCCGGGTCACGGCGACGTCGACTTCGAGGCGATGATCCGCGCGCTGAACCGGATCGGCTACGACGGCCCGCTCTCGATCGAGTGGGAGGATTCGGGCATGGACCGCGACTGGGGCGCGCCCGACGCGCTGGCGTTCGTCCGCCGGACCGACTTCGCGCCGTCGTCGGTCGCCTTCGACGCCGCGTTCGCCAAGGAGGCGTGATGTCATCGAAGGACGTCGGCTTCATCACGATGGGAGACGCCCGCAGCGACGGCGAGGTGCAGCCGATCGGCGTCGGCATGCTCGGCTACGCGTTCATGGGCAAGGCGCACTCCAACGCCTACAAGACGCTCGCCTACATGACCTGGCCGCCGCCGCTGATGCCCCGGCTCGTCGCGATCGCGGGTCGCGACGAGGAGGGTGTCGCCGAGGCCGCCCGGCGCTACGGGTTCGAAGGCTATGTGACCGACTGGAAGGCGCTCGTGGCCGACGAGCGGGTGCAGCTCTTCGACAACTCCGGCCCGAACAACCTGCACGCCGAGCCGACGATCGCCGCGGCCGAGGCCGGCAAGCACGTGATCTGCGAGAAGCCGCTCGGGCGCGACGCCGACGAGTCCCACGAGACCTGGCAGCGCGTCGCCGCGACCGGCGTCAAGCACATGTGCGCGTTCAACTACCGCTTCGTGCCGGCCGTGCGGCTCGCGCGCCAGCTGATCGAGGCCGGCGAGCTCGGCGAGATCCAGCACTTCCGCGGCTCCTACCTGCAGGAGTGGGGCACGACCGAGGGCAACATCTGGCGCTTCGACAAAGCGCTCGCAGGCTCCGGCGCGCTCGGCGACCTCGGCGCGCACGTGATCGACCTCGCCCGCTACCTCGTGGGGGAGATCGAGGCGGTCTCGGCGATGACCGCCACCTTCCAGCCCGGGCGCGAGGTCGACGACGCCGTCGAGTCCGTGGTCGCGTTCGAGAACGGCGCGGTCGGGACGATCGAGGCATCGCGCTTCTGCCAGGGGCGCAAGAACCACTTCGCGTGGGAGATCAACGGCTCGAAGGGCTCGCTCGCCTTCGACCTCGAGCGCATCAACGAGCTCGAGCACTCCGAGGGCAACGCCGGCTTCCGGACCGTGCTGGTGTCGGAGGCCGACCACCCGTTCTGGGAGCACTGGTGGCCCCAGGGCCACATGATCGGCTGGGAGCACACGTTCGTGCACGAGCTGCATCACCTGCTCACCGCGATCCGCGACGACGGCGACATCGCTCCGCACGGCGCCACGCTCGAGGACGGATACCGGGCGGCCGAGGTCTGCGACGCGATGCTGCGCTCGGCGCAGGGCGGCGGCCGCGAGACCGTGAGCTACCGCTGATGGCGACCGTCCTGCTGCTCGGCACGCTCGACACGAAGGGGGAGGAGTACGCGTACCTGCGCGAGCGGCTGGAGCTCGGCGGCGCGCAAGTGCTCGTCGCCGACGTCGGCACGGGCGGTCCGCCGCACGGCTGCGAGCCCGACATCGCGCGCGAGGAGGTCGCGCGCGCGGCCGGCCTGGATCTGGGCGCGCTGACCGACCGCGGCGAGGCCGTGGCGGCGATGAGCGGGGCGGCGGCCGCGCTGGCGCGCCGGCTGCACGAGGAGGGGCGGATCGACGGCGTGCTCGCCGCGGGCGGCTCGGGCAACACGGCGATCGCGACGCACGCGATGCAGGCGCTGCCCGTCGGCGTGCCCAAGCTGATGGTCTCGACGGTGGCGGCCGGCGACACGCGCGACTACGCCGGCGGCTCGGACGTGACGCTGATGGCGTCGGTCACCGACGTCGCCGGCCTGAACTCGATCTCGCGCCAGATCCTCGTCAACGCCGCCGCCGCGATGGCCGGCATGGTGCTCGCGCCGCCGGTCGAGGCGCGCGAGTCGCGACCGCTGGTCGGCGCCACGATGTTCGGCGTCACCACGCCCTGCGTCACTCGCGCGCGCGAGCAGCTCGAGTCGCGCGGCTACGAGGTGCTCGTCTTCCACGCCACCGGAACGGGCGGCCGCGCGATGGAGGCGCTCGTCGCCGGCGGCTTCCTGGCCGGCGTGCTCGACGCCACCACGACCGAGCTCTGCGACGAGCTCGTCGGCGGTGTGCTGTCCGCCGGCCCGGACCGGCTCGAGGCCGCCGGCCGCGCCGGGCTCCCGCAGGTCGTCTCGCTCGGCGCGCTGGACATGGTCAACTTCGGTGCGCGCGCGACCGTGCCGCCGAAGTTCGAGGACCGCAACCTCTACGTGCACAACCCGTCGATCACGCTGATGCGCACGACGCCCGAGGAGTGCGCCGAGCTGGGCCGGCGGATCGCGCGCAAGCTCTCGGCCGCGACCGGGCCGGTGGCTCTGTTCGTCCCGCTCGGCGGCGTCTCCATGATCGACGCCGAAGGCCAACCGTTCCATGACCCCGGGGCTGACGCGGCCCTGTTCGGCGCGCTGCGCGAGGGCCTGGGGGAGAACGTCGAGCTGGTCGAGCTCGACAACAACGTCAACGACGAGGCGTTCGCCGACGCGATGGCGGAGAAGCTCGACTCGTTCTTGAAGGCGGCGGCATGACCGGCGACGAGGCGCGCGCCAAGCTGCGCGCGACTTTGGCCGGCGGCGGCGTGATCATCGGCGCGGGCGCCGGCACCGGGCTGTCGGCCAAGTGCGCCGAGGCGGGCGGCACCGACCTGATCATCATCTACAACTCCGGCCGCTACCGGATGGCGGGCCGCGGCTCGCTGGCCGGGCTGATGCCCTACGGCGACGCGAACGCGATCGTGATGGAGATGGGTCACGAGGTGCTGCCGATCGTGCGCGACACCCCTGTCCTGGCCGGAGTCTGCGGCACCGACCCGTTCCGGCTGATGCCGAACTTCCTGCGCGACGTGCTCGCTGCGGGCTTCGCCGGGGTGCAGAACTTTCCCACGGTCGGGCTGATCGACGGCACGTTCCGGGCCAACCTGGAGGAGACCGGGATGGGCTATGCGCTCGAGGTCGAGATGATCCGCGAGGCAGCCGCGCTCGGCCTGCTGACGGCTCCCTACATCTTCGACCCGGCGAGCGCCGCTGCGATGGCCGCGGCGGGCGCCGACGTGCTCGTGCCGCACATGGGCCTGACCACCAAGGGCACGATCGGCGCGCAGACCGCCAAGACGCTCGACGACTGCGTCGTCGAGATCCAGGCGATGCGCGACGCTGCGGTGCAGGTCAACCCGGACGTGATCGTGCTCTGCCACGGCGGCCCGCTGGCGGAGCCCGAGGATGCGCAGTACGTGCTCGACCGCACCGGGGGGATCGTCGGGTTCTTCGGCGCGTCGAGCATGGAGCGCCTGCCGACGGAGGTCGCGATGACCGAGAACATGCGCCGCTTCAAAGCGCTGTCCAACGCCTGAGAGGGAGTCAACCAAGATGCCGTCCAAGCTGATCGACCCGGCCGAGCTGCCGACGATGACGTTCGACTGGGGCCTGATCAAGCCGCTGGTCTCCGCGCACAACGTCTCCGACCCTGGCGTCTCGCTGATGCACGTGGTTCTGCTGCCGGGGCAGGGTCACGAGCGTCACAACCATCCCGACGCCGACGAGATCCTCTACGTGCTCGCCGGTGCCGGCGACCAGATGGTCGACGACGGTGAGCCGTTCGCCGTGCACCCGGGCCAGGCGATCTGGGTGCCCAAGGCCGCCTTTCACTCGACAGTGAACACAGGCTGGGAGCCGTTGGTGCTGTTGGCGATCTACGCGCCGGCGGGAGCCGAGCAGGTGCTCAAGACGTTGCCGGACTACCGCGAGGTGCCGGCCGGCGAGGCGCCGCCTTTGACGCGCGCGTAGCGGCGGGCGCGGC
>Ga0136620_10000775_pt1 | contig 14571 bp, 14 predicted proteins | sample AntDrymUQ4162106_2_FD_104806 | JGI IMG/M metagenome (GOLD analysis project Ga0136620, IMG submission 104806) | Polar desert sand microbial communities from Dry Valleys, Antarctica - metaG UQ416 (21.06) | ecosystem: Environmental > Terrestrial > Soil > Desert | place: Antarctica: Dry Valley... | reverse complement strand
GGCGGCAACCTGATCCTGCTGGTCGCAGCCTCGATCGTGGTGCTGGCAATCGCCGTGATCAGCATTCCCGCGCTCGACAACCTCTTTGAGCTCCTATGGCTCAAGATCCAGGTCTGGCTGGGGTTGTGAGGCGCGCCGCGGGCCGGGTCTCGCCGGTCTGATGGGTTACAGCTCGCGCTATCACGCGGCGTCGCTGGCCGCCGTCTTCATCGCCCTCGCGATCGGGATCCTGATCGGCGCCGGGTTCGGCCAGGACGTGGTCTCGAACACGTCCGAGAGCCTCAAGAACAGCCTCGAGGGCGACCTCGACGACGTCCGCGCCGAGCGCGACGAGCTCGCCGGCGAGCTCGAGGGCGAGCGCGACTTCGCGGAGGCCGTCTACCCGGCGCTGGTCGACGGCCGCCTCGACGGCGAGCGCGTCGGGGTGATCGCTCTCGGCGGGCTGTCGTCGGCGCTCTCGGACGGGATCGAGGCGACGCTGTCGCCGACGGGCGCGACGCTGTCGGAGGTCTCGGTGGTGCGCGAGCCGCCCGATGTCGAGGCGCTGGCGGAGCGGCTCGGCGGCACCCAGTTCGCCAGGCTCGACCGCCAGCCCGAGCTGCTCGAGGACCTCGGCCGCGCGATGGGGCGTCAGCTCGTCGGTGGGGGCCAGCTGCTCGACGACGTCCGCGAGGAGCTGCTGACGCGCTCGAGTGGCGGCAGCCAGCAGCTCGACCACGTGATCGTCGTTCGCGATGCCCCCGAGGACCTCAGCGAGACCGACCAGGAGGCGACCGACCGGCTCGAGGCGGGGTTGCTGGATGGAATAGCGCAGGCCACGCTGCCGGCCGTCGGCGTCGAGGAGAGCGATACCGATCCATCCTCGATCGCGCTGTTCGAGTCCCACGACCTGCCCACCTCCGACAGCGTCGACCTCGCGTCGGGCCAGGTGGCGATGGTCTTCGTGCTGCTCGGCGCCGACGGCAACTTCGGCACCAAGGAGACGGCAGACCAGCTGCTTCCAGAGCTCCTGGTACCCGGCTCGCCCGGCCGGTGACGCCGTGACGATGGTCGGGCTGGCGCTCTCGCTCGGCCTCGCCGCGCTGCTCGTGCCGCCGTGGCTGCGCGACATGAGCCGCTCGGGCCTCGTGCGCGAGAACTATCGTGACCGGCGGCCGGCGTTTCCCTCGGGCGCCGTGCTCGTCGCCGTGGCGCTGATCGCACTCGCCCCGCTCGCGCTGCTCGACGACCGCGCCGACCTCGACCTGCTCGAGCCCGAGCTGCGGCGCTGGATGGTCTTCGTGCTCGGGGTCTCGCTGCTGGGGTTGCTCGACGACTCGCTCGGCCGCGCCTCGGACGCCGACTCGCCGCGTGGCTGGCGCGGCCATGCCCGAGCCGTCGCGGGCGGAGGATTCTCGACCGGCGCGATCAAGGCCGTCGGAGCCTTCGCTCTCGCCGCTTACGCTGTCTCGGGCCGCGGACGCGAGAACCTCGACTACGTCGCCGACCTCGCGCTGCTGCTGCTCGCGACCAATCTCTTCAACCTTCTCGACCTGCGCCCGGGGCGCGTCGAGAAGGTCTTCTTCGCCCTGCTCGCGGGTCTGTGCGTCGGGGCCTGGACGGCGCAGCCATTGGAGCTGCTCGGGATCTTCATCGCGCCGGTCCTGATCGGTACGGCATTCACGCTGCGCGAGCGCGCGATGCTCGGCGACACGGGCTCCAACCTCGTCGGCGCGCTGGCGGGAGTGGCCTTGATCGAGACACTGGGCGATGACGCGCGGCTTGTCGCGCTCGCGATCGTCGCCGCTTTGACGGTATATGGGGAGTTTCGCTCGATCAATTCCGCGATCGAGCGCGTTCCGCCCCTGCGTTATCTAGACTCGCTCGGCAGAGCTAAATGAGGGAATCGAGGCGGCTACAGAGATGACGGCGGGCGAGACGCGCTTCATCTTCGTAACCGGCGGGGTCGTTTCCTCGTTGGGCAAGGGAATCGCCGCCGCATCGGTCGGGCGCCTGCTGGTCAGCCGCGGGTTCCGGGTCCAGCTGCAGAAGTTCGACCCCTACATCAACGTCGACCCCGGGACGATGAGCCCGTTTCAGCACGGTGAGGTCTTCGTCACCGAGGATGGCGCCGAGACCGATCTCGACCTCGGCCACTACGAGCGCTTCACCGACGAGAACACCTCGCGCGCCTCGAACGTGACCGCGGGCGCGGTCTACAACTCGGTCATCCGCCGTGAGCGCCGCGGCGACTATCTCGGCGCCACGGTCCAGGTGATCCCTCACATCACCGACGAGATCAAGCACCGGATCCTGATCGTCGCCGAATCGCACTCGGTGGACTTCGTGATCACCGAGATCGGCGGCACCGTCGGCGACATCGAGTCGCTGCCGTTCCTCGAGGCGATTCGCCAGCTCTACACCGACCTCGGGCCGAAGCGCTGCATGTTCGTCCACCTGACCCTGGTCCCCTACGTCGGCCACGCCGGCGAGCTCAAGACCAAGCCGACCCAGCACTCGGTCAACGAGCTGCGCCGCATCGGCATCCAGCCACATGCGCTCGTTTGTCGATCCGAGGGCGGGCTCGAGCGCGACATCCGCCGCAAGATCGCGCTCTTTGCCAGCCTCCCTGAGGAGGCGGTGATCTCGGCCCGCGACGTCGACAACACCTACAAGGTGCCACTCGTCTTCCGCGCCGAGGGCATGGACGACCTCGTGCTCGACCACTTCGAAATCGAGTCCGATCCGCCCGACCTCTCGGAGTGGGACGAGCTCGTCAAGCGCGCCGACGCCGCCGAGCGGCCGGTGCGAATCGCCCTCGTCGGCAAGTACGTCAAGCTCGCCGACGCCTACAAGTCGGTCGCCGAGGCGCTCTCGCATGGTGGCTATCACCACGGCGTCGACGTCGACGTCGTGCTCGTCAACTCCGAGGACATCGACCTCGCCGAGATCGAGGCCGCCGATGGGGTGCTGATCCCGGGCGGCTTCGGCGAGCGCGGGATCGAGGGCAAGGTCGAGGCGGTCCGGATCGCGCGCGAGCAGGGGATTCCCTTCCTGGGTATCTGCCTCGGGATGCAGCTCGCGGTCGTCGAGTTCGCACGCCACGTCGCCGGCATGGACGGGGCGAACTCGGCCGAGTTCGACCCCGAGACGCCGTTCCCGGTGATCGACCTGCTCCCCGAGCAGAAGGAGGTCACCGAGATGGGCGGGACGATGCGGCTCGGAGCCGACCCGGTGAAGCTCCACGAAGGCACCCGGGCGCGCGAGATCTACGGTGAGCCCGTGATCTACCAGCGCCACCGCCATCGCTACGAGGTCAACAACATGCTGCGACGCCGGCTCGAGGACGAGGGCCTGGTGGCCAGCGGGACCTCGCCGGACGAGCGCCTCGTCGAGGTCGTCGAGCTGCCGGAGCACCCGTTCTTCGTCGCATCTCAGTTTCACCCTGAGTTCAAGTCACGGCCGACACGGCCAGAGCCGTTGTTTCGCGACTTCGTTGGTGCGGCGACGCGCCGCGCCGAGGAGCGCGCTGTCGAACCGGTGCCCGACGTGGAGCTCCCGGAGGGTGCCGAGACCGCGGAGCCCAGGGTCCGGCGCGTCTGACCGACTCCAGCCTGATGGGCGGTCGGCGCTAGGCCAGGTCACGCGCGACGGCATAGCCTTCGCCGCATGATCGACCACAAGCAACTGCTCGACCGCTTCGTCCGCCTATGTGAGATCCCGAGTCCGACGGGTGACGAGCGTGCGGTCGCCGACGTCGTCGTCGCCGAGCTGCGCGAGCTAGGCGTCGAGGTGAGCGAGGACGCGTCCGCGGGGCCGGCGCGGGCTGGATGCGGGAACCTGATCGCGAGCATCCCTGGCAAGGCCGAAGGCTGGGTGATGCTGTGCGCGCACCTCGACACCGTCCCCCACGACGGCCCGGTAACGGTCGAGCTTCGCGACGGCGTATACCGCAGCGCCGGTGACACGATCCTCGGCGCAGACAACAAGGCGGCCGTCACGGTGCTCGTCGAGCTCGCGGCGCGCTATGCCGCCGACCCGCCACCGGTCGGGATCGAGCTGGTCTTCACCCCCGCGGAGGAGAACGGGTTGCGGGGGGCAAAGGAGCTGGACACCGAGGCGCTGAGCTCCACCTATGGATTCGTGTTCGATCATGCGAGCCCGATCGGCGAGGTGATCGTCGCCGCGCCGACCTACGAGCGCGTGATCGCCGACTTCAGCGGCAAGGAGGCCCACGCCGGCATTCGCCCCGAGGACGGACGCAACGCGATCGCGGCGGCGGCGGGCGCGATCGCGGAGATGAAGCTGGGCCGCCTCGACGAGGAGACGACGGCGAACATCGGCGTGATCGAGGGCGGCACCGCCGCCAACGTCGTCGCCGGCCACTGTCGCGTCGAGGGCGAGGCCCGCAGCCTCGACGAGGCGCGCGCCGCCGAGACGATCGGAACGATGATGGATGCCTGCACCTGGGCCGCAGGCGAGCACGGATGCGATCTCGAGCTCGAGGTCTACGAGATGTTTCGCGGCTACCGGATGCCGCGCGACTCGGCGGCGGTGGCGGTTGCGCGGGCGGCGCTCCGGCGCCGTGGCCACGAGCCGCGAGATGCGACCACGGGCGGTGGCTCCGACGCCAACGCGCTGATGGCGTCGGGGTTCGAGACCCTGTTGCTGGCCAACGGAACCGAGGCCAACCACACGCCGCAGGAGAGCGTCGCCGCGGAGCGCATCGTCGAGGTGTTCGAGATCGCTTCCGAGATCGTCGCCGAAGTGGCCCGGCGCGTGGAGAGCGCGTAGCCATGCTCAAGCTGCGCCGCGGGATCGTGCGCAGCGCTGACCCTCTCGTCGTCGACGTCGAGGGCGTCGAGCGTCGCGCCTGGGCCGACCTCGCGCTCGTCGGCGAGGTCGAAGCCGGCGACGAGCTGATCGTCAACGTCGAGGCACAGGACCTCGGCCTGGGCTCAGGCGGCTTCGACGTCGTGCACGCGAACCTGACCCGAGGCCTGTCGAGTCAAGGCGCCGGGGATAGCCATGTGATGAAGCTCAACTACACCTCGCTTCAGCATCCCGTCGACCCCGTCGAGGCGCCCGAGGGTGACGGGGGAGGGGGAGCTCGTCCCGCGGTCCTTGTGATTCCCCTTCACGGTCACCTCGCGCCGGCGGCGTGGGCGGCGCGCGAGCAGGCACCCGGGCTGCGTATCGGCTTCCTGCAGACCGCCGGCGGTGCTCTGCCCGGCGCGATGTCGCGCGACGTCGGCGATCTCGGCTCGCGAGGCCTCGTCGCCGGGCACGTGACCGCGGGGCAGGCGTACGGTGCCGAGCACGAGGCGATCAGCGTCGTCGGCGCCCTCGACGCCGCCGCGGCGCCGCTCGGCTGGGATGCGGTGATCGCCGGGCCGGGCCCGGGGATCCTCGGTTCGGCGACGCGCTTCGGCCACGGCGGGATGGCCGCGCTCGACAGCGCTCACGCCGCGCTCGCGCTCGGCAGCCCGACGATCGTCGCGCCGCGGCTGTCGGGCGGCGACGAGCGCCCGCGCCACCTCGGGCTCAGCCACCACAGCCGCTCGGTGCTCGAGCTGCTGCTGGCGCCGGTGCGCGTCCCGGTCCCTGAGGTCGACGCCGACCTCTGGCCGACCAGCGAGGCCGGCCGCGGTGCCTACGACGAGCTGCTCGAGGTCTGCCGCGACCGCCATGACCTCGCGGTCGAGGAGGTCGACCTCGCGGGCTATGCGGCGAGCGGGCTGCCGACCCGCACGATGGGCCGCGAGCTCGTCGACGACGAGCTGTTCTTCGCCGCGCCGCTTGCCGCGGGCCGCGCGCTTGCCAAAGCTGCGAGCGGGTAAAAGGCTGTGGCGATGAAGCGCATCGGCAGCGAACAGGTCTACGACGGCAAGATCGCCTCGGTGCGAATCGACGAGTTTCGCTATCCCGATGGCGAGACGGCGAAGCGTGAGATCGTCGCCCATCCCGGAGCCGTTGGCATCGTGGCCTACGACGAGCGTGTCGTCTACCTGGTGCGCCAGCCACGCGAGCCGGTCGGCGAGGGCGCGCTCCTGGAGGTGCCCGCAGGCAAGCTCGACGAGGAGGGCGAGGGCCCGCTCGAGACCGCTAAGCGCGAGCTCGCGGAGGAGATCGGCAAGCGCGCCGAGAGCTGGAGCGAGCTCAAGAGCTTCTACACGAGTCCCGGCTTCGCCGATGAGCAGGTCCACCTCTACCTCGCCACCGAGCTGTCCGACGAGCAGGCCGACGCGGGCGAGGAGGAGCGCATCGAGATCGTCGAGTGGCCGCTCGAGGAGCTCGACGCCGCGATCGAGGAGTGCGCTGACTCGAAGTCCCTGATCGGACTGTTGCTGCTGCGCGACGTCCTGCGCGACCGCGACGCCTAGAACACCGGCGTGCAGCGGCAGGGTCGGCCGCGAGCGCGGCGAATGCCCCGGGCATGGCCACGGCCACGACACCGGCGGACGTAGCGGCGCCGCCGAGGCGACCGGACGCGCGCTTCGAGGCGCACGTTCTCGATTTCCTCGCCTATCTCGAGTTCGAGCGCGGGCTGTCGCGAAACACCCTCGCCGCGTATCGAACCGACCTGCTTCAGTACGGCGTCTTTCTTGCTGAGCGCGATGTGGGAGCGGTCAAGGCAACGTCGGCGGACGTCGCGGAGTTCCTCGCCGAGCTGGCCGCGGGGGCACCCGGCAACGGCGACGCTGAGGCGAAGCCCCCGTCCTCCGCGGCGACGATCCACCGCAAGGCCGCCTGCCTGCGCTCGTTCTACAAGCACCTGCGCCGCGAGGAGCTCGTCGGCGACGACCCGACCGCGGCGCTGACCGCCCCGCGGCGGGGGCGAAAGCTTCCCCATGTCCTCAGCCACGGCGAGGTCGGGCGCCTGCTTGCCCAGCCGCGCGGCACGCAGCCCGCGGCCCTGCGCGACCGCGCGCTGCTCGAGCTGATGTACGCCTGCGGCCTGCGCGCCTCGGAGGCGATCGGCCTCGAAATCGGGGACGTCGACGTCGAGCGCGGCTTCGTGCGCGCCTACGGCAAGGGATCTAAGGAACGTATCGTCCCGCTCGGCGCCGAGGCCGGCAAGGCGGTTGCGCACTACCTGCGCTCCGGCCGCCCGGACTTGGTTGGCTCGGGCACCGAGCGCAAGCTGTTCGTCAATCAGCGCGGCGGCGGGCTGACCCGTCAGGGCCTCTACAAGATCATCCGCGGCCACGCGCGCAGCGCGGGGCTCGACGGCAAGATGAGCCCGCACACCCTGCGCCACACCTTCGCGACACACCTGTTGTCGGGTGGATGCGACCTGCGGTCGGTCCAGGAGATGCTCGGCCACGCCGACATCGCGACGACGCAGATGTACACCCACCTCTCGGGCGAGGAGGTAAAGGCCGTCTACTTCAAAGCGCACCCGCGGGCGGTCGCGAAGTAAGGACCACGCCTTCGGGCTGCTAGAACGAAGACATGCCCGAGCTGCCCGAGGTCGAGACGATTCGGCGCCAGCTCGAGCCGGAGGTCGTCGGGCGGCGGATCGAGTCGATGCGGGTGCTCGACCCGTTCTGGACCCAGCCCGTGGCCTCGACTGACGTCGAGTCGGCGGCCGAGGGGCGGGTCATCGAGAGCGTCGGGCGGCGTGGCAAGTACCTGCTGCTCGGCCTCGATGGCGGACGCTGGCTGGTGATGCATCTGCGAATGACGGGCAACCTCGTGCTGAGCGACCACTCGGAGCGACTCGGCAAGCCGCGGCTCTATGAGGCCCCCACGGACGTTCGATTCCTGCGCGTCGCGATCGGGCTCGACGACGGACGAGAGCTGCTGTTCACCGATGCGCGGCGCTTCGGGACCGGGGTCGTGGTCGAGGACGAGGAGCTCGGCGACTACCTGCGTGGACGGGCAGGAATCGAGCCGCTCTCCGAGGCCTTGACGACGGACGCCCTCGCCGAGCTGGCCTCGGGCCGCCGCGTGCCGCTGAAGTCCTTTCTGATGGTCCAGTCGGGTGTCGCCGGCATCGGCAACATCTATGCCGACGAGGCGCTCCATCGCGCCGAGCTGCATCCGCTGTCCCCGGCGGGATCGATGCGCCGCGAGCACATCGAGGCGCTGCGGGCCGGCATCGTCGCGAGCCTCGAGGCTGGGCTCTCCAACGGCGGGGCGTCGATCGACGACTACCGCGACGCGCGCGGGGAGGCGGGGTCGATGCAGGACGAGTTCCTCGTCCACACCCGGGAGGGACGCGAGTGCGGCCGCTGCGGCGCCACGATCAGGCGAATCGTCGTCGGCGGCCGCTCGACCTACTTCTGCCCGGGCTGTCAAACGCGGCTGCGTCGGCGGACGAAGCGGCGTGCATCGGGGACCGCGAAGCGATGACCTCCTCGGTGTCGCTTCCCGACGGTTTCGCGGTGGGCCACTCGACCGAAATCGAGGGACGAACGGGCGCCACCGCCGTGCTCGCCCCGCCCGCGACCCGTGGTGGGTTGGATGTCCGGGGCGGCGGGCCCGCCACGCGCGAGACCGAGGCAATCGGTGCCCTGGCGGGTACCGCGGAGGTCACCGGAGTCGTCTTCGCGGGCGGGAGTGCGTTTGGGCTCGCTGCGGCTGACGGCGCGATGCGCTGGCTCGAGGAGCGGGGGAGGGGATATGCGACGCCCGCGGGGCTCGTACCGATCGTTCCGGCGGCAGCCGTCTACGACCTCGCCGAGGGAGACCCGAGTGCGCGGCCGGGACCGGACGCCGGATACGCCGCATGCGAGGCTGCCGTCGGAGGCGTTCCCGAGCGCGGGCGGGTCGGGGCCGGGTGCGGGGCCGCGGTGGGAAAGATCCTCGGGCGCGAGCGGGGGGTCGCGGCGGGGGTGGGGTACGCGGCGGGCCGGGCCGGTGGGGGAGAGACCGTTGCGGTCCTGGCCGTGGTCAACGCTTTCGGCGACGTGCTGGCCGAGGACGCCTCGGTGCTCGCGGGCCCGCGTGGCGAGGACGGCGAGATGCTCTCGACGGCGGAGCTCATCGTCTCGATGGACGCGCCGCCCGATTGGACCGCGATGCGCGAGCGCAACACGACCCTGGTCTGCGTCATGACCGACGCCGGGCTCGACAAGCCGGCGTGCTCGCGCGTGGCGAGGATGGCCAGCGGCGGCGTCGCGCGGGCCGTGGACCCTGTGTTCTCGGACCTCGACGGCGACGTGGTCTTCTGCCTTGCCTCGGGAGACGGCTCCGCCGATCGCTTCACGATGATCGCGGTCGGCACGCTGGCGGCGACCCTGACGTCGGCGGCGATCCGCGATGCGGTGCGTCAGGCGACCTAACGCGACCGTCCCACCGAGAGGCATCATTCGACCGACATATGCGGTCAAACGTTGCGCGCGGATGGACGACCGCGAGCCGCGCGACCGGCTCATGGCCCTGCTGCGTGGTGCCGCTCGCGCCCGATCCGCTCTGTCCGGGGCGTCTTGTTGGCTCTAGCGGTGGCTGGGAGCTTCAAGACCGAGGCGATTGTCCTGCGCAGCATCCGCTTCGGCGAGGCGGATCGCGTCCTGCACCTCTTCAGCGCGAGCCGGGGGCGAATCGGGGCGATCGCGAAGGGGTCGCGGCGACCGCGCTCGCGCTTCGGGGGGCGCCTGGAGCCGTTCTTTCGCCTCGACATGATGCTCCATGAGGGTCGCGGCGAGCTGTCGACCGTGACCGCCGCCTCAACGCTCGCCGGCCACGCGCGCCTGCGTGAGAACGGCCCGGCGCTCAACGCGGCGGCGCGCGCCTGCGACGCGGTCCTGCGCCTCTGCGACGCGGCCGAGCCCAACCCGCCCGCCTACAACCTGCTGTGCCGCTACCTCGGGCTGCTCGACGGGGAGTCCGAGGCTGACGGCGGCCCGATCGCGCCGGCTGCCGACCTCGCGACGGGACTCGCCTTTCGGCTCAAGCTGGCGCTCGCGGCGGGGTTCTCACCCGAGCTGGGGTCGTGCGCGCGCTGCGGCGAGGGCGAGGGGCTCGCCGGGTTCTCGGGCGCCGCCGGCGGGGTGGTCTGCCAGGCTTGCGAGGGCGGCTCGTTCGAGCTTTCCGACGAGGGCCACGAGTTCATGGTCGAGGCGCTGGGACGTCCGCTCTCCGAGGCCCCGCAGGCATCCGATCGGGCCCTGCGCCAGGTCGAGCGCGCGATCACCGAGGTGCTCGAGCACCATGCTCACGTGCATCTGAGGTCTGCGGCCTAGCGTCGAGGCCCGACCGCCTGTGGCCAAGGCCGGAGCGCCGCGCCTACCCGTCGCGCCCTGGCAGGTAGGTCCCGAAGCTCCACACGTTGCCCTCGGGGTCGCGGGCCGAATAGTCGCGCGAGCCGTAATCGGTGTCGGTGAGCTCCATCAGGATCTCTGCCCCGGCCGCCTTGGCGCGCTCGTAATGGCTGTCGGGATCCTCGATCACGACGTAGACCCAGCCGGTGCCAGCGCGCGACCCGAAGGGATCGACGCCATCGTCCTTGTCGGAGCCGAGCATGATCATGCCGGGACCGAGCTGAAGCTCGGCGTGGGCGATCGTGCCGTCGGGGCCGTCGACGACCTGGCGTGGCTCGAACCCGAAGGCTTCACCGAGCCACTCGATCGCGGCGGGGGCGTCGGTGTAGCGCAGGCCGGGGAATACGTGCTGGAGATCGGAGTCGGACATCGTCGTCCTTTCAGTCGGAGAGGCGCCCCTGCTTGGGGCGATAAAGGCGCTCGGTGATTCGAAGCTGCATACCGCGGGTACCTGGCCGTGTGAGGCGCAGGAACCATCGGATCGTGCGCCCCGGGATCACCGACCGCTTTCCGGCGTCGTAGGCCGCGAGTGCTTCCGCGACGCACTGGTCGGCCTCGATCTTTCCCGGGACGACTCCGACGTCCTCATGGCCGGCGACCTGCTGCCATTCGGTCGGCACCGGCCCCGGGTTGACGGCGAGGACGCGGACCCCGGTGCCGCGCACCTCCTCCCAGATCGCCTCGGTGAAGCGCAGCGCGAACGCCTTGCTGGCTGAGTACACGGCCTCGTAGGGGATCGGCTGCATCCCCGCGGTTGACGCGACGTTGATGATCCCGCCGCGGCCGCGCTCGACCATCTCCGGCAGGAATGCGTGAGTCAGCGTCACGACCGCCTCGCAGTTGAGTCGCACCTGGTTTGCGTCCTGGTGGGGGTCGAGCTCGACGAAGCGGCCGTAGGTGCCGAAGCCTGCATTGTTGACGAGCAGGTCGACCGAGTGGCCGAGCTCGTCGAGCTTCGGCTTGAGGCCGGCAGCGTCCGTGGCGAGGTCGAAGGGGACGACGTGGGCGGGGCCGGGGAGCTCCGCGGCGATGGCCTCGAGGCGCTCGGCGCGGCGAGCGACGAGGACCAGCTCGTGTCCGCGCTTCGAGAGCTGGCGGGCGAACTGCTCGCCGAGGCCCGAAGACGCGCCTGTGACGAGGGCGGTTTCGCTCACGGACGAAGCCTATGCTCTGGGCGTCGTGTCCGGTGTTGAGAGAGCCGCCTCGAGTTTGCCCCTGGGGTCGGTCGAGGAGCGGGTGAGGGCGTGGGAGGGCGCGTACCTCTGGGAGCTCGCGACGCCGTCGTACCCGGCCAACCGCCGCGCCGATGAGCCCGACAGCCCGGTGCGCACGCCGTTTCAGCGCGACCGCGACCGCATCGTGCACTCAAAGGCGTTTCGCCGCCTCAAGCACAAGACGCAGGTCTTCATCGCACCGGAGGGCGACCACTACCGAACGCGGCTCACGCACACGCTCGAGGCGTGCTGCATCTCGCGCACCGTCGCGCGCGCTCTGGGCCTCAACGAGGACCTGACCGAGGCGATCGGCTTCGGCCACGACCTCGGCCACCCGCCGTTCGGGCACATCGGCGAGGAGGCGCTCGACGCGGCGCTGCAGGCGACATCGGGCCAGCGCTTTGCGCACAACAAGCACTCGCTGCGCGTCGTCGACGAGCTCGAGCGCGGAGGCCGCGGCCTCAACCTCACCGAGGCGGTTCGCGACGGGATCCTCAACCACACCGGGCCCGACCGGCCGGGAACGCTGGAGGGACGGATCGTGAGGCTGGTGGACCGCGTCGCCTACATCAATCACGACATCGACGACGCGCTGCGCGCCGAGATAATCGATTCCACCGACCTGCCGAGCGCCGAGATCGAGCTCCTTGGGCCGACCGGGGGGCGGCGGATCGACACGCTTGCGCAGGACATCATCGAGACGTCGCGCGATGCGGGCGACATCGAGCAGACCGAGGAGATCGCCGCGGCGATGCTGAAGCTGCGCGAGTTCATGTTCGACCGCGTCTACCTCGGCCCGGAGGCGCGCGGCGAGCACGAGCGCGTCCAGCGCACGCTTCAAAGCCTGTTCGCCTATTACAGCGAGCACCCCGACGAGGTGCCCGGCTCGCAGCAGGGCGCCGATCTCACCCAGCGGGTTACCGATTACATCGCGGGAATGACCGATCGCTATTGCATCGCCCGTTTCAAGGAGCTGGTGCTGCCCGAGGAATCGAAGCTGTGAGCAAGTTCTCCCAGGACACGATCGAGCGCGTCAAGGACGCGGCGGACATCGTCGAGATCATCTCGGCGCACACCGACCTGCGGCGCTCCGGCGTTCGATTCACGGGTCTGTGCCCATTTCATGAGGAGCGCACCCCCTCGTTCTCGGTCGATCCCCGCGAGAAGCTCTACCACTGCTTCGGCTGCGGCGTCGGCGGCGACGTGATCAAGTTCGTCGAGGAGAAGGAGGGGCTGGGGTTCGCCGAGGCGGTCGAGGCGCTGGGCGATCGCTACGGGGTCGAGGCCGAGCGCGAGCAGGAGGACCCCCGCGCGGAGGAGGCGCGGCGCCGGCGGGTGCGCCTGTGGGAGCTGCTCGAGCGAACGACGGCCTTCTACGTCAGCTTTCTGTGGGAGTCGCCGAAGGCCGCCAAGGCGCGCGACTACCTCGCCGGACGCGGGCTCGGGGAGGAGGTGCTGCGAGCGTTCTCGGTCGGTTACGCGCCGAGCGCCTGGGACCAGGTGCTGACGCGCGGTCAGCGGGCCGGCTTCTCGATCGACGAGCTGCACGCCGCGGGGCTGGTGCAGAAGGGGCGCCAGGGCGGTTTCTACGACCGCTTTCGGTCGCGGATCATGTTCCCGGTCCGCGATCCACGCGGCCGCGTGCTCGGATTCGGGGCGCGGGGGCTGGGGGAGGACGCGAAGCCGAAGTACCTCAACTCGCCCGAGGGCGAGCTGTATCGAAAGAGCCGCACCCTGTTCGGAATCGAGCGCGCCCGCGCGCCGATCGCGCGGCGGGGCCGCGCGATCGTCGTTGAGGGGTATACCGATGTGCTGGCTCTGCACCAGGCCGACGTCGAGGAGGCCGTCGCGGTCATGGGGACCGCGATCACGCCGGAGCAGCTCCAGCTCTTGTCCGGACACGCCGAGGAGGCCGTGCTGGCGATGGACGCCGACCGCGCCGGTCGCGATGCGATGGTGCGCGCCCAGCGGGTCGCCGGGGCGAAGAAGATGCGCCTGCGGGTGGCGGCGATGCCGGCGGGCGAGGACCCGGCCGACATGCTTGCCGAGGGGCCGGCGGACCGCTTCACGGCTCTGGTCGCGGGAGCGGTCGACCTGCCGGAGTTCGAGGTCGAGACGGCGCTCGCGGCGGCGGACCTGAGCTCGCCGGCGAGCCGCGACCGTGCGCTCGACCAGGTCGTGCCGGTGCTCGCGACGATGGGTGAGTCGATCTCGCGCACCGAGCTCGTGCGCCGGGTTGCGGACCGCCTCGATGCCGATCCGGGGCTGGTCGCGCGGCGGGTCGAGGGAAGGGCGGGAGGCGAAGGCGAAGCGACCGGGCGAGGCAGGGCGGGCGGACAGGCCGAGGGAGCGCCCCGGAGCCCCGGGGGGGCAAGGGCTTCCGGCAACGGCCGCCGCCAGGCGCTCAGCGCGCGCGAGCTTCAGGAGCGCGCGCTGCTGGCGATGTGCATCGCGGCGCCGAAGGAGGGGCGGGAGTTCCTTGCCCGCCTGACTCCCGACCACCTGTCGTCGCGGCTTGCCGTGCGAGCCTGGCAATGGCTGGCCGACCACCTCGATGGCCCGATGACCGGCCTGCCGCGCGAGGACGAGGACTTGGTCTCCCTGGTTACCCAGCTTGTAATGACCGCCGAACGCGAGCCGGGTTCGCGCGAGGCGATGGAGCTCAACCTGCTCCAGCTCGAGCAGCGCATGCTCGAGGACCGCCTCGGAGCCGCCCGCGAGCGCGGCGACGACCAGGAGTTCACCCGCCTGAGCCGCGAACGCGCGGGGCTGGCAGAGCGGATCGCGCGAGGCGACTGAGCCTGCAGGGACGAACACACGTTCGTTTTCTGTCCGGCTCAAGGACGACAATTCGAGCATGGACAAGGACCTTCTCGAGTACTACTTGGACCAGGGGCTGTCGCTGCCGCAGATCGGTGTCTTGCTTGGCCGCGATCCCGCCACGGTCGGCTATTGGGTTCAACGGCTCGGGCTGAGCGCGAACGGCTCCGCAACGTACGCACCGCGCGGCGGAATCTCGTGCGAGCGCCTCGAGCCCCTAGTTGAGGCCGGGCTTACGCTCACCGTAATCGCCGAAGAGCTCGAAGTCAGCCCGGCGACGGTGCGCTATT
>Ga0136620_10000774_pt1 | contig 14577 bp, 15 predicted proteins | sample AntDrymUQ4162106_2_FD_104806 | JGI IMG/M metagenome (GOLD analysis project Ga0136620, IMG submission 104806) | Polar desert sand microbial communities from Dry Valleys, Antarctica - metaG UQ416 (21.06) | ecosystem: Environmental > Terrestrial > Soil > Desert | place: Antarctica: Dry Valley... | reverse complement strand
GCGGCGTGGATCGCTCGGTCCGGCTCACCAGGGCGGCGATCGTGCCGAAGAACGGCAGGCAGAAGCCGATCAAGAACCAGATAAAGAACGGGCCGCCCTTGATCTTCGCCACCGCCCCGGCCGACAGTCCGAAGAACAGGAGGATCACGATGAACTCCACCGCGGAGCGCGCTACAGGACGCGCGTGGCCCAGATGACCGCGATCACGGCCACCACCACGACGGCGATCCACACGAGGCCGGTGATGAACCCGAGCACCACCTTGAACAGCACGAAGGCGGCCACCAGGAGGATCACCACGGCGAGGAGCTTGCGGCCTGCCCGTGTGGCGAACTCGCTCATATGACCAAGGGTAGTGAGGTGTTCAAAGCAGGTGCGGCGGCCGAGTGGGCACGTAGCGGTCCAGCCCCGGGAGCGGGCTCGAGCACATGATCCAGCTCGGCCACCAGACCCGAAAGCACAGCTGGCGCAACCCCCGCAGCAGCCACCAGCTGTCGGTGCAACAGAAGATCGCCAGGGTCTCGTGTTGCTGGGTCAACGCCACTCGATCCATCGCCTGGAGCACCACCGGCACGAGATCCTGCGACGTGGCGGCCACCGCGGGCCCCACCTGACCGCTGGAGTCCACCCAGCACAGGGCAGTGGCCTGCGTGGCGTCGGCATTCATGGTCGCCAGGCAGGTGCGGGTACGGCCGAAGAAGTCGTGCAGCATGGGCCGTTGGTGCCCGATCGCCGGGGGCTCGAGGTGCTTCCACTCCGCGGCGGCTCGCTCCGGTGAGAGCACATGCACGGGCGGGTCGGTGGAGTCGAGCTCCTGCGCGCGCCGCTCGCGGAACTGCTCCGCGGACGCACGCATGTGCCAGTGGCCGGTCACCGGCATCACACCGAAGTCCGCGTAGAGGGTGAGGTCGGCGGGCGCCCCGGCCGCCACCACCAGACGGGCGAGGTCGGGCGTGGGGTCGGCCGGCCACAGGCGCTGGAGCAGTGCGCGTCCGATGCCGTTGCGGTGGTACTCGGGGAGCACCATCAGCTCGGTGAGCTCCTCCATCGCCCCGAACCGGCACACCCGCCCGTAGGCCACCTGACGGCCATCGTCCTCGCACACCCAAAAGCCGCCGTCGTCCTGGGCGTTGGTGAACTCGAGCAGCTCGCGGCGCGTCTGCCAGTCCCGCTCGATCTGCTCCTCCGACGGCGGAGCGGTGTTCAGCACGCCCGTCCTGCGGGCGGTGTCGTGCACCGCCAGCTCCGCCAGCGTGAAGGCGGTGCGCAGATCGGAATGGTCTCCCTCCCGGAAGGTGAGGGCCGACGCCGGGAGGGCGGTCACCGCTCGGCCCCGGCCTCATCGTCGTCACCCGGGAGGTAGCCGCCCAGTGAGGGCGGGTGTCCGAGCTTCCCGAGAGCCGCCGACGCCCGGCCGAAGAACAGGCCCACCGTCCAATCGGCCATCAGCCGCAGGCGCCGGGCGATGCCCGGCATGGCCATGAGGTGGTAGGTGCGGGCGGCGAACCAGGCGGGGAGGCCGCGCAGCGGCACGCCGAGCATGGTGGCCACCGCCTTGTGCTGGCCCATGTCCACGAACACGCCCAAGGTGCGGTAACGGAAGCGCCGTGTGCGTCGGCCGGCCAGGGTGGCCGCCACGTTGTCGCCCGCCAGCCGCCCCTGTCGCAGCGCGTGCTGCGCGGTGGGCGGACACGGAGACCCGTCCTTCTTGGAGGGATCGGGCACCGCCGCGACGTCACCGATGGCCCACACGTTGTCGCGGCCACGGACACGCAGCTCGGCGTCAGTCTCGATCCGCTCCCCGTCGGTCAACGGAAGGCCCAGCTCATGGACCACCCGGGGCGGCTTCACGCCGGCGGTCCAGCAGAGGCAGCGGGTGGCCACCTCCTCGCCGTCGCTGAGGCGCACCCCGCTCCGGCGAACCTCCTCGATCCGGGTCTTGGTCCGGATCTCCAGCCCGCGGGCGCGCAGCTGCTCGGTGGCAAAGCGCGCCAGCCCGGCCGGGATCTCCTGCATCACGCGGTCGGCCGCCTCCACCAGCACCCAGCGCGTGCCGTCGAGCCGGCATCGCGGGTAGCGGCCGAGCATGTCGGCCACGTAGTCCTGCAGCTCGGCGATCCCCTCCAGGCCCGCATAACCGCCACCGACGAACACGAACGTGAGCCACTCCCGCCGCTCGTCGGGGTCCTCTATCCCCTCGGCGGTCTCCAGGTGCTGGACCGCGCGGTTGCGCAGCGCGGCAGCCTCGGCGAGGGTCTTGAAGCCCATCCCGTGCTCGGCCAGCCCCGGAACCGGCAGTACCCGCGACACCGAGCCGAGCGCCACCACGAGCTGGTCGTAGTCCAGCGTCTCGGTCCGGCCGTCGGCGGTCTCGATGTAGACCTCGGCGAGGTCGGGGTCGGCGCCCACCACGCGCCCAAGGCGGATGTGAGTGGAGTGCAGCTCCTCTCGAAGGGGCACCACCACGTGACGCGGCTCCAGCGAGCCCGCGGCCGCACCGGGCAGCAGCGGCGTGTAAAGCAGGAAGTTCTCGTCGGAGACGAGCGTGACCCGCGCGCTGTCGCGCGGGAGCCTTCGCTCCAGGCGCCGCGCGGCGTAGAGGCCCCCGAAGCCGCCCCCGGCTATGACCACGTTCCAGGCCATATCGGCCTCGGAACCTAGCGACGGGTGTGCACCGGCGTCCGGCAGACCGCCCGCGCCGCCGCGCGGGCGGCGTCGAGACCGGGCCGCATTGCGACCGGCAGCCTGCGACGTACCCGCCACGGCGCGCCACAGAACGCGTGGTTGGCCACCGTGGCGAAACCTCCCTCGTCGGTGCGCAGCGCCAGCAGCAGGTGGGCGATGCGGTCCGAGGGGGGCAGCTCGGAGTCGGTGGTGCGCACGCAGAAGCAGTGCACGCGCCGGCCCCCCGGTGGCAACAGCAGAGCGCCGGCCTCGCCGATCAGCCACACGCCCATGCCGGAGCGCTCCAGTGCCAGGCCGGTCTCGCGGTGCAGTTCGCGCGCCTCGTGGCCGAGCAGGTCGCCCAAAAACCCCTGCGCCGCCGCCTCGGACCGCTCGTTGCGGGGACCCTTGGGCCGCAGCACGCTGGCGCCACGGTAGGCGTACAGCTCCGGGATCACCCACCCGTGGGCCAGGCAGGCGATGGCCACGGGGGCCGTGAGCGGTTCGAGGGCAAGCAGCAGCACCGCGGCGGAAGGGAACGGGACCGCGTAGAGGACCGTCCAGAGCGACCAGGTGCGCGCCTGGCGGCGCAGATAGAGCTCATCGGTGCGCCGGCGCCATGGCACCTGCCCCAGCTCGGCGAGAGCGGGCGCCTCGGCCGCCACGAGACAGCTATCCGCCAGCGATCGGGCGGCGCATGATCACGAGACCAGCGTCGCGCGGCAGCTCGCGCACCTGCTCGGCCTTGCCTTTGCCCTGGTCGAGCACGCCGATGTAGCCAAGATCGAGCTGGGCGCGAAACTCCCGCACCGCGGCGTCGAAGGCCGGGTCATCCTCGGTGGTCCACTCGGCCAGCGTGGAGTGGCCGGTGGCGTCCATCCTGATCAGTCGGGACATCGGGTTCTTCCTTTGATCGAGAGGCTTGGCCCGCCTCATGGTAGACGCGCGCGTTTCCCACCACGCCGATAAGGGCAACCACGCTCCAACTTCAAAGGGAGGGACCGATGACCGGACGTTTGGGAAGACAGAACAGGGACGTGGACACCCACGACGAGACGGGCACCCACGACGAGACGGGCACCCGCGACCGCGACGAGGTGCGCGCCCGCCAGCGGGACGAGTTTGGCGGCACGAACGTGGGAGCCGCCTTCTTCGGCTGGCTTGTGGCCGTGGGCATGGCCGCCATCCTCACCGGCATCCTCAGCGCGGCCGGCGCCGCCATCGGACTCACCGAGGTGAGCGGGTCCGAGGCCTCGAGCAACGCTGAGACGATCAGCATCGTGGGCGGCGTGATCCTCCTGGTCATCCTGATGCTGGCCTACTACTCCGGCGGCTACGTGAGCGGGCGTATGTCGCGCTTCGACGGCGGCCGCCAGGGCGTGGCCGTGTGGGTCATCGGACTGCTGGTCACGATCGCCCTGGCGATCCTGGCGGCGATCGGTGGCTCTGAGTACAACGTGCTGTCGCGCTTCGAGCTGCCGCGCATTCCGATCGACGAAGGGGACCTGACCACCGGCGGCATCATCGCCCTGGTGGCGGTTATCGTCGGCACGCTGATCGCGGCCCTCCTCGGGGGCAAGGCCGGCCAGCGCTACCACCGCAAGGTCGACCGCGTGGGCTTCGGCGACTAAGGAACTGTCTGGCGGCGCGGCGCTCTCGGGCGCCGCGTCTAGAGGCGCTCGCGGATCAGGCGCTGGACCTCGGCGCCGTCCGCGCGGCCCTTGGTCTCGCGCATGACCGGACCCATGATCGCGCCGACGGCCTTGTCGTTGCCCGCCCGGATCTTCTCGACCGCGTCCGGCTGATCGGCCATTGCGCGCTCCACGATCGCCGCCAGCTCGCCCTCCTCGGCCTTGCCCAGGCCCCGCTCCTCGACTATCTCCGCGGGATCGCCACCGTTCTCGACCATTGCCGCCAGCACGTCCTTCGCGGCGGAGCCGGCCACCTTGCCGTTGGCCACCATCGCCACGAGCCGGGCGAAGGCCGCCGGCTCCACGTTCGACTCTCCCGGGTCCGCCTCGCCCAGGTGGGCGAGCAACTCGCCTGTCACCCAGTTGGCGATGGCGCGGGGGTCGGCGTCGCCATCGGCCGCCACCGTGGCCTCGAAGAAGTCCCCCAGCTCGGTGCGGAAGGCGAGCAGGCGCGCGGCGCTCGCCGGCAGGGAGTGCTCGGACTCGAAGCGCTCCGCACGCTGCGCGGGTAGCTCGGGGAGCGCGTTTCGGGCGCGCTCGAGCATCTCCTCGGTGGGCGCCACGGGCACCAGATCGGGCTCCGGGAAGTAGCGGTAGTCGTGCGCCTCCTCCTTGGAGCGCAGCGAGCTGATCGCGCCGCTGCGGGGGTCGTAGTGCAGCGTCTCCTGCACCACCGGCTCGCCCGCTCGCAGGAGCTCCTCCTGGCGAGCGATCTCGGCATCCACGCCGCGCTCCAGGAAACGAAACGAGTTCATGTTCTTCAGCTCGGTCTTCACGCCCAGCGTCGCCTCCCCGGCGGGGCGGATGGACACGTTTGCATCACAGCGCAACGAGCCCTCGTCCATATTCACGTCGGACACGCCCAGCTGGCGAAGCGTCACGCGCAGCAGGCGCAGCCATTCGGCCGCCTGCGCGGCTGAACGCACGTCGGGCTCGGTCACGATCTCCACCAGCGGCGTGCCGCCGCGGTTGAAGTCCACGACGCTCGCCTCGGCCGAGTGGATCCGCCCCGAGGCGCCGGCGTGCACGAGCTTCGCGGCGTCCTCCTCGAGGTGCACGCGGTGGATGCGGATGTCCCCCAGGCGGCCGTCGCGGGCAAGCGGGATGTCGTACTGGGACACCTGGTAGCCCTTGGGCAGGTCGGGGTAGAAGTAGTTCTTGCGGTGGAAGATCGACCGCGGGGCGGGCTCGCACCCCAACGCCATGCCGATCATGAGCCCGTAGTGGATCGCTTCGGCGTTGACCACCGGCAGCGAGCCCGGCAGCCCCAGGCAGACCGGACAGGTGCGCGTGTTGGGCTCCTCGCCGAAGGACAGGGCACAACCGCAGAACATCTTCGTGCGCGTGGACAGCTGCACGTGGATCTCGAGGCCGATCACGGGCTCGTAGGCGCGCTCGGCCACCGCTCCCTCAGACAAGGCCTGGGCTCCCGTCGAAGCCGATCGAGCGCTCCAGTGCGTGCGCAGCATCGAGGATGCGGTTCTCGCTGAAGGCGGGGCCGGCGAGCTGCATTCCCACCGGCAGCCCTTCCGACAGGCCACCGGGAATCGAGATGGCGGGAATTCCGGCCAGCGGCATCGGCACGGTGCAGAAGTCGTTCAGGTACATCGCCAGCGGATCGCCGGTCTTCTCGCCCAGAGGGAAGGCCACCGTCGGCGTGGTGGGGGTCACGATCAGATCCACCTTCTCGAACGCGGCGCGGAAGTCATCGGCGATCTTCGTTCGGACCCGCTGAGCGCGGCCGTAGTAGGCGTCGTAATAGCCGGAGGACAGCGCGTAGGTGCCCAGCATGATTCGACGCTTGACCTCGGCACCGAACCCGGCCTCGCGGGTCTCCTCATACAGCGACAGCAGGTCGCCGTCGCCCTTGCGGATGCCGTAGCGCACGCCGTCGAAGCGGGCCAGGTTGGCACTGGCCTCGGCGGGGGCGATCACGTAGTAGGCCGAGATGCCCTGGGATGAATGTGGCAGGGCCACCTCCTCGACCGCGCCGCCCAGGTCCTCGATCCGCTTCAGCGTGGCCTCGAACACCTCGCGTACACCGGCCTCGATCCCCTCTCCGGTGAGCTCCGGCGGCACGCCGAAGCGCAGGCCTTCGAGGCTCTCGGCCGTGGGCAGCCGGACCTCTTCCGGCATGCCCGTTGAGGTGGAGTCGCAGGGATCGCGGCCCACCATGTGGCGCAGAAGCAGGGCAGAGTCGGTCACGTCACGGGTGAGGGGACCGGCCTGATCCAGCGAGGAGGCGAACGCGATCATCCCGTAGCGCGACACGGCGCCGTAGGTTGGCTTGAGCCCCACCACCCCGCACAGCGCGGCGGGCTGGCGGATCGAGCCACCCGTGTCGGTTCCGATGGCCCAGGGGGCGAGGCCCGCGGCAACCGCGGCGGCCGAGCCGCCGCTGGAACCGCCCGGCACGCGCGTGCGATCCCAGGGGTTCTTCACCGGCCCGAAGCCGGAGTTCTCGTTGGAGGACCCCATCGCAAACTCGTCCATGTTGGTCTTGCCGAGAAGCGGTGCCCCCGCTTCGGCCAAGCGCTGGACGGCGGTGGCCGTGTACGGCGGGCGATACCCCTCGAGGATTCGCGATCCCGCGGCGCTGGGCACACCCTCGGTGCAGAAGAGGTCCTTGATCGCCAGCGGCACGCCACCCAGCGGGGCGTCGGGCGCCGGCGCCACATCCGCAGGGCCATCGGCGCGCCATAGGAAGGCGTTCAGGTCATCGCCGGCGGCGCGCTCTCGCCAGAACTCGAACAGCTCGTCCGAGCTCACCTCGCCGGCGCGCACCCGCTCGGCGGCCGCGGCCGCCGTCAGCTCCAGCAGCTCTGCCGTCATGCCCCGGGGCTCGGCACCCTGAAGCCGGCGCCATCGCTGTCCGGCGCCTGCTCGAGTGCAACCCCACGAGGCAGGCTCGGGCGGGGCTCGTCGGGCCGCAGCACGTTCTCCAGTTCGACCACGTGCGAGGTGGGCTCCACACCGTCGAGGTCGAGCCCGGACAGCTTCTCGATGTGGTCGAGGATCGTGGACAGCTCGCCCGTCATCCGCTCCACCTCGTCGTCGGAGAGGCGCAGCCGGGCCAGCCGGGCCACATGCAGGACCTGTTCGCGTTCGATCATCGAACGGCGATTGTATGCGGGGCGATTCCCGTTGGTGCTTGGGCCTAGGGCTCCGAGACCGGCGCACGCGGTGGGGTCTGGCCATCCTCGGCCGTGGCCTGGTCCCACGCCGTGCCCACCTCCTCCTGTCGCACTGCCGCCCTCGCTGCGAGGGCGATCACGCCCAGCACGATCAGCGCAAGGGGCGCGCCGGCCTTCACGACGGTGGCGTCGTCGATGCCGGGCTCCTGGATGATCCGGTACGCCACCACCAAGCCGGCCACTACCGCCGCGAGCGCCGCCAGGGCACTTGGTGTGACGGGTGGGCTGAAGCGCTTGCCGGCGGCTCGCAGATAGGCCGCGGCCAAAGCCAGGACGGCGGCAGCCAGCAGGAGGACGACCAGAACCCGGTCGATCGCACCCGATGCCTGCCACGCGTTCTTCTCCTGCTCCTCGGCGGCGATGCTCGCGCTCTCCTGCACCTCTCGCTCGGGCTCGCCTCCCAGGGCCCCCTGCGGATCGGAGATCGATTCGATGCGGCGGGCTTCGTCCCCGGCGGCCGTGCTGTACCAGTCCATCGCCATGACGAACAGCAGCACGAAGGCCGCCAGCGCGGCGATCACGTCGGCGCGCAGCAGGCGGGCGTAGTTCACCGCGCCGCCGCGGGCGGAGCGGGCAGCATCTCCACCTCGCGCAGCTCGCTGACGGGGACGCCGGATGAGTCCGTGGGCCGCCCGGGGCGGCTGGGGCGCTCGTCGCGCATGGCCACCAGGCTGGCGGCCACAACCCCGGCGCAGGCCAGCAGTCCGAGCCACGCCCCTCCGTCCCGAGCAACGTCGTCGCCCGGCGGTGAGAGCAGCCGGATCGCAATGATGGCGAAGGCCACCGTGCCGATGAGCGTGAGCATCGCCTCGTAGGCGATGGCGGGCGAGGCCGACCTGAACCGGGCTGTCACGAGCAGCAAGGCAAGCGCACCGATGGCGACTGCCGCCGTGATCAGGTCCGTGATCGCGAACGACTCCCAGCCGGTCTGGCCGTCGAACCACGGCAGGAACAGCGACACGATCAGGGCCGTGCCGGCCAGGCCCACCAGCCACTCGCCCACTCTGAGCCTGCGGAAATCCACGTTACGCAGGGTACCCGCGCTAGGCCGGCAATGGCGCCGCCTGGGCGCGCGCGGCCTTCACGGTGTTGGAGAGCAGCATCGCGATGGTCATCGGCCCGACACCGCCGGGGACCGGCGTAATCGCGCCCGCTCGCTCGGACACGGGCCCGAAGTCCACGTCGCCCACCAGGCCATCGTCGGTGCGGTTGGTCCCCACGTCGATCACCACTGCGCCCTCGCGCACCATGTCGGCCGTCACCGTGCCGGGACGTCCGACGGCGGCGATCAGGATGTCGGCCTCGCGGCACACCGCGGGCAGGTCGCGCGTACGCGAATGGCAGTGCGTGACCGTGGCGTTCGCGGCCAGCAGCAGGGCGGTCACCGGCTTGCCCACGAGCTGGGAGCGGCCGAGCACCACGGCGCGGGCGCCCTCGAGCTCGGCGCCCGCCTCGCGGAGCAGCTCCATCACCCCGGCGGGGGTGCAGGGCACGAGGCTGTCGCGGCCGTGCGCCAGCAGCCCGGCGCTCAGCGGGGTGAGGCCATCCACGTCCTTCTCGGGCGGGATGAGCGCCGTCATCTCGAGGGCGTCGAGGTGGCCGGGCAAGGGCAGCTGGAGCAGGATCCCGTTCACGGTCGGGTCGCTGCCCAACCCCTCGAGCAAGGACCGCAGCTCGGCCTCCGGAGCGACGCCCGGAACCTCGTGGTGGGTCGAGGAGATCCCAACCTCCTCGCATGCCTTGCGCTTCATCCGCACGTACACGTGTGACGCGGGATCCTCGCCCACCAACACGGTCGCGAGCCCGGGCGTGACACCGTGCTCGCGCAGGTCGGCCACCTCGGCCGTCACGCGCTCGCGCACCTTGGCCGCCACCGCCCGGCCGTCGATCACGCGCGCGCTCACTTCTTCTTGAGGGGTGCGTAGTCGGCCATCAGCTTGCGCTCCATCCCGTCGGCGGCGAACCGGACCACCACGAGCCCGCCCGGCTCGTTGCCGGTGACCACGCCGTCGCCGAACTTCACATGCGTCACGTCGTCGCCAAGCGCGAAGGTCGCGGCCGGGCCCGGCTGAACTCGCACCGCGGGGGTGCCGCCGGCACGGCCGCCTCCCCCCGCGCCGCCCCAGCTCGTGGATCCGCCGCTCCAGCTGCCGGCGGCGGTCCGCGCCGACGGCTGCTCGTCGGCATCGGTTAGCTCGGGCGGTATCTCGCCCAGGAAGCGGCTCGGCACGTTCCACTCGCGACCCCCATACAGCGAGCGGGTACGGGCGTGGGTCACGTACAGCTGCTGGCGCGCGCGCGTGATGCCCACGTAACAGAGGCGGCGCTCCTCCTCCACGTCGCCGGCCTCGATCGAGCGCGAGTGCGGGAACACGCCGTCCTCGCAGCCGATCATGAACACCATGTCGTACTCCAGCCCCTTGGCGTTGTGCAGCGTCATCAGGGTCACGATGCCCGCGTCGTCCTGCAGCTTGTCCTGCTCGGAGAACAGCGCCAGCTGCTGGAGGAACTCCTCCACCGAAGGCTCGTCGGCAGCCGTGTCGTACTCCCGCGCGACGCCCACCAGCTCCTCGAGGTTCTCCAGCCGGCCCTCAGCCTCGATCGTGCGCTCGGCGCGCAGTGCCGCCAGATAGCCCGAGTCCTCCAGGGTCTGATCGAGCAGGTCGCCCACCGAGGACCCCTCCACCCCGTTGCGCAGCTGCTCCATCGTCTCCATGAACCGCCCGACGGCCTTGACCGCGGCGGCGCCCAGGCCCGGTATCTCCTCGGGCGTGAGGGCAACGTCGAAGATCGGCTCGCCCATCGTGTTCGCGTGCCCGGCGATTCGCGCCTGGGACGTGTCCCCGATGCCACGCCGGGGAGAGTTGATGATCCGTCCGAAAGCGACCGCGTCGCTGGGGTTGACCAGCAGCGTGAGGTAGCCCAGCGCGTCCTTGACCTCGGCGCGGTCGTAGAAGCGAGTGCCTCCCAGCACCTGGTAGCCCACGCCATAGCGCACCAGGGTGTCCTCGAGCACGCGGCTCTGGGCGTTGGCGCGATAGAAGACCGCAACGTCGTCGCGCGACCCGCCGCCGTCCACGTGGCGCTCTATCTCGCCGGCCACGTAGCGCGCCTCGGCGTGCTCGTCCTCCAGCTCGCGCACGTGGATCGGATCGCCCTTCGCGCCGTCGGTCCAGAGCCGCTTGGGCTTCTGGGTGCGGTTGTTGGCGATCAGCGCGTTGGCGGCGTCGAGGATCGTCTGGGTCGAGCGGTAGTTCTGCTCGAGCTTGATGGTGGTGGCGTCGGGGAAATCATCTTCGAACCCCAAGACATTCCTGATGTCCGCTCCACGGAAGCTGTAGATCGAGTTGTGAGTGACCAGGTCCCCGGCGATGAAGTTGTGGGTGTTCTGAACGTTGAGGTCGTAGACCGACGCCTCGCCCTCCAGGAAACGAACAGACTCGACGACGTCATACGAGCCGTCCCCGGTGAACATGACCATCCCCTCCTTGACGGATCCCGCGGGGATCGCGGGCAGGGAATTCCTCCCCGGAGCGGCCCCCGAGGATCCCAGTCGAGCCATGTGCCGGACTAGAACTGGCGTGACGGTCTGGATCTTGTCCACGACGGTCATCGCGTGTCCGTAGTCGGCGAAGAAGGATTCATAGCGCCAGCTCTTCGATCCGTCCTTGGCGGGCCTCACGTTGAGGCCAACGCTTTCGAGTGCCGCCTTGACGCTCTGATCTCTACCACCCACGGCTACGAGATGCATGGGACGGCTGCCGCGACGGTCGCCGCACAGGGTGACCGTGACATTCCGCCGGCGCCCGTCAACCGTCCTAGGTGCGTGGTGTGGATAGTCAAAGCTGAGTCCGTGGTCGGCCAAGAGCACCAGACCGGTCGCGGTCGTTGGAAAACTCGCGAAGACATCGTCTATCGCAGCCTGGTCATGAACAAGGCCGTTCACCGAACCACCCTTCCGGCAACGGAAGGGCAGGGTGGGGAGCCTGTAGCGGAGGGACAGCTTCAGCTCGTGGGCCCGAGCCTTCGCCTCACTGGAATGAACCGAGACGACCCAGGCGGCGTCGGCGCCCTCCTGCATGGCCCGTAGCGCGACGCCGCTGGCAAGCTGCGTCTGGTTCGGGTACGTCCGCGTGGTGCCCACCCGAAAGCCCTTGTCCGCGTGCCACATGGCGTACGTCATGTACAGCTGCGGTGACTCTGTGCGGTGAAAGCCCGCGAAATGCACGTGCTCAGGTGTGCTCACCACCCGCCGTCCGCCACGTGTCTTGATCTCCACGGTCTGGCTGCGCCTGGATTCGAACGTGTCGGTGATCTTCGCGGGACGGAAGTCCCCGCTTCCATGGGACGAGAGCACTTCGTCCCCTGCCCGAATGGTCTCGATGGGCTTCTTCGTCCCGTCACCCATCGTCACGAGCGTCCCGGCAACAACGCACTGTGCGTCGTCCCCAATGACGAACAGGTTGCGGTGATCCTCGCCGAGCAGTCGCAGCCAGCGGTACTGAGCGTGGTTGGTGTCCTGGTACTCGTCGACGAGTACGTGGCGGAAGGACTGGCGGTAGCGGTTCAGCACCTCCGGGAACAGCTCGAACAGGTTCACGCAGCGAAACAGAAGGTCATCGAAATCCATCGCGTTCATCGAATGGATCCGCTGCTCGTAGAGCTCGTACACGTCGGCGGCGGTCTGCTCGAAGTAGGAGCCCACCTTGATCCGGTAGGCCTCGGCGTCCAGCAGCTGGTTCTTCGCGTCGGAGATCTGGCGCTTGATGCCGCGCGGCGGAAAGCGTTTGGGATCCACGCCCAGCTCTTCGGCACAGCGCTTGACCAGGCGCACGGAGTCCGACTCGTCATAGATCGTGAAGCCGCGTGTGTAGCCAAGGCGCTCGGCGTCGGATCGCAGCATCCGGGCGCACGCCGAGTGGAAGGTCATCACCCACATCGCCCGCGCGCGGCGTCCCACCAGGCCCTCCACCCGTTCCCGCATCTCGGATGCCGCCTTGTTGGTGAAGGTGATCGCAAGGATCTCCGAAGGCTGGGCCGCCCCGGTTCCCACCAGGTAGGCGATGCGGCGAGTGAGAGCGCGCGTCTTGCCCGACCCCGCGCCGGCGAGGATCAGCAGCGGCCCCTCGCCGTGGACGACAGCCTGCCGCTGGGGCTCGTTGAGGCCCTCCAGAAGGGCGTCGGCGACGGTGCTCGTGGTCACCCGATCGAGGATAGACCCGGCACCGGCCGAGCTAGCCGTCGTCGAGGTCGATCTTCCAGTCGCCGTCGATCTTGCGGAACGTGGCGTCGTCGCTGGTGCGCTTGCCGCGCACGGTCACGCTCACCTTGGCGGTGGCCTTGTCGCCGTCCACCTTGATGTTCTCGGCCTTGATGCCCTTGACCTCGCCGATGGACTTCAGGTCGGCGGCCTTCACCTGCTTCGCGCAGTCGTCGGCCTTGCGGATCTGCTTGGAGGTGACCGCTTCACAGAACGCTTTCTCATCCTTGTCCTGCACGGCCTGCTGGAAGGAGTCAAGGGACTCCCCGATCTTGTCCTCCTCGGACGAGCCGCAGGCCCCAAGGGCGGTGCAGCACAACAGGGCAGCTATTGAGGGGGTCAGTCGCATCGGGTGGCAGGCTACCGGGTGTCGCGGCGGCCTTCGCGGGCCCTGCCAACCTGCCCCGTGTGGGCCTGTGCGACGACGTCCGGAACGAGTGCGCGCGCATCGCGTCGAACGCTCGCTGGGTGGCGATCGAGCCCGCTGCGCTCGATGCGGTCCAGGCGGGCCCTGCACCGGCGCTCAACCCCGAGGAGCACATGCTCCAGGGCACTGCCGAGGACGTGGCGCTGTTCACGCTCACCCTCGGCGCGATCAACTTCGGGTCGGGGTGGTTCCCAACCCTGCGAAAGCGCCCGGGCCGCTCGGGCTCGCGCACCGTGGCCGCGGCGCTCACCGAGCACGTCCGCGCCCACGGCCTCTGGGACGCCGGCCGGCTCCGCGAGCTGGACGCCGCGACCGTAGCTCGCACCCTCGGCCAGAATCCCGATCACCAGCTGATGGATCTGTACGCCCAGGCGCTGCGCCGGCTCGGCACCTTCCTCGGCCCCCGTGCGGCGCTCGACGTGATCGCGGCCGACGGATCGGCGGAGGCGCTGGCCTCGCAGCTGGCGGCGAGCATGCCGTTCTTCGACGATCGGGGCTTCTACAAACGGGCACAGATCGTGCCGAGCGACCTCGCGCTGGCGAAGGTGGCCGAGTTCCGTGATCTCGACAACCTCACGGTCTTCGCCGACAACCTCGTGCCGCATGTGCTCCGGGTAGACGGTGTGCTGCGCTACGAGACCGGCTTGGCGGCGCACATCGATGCTCAGGAGCTCCTGCCGGCGGGTGAGCAGGAGCGCGAGATCCGAGCCTGCGCGGTGCACGCATGCGAGCTGATCGCGGCAAGGATGGGCGTGGCACCCCGCACGCTGGACGCGTGGCTGTGGAATCGCGGCCAGGAGCCCCGCTACAAGGCGGTGCCGCGGCACCGCACGCGGACGGTCTTCTACTAGCCGCCTGCGGGGTCCCCGCCGCCGCTGCGGCGCAACGGGCGTACCTCTGCGCCTTCGTAGGGCTTGCCCGTCTGCTCGGCCAGCAGCTGCTCCAGCGCAGCCACCCGGTCGGCCAGGCGCTTGATGGCGTCTGCCACCGGGTCGGGCAGGTGCGCCCAGTCGGCGTCCGGACCGTCGGGCTTGCGGCCATCGACGCGCACGGGGTGGCCGGGGTTGCCGACCACCGTGGAGTTGGCCGGCACGTCGTGGATGACCACCGAGTTGGCGCCGATCTTCGCGCAGTGGCCCACCTCGATCGGCCCGAGCAGTTTGGCGCCCGAGCCCACCACGGTGTCGGCACCCACGGTGGGATGGCGCTTGCCGCGTGCGAACCCGGTTCCCCCCAGCGTCACGCCCTGGTAGAGCGTCACGTTGTCGCCGATCTCCGCGGTCTCGCCGATCACCACTCCCGAGCCGTGGTCGATGAACAGCGCCTCCCCGATCCGGGCCG
>Ga0136620_10000773_pt1 | contig 14579 bp, 12 predicted proteins | sample AntDrymUQ4162106_2_FD_104806 | JGI IMG/M metagenome (GOLD analysis project Ga0136620, IMG submission 104806) | Polar desert sand microbial communities from Dry Valleys, Antarctica - metaG UQ416 (21.06) | ecosystem: Environmental > Terrestrial > Soil > Desert | place: Antarctica: Dry Valley... | reverse complement strand
TCGACATCCTGGTCAACAACGTCGGCGACCTCTTCATCGGCGAGATCACCGAGACGTCGGTCGAGGACTGGGATCGGCTGCTGGCGACGAACGTGCGGAGCATGTTCCTTTGCTGCAAGCACGTCCTCCCCACCATGCTCGCTCAGCGCTCGGGCTCGATCGTCAACCTCGCCTCGATCAGCGCCTTCATCGGGCAGGAGGCGGACGAGGGCGGCCCCAGCTTCTTCGCCTACAGCGTGACGAAAGCCGCGGCTCGCCAGCTCGCGACCGCTCTTGCGACCCGCTACGCGAAGGACGGCATCCGGGTGAACTCGGTCGCGCCGGGGGCGACGCGAACCAAGCAGGTGCGCCACTTCATGCCGCAGCTCTCGGCGGAGGAGGAAGACGCGATCTGGGAGAACGCGGGCGCCAAGGGAACACCGATGGGCCGGGTCGGCCGGCCGGAGGAGATCGCGGCCGCGATCGCGTTCCTCGCCTCCGACGATGCGTCGTTCGTCACCGGAACGACGCTCGTCGCCGACGGCGGCTACCTCGCACGCTAGAGCGTGGGGAACCCATGGTTCCCCCACGGGCCCCCTCCTTCAGAGGTTGACGCGCCGGAGCCGCGGGTGGCTGCGCCTGGCAAGCCCGGCTTCGCCGAAACAATCCAGAACGGCTAGCTGCGGCTCTCGACCCGGACGCGCTCTCGCGTCGCCTCCGGCCGCTGCATCAGCTCCCAAACCCGCTGGTACGGGTTGTGGCTGTCGACGACGATCGGCTTCCCGATCGGGCGCAGCGCGTCCTGGATGGCCGCACAGACCGCGTGGATACCCGCGCCGCCGCCCTCCCCCATGCCCTTGGCCCCGAGCGGCGTGAACGGGGATGGCGACTCGATGTAGCCGTTCTTGAGCGGCGGCATGTCCATCGCGTGGGGCACGTGGTAGTCGTAGAAGTTGGGCGTGAGGAGATTCCCCTCCTCGTCGTAGGCGAACGTCTCCCAGGTCGCCGCGCCGAGCGCCTGCGCCGTCGCGCCGTGCACCTGCCCGTCGACGATCCGCGGGTTGATGCGGATGCCGCAGTCGTCGACGCCGGCGTAGTCGACGATCTCGTAGACGCCCGTCTCGCGGTCGACCTCGAGCACGCACGCGTGGATCTGGGTCGCGTAGGTGAGCGTCAGGTTGCCGAACTTGCGCTCGAGGTCGGGCACCTCGAAGGCCGGCCGGTAGACGTAGCGGGCGTTGAGCGTGACGTCGAGATCCTCGGGCAGGCCCGCGTTGTTCGCGTTGATGATCGCGCCGAGCGCCATGAACGGCAGCGCCGCCTCGGGGTTCTCCTTCATCCGCGCCTGCCCTTCGGCGAGCTCGATCTCGTCGGGCGTCACGCCGAGGACGACGGCGGCGAGCTTCTTCATCTCGCCGGCGAGGATCTCGGACGCGCCCTTGACCGCGCCGAGGCCGGTGACCGCGAACTGGCTCGCGTAGGTGCCCGAGAAACCGGCGTGCGAGTTCCAGAAGGAGTCGTGGCCGGGCCTCACGTTGATGTCGTCGGGTGTGCAGCCGATGATGTCGGCGACGACCTGCGCCGCCGTCGTCTCGTGGCCCTGGCCCTGGGGTGTCGTCCCGAGCGTCACGACGACCTCGCCGAAGAGGTCGAGCTTCACGGTCGCGACCTCGTTGTTGCCCGAGAACTGGAGGTCGGGGTTGATCAGCTGCGACTGGCCGAAGTTGTTCGTGCCCGAGTCCAGGGTCGAGCCGATGCCGAGGCCCAGCAGCTTCCCGCGCGACTCCGCGTCGCGGCGGCGCTCCTCGAGCCGGTCGTAGCCGACCAGGTCGAGCGCGATGTCGAGGCAGCGGGCGTAGTCCCCGGAGTCGTAGATGCACCCGTTGGGCGTCTCGTAGGGCATCTCCTCGGTCTTGATGTAGTTGCGCTTGCGGATCTCGACGGGGTCGATCCCGAGCTCGTGGCCGACGATGTCGATCAGCCGCTCCGTGAACCAGAGCTGCTGCATGCGCGAGTAGCCCCGGTTCGGCGAGACGGGCGCCTTGTTCGTCACGACCTGAGTGAAGTCGACCCGGATGTTCCGCCAGCGGTAGAGGCCGGCCGCGACCTGCGCCCAGATCACCCCGCCGAGCGGCTCGTAGCGCAGGAACGCACCCGCGTCGTCGAGCTGCTTGCAGCGGAAGCCGAGCAGCGTTCCGTCCGCTTTCACGGCCACCTCGATCTCGTGGAACCAGCGCTCGTTGCCGTGCGACATGGAGAGGTGGAAGTCCGTGCGCCACTCCGTCCACTGGATCGGGCGCTTCAGCTTGCGCGCGAGCAGGCAGCAGGCGACGAGCTGCGGATGCGTCGTGATCTTGTTGCCGAAGCCGCCGCCGATGTCCTGCGTGACGAAGCGGAGCTTGTCGAGCCCCACCCGCATCGCCGGGCCCATCATGATCGCGGCGAAGCCGGGGAACTGGTTGTTCGTGTGGATCGTCCACTGCCCGACGCCCTGGTTGTACTCGACCAGGCAGCCGTCGCACTCGAGCGGCGTCGAGTTGAAGCGATGGAAGTGGAGCTCGTCGATCCGCACGATGTGGTCCGCCTCCGCCCAGGCCGCCTCGAGGTCGCCCCACTCGTAGACGCCGTGCCAGGACATGTTCGAGCCCGCGTCCTCGTGCAGGATCGGCGCCTCGTCATCGAGCGCACGCCGAGCGTCGACGATGACCGGCAGCGGCTCGTACTCGACCTCGACGAGCTCGGAGGCATCCCGGGCGAGCTCGCGCGTGGCCGCGACGACGGCGACGACCGGGTCGCCGACGAACCGCGCCCGGCCGACCGCAAGCGCGTAGTCCTTCACGTGCGCGCCGGGCGGCGAGGAGATCTGGAAGAACGGATCGGTGTGGATCGCAACCTCGTCGCCGGTCAGCGTTCCGTAGACGCCCTCGAGCTCAAGCGCGCGGGCGACGTCGACGCTCTTGATCTTCGCGTGCGCGTACGGCGAGCGGACGAAGTGCACGTACCCCATCCCGTGGCGCTTGACGTCGTCCACGAACACGCCCAGGCCCTGCACGAGCCGCTTGTCCTCCTTCCGCGGCACGTTCTGGCCCATGAAGCCCTTCTGCGGCGCTTCGGTCTCGACCCGCTCGGGGATGACCGTCGTCGAGTCCTCGATCACGCGCTCACCTCGTGGTCACGGGGGAAACCATGTTCCCCCGTGGGCCCCCTACTTCAAGACCTTCATGCACTGACTTCCCCTTTCGCAGCAGCGTCGATCGCCTCGAAGATGTTCCAGTAGCCGGTGCAGCGGCAGATGTTGCCCTGGATCGCCTTGCGGATCTCGCCCTCGGTCGGCTCGCGGTTGTTGTCGAGCAAGTACTTCGCGCTCATCAGCATCCCGGGCGTGCAGTAGCCGCACTGGAGCGCGTGGCGGGCGCTGAAGGCCTGCTGGAGCGGGTGCAGCTCACCGTCCTCCCCGGCCAGGCTCTCCACCGTCTCGATGCTCGCTCCGTCAGCCTGGACGGCGAGCAGCATGCAGCTCTTGACCGTGTGGCCGTCGAGCAGGACGGTGCAGGCGCCGCAGTTGCCGGTGTCGCAACCGATGTGGGTGCCGGTCAGGTCGAGCTCGTCCCGGATGAAGTGGACGAGCAACCGCCGCGCGTCGACCTCGCGCTCGTAGACCGTGCCGTTGACCTCGACCTTCACGACCTTGTGGGCTGCCGGCTCGCGCACGCTCTCAGCCTCTCCTTCGCTCGGCTGCCTGCAGGACGGCCCGGGCCGCGCACAGCTCCGCCAGGTGGCGGCGGTACTCGGCCGAGGCGTGGACGTCGGAGGGCGGGTCGAGGCCGGCGCCGAGCCCCCGTGCCGCTTCACGCACGGCTTCCTCCCCGAGCTCGCCTCCGCCCAGGCGCCTTTCCATCTCTCCCGCCCGGACCGGGATGGCGTCGACGCAGCCGATCGCGATCCGGGGTGCGCCGCCGTTCAGTCCCGCGGCGGCGTTGACGATGCAGGTTCCGTCCGCGCCGAGCGTCACCGCCGAGAAGCCCGCGCTGCGCCCCCCGGGCAACGTGATACGGGTGAGCAGCTCCCCGGGGCCGACGGCCGTCATGTAGACGCCGAGGAAGAACTCCTCCGCCGACACGGTTCGCTCGCCCCCGGCGCCTGCGATGGTCATGCGCGCCTCGAGCGCGACCATCAGGGGCAGGAAGTGGTTCGTCGGGTCGCTCGAGCAGACGTTGCCGCCGATCGTCCCTCGGTTTCGCACCTGGACGTCGGCGATCGTCTCCGCGACCTCCGCCACGACCGGGTGGCTCTCGTTGACCTCCGGCGACAGCACGAGTTGCGTATAGGTCGCCATCGCGCCCAGCTCGAGCGCACCGTCCGCACCGCGCGAGATCGTGCGCAGCTCCTCGAGCCCGGCGAGGTCGACGAGCACGTCCGGCGCCGCGGCGCGCGCCTTCATGACGTTGATGAGCGTCTGCCCGCCCGCGAGCGCCCGCGCGCCCTCGTCCGCCTCGAGGACGGCGAGCGCGTCGGCGAGGCTCGACGGGCGCACATACTCGACCGGCGGCAGGAGCACGCGAGCATTTTGATCAAATCTCGAAGCGGTGTGTCAACATCGCAGCCGCAGCGACAAGGAGGGGGTGCGATGGCGTCGTACGACGCGGTCTTCGTGGGAAGCGGCATCAACTCGCTCGCGGGCGCCGCGCTGCTCGCAAAGGAGGGTTGGCGCATCTGCGTGCTCGAGCGGAACGACTGGCTCGGCGGCGCGATCAGGACGGAGGAGATCACCGAGCCGGGCTTCCGCCACGAGGTCTTCTCGAGCTGGCACCCGCTCTGGGCCGGTTCGTCGGCCTACGCCGAGCTGAAGGACGATCTCGACGCGCGCGGCCTCGAGTACCTGAACACGGAACTGCCGACCGGCTCGCTCTTCTCCGACGGCTCGGCGGCCTTCCTCTCGACCTCGCTCGAGGCGAACGTCGCCGAGTTCGACGGGCTGGCTGCGGGCGACGGCGCGGCCTGGCAGGGCGTGAACGACGCGTTCATGCCGAACGCGGACCTCTCCTTCGCCCTGCTCGGCACCGAGCTCTATTCCGCCGCGGGGCTGCTGCTCGCGGGCCAGGCCCTGCGTCGCTTCGGGCGGGACGGGATGCTGGAGTTCACGGGCGGCCTGCTTGCGAGCTGCCGCGACTGGCTCGGCGACACCTTCGACTCGCCACGGGTTCATGGCCTGCTCGCGCCGTGGGTGCTCCATACGGGGCTCGGTCCCGATCAGGCGTCGTCGGGCTTCATGACCCAGGTGATCGGGATCGCGCTGCAGCTGGGCGGGATGCCCGTGCCGCGCGGCGGCGGCTCCGAGCTCGTTCGCGCACTCGTCGGGATGATCGAGGACTCCGGCGGATCGGCGGAGACCGGGCGCGACGTCGACCGCGTGCTCGTGGGCCCCGACGGCGCGAGCGGCGTACGCCTCGCCGACGGCGAGGTCGTGGGCGCCCGGCGGGCGGTCATCGCGAACGTGACGCCGCAGCAGCTCTACGACCGCCTGCTCGCGGGTGTCTCGGTTCCGAGCGCTCATGTCCGGGCGGCGCGCCGCTTCCGCTACGGCCGCGGCGAGATGCAGATCCACTGCGCCCTCTCAGCCCGGCCGGACTGGGTCGGCGACGAGCGGCTCGGCCGGACGGCGATCGTGCACCTCACGCCCGGCCTGGACGGCGTCTCCCGGGCCGTCAACGAGGCGGAGCGCGGCCTCCTGCCCACCGAGGCGACGATCGTCTGCGGCCAGCCCATGGCCGTCGACCCGTCGCGGGCGCCCGAGGGCACGTGGATCCTCTGGATTCAGCTCCAGGAGCTGCCGGGCGGCCGCGTCAAGGGCGACTCCGCGGGCGAGCTCGATGTCGGCGGCGGAGGCTGGACGGAGGAGCTGCGCGAGGCGTACGCCGACCGGATCCAGGAGCGCCTCGGCCGGCACATCCGCAATCTCGACTCGGCGCTCCTTCAGCGCGTGACGTGGTCGCCTGCCGACATGGAGGCCGCGAACGTGAACTGGGTCGGCGGCGACATCTACGCCGGATCGTGCGCGCTCGACCAGAACCTGCTCTGGCGACCGCGGCCCGGTCTGCCCGGTCATCGGACGGCGGTGCCCCAGCTCTTCCACATCGGCGCGAGCACCCACCCGGGGCCGGGACTCGGCGCCGGGTCCGGCTACCTGGTGGCGAAGGAGCTGCTCAAGCCCAACCTCGCGCGCCGCGCGCTGGCCCGACTCCCGCTGCCGGCGGGCCGATGACGATCGAGTCGCGTTTCTCGATCAGCGAGATCTCCACCGTCGCGGCCAGCTTCGCCGAGGATCTGGACGCCTTCCGCGAGGCCGGCGCCGCTGGAATCGGGATCTGGGAGTTCAAGCTCGCCGACGACGAAGCCGCGCTCAAGCGCTTCGCGGAGAGCGGGCTCGTCGCCACGCACTGCGTACCCGCCGTGCCTTCGATCCTCCCCCTACCCGAGCTGGAGGGGCCTGAGGAGCCGGAGGTGCGCGTGGAGGCGATCTGCTCGGGCATCCAGCGCCTGGCGGCGTTCGAGCCCGAGGCGATCCTCTGCCTCACCGGCCCGCGCGGCGAGCGCAGCGAGGAGGATGCTCGCGCCACTGTCGTCGAGGGGCTCCGGCGCATTGCCGACGAAGCCTCGAAGGCAGGTGTGCGGATGAGCGTGGAGCCGATCCAGGAACGCTTCGCCGAGAGCTGGACGCTGATCTCCACCATCCCCGCAACCCTCGACCTGCTCGAGGAGGTGGGGAAGCCGGAGCTCGGCGTCTTCTTCGACACCTGGCACCTCTGGAACACGGAAGGTCTGCTCGAGCAGATCGAGCGGCACGCGAGTCGCTTTGCGGGCGTCCACGTTGCCGACTGGCGCGAGCCGACGAGGATGAACGCCGACCGCGTGCTGCCCGGCGACGGCGTCGCCCGCCTTCCGGCCATCCTCGGCGCCCTCGAGCGCGCCGGTTACCGGGGCTGGTACGACGTGGAGATCTTCTCCGACACGGGACTCGAGGACTCCCTGTGGGCGCTTCCGCCGCGGGAGTTCGCCGCGCGGGCGAGGAGGAGCTTCCTGCGCGTCTGGGCGGCCCGCACGAGCGTGGGGGAACCCATGGTTCCCCCACGGGCCCCCTCCTTCGAAGCTTGACACGCCGGAGCCGCGGAGTGGCTGCGCCGGGCAAGCCCGGCTCCGCCGGAAACGTCTTGGGGGAGGCGAACGTGGTTCTCGAGCGAGTTCCGAGCCGGACCAGAAATTCGCCGAGCCGGTTGCGCTTTCGTCCACCACACCGGCTGACGTTCCGCTTCCGCGTACTGCCGCCCGGCCTGGCTTCGACCTACTCGCGCTCCGTGCTCGGCGCAAGAGGAACCTACGGGGAGGGGGGCGCCGTTGCAAGCAGCCCGCAGCCGGAACTTCGCAATTTGCGACCACTTCTTTCGAGAAGCGGCCGACGGCAGGGCGGCTCGTCTCTCCCCCTGGATTCGAGCCGAGCCCTGCCGCACCAAGCCGCAGACCCCGAATATAGGAGAGTCGAGCCGATAAAGCAACGATGGGAACAAGCCTCACTGCGCGAGCGAGAGCTCCAGCTGTCCCCGGCGCTCGAGCTTCGAGGCGGAGACGCCGACCAGCCTGAGCGGCTCGGGCCGGTCGGCGAGCGCCTTGTCGAGCAACGAGCAGGCGAGCTCGCCGATCCGCTCGGCGGCGTCCGTTCCCACGGGCAGCGTCTGAGAACGCGTCCGCAGGGAGAAGTCGGGGTAGCGAACCTTCGTCGTCACAGTGCGCGCCGTCTGGCCCGTGACTTCGAGCCGGTTGGCGACCGAGGCGGCCATCCGCACGAGCTCGGCGTGGAGAAGCTCGGGATCGCTCACGTCGCGCGCGAAGGTTTCCTCGTGGCCGATCGAGACGCTCTCGGCCACGACCGCGAGCGGCGTCGGGTCGATGCCCGAAGCCCGCCGGCGTAGATGACGACCGAGCTTGAGCGGCAGCACGGCGCCGAGCCGGTCGTCGTCGAGCGCGGCGAGCGCACCCACCGTGGTGACTCCGGCCAGCGTCAGGCGCTCGGCCGTCTTCGGCCCGATGCCGGGCAGCAGGCGCACGGCGAAAGGTGCCAGGAACTCCGCCTCGCGCCCGGCCGGGACGACCGTGAGACCCCCCGGCTTCCGCCGGTCGCTCGCCACCTTGGCCACCAGCTTGCAGGAGGCGACGCCGAGCGAACACGAGAGACTCGTCGCCCCGCGCACCGCGACCTGGACGGCCTCCCCCAGGGCCCGCGCCTGCGCGAACGAATCCGCAACCTCCCCCAGGTCGAGATATCCCTCGTCGAGCCCCGTCCGCTCCACGGTGGGCACGACCTGCCTGACGACGGCCCATACCTCCCGCGAATAGGCCGAATAGGCGTCGATGCGCGGGCGGACGAAGACCGCGCGCGGGCAGCGGCGCAGCGCCTCGGCGCAGCTCATCGCCGAGCGGATGCCGTACCGGCGTGCCTCGTAGTTCGCGGTCGAGACGACCCCGCGGCCACGCGGGTCACCGCCCACGACGAGCGGCTGCGCGCGCAGCTCGGGGCGCTCGAGCTCCTCCACGGCGGCGAAGAAGGCGTCGAGGTCGAGGTGCCCGACAATGCGCAGCGCCTTCACACTTTCATGGGGTCAGAACCCCGTACTCCCCGGGTTGGACTCGAACCAACAACCCTTCGGTTAACAGCCGAATGCTCTGCCAATTGAGCTACCGGGGATCGGCCGTCGAATTGTAGCCGCGGCCCCAGCGAGCCTACGCGAGCTCGCGGAACGCGGTCCGCACTCTCGCGAGCGCCTGCTGGAGATCCCCGCGGCGCTCGTCCTGGGCGCCTTCGAGCTCACGCTTGAGGCGCCGCTCGTGGAGGCGGAGGAGGAGCTGCTCCGCCGTCGCCTCGTCAATGCCCTCGGACGCCGCCCGGGCATCCAGCTCGGCGAGAAGCTCCACCAGCTCGGGCTCGGCCTCCCCTGGTGCGAGCAGGTACTCGCGCGCGCGCCGGTGCAGCTCGTCATCGAAGTGCTCGGGCGCGAGCTCGCCGAGCACGCGAAGGAGCCGCCCGTGCGCCGCGACGCCGGCGAGCGCGTCCAGCTCGAGTCGCCGCCCCATGCCCAGCAACCGGGGGGAAGGGCTTGCCGCGCGCCGGCCGCGCGCCGGGGCGAGACCCGCCTGCGTGTCGCGCGGCAGGTCGAGCCGGTCGGCGACGAGCCGCAGTGCCGACTGCCGCTCGGGTGAGTCCTCCGCCTGGGCGAGCACGGCGCGCGCCCGTACGAAGGCCTCTTGCCGGTCGACGGCCCGGTCGAGCTCGAGTCGTACGCGGTGGACGAGATAGCTCTCGGCTCCGGCCAGGTGCGCCTGGAAATCGCCGGCGACGTCGGCCGGGTCGAGCCCCGGCGGCAATGCGACGACGCGCACGTCCAGCCGCGCGCCGACCGCAAGCTCCATCCCGCGCAGGGTCGCCGCCTCCCCCGCCGCGTCGCCGTCGAAGCAGAGGGTGACACGCGCTGTGAGCCGGGCGAGCTCGCGGACGTGCTGCTCGGTCAGGGCCGTTCCCATCGGCGCAACGACCGGCTCGATCCCGGCCTGGCGGAGGGCGAGGACGTCGGTGTTGCCCTCGACGACGCAGGCGTAGCCCCCCTTCGCGATCGCCGTGCGGGCACGGTCGAGCCCGTACAGAACCGCCCCCTTGCGGAAGAGCTCGCTCTCGGGCGAGTTGACGTACTTCGCGCGGAGTGGATCGTCCTCGCGGAGCTTGCGCGCCTGGAAGCCGAGCACGCGCCCCCGCGCGTCGGCGAGCGGGAACAGGAGCCGGCCCGAGAAGTAGTCGGCGCCGTTCCGCCGCACGAGCCCGGCCGCGGCGAGCTCCTCGCGCGTGAAACCTCGCTCGATCGCCTTGCGCGTCAACGTCGTCCCGCCCAGCGCAAGGCCGAGGCGATACTCGCGGCAGACGGGCTCGCGCAGGCCGCGGCCCGCGAGGTAGTCGCGCGCGAGGCTCCCTGCCTGCGACTCCCACAGGTAGCGCTCGTAGAAGCTCGCCGCGGCCTCGAGCACTTCGAGCAGGCGCCGGCGGCGGTCGCGCTGCGCCTCCCACCCGGGCGACGACTGCTCGTACTCGAGCGTCACGTTGAAGCGGTCCGCGAGCCACTCGATCGCAGCCGCGAAGTCGAGGCTCTCGGTCTCCTGCACCCAGGTGAGCACGTCGCCGCTCTTCCCGCAGCCGAAGCAGTGGAAGAACTTCTCCAGAGGATTGACGGAGAAGCTGGGCGTCCGCTCCTCGTGGAAGGGGCAGCGACCGACGTAGCGCGCGCCCGAGCGGCGGAGCTGCGTGCGACCCGACACGAGTGCGACGATGTCGGCGGCGGCCTTCACCTCCTCGACCGACCGCTGTGCGATGCGGGTCATGCGAGAGCGGCGAAGCGGGCGAGCGCGAACCGGTCGGTCATGCCCGCTACGTAGTCCGTCACGCGCTCGGCGAGCGCGCCCTCGCCCGGCGGGAGCTTCTCCGGATGCTCGACGAGGTCGTCGAAGACCCCGCGGATCATCGCTTGCGCGCGGCGTTGCGGCGCGACGCTCGCCGGACCGAGGTAGACGTGTTCGAACATGAAGGCACGCAGCGAGAGCATCGCCTCCCCAACCTCCTCGCTCTGACTGATGTCGCCCTCCCGCTCGGATGCCTCGACCAGGTCGTGGACGAGCGCGTCGATCCGGCGCGAGCCCGTGTCGCCCAACAGCTCGATCTCGGCGACCGGAAGCTCGCCTACCTGGAGGATGCCCGCCCGCAGCGCGTCGTCGATGTCGTGGTTGATATAGGCGACCCGGTCGACCAGGCGGACGATCCTCCCCTCGAGCGTCTCGGGCTCGGTCGGACCCGTGTGGTTGAGGATCCCGTCGCGCACCTCGGCAGTGAGGTTCAGGCCGCGGCCGTCGCGCTCGAGCACGTCGACGACCCGCAACGAGTGCTCGTTGTGGCGGAAGCCGCGCCCGAACCGATCCTGCAGAGCGGCGTCGAGCGCCTGCTCGCCGGCGTGCCCGAAGGGCGGGTGGCCGAGGTCGTGACCGAGCCCGATCGCCTCCGTCAGGTCCTCGTTCAGCCGCAGCGCGCGCGCGACGCTCCGCGAGATCGACGTCGTCTCGAGCGTATGCGTGAGGCGCGTGCGGTAGTGGTCGCCTTCGGGGGCGATGAAGACCTGCGTCTTGTCCTTGAGCCGGCGGAACGACTTCGTGTGGACGATCCGGTCGCGGTCTCGCGCGAACGGCGTCCGCAACCGGGGAGGCGGCTCGGGCCGGGCACGTCCGCGCGTCTCGTACGAGCGGACGGCAAGAGGCGAGAGCCAGGCTTCCTCGAACTCGCGAACGCGGGTCTCGAAGGCGTCGGACACCTTTCCCGCAAGCTCGGACACCCGCTCACACTAGATGATGATCGGGACGGTTCCGCCGTCCGCGCTCCACGCCGCACCCGTCACGTACGAGGCGCGATCGGAGGCGAGGAACGCGACCACGGAGGCGATCTCGTCCGGTTCGGCCAGACGACCGAGCGGCCGGCCGGCGCCGAGCGAGCGGAGAACCTCCTCGCGGCTGCGGCCCGAGCGCTCGGCGGCCTGGTCGGCGAGCCCGCCCTCTCCGAACCAGGCCTCCGTCGCCGTCGGCCCGGGCGTCACCGCGTTGCACCGGACGCCATCGCCCGCGTACAGATCGGCGACGAGACGCGACAGCGAGAGCACCGCCGCCTTCGTCACGGAGTAGTTCGGCATTCCGGTCGAGGGCCGTTTCCCGGCGGTGGAGGAGACGTTGACGATCGCGCCGCGCCGCTCGCGCAGGTCGGGCAGGGCGGCGCGGATCGCGCGGACGTAGCTCATCACGTTCAGCGCCCACATCGAGGCCCAGTCCTCCTCGGTCAAGTCCTCGAAGGACGACTGCGTGGCGACGCCGACATTGTTCACCAGGACGTCGATCGGTCCGAGCTCCGTTTGCGTCCGCTCGACGAGGCGCGCCGGAGCCAGCGGCTCGGCGAGGTCGCACACGACGCTGAGCGCTGCGCCGGCTTCGCCGCGGGCTCGCTCCACCCGCTCGGCGCTCCGCCCGCAGACGACGACGCGCGCCCCCTCGGCGGCCAGCAGCCGCGCCGTCGCAAGACCGATTCCTCCCGTCGAGCCGGTGACGATGCAGACGCGTCCGGTCAACCCGAGATCCACGCTGGGTAGCGTAGAGCCCGTGACGAAGCTGCTGCTCGTTCGCCACGGCGAGACGGACTGGAACCTCGCGCGGCGCGTGCAGGGCCACACCGACCGGCCGCTGAACGACACGGGCCGCGCGCAGGCACGCGCGCTCGCCGACGAGCTGCGAGACGTCGCGCTCGATGCCGTCTACTCCAGCGACCTCAGCCGGGCCGAGGAGACCGCCCGGATCCTGGCCGGACGGCTCGGGCTGCCCGTGGGAACGCTGCTCGAGCTCAGGGAAAGGTCGTTCGGCACGTGGGAGGGTCTCACGGACACGGAGGTGTTCGAGCGCTTCCCGGAGGCGCGTCGCGGCCAGTGGGGCGACGGCGAGACGACCGAGGAGCTGGACGAGCGCGTCCTCGCGGCGCTCCGTCGGATCGCCCGCGACCACCCGGGCGGCACGGTGCTCGTCGTTGCGCACGGCGGGCCGCTGCGCTCGGTCCTACGCCACTGCGAGGTGGAGCGCGACGGCCCGATCTCGAACTGTCACGTGCTCCGGGTCGCGGTCGAGGACGGCGTCCTGCGGTCAGTAGACTGACCGCTCGTGGAGGATTACACGAACAAGTACAAGGGGGAGCAGGTCGAGGTCGCCCTCTTCGGCGGCGAGTACCAGGAGGGCACGTTGACCGCGTACTGCTACATCGAGGACGTCGCACACATCGAGCTGAACAGCCATATCCTCGTCCCACTGCAGAACATCGCCTCGCTGCACTGCTCGAGCCGCTGCGACGCGCCGGCCGACCACTGGCCGCCACGCGGCCTCGCGGACGAGCCGGACGAATCCTGACCGCGTGCGCGACGCGCTCGCTGTCGCCCGCAACCTCTCCAAGGCTTTCCTCCTGTTCGCGGGAATCACTGCGCTCTCCGGAGGCGCGGGGTATCTGCTCGGCGGCTACCGGCTCGTGCTCCTCTTCGGGGCTGCCGCAGTGCTCCTCGCCGGCGCGGTCTACGCCTACGGTGATCGAGCCGTGCTCGGGATGCTCGGTGCTCGCGACCTTCCGGTGGGCGGGGCACCCGGCTTGCACTCGACCGTGGAGCGGCTCGCCGCCCGAGCCGGAGTGCCGATGCCCCGTCTGTCGCTGCTCGCCGACGGGTACCCGCGCGCGCTCACCGTTGGGCGCGGGCCTGGCTCGGCGACGGTGGTCGTGGGCCGGGCGCTGCTGGGCGCCGTTCCGCCGGCCGAGCTCGAGGCGGTCATCGCACACGAGCTCGCGCACATTCGCAGCCGGGACGTGCTCGTCCAGACCGTGGCAGTCGTACTCGCCTCGACGCTCGTCGAGCTGAGCCGGATCGGCGGCTTCCTCGAGCGCGCGCTCCTCTTCGTCCTCGGGCCCGTTGCATCCGCCTTCGTTCACCTCCTGCTCTCGCCCCGTCGCGAGCTCGCAGCCGACCGCGCAGCCGCCGTGATCTGCGGCTCGCCCCACGATCTGGCGGATGCGCTGCTGCGCCTCGAGCGCGCGAGCGAGCTCGTCCAGTTCCGGGCGAGCCCGACCACCGAGCCGCTCTACACCGTCAACCCTTTCGCGAGCGAGGGGCTTGCCGCCCTGTTCGTCACTCATCCGCCCGTCGAGGAACGTGTGCGGCGGCTGCGAGAGCTCGATCCGGACTGGCGCGAGAAGCTGCGCGCCGCCTGATCAGGCGGTTCAGATCGTACGAGCGTGAAGGTGAGGCGCTCGCCCGTGCCGGCCCGAAGGCGAGGTCGCTCGTCCTCCTGCCTGAAACACGAAGCCGGCTCGTTCACGACGCGCTGGGAGTCCCGAGCCCGAGGTTCGGCTCACCGCCCTCGGTGAGCGCCCCGCCTCGAGGCCGCCCGGCGAGCTGATCGGCGGCACGGTCGGTCCACGGTCGCCCTCTGAGGCCGAAAAACCCCTTTTCCTCCCACGTGGCCGCAAGTTCGAGAAACCGGTCTCGACGCCGTTGCACGCCACGCGCCGCGGCGCATCGCTGGCGCGATCCGGTCGCAGGCCGATCGCGTCGTCGCGGAGCTCCCGCCACAGGATCGTAAAGAAGGGCCGCTCTCGCGGCCCCTCCGTGTAAAGATCGGCGGCGACCTACTCTCCCGGGAGGTTGCCCTCCGAGTACCATCGGCGCTGGCGGGCTTAACTGCTCTGTTCGGAATGGGAAGAGGTGTCTCCCCGCCGCTATGACCGCCGAAATTGTGCGGGCGTCGAGACGCACACCCTCAAAACTCCATAGCAGCACTTCGGTGTTCAAAATCAAGACCTCGGGCAATTAGTACGGGTCCGCTGAACGCATTGCTGCGCTTGCACGTCCCGCCTATCAACGTGGTGGTCTCCCACGGCCCTTACTCCCTCGAGGGGATGGGAAGCCTCATCTCGAGGTGGGCTTCCCGCTTAGATGCTTTCAGCG
>Ga0136620_10000771_pt1 | contig 14581 bp, 14 predicted proteins | sample AntDrymUQ4162106_2_FD_104806 | JGI IMG/M metagenome (GOLD analysis project Ga0136620, IMG submission 104806) | Polar desert sand microbial communities from Dry Valleys, Antarctica - metaG UQ416 (21.06) | ecosystem: Environmental > Terrestrial > Soil > Desert | place: Antarctica: Dry Valley... | reverse complement strand
TCCCGGGGGGACGCTGGCCAAGCCCAGCTACCCCCCCGGACCCCCCTTCTCTCCCGGGGGGACGCTGGCCAAGCCCAGCTACCCCCCCGGACCCCCCTTCTACTCGAGGAGGCGGCCGGTGGGCTCGATGGCTTCTTCGTCCTTCGCCCACTCCTGCATGTGTTCGGGCACCGGAGCGGTCGCCTCGGGGCGTACTTCGAGCCTTCCGCCGTCGCCGCGGATCGTGTGGAAGTTCAACTGCAGAGAGGGGTCGAGGTCGGGGTGGTCCAGGCGAATGTGCGCGCCGCGCGTCTCGCGCCTCGCGAGTGCTCCCAGCAGGCTGGCCTCCGCACCCACAAGCGACGCCCGGAGGTCGAGTGCGTGAGCAAGGTCCCCGTAACCTTCGGATGATGGACGTACGTCGACGTCTCCGAGCAGGCTTCGTAGCTCGTCGACCCGCTCGAGCCCCCGGTTGATCTGTGCTTCCGAGCGGACAACTCCACAGCACTCCCACATGACGTCGCGCAGCGCCCGTTGCAGCGGTCGCGCAAACTCCGAACCGTTGTGAACGAAACTGGACAACTCGTCCTGCGCATCACCAATCGTGGAGCGCGAGCGGAGTTGTGCGTCCTGACTGGAAGAGTACGCCGCGGCCGCCTCTCCGGCGCGCCGGCCGTAGACGATCGTCTCCGTAAGCGAGTTGCCCCCCAGGCGGTTGGCGCCGTGAAGGCCCGCAGTGACCTCACCCGCGGCGTAAAGCCCGGCCACACCGGTCGAATGAGTCTCGGGGTCGACCACCACACCACCCATCGAATAGTGGGCAGTGGGCGCAACCTCCATCGGATTCGCCGAGATGTCGAGCATCTGATATTCGAGAAACTGCCGGTACATACGGGGAAGCTTTTCGAGGATGTAGTCCTTGCCTCTGTGCGAGATGTCCAGGAACACGCCCCCGTTCGGGCCGGCGCGGCCCTCCTGGATCTCCGTGTAGTTGGCGAACGCCACGCGATCCCGGGTGGAAAGCTCCATGCGTTCGGGGTCGTAGCGGGTCATGAAGCGTTCGCCGTCGGCGTTGAGCAGGTGGCCGCCCTCGCCCCGAACCGCCTCGGTGACGAGCGTGCCCGCCATCTCCTCCGGGGCGACCATCCCGGTTGGGTGAAACTGCACGAGCTCCATGTCCGCCAGACGGCAGCCGGCCTCGAGCGCCAGGTACATGCCGTCCCCGTTGTTCTCGTCGCGCCGGGACGAGCTTTTGCGCCACATGCGTGTGTGGCCCCCCGCCGCCAGTACGATCGCGTCGGCGAGGAAGACGGTGCGATCTCCCGTCATGAGGTCGAAGGCAAGCGCTCCGAAACATTGCCCGTCGCTGGTCAGAAGGCGCGACACGTACTGGTCCTCGAGCACCGGGATCCCGAGACCGGCGATCTTGCCGTCCAGGGTGTTGATCATCGCCCTGCCCGTGTAGTCACCCGCATAGCAGGTCCGGCGATACCTGTGCGCGCCGAAATAGCGCTGGTCCAGGCGGCCGTCGGGCGTCCGGGCGAAGGCGCAGCCCCATTCGGCCAACTCCTCCACCGCCGCAGGGGCTTCCCGGACAACGATCTCCACAACACGCGGATCAGACAAGAAGTAGCCCTCTTTGAGGGTGTCGGCAAAGTGCTGCCCATAGGAGTCGGCCGGGTCACGCGTTCCCAGGGCGGCGTTGATCCCGCCCGCGGCCAACACCGTGTGAGCGTCCTTGCGGGCCCGTTTGCCGAGGACGACGACCTCGGCCCCGGCCGTATGAGCGGCGATCGCGGCGCGTAGACCGGCGGCGCCGGCGCCTATGATCAGCACATTGGCGACATTCGTGCGGGTCGACGGACGGGTGTTCACGATGGGGCTCCTATCTTTTGTCCCTCCCGCACAATATCCGGGCCGGGTGACCGCTTTTTGCTGCCGCTCTTTTGTGCCATTAAACCTGTAGACGTCAGATCATCCTCCGATCTCGGGGGCTCTCCGTAAAGGAGTCAAGCACCTGTGTCAGGCTGACAGCATCGATCTCGGGGCTCATCAAAAAGGGGAAAACAGAATGAAAGCACGGCTTCGGCTTGTAGCTCTCGGCACTGCCTTGCTTGCGCTGGCCGCCGCATGTGGCGGCGACGAAGCAGTGGACACAGAGGAGGCGGCACAGGCCACCGGACCCATTGACATCTGGTACTCGGACAACCCCGAGGAGATCACGTGGGGCAAGCAGGCGGTCGAGGCGTGGAACGCAGACCATCCCGATGAAGAGGTCACCGGGGAGAAGATTCCCGCCGGTGAGACCTCCGAAGAAGTTATCGGCGCGGCAATTGCGGCGGGAAACACACCGTGTCTTGTCTTCAACACAGCCCCTGCCGCGGTCCCTCAGTTCGAGAAGCAGGGAGGCCTAGTCGCCCTCGATGACTTCCCCGGGGCTCCGGAATACATAGAAGGCCGCAGCGGCGACGTCGCCGAACAATACAAATCCCCCGACGGGAACTACTACCAGATGCCGTGGAAGGCCAACCCGGTAATGATCTTCTACAACAAGAAGGTCTTCGAGAAGGCCGGTCTGGACTCTGAGAACCCTCCGCTGGCAACCTACGACGAGTTCCTCGAGACTGCGCAGACGGTGATCGACAAGGGAGGCGTCGAAGCCGCAATCTGGCCGGCGCCGAGCTCGGAGTTCTTTCAATCGTGGTTCGACTACTACCCTCTTTTCATCGCAGCGACTGATGGGCAGACAGCGCTCGTCGAAGACGGCAAGGCCCAGTTCACCAGTGCCGAGGGCATTGCGGTAGCAGAAGACTTTTGGGCGCCGATGTACGAGCAGGGGCTCGCAAAAAGAGAGACCTACAACGGGGACGCGTTCGCGGACGAGAAGTCTGCTATGGCGATCGTCGGCCCGTGGGCCATCGCCGTCTACGGAGAGGCAATCGAGTGGGGAGTCGCCCCCGTCCCGACCGCGGACGGAATCAGCCCAGAGCAGACCTATACCTTCTCCGACGAGAAATCGATTGGGATGTACTCGGCGTGCGAGAACCGGGGAACCGCGTGGGAGTTTCTGAAGTTCGCCACCAGCAAAGCCAACGATGGGAAGCTGCTCGAGCTGACCGGACAAATGCCGTTGCGGCCCGATTTGACGAGCACCTACGCCGACTATTTCAAGAAGAATCCCGAGTACGAGGTGTTCGCCGACCAAGCCGAGCGAACAGTCGAAGTCCCCGTCGTACCGAACTCCATCGAAATGTGGCAGGAGTTCCGCGACGCTTATTCGAGCTCGGTGATCTTCGGAAAAGAAAGCCCGGACGAAGCTCTGACGACCGCAGCGAAGTCTATCGAGTCGCTAATCAGCGAGGAATAGGACCGTGGCAAAGGCGGCAGCGGCGCCAACGACCAGCCGGCGCATCAAACTCCTTGGCAAGCACCCGATCGGGATACCATTCGTCGCACCCTACGTGGCTTTCCTCATCGTCGTCTTCGCGTACCCGCTCGGGCTCGCGCTGTACATGTCGTTTCACGATTACTTCTTCGCTGCGCCCGGCGCAATCGTCGAACGCCCCTTCATAGGCGTCGACAACTACACACAGGTTCTGGGAGATCCGGTCTTTCGGACTGCGTTGGGCAACGTCGTCAAGTTCGTGATCATCAATGTCCCCCTTACAGTGGCATTGGCCCTCGTGCTTGCGACGGCTCTCAACCGAGCCATTCCTTTCCGCACTTTCTTTCGGGCCTCTTATTACGTGCCTTACGTCACCGCATCTGTCGCAGTGGTGGGAATCTGGCTGTGGCTGTTCGCCGGCGACGGCCTTGTGAACACCATCCTCGGCCCACTGGCGCCGGACCCGCCGTGGCTTGTGAATGAAGCCTGGGCCCTGCCGATCATTGCGCTTCTGGTGACGTGGAAGCAGCTCGGCTTCTATGTTCTTTTGTACCTGGCCGCTTTGCAGAACGTGCCCAACGAGCTGTACGAGGCGGCCAAGGTGGACGGGGCGGGGGCCGTGCGATCGTTCTTCGCCGTCACTGTGCCCGGCGTAAGGTCTGCAACCACTCTGGTGGTCATCCTTGCAACGATCGTCGGAGCCAACTTCTTCACCGAACCCTATCTGCTGACCGGCGGGGGCGGCCCGAACAACGCTTCCATTTCGCCGGTGCTGATGATGTATCGAGAGGGAATCGAGCAAGGCAATGCGGGCTATGCGGCAGCAATCGGAGTGATCCTTGCGATCGGTGTGATGGCGATTTCGTTGCTCAACCGCTACCTGCTGGAAAGGGACTGACTATGTCTGCCTCTGTCGCCGTCGAGGATCGTTCAGCAGCCGAGGATCGCCGGGCCGAAGATCGGCCGCCGCCTCGAGCGCAGGCGGGTTGGGGCCGCTACGCTGCCCTCGCGGGGCTGACAGCGGGTGCGGTCCTTTTTCTGTTCCCGTTCTATTACATGATCATCGGCGCATTGCAAAAAAGCCCCAACACGGACATCTCCGGCGCCTTCCCACAGCCGGGCAACCTGACGTTCGACAACTTCGTGGCCATCAACCAAGCCATCAACCTCGCCGGGACGCTGCTGAGCTCCGTCATATTCACCGGTGGGGTGATATTGGCGACCCTCGTGCTGGGGCTGCTAGCCGGTTACGCCCTGGCACAGCTCGAGTTCAGGGGCAAGCAACTCGTCTTCAACGCAATGCTTCTGCTGTTGATAATTCCATTCATGCTCTTGATGATCCCGCTATATGTGATGATCGTCCGCTCTTACGGGCTCGAGGACAACTACCTCGGGATGATCCTGCCCTTTGCAGTGAACCCGACCGCGGTGTTCATATTTCGGCAGTTCTTCATGCAGGTTCCTCAGGATCTGTTCGACTCGGCGCGCATCGACGGCGCCTCCGAGCTCCAGATCCTGACCAAGATTGCCGTTCCGCTCGCCAAGCCCGCGATTCTCACAGCAATGATCGTGACCTTCATAGGCCCATGGAACGAGTTCTTGTGGCCGTTCCTCATAACCAAACAGGCCGACATGCAACCGCTCGCGGTGGCGCTCGGGAGCTTTATCTCTAATGTCGCCGGCAGCGTGGCGAACCCGTTCGGCGCGATACTCGCAGGAGCCACGGTCCTGGCGGTTCCCGCTGTGCTGGCGTTCCTGGCCCTCCAGCGCCATTTCGTACAGTCCAATCTGGGATCCGGAGTGAAGGGCTAGAGACGAGGCTAAGTTGCCGAACCCTCCATACCGGATAGAGCGGCTCGGCGTCGTCATGACCCCGGACGGCGAGGATCCCTGTGAGGAGTGGGGCGTGCTCAACCCCGCTTGCGCCCGTGCGCGCGACGGAGATCTCTACCTCTTCCCGCGGCTCGTGGCCAAGGACAATCTCTCGCGTGTGGGTCGCGCCCGCGTGCTCTTCGACAACGGCGCCCCTGTGGGGGTCGAGCGACTCGGGATCGCCTTCGAGCCGGACGAGCTTTGGGAACGCAATGCCCGCACCGGCGGAGTCGAAGATCCGAGGATCACCTGGATCGAGAGTTTGGATTCCTACCTGATGACCTATGCGGCCTACGGGCCCCTCGGCCCGCGCATCGGCCTTGCGGTCTCAGACGATCTCTTCTCGTGGCGGCGCCTGGGGCCGGCAAGCTTCGCTTACGACCCCGCACTGAAGACCGATCTCAATCTCTACTCGAACAAGGACGCCCTTCTCTTCCCCGAGATCGTCGCAGCTCCGGATGGGACGCCGTCGTACGCAATGCTGCACCGGCCCACCTGGGACCTGTCCTGGATCGCTCCCGGGGAGGGCGAGCTGCCCCCGGGAGGAGTTGACGATCCGAGGGGTGCGATCTGGGTCTCGTTCGCTCCTGCCGGAGAAGCCGGGGCGAACCTGAACCGGCTGACGCGCTTCGGCCAGCATAGGATCGTAGCGAAGCCCGAGCAGTCATGGGAACAGCTCAAGATAGGCGGAGGCACTCCGCCGGTCCGCACGAAGGACGGCTGGCTGCTCGTCTATCACGGAGTGGCCGGAACCCTGGTGCCGGGACGGGAGCATCAGCCCGAGGTTGTGTACTCGGCAGGTCTCATGCTCCTGGACATCGACGACGTCACGCGGGTCGTAGCGCGTTCGGCTAAGCCCGTGCTCGAGCCTTCGACCGAGGACGAAAGAGACGGGATCGTCCCAAACGTCGTCTTTCCTACGGCGATCGACCCTCGTGGAGATGGATCGGCCGACATCTTCTACGGAATGGCGGACTCCCGCATCGGCGCCGCGCGCCTCTTGGCCACGGGATAGATCGGCGCGTGCAAGCGCAGATCGTCAGCCTCGAGTCAATTGGGGGTATCACGGAGGTCGGCGGAGAGGGCGTGGCCGTGCATGCCTTCGGCGGTCGAGATTGCCGCGGCATGCGGAGCGGCCGCCCGCGACGCCTCCGGCGACAGAGTCTGGTAGGTCACGGTCTTGAGGAACTTCCCCACCCACAGACCCCCGGTGTAGCGTGCGGCGCCGCCGGTGGGCAGAGTGTGATTGGTCCCGATGCCCTTGTCCCCAAAGGTCACGGTCGTCGCCTCTCCGATGAACAACGATCCGTAGTTCTCGAGCCGCGCCTCATACGGATCAGGGTCGGTTACCTGCAACTCGAGATGCTCCGGAGCGAACGCATCCGACAGCGCCACGGCCTCCTGGGCGTCTTCGGCAACGACAACGGTACCGTGCGCCTCCCATGCAGAACGGGTGACCTCGGCCGTGGGCCACGTCTTCAGCAGGGAGTCGATCTCGTCCAGCACTTTGGCGCCCAATCCACGGGAGGTCGTGACCAGCACCGCAGGCGAAGTCGGGCCGTGCTCGGCCTGGCTGAGAAGATCGACCGCGACGACGTTCGGGTCCGCCGAATCGTCGGCTATCACGAGGATCTCGGTAGGCCCGGCAAGCAGGTCGATGCCGACCCGCCCGAAGAGCTGGCGTTTGGCCTCGGCCACGTAGTCGTTGCCTGCGCCGACGACCATGTCGACGGGTTCGAGCCCTTCGAGCGCTCCGTACGCCATTGCCCCCAGCGCTTGCACGCCCCCCAGGGCGTAGACCTCGTCGGCCCCCGCGATCTGCATCGCGTAGACGGTTGGCGCGTAGACACCGTCTTCGCGCGGGGGGCTCATCGCAACCACCCGGGGCACGCCCGCCACCTTGGCGGTCAGGACGCTCATCAACGCCGAGGAGACGAGCCGATAGCGCCCACCCGGTATGTAGGCCCCCACCGACGCCACCGGAATGTGGCGATGACCCAGGGTGGCCCCCGGCGCCACCTCGATCTCGAGAGGCGCCATGCATGCGAGCTGCGCTTCAGCGAAGCGCCGAATCCGGTGCGCGGCCCAGTCAACGTGCGCGCGCAGATCGTCCGGCACCTGATTGCAGGCCCGGTCGATCTCTGCGACCGACATACGGAAGGCAGGGGGATCCCAGCCGTCCAGCTCCTTGGAGTAGCGGCGAACCGCTTCGGCCCCGGACGCTTCGATGTCACGAAGGATCGACCCGACCCGCTCGATGACGTCGGCGGACGGCCCCAAGGGGCGCGCCGGCGCCTCCTTGAGATAGAGGGGCATCTAGCGCCTCACAGAGCAGCTTGGGGTTGAGCTGAGGGGGCCCGGCCCAGGCTGCCCAGGGCTATCCAGGTTGTGGCCCACAACGCGGCGATCATGTCGATCACCATCATCAGAGCGCCGGCAACCTGCTGGTCGACGTGAGGCGTCATGCCCAATATCTGGCTCCCCCGCTCGTAGTGCATGTAGATGACGTCCGGCCACCACACCAATATTGCGGCGAGAACCGCCGTCGCAACCTGGCCTGCTCCGAGGTAGAGGATGCGTTGCAACGGCGGCATCGGCTTGAAGCTCACCACGGGATCGATGACCGGCAGCCAGAACAGAGTTCCTGCAACCATCAAGCTGAGGTGCTCCGCGATGTGCCAGGGCTCAGAATGCAGGGCCAGCCCATAGACCGCAGGGACGTGCCAGAGATAGAGGACACCGAGCCAAACTCCGAACGTGACCACCGGCTCGGATAGCAGCCGCAGGAGCCCGTTGGACCAGCGCCGATGCAACATCGCCGGAAGCAGTGGACGGGTGACCGGCACCAGAAGGCGCGGATACAACCCCACGAGCAGCAAAGGAGCTGCGACGCTCATCAGCAGCACATGCTGGAGCATGTGGGCGGCCAGCGAACGTCCCTCGGCCACGGCGTTCAACGGCGTCTGCAGCGCAACGAAGACGCAGACAAGCCCCAGAGCCCAGGCCCATGCGCGACCGGTCTTCACAGCACCACCGCGCGATCGCAATCTCGCCACCAACAACAGGTATCCCGCCGCCGCGCAGACGAGCCCCATAAGAACCGGGGCTTCGAGGTGCCACGCCGCTCCCGGGGCCGCCGCGCCGTGCGCCAGTACCGGGTCCATTACGCGATCAGGGCCGTCACCGGGAACAGGACCACGCCCATCGCAATCAGCGCCGCTCCGGTGGCCCGGTTGACCTGGGGGGCCAACGTCTGCACCCGTTCGCCCACCATCGCATAGCGGCCCGGCGCGAGCAGCGCGGGCAACAGAAACGGGACCACCATCGTCAACGAATAGAGGGCAACGAGCCCGGCGCCCAACCAGAAGGCGCCGGTGGCGCCGGCCACCACCAACAGCGCGTAGAGATAGGGCCCGCAGCAGGTGGCGCAGTATTGCCCGAAGGCAACGCCTGCGGAGAACGGGCGCCGGAACGAAGCCCGCCCCGACCGGAGCAGGTAAAGCGGGCCGCGGCAGCGCGTCAGCCACGACCGAGGCAGGGCTCCCAGCGCCGCAAGCCCCAGAACCACGGCCATCACGCCCCCGGCCAGAGACAGCATCCACGCATATGGGCCGAGCAGGAGCGCAAGTCCTCCCAGAAGCAGAGCGATGGGGATATAGAAGACGAGGTAGCCTAGCGAGAACAGCCACGCCGCCCTGACCACGGAGGGGGCGCCCGGTGCAGCCGCATTGCGCGCGGCCATGTTGCGGACGACGTGAGTGAGCATCGCCGACATCTGCAGCTGACAGGGCGCCATCACCGCAAAACCGGAACCAAGCAGAAGTGCACCTGCGAGGATCATCGTCCAGCGCGACGACCCGGTGGCGAGCGCGACCCCGGCAGTTACGAACGCCGCGGCGAGTGCACCTGCCGCACCAACTCCGACGCGGCGATCCACCACAGCATCCACCGCTTGGTCAGCCCTTCATGATGAAGCCGAGTCCCTGGATCGAGTTGCGCCCCTCGTACGACCACACCATGTCGTGCTCGGGCACCGCGACATGGTTGTGACTGGCCTTGCCCAGTAGCGCCGCGTTCCCGGGGATCGTGCTCCACGAGCTGTTGATAAGCTGCGTCGGTTCCCCGTCCGGACCGCGATAAGGATCCATCTCCGCATCGATGGCGAACCCCGTGCCGCTCGGGTGCGACACGCGCACCACACCGTGACCGTCCTGGATGGTGTACTCAATCGGTACCTTGTAGAGGGCAACGCGGTCTCCGATCAAGGACGCCAGGTCCGCAAGAGCACCACCAAGGCGGCCCTGGAACGCGTCCATCAGAAGCTCCACTTGTTCATCCGACGCGTTCGCGTCGACGAACATGACTTCGCGCCAGTTGCCATCGGCAACGTTGCCGGGGATCTGCACCAGGCTGACGAGCGAGAGGTTGGAGACATCGACGCCTTTGACCTCCCCGGATCGAATGTGGTAGCCGGTAAAGCTCCAGCACTCGCCACCGTCCGGATCGTCGCCGACCCAGCAAGGGCAGGGTCCGCCACAAGAACACGCCTCGACCAGGTCGCCGGTGAGGTCATACGAGGTTTCGAGCTGAGTTGCCACGCGAACCACCCTCCTCCAAGAGAGCCCCAAGTTGCTAAGAAGAGTATGCCGGACCGACCTGGTGCCGCAAGCGCCACTCCGGCGGCGAGCGACCGGCCTTCAGGTAGCCTGGCGGGCGCCTCGAACATCACCCAAAGGAGAACGGATGCACTCTCGGCGGTTCGGACGCACCGGCTGGCAGGTCGGAGAGATCGGTTACGGCATGTGGGGCATGGGCGGCGACTGGAAAGGGTCGGACGACAGAGAAGCCGAGCGATCCCTCGACCGGGCCGTCGAGCTCGGCGTCAACTTCTTCGACACCGCCTTCGCTTACGGCGACGGCCATTCGGAGTCGTTGTTGGGAGCCCTTCTGCGCCGCCATCCGGACCGGCGGCTCTACTTCGCCACCAAGATTCCTCCGAAGAATCGGCAATGGCCGTCCACGCGCGGAGAGGGGCTCGACGAGGCGTTCCCCCCCGAGTACATACGCGAGTACGCCGAGCGAAGCCTGGCCAATCTCGGGACCGATTCCATCGACCTCCTGCAGTTTCACGTTTGGGAGGACGCCTGGGCCGGTGATGAGCGGTGGCAGCAAGAGACCCAGAGATTAAAAGACGAAGGTGTGGTTCGGGCGTGGGGCGTGAGCATCAACCGCTGGGAGCCGTGGAACGCGATCGAGACTCTGCGCTCCGGCTTGATCGACTCAGTCCAGGTTATCTACAACATCTTCGATCAAAATCCCGAAGATGAGCTCTTCCCCGTCTGCCAGGAGCTCGGCGTAGCGATCATCGCCCGCGTTCCGTTCGACGAGGGGACGCTCACAGGCACTCTCTCGAAGGATTCGACCTGGCCGGAAGGAGACTGGCGGAACACCTATTTCGTTCCCGAGAACCTGCATTCCAGCGTCGAACGCGCCGATGCCCTGAAGGCGCTGGTTCCCGAGGGAATGACGATGGCTCAGATGGCGCTGCGCTTCATCCTCGCCAATCCGGCCGTCAGCACGATCATCCCCGGGATGCGAAGGCTGCGCAACGTGGAGTCGAATGTTGCCACGAGCGACGGCGCCGGGCTCCCGTCAGGACTGCTCGCTCAGCTCAAAGAGCATCGCTGGGAACGCCAACCGAAGAGCTGGTCGGGCTAACGGTGGCTTATCTGCGGCGCGCCACGCGGAGGATGGTCTTGAACAAACGCCATATCGCCGCGAGCCGCATCAACCTCCACCACATGGATGGGGACACTAACCCCTCTGCCGACTGCGTGCAGGATTACCTCCCTGCGGGTTCGGCGATCCGCTCGATCGTGCCGGTGGGCCGCAGCGGAATGACCTCGGCCAAGCCGGCCTCCTGCGCCATCCTTCTGGACGAGACGACGGGCTCGCCGACCGGCTCGGTCGCCGGCGCAACGATCTTGCCGTCCCCTCCGCCGCCCGACCAGCGTCCTTCGAGCAGGCTCCAGCCGAACACGACCCCCAGGGCGAAGCCGGCAAACAAGACGAACACCGCGGCACCGCCGTCACCAAACAGAAATCCCATAACCCTGCTCCCCTGTATCCCATCCGAGCTGCTCCCATGGAAGATCATACCAGCAGGGCCGGCATAGGGTGGCTCACCGAGCCCTCACATTGCCCGGAATGCCGGAGACGGGACGGCCGTGAAGGCGGTCGTGTGGCACGGACGCAACGACGTACGCGTGGATGACGTCGCCGACGCTCCTCCGCCGGGCCCCGGGGAGATCCGCGCCAAAGTCGAGTGGTGCGGTATCTGCGGGACCGACATCGAAGAATGGCGCCACGGTCCCGTGTGGATTCCGGCCGACGAGCCCCACCCCATCACGGGACGGCGCGCCCCTCTGATCCTCGGGCATGAGATCGCGGCACGGGCAGTCGATGTCGGGAGCGCGGCGAACGGCTTCTCGGAGGGTGATCTGATCGCTGTCGACGGCCTGTTCGGTTGCGGACGGTGTTGGTGGTGCGTTCGTCATCAGGCCAACCTCTGCCCGAACCTCGCCAACGTCGGCCTCCACTTCGACGGAGGACTGGCCGAGCATGTCACGCTGCCGGCCGCGCTCTGCGCGGTCGTCCCGGTGGGCATTCTGCCCGAGGACGCAGCCCTTGCCGAACCGGTCTCGGTTGCCATCCGTGCAGTGCGGCGCTCTCGGCTGAGCCTAGGGGAGAGCGCCGCCGTCTTCGGAGCAGGAATGATCGGTCTCGCCAGCCTGGTCGCGGCGAACGCCGCGGGGGCCTCAACCGTTGTGGTCGTCGAGCCCGACACTCGGAGGCGCGAGCTCGCACTGGGCCTGGGAGCGACCGCAGCGTTCGCTCCGGAAGACGGCGGCTGGTTCGATTCCTTGCGGGAGCTCACCGGTGGGCGGGGCCCCGATGTTTGCGTGGATGCGGCGGGGACCGCAGGCACCGGCCCGGCGGCCGTCGCCGCCGGGCGGCGAGGCGGCCGCACCGTCATCGTGGGCCTCGCCAATCAGGCGTCGTCTCTGATGTTCTCCTCCATCGCGGCCGGCGAGAAGGAGGTGCTCGGATCCCTCGCCCACGTCATCGACGAGGACTTCTCCCCGGCGATACGGCTGATAGCGTCTGGTGCGATATCGGCAGGCGCGGTCGACGCGGTGAAAGTGCCGCTGGAAAGGGCCGTGGACGACGGGTTCCGGGCCCTCACCCGGCCGGAGCCCCCGCCGAAGGTGCTGGTGGGGCCCGGTGACGAATTGAGAGACAACGGGCGGTGAACCTCGAGGGGAAAGTTTGCGTCATCACCGGTGGGGCGAGAGGTATCGGCCGCGCCACCGTTGAAAAGTGCGCTCGCAGCGGCGCTCGGGTTGGGTTCTGGGACCTGGAAGCCGGGGCCGGAGGCGCGCTTGCGAAGACGCTGCAGGAAGAGGGTTTCGAGGCGCGCTTTTGGCCCTGCGACGTAACCGTCGAAAAACAGGTCGAACAGGCGGTGAGAGCCGTTCTAGATGCCTTCGGGCGCATCGACGCGCTCGTCAACAATGCGGGAGTCAACGCCTACTTCGATGCGATTCAGATGACCGAGTCGGACTGGGACAAGGTCTTCGCCGTCGACCTCAAGGCGGTGTGGCTGTGCAGCAAGTACGTCCTCCCTGCGATGCAGAAGTCGGGCTCCGGTTCGATCGTCAATATTTCGTCGATCCACGCCCATATGACGACCAAGAACATGTTTCCCTATGCTGCTGCCAAATCCGGTGTGGTCGGGTTGACGCGCAGTTTGGCGCTCGATTACGGGGCCCATAACATCCGTGTCAATGCCGTGTGCCCGGGGTGGGTCAGAACACACCTGGTTCAGGAGTGGATCGACATGCAGCCGGACCCGGAGGCCGCCGAAGCGAGCGTGCTCGCTGTGCATCCCCTGGGCCGGATCGCCGATCCGGCCGAGATAGCCAATTTCGTGGCATGGCTCGCATCCGACGAAGCGAGCTTCATGACCGGGGCGGACCTGCTCATCGACGGGGGCCTGAGCGCCCGCTTCTCGACCTGACAGCTCAGAAGGTGCCGTAGCGGTCGTAGGCCTCCAACGGCAGTGCTCCGCCGCGCACCGCAGCCCGGACGTCATTCTCTGTAGCGACCTTTTTCTCCGCCTCAGCCAACACCACGTCGCACACCTCCGCCGGTATCGCCACGAGACCGTCGTGGTCGCCGACGATGTAGTCGCCCGGCGAGATGCCCACTCCGCCCACCGTGACCGGCGCGTTCTCTGTGATCAGGTCCCATCGCACGACACAATCCTGCGGAGTTGTGTAGCGGCAGAACACCGGGAAGTCCTCCTTCAGGATGTAATCGACATCGCGGCAGCCACCGTCAACGACGGCGCCACGGCAGCCGCGCGCCTTGAGCGATGTCACAGAGAGCTCTCCGAGGTGCGCCGCCGAGCGGTCGTTTGTCTGATAGACGGCAACGTGGCCCTCGGGCACCGAACCCAGCATGGTCAGGATCTTTCTTATGGAGGTGTCGTAGTCGTTGCTCGGCCGGGGCCGGCCCTCGATGGTGTAGGCGGGTCCGGCAAGCCGCATACCCTCCCGGAGGGGCAACAACTCCGGAGGGAGCGTCTGGGACACCCAGCCCATTCTGTCCAGGACGTCGGTAATCGCTCCTGTGTAGAGAGCCGAGAATCTGTCTGCCCGGTCACCCGGCGCGCCCTGTGCCATGGCCGCCGACTATAGTCCCCTGGCAGTCTGGTTCGAAGTCGACACAACATGGAAGGTACTTGATGAAAATTCTAGTCAGCGGCGCAAGGGGCAAGGTCGGCACCGCCACCGTCGCTGCACTCATGCAACGAGGCCATGAAGTTCGGGCCACCGACCTCCACCGGCCGGTCTTCGAGCGCCCCGAGCCGGACGATCCCGACTACCTGCAGGCCGATCTCACCGATGCCGGACAGGCCTACGCCATGGTGCGGGGCATGGACGCGGTGGTTCACACCGCCGCAATTCCCGAACCCACGAGTAACGCGCCTCACACAGTGTTCGAGAACAACCTCATGGCGACCTTCAATTTGATCGAGGCGGCGGTTCGGTGGGGGCTCCCCCGCTTCGTCAATACCTCGAGCGAGACGGTGCCCGGCTACTTCTTCGCCGAACGTGGGTTTCTCCCGGACTATGTTCCGGTCGACGAAGAACATCCCATTCGCCCACAAGACCCTTATGCGCTCTCCAAGTATTTCGGTGAGCTGCTCATGGATGCAGCGGTCCGCCGCTCCGACATCCGCTGCATCACGATCAGGCCGTCCTGGGTGCAGCACGAGGG
>Ga0136620_10000770_pt1 | contig 14589 bp, 11 predicted proteins | sample AntDrymUQ4162106_2_FD_104806 | JGI IMG/M metagenome (GOLD analysis project Ga0136620, IMG submission 104806) | Polar desert sand microbial communities from Dry Valleys, Antarctica - metaG UQ416 (21.06) | ecosystem: Environmental > Terrestrial > Soil > Desert | place: Antarctica: Dry Valley... | reverse complement strand
TCGACCTCACGACGTAGGGATTGGGTCCACCAGGGCGGCGTGCCGGCGCGAGCCGTCCGCCACCTCGACCCCCGAGCTGTCGAGGTGGCGGACGTGGTCGAGCAGGCCGGTCAAGCGCCTGAGACGCCGATGCGCGATGGTGAGCCGCAACTTCCCGAACTCTTCCGGCGGGCACTGGTCCCCGCTCGTTGCGCCGAGCTCGCTTCTGGACGGTAGGGCGCGTTCATCGACCGCACCACGATCCGTCAGTAAAGGTTGGGCAAGGATCGGGGCCTCGCGGCCACCGCTGGCAAAGAGATGGCAAAGTCTCGACCGCTCCGGAGCTGGGCTCGGAGGACTCCGGCACGACGCCCCCGCAATCCCTCCGTCCCTGAACTGTCCCGCGTGTCGGGTCCGACCAGGGTCAGCCGCGAGTGCTGCTTGTGTCCGGCGTGATCAACGTCTCCGACCGCACGGGCTCGACCGGCTGGGCCGACAACTAGGGTCGCGACAGCGAGCACGAACGAGCCAATGCATCCCTCGGAGGCGAGCGCATGGGACGGCTGTCGGAGTCCGGGCTCCCGATCGAGGCGGTGTACGGGCCCGAGGCGCTGGCCAGGTGGGACCCGGTGACCCAGCTCGGCGAGCCCGGTGCGTTCCCGTACACGCGTGGGGTGTACCCGTCGATGTACACCGGCCGGCCGTGGACGATGCGGCAGTACGCGGGCTTCGGCACGGCGGTGGAGTCCAACCGGCGCTACCACCAGCTGATCGCGGCCGGCTCGTCCGGGTTGTCGGTGGCCTTCGACCTGCCCACGCAGATGGGCTACGACTCCGACGACCCGGTCGCGCACGGCGAGGTCGGGAAGGTCGGAGTGGCAATCGACTCGATCGACGACATGCGCCTGCTGTTCGACGGGATCCCCCTCGGCGAGGTCTCAACGTCGATGACGATCAACGCGCCAGCGGCGCTGCTGCTGCTGCTCTACCAGCTCGTCGCAGAGGAGCAAGGTGTCTCGAGCAGTGCGCTCACCGGGACGATCCAGAACGATGTGCTCAAGGAGTACATCGCCCGGGGCACGTACATCTACCCGCCAGCGCAATCGTTGCGGTTGATCACCGACGTCTTCCGCTACTGCCACGCGGAGATCCCCCGGTGGAACACCATCTCGATCTCCGGCTACCACATGGCCGAGGCGGGCGCGACGCCCGCGCAGGAGATCGCGTTCACGATCGCGGACGGCATCGCCTACGTCCGCGCCGCGGTCGAGAGCGGGCTCGACGTCGACGAGTTCGCGCCCCGCCTGGCGTTCTTCTTCGTGGCGCGTACGACGCTGCTCGAAGAGGTGGCGAAGTTCCGGGCCGCTCGACGGATCTGGGCAGAGGTCATGCGTGACGACTTCGGCGCCACGAACCCCAAGTCGCTGATGCTCCGCTTCCACACCCAGACCGCTGGCGTGCAGCTCACCGCCCAGCAGCCGGAGGTGAACCTGGTCCGGGTCGCCGTGCAGGCGCTCGGCGCGGTGCTGGGCGGGACGCAGTCGCTGCACACGAACTCCTACGACGAGGCGATCGCGCTCCCGACGGAGAAGGCCGCCCGGCTGGCCCTGCGTACCCAGCAGGTGCTCGCGTACGAGAGCGACGTGACCGCGACCGTCGACCCGTTCGCCGGGTCCTACGCCGTGGAGGCGATGACCGACGCAGTCGAGGCCGAGGCGCGCGAGCTGATGGCGCGGGTCGAGGAGATGGGCGGCGCGGTCGCGGCGATCGAGCAGGGCTTCCAGAAGAACGAGATCGAGCGGTCGGCCTACCGGATCGCACTGGAGATCGACGCGAAGGAGCGGGTCGTGGTCGGGGTGAACCGCTTCGTCCTCGACCAGGAGGACCCCTACGAGCCGCTTCGGGTCGACCCGGCCATCGAGGCGCAGCAAGCCGACCGCCTCACCACCCTGCGCAAGGAGCGGGACAACGCTGAGGTCGACCGTCGACTGGACGAGCTGCGCGTCGCAGCCGCCTCGAGCGGCGCCGAGGCGAACGTGCTCTACCCGATGCGCGAGGCACTGCGCGCGCGGGCCACCGTTGGCGAGGTGTGCCACGCGCTGCGTGACGTCTGGGGCCGCTACCTCCCCCCGGACGCGCTCTGACCGCCAGACTGCCTCAGCCTAACGATGATCAAGGAATTCCTGCCCCATGCCTTCGACGACGATCTACTCGCCAGCTCGGCGGGCAAGAATTCCTTGATCATCGTCATCGGGTGACGACGAAGGAGCCAAGCGGACCCGTAGCCTGGACGGGCCGTGACCGACCTCCCGATTGCTCCCGCGCTCTTCCCGGACACCGTGGACGAGATCGAGCGAGCCGCCAAGCCGTACGACGACGAGCTCGTCGCGCTCCGCCGTGACCTGCATGCCCACCCAGAGCTCGGCGGCTCCGAGGTGCGGACGTCGCGCCTGCTCGTCGACCGGTTGACCGCAGCTGGGCTCGTGGTCCGCCCGCTCGCCGGCGGCACGGGACTCCTGTGCGACGTGGAGGGCACGAAGAACCGCCTCGGACCGGACCGGCCGCGTCGCACGGTCGCATTGCGAGCCGACCTCGACGCGCTGCCGCTCGTCGACGAGAAGGACGTGCCCTACCGGTCGACGGTTCCCGGGGTCTGCCACGCGTGCGATCACGACGTCCATACGGCGACCGTGCTCGGGGCCGGGCTCGTGCTGGCCGACCTGGCTCGGCAGGGGCTCGTCGGTGGAAACGTCCGGCTGGTGTTCCAGCCGGCCGAGGAGGTCATTGGCGCCGGCGCCCCGGAGGTCATCGCCGCCGGCGCGCTCGATCAGGTCGAGCGGATCTTCGCCTTGCACTGCGACCCTCGAGAGGTGGTCGGCCGTGTCGGGCTCAGGGTCGGCGGGATCACCGCGTCGTCAGACCAGGTCACCGTCCGCCTCACCGGTCGAGGTGGTCACACCGCGAGGCCGCACCTGACCGCGGACGTGGTCTACGCCCTCGGCGAGGTGATCACCCGGCTCCCGGCCGCGCTCTCGCGGCGCGTCGACCCGCGCGCCGGCCTGTCGCTCGTGTGGGGGCGGGTCACGGCGGGCACCAGCTCGAACGTGATCCCCGACCGGGGCGAGGTGTCCGGCACGGTGCGCTGCCTCGACCTGGGTGTGTGGGACGCAACCGGTGCGCTCGTCACCCGCCTCGCCGAGGAGATCGTCGCCCCGTACGGCGTCGGGTGCGTGGTCGAGTACGTGCGCGGGGTCCCGCCTGTCGTGAACGAGCGCAGCTCGGTCGCGATCCTCGCCGCCGCGGCCCGTTCGATCCTCGGGACGCCCGCAGTCAGGTCGACTGAGCAGAGCCTCGGTGGCGAGGACTTCGCCTGGTACCTCGAGGATGTTCCGGGGGCGCTCCTGCGGCTCGGCGTCCGCCCCCCCGACGAGGAGATCTCCCCCGACCTCCACCGTGGCGACTTCGACGTCGACGAGCGCTCGATCGGGATCGGGGTCCGCGTCCTCGTCGCCTCCGCGCTCCTCGCGTTGGGATGAGCCGCTTCGTCCGGGGACGCGGCGCGACCTACCGACTCCGTAACGGTCTGGCGCCGCAGCCGCCGTTTGGTCCGTACCGGGTCCGGTCGCGGCTAAAGTGTCGGCGATCACTTGCCCGACCTGAGGGCAGGCGCGTTGAAGGAGGCACCACCTTGCGTGTGAGCAAACTGATCGGGACGTTCGCCGTCGTATCCCTGGCCCTCGTGGGCTGCGGAGGCGACACCAACGAGCCCACCACACAGACCAGCGAGTCGACCAGCACCGGATCGAGTTCCGCCCCGGAGGAGACCGGGGAGGAGCCGCAGTCCCCGGACTACCAGATCGGCATGGCGTTCGACGTCAACGGTCGTGGCGACCAGTCGTTCAACGACGCCGCCGCCGCTGGCCTGGACCGGGCCGCCGAGGAGCTCGGCGTCGGGTTCCAGGAGGCCGCCGCTGAGACCGGCGAGGCCGAGGCCCAGCGCGAGGAGCGCCTGCGCACGCTGGCCGATGCCGGCTTCAACCCGATCATCGCGGTCGGCTTCGCGTACGGCGCCTCGGTCGCCCTCGTGGCGCCGGAGTACCCCGACGTCCAGTTCGCGATCGTGGACTCCGACGCGGCATCCACGCCGGGCGACAACGTCACGAACCTGATCTTCGCCGAGGAGCAGGGCTCGTTCCTGGTCGGTGCGGCTGCGGCGCTCAAGAGCGAGGCCGGGCACATCGGCTTCGTCGGCGGCGTCGAGGTGCCGCTGATCCAGAAGTTCCAGGCCGGCTATGCCGCCGGCGCGCAGGCCGTGAACCCGGACATCACGATCGACGTCACCTACCTCACGCAGCCGCCGGACTTCTCCGGCTTCGCCGACCCGGCCAAGGGCCGGACCGCGGCCGAGGGCATGTACCAGGGTGGTGCCGACATCGTGTACCAGGCCGCGGGTGGATCCGGGGGCGGCGTGTTCGAGGCCGCTGCGGCTGCTGGCGCGTTCGCGATCGGGGTCGACTCCGACCAGTACAACCTGGTCGCCCCTGAGATCCAGCCGGTGATCATCACGTCGATGCTCAAGAAGGTCGACGTGGCGGTGTACGACTTCATCATCGCGGTCAACGAGGGCACCGTCGAGAGCGGCGACGTCATCTTCGACCTCGAGGCTGACGGCGTGGGCTACTCCACGACCGGTGGCGCGATCGACGACATCAGCGCCGACCTCGAGGCGTTCAAGGAGCAGATCATCTCGGGCGAGATCGAGGTGCCGACGACGCCGTAAGCGGCAGTTGGAAGACGAGCCCGGGACGCGCGCAGTAGCGTGCGTCCCGGGCTTCGTCCGTCCCGGGTGCTCGAGCCCCCGACCGTCAGGAGCGTGTGCCATCGAACCACGTGAGTCGACGACGGGCGGGCCGCCCGACGAGGTCGCGGTCCAGCTCCGCGGGATCGCCAAGCGGTTCCCCGGCGTGATCGCCAACCACGACGTGGACATCGCGGTCCGGCGGGGCACCGTGCACGCGATCGTCGGCGAGAACGGGGCCGGCAAGTCGACGCTGATGAAGATTCTCTACGGCGTGCAGCGCCCCGACGACGGCACGATCACGGTCGGCGGGACTGAACGCACGTTCCACTCGCCGTCGGACGCGATCGCGACCGGCATCGGCATGGTCTTCCAGCACTTCCAGCTGGCCGACAACCTCACCGTGCTGGAGAACGTGGTGCTCGGGGCCGAGCGCAAGCACGGCATCGGCGACCGCGCCAGGGAACGGATCGCCGAGATCTCCGACTCGTACAGCCTGGACATCGAGCCGGACCGGCTGGTGGCCGAGCTCGGGGTCGGCGCCCGGCAACGGGTCGAGATCCTCAAGGTGCTCTACCGTGGCGCAGAGATCATCATCCTCGACGAACCCACCGCCGTCCTGGTGCCCCAAGAGGTCGACGAGCTGTTCGACAACCTGCGGGAGCTCAAGACCGAGGGGCTCGCGGTGATCTTCATCTCGCACAAGCTCGACGAGGTGCTCGCCGTCGCCGACGAGATCACGGTCATGCGACGAGGGACCACGGTCGCGACGGTGACACCGGCCGAGGTCACCGCCCGCCAGCTGGCCGAGCTCATGGTCGGGTCCGAGCTGCCCAGCCCGGCGACCGAGGAGTCGACGGTGACCGACCGCGTCATGCTCTCGGTCCGGGACCTGACCCTGGCCGGGGGAGGGCGGCGCCCGCTGCTGTCCGACATCTCGTTCGACATCCACGCCGGCGAGGTGCTCGGGATCGCCGGGGTCGAGGGCAACGGCCAGGCCGAGCTGGTCGAGACGATCATGGGGATGCGCAGGCCGACCAGCGGCACGATCGCGCTCGGCGGCGACGACATCACCGAATGGCCCACGCGCCAGCGCCGTGAGGCCGGCATCGGCTTCATCCCCGAGGACCGCCAGCGGCACGCGCTGCTGCTTGACGCACCGCTCTGGGAGAACCGCATCCTCGGTCACCAGACCCGTGAGCCGAACGTCAACGGTCCGTTCATCGACCGGCGGGCGGCCCGCAAGGACACCCAGCGCATCATCGAGGAGTACGACGTCCGCACGCCGGGCATCGACGTCCTGGCCGCGGCGCTCTCCGGCGGCAACCAGCAGAAGCTCATCGTCGGCCGCGAGATGAGTGGGGATCCCGTCCTCCTGGTCGCCGCCCACCCGACCCGTGGGGTCGACGTCGGCGCGCAGGCGGCGATCTGGGACATCATCCGGGCGGCGCGGCGCGGCGGCCTCGCCGTGCTGCTCATCTCCGCTGATCTCGACGAGCTGATCGGGCTCTCGGACACGATCCAGGTGATCCTGCGGGGCCGGCTGGTCGGCGTCTGCGACCCGGCAACCGTCACACCGCAGGACCTCGGCTCGTCCATGACCGGCGCGGGAGCGGCGGCGTGACGAGCGCCGCGCGACCATCACGCAGGTCGGAGGTGGCGTGATGCGGTTCGACCCGCGACGCGTGGCGCTCACGTTGGCCGCCCCGGTCCTCGCGCTCGTGGCTGCGGTCGCGATCGCCAGCCTGGTGCTGGCAGCCGCCGGAGATCCTGTGATCGAGGTGTGGCGCACGATCCTGCAGCCGCCGAAGCCGCGGAACGTCGTGAACATCATCAACAGCGCATCGGTTCTCTACCTCTCCGGGCTCGCGGTTGCCATCGGCTTCCGGATGAACCTCTTCAACATCGGGGTGGACGGCCAGTACCGCCTGGCCGCTTTCGTCGCCGCAGTCGTGGCCGCGCAGGGCTGGTTGCCCGGCGTTCTCAACATCGTGCTGACCATCGTCGTCGCGATGCTCGTCGGCGCGATGTGGGCCGGCGTCGCCGCCATCCTCAAGGTCACCCGCGGGGTCAGCGAGGTGATCTCCACGATCATGCTGAACGCGATCGCCACCGCTCTTGTCGCCTACCTGCTGCGCAAAGCATCGGTGCAGGTTGCCGGCAGCAACAACATCGGCACCGCACCGATCCCGGAGGACAGCCGGATGCCAGGGATCGCGCTGATCCCAGGCGCCCCGAACGAGGTCTACGGCTTCGTCGTGGTCGCGATCGCCGCCGGCATCGCCTACTCGGTGCTGCTCAGCCGGACCACGTTCGGCTTCAACCTTCGGGCAACCGGACGGTCGGAGTCCGCCGCCGTCGCGAGCGGCATCGACGTGAAGCGCATGGTGGTCATCGCGATGCTGATCTCCGGCGGTGTCGCCGGGCTGGTCGGGATGCCGTTGCTGCTCGGCTCGGCCTACTCGTACGGGCTGACGTTCCAATCCGGTCTGGGCTTCGCCGGAATCGCCGTAGCCCTCCTCGGCCGGAACAACCCGGTCGGGATCGCCATCGGCGCGCTGCTCTTCTCCTACCTCAACGAGCAGTCCAACCCGCTGCAGATCCTGGTCGGGGTCTCCGACGACATCGTCAAGATCGTCCAGGGAATCGTCGTGCTCACGGTCGTGATCGCGTACGAGGTGGTCCGCCGGTACGGCGTCGCCCAGGAGCAGCGCAAGGTCGCCCGGGAGCTGGCCAATCAACGCCGCCGCGACTCGGAGGAGGTGAGTGCGGCATGAGCGTCGGAACGGTCGCTGCGCCGCCGTCGACGGCACCCCCGCCCCCGACCAAGCGCCGCATCACCCTCCCGATCGCGCTGCTCGGGATCGCGGGGCTGATCCTCCTCGTGGCTTTGATCCGGGTGATCACCGGTGCCGAGGATCTCGCCTCGTCCGGCACCCTCGGCGCGGCGGTCCTTCTCGCGATGCCGATCGGCATGGCCGGGCTCGGCGGGCTCTGGGCCGAGCGGGCCGGTGTCGTGAACATCGGCCTCGAAGGCATGATGATCTTGGGCACGTGGGGGGCGGGGTTCTTCGGCTATCAGTGGGGACCATGGGCGGGGGTGCTCGGCGCGATCGCGATGGGCGCCGTCGGCGGTCTCATCCACGCGATCGCGACGGTCGGGTTCGGCGTCGACCACATCGTCTCCGGCGTCGCGGTCAACATCATCGGGCTCGGGGCGGCGCAGTACCTGGCCGCGCTGACGTTCACCGGCACGCCGGGCGGCGGGCCGACCCAGTCACCACCGATCGGCGACCTCCCGGTGATCACGGTGCCGGGCATCGCGTCCGCGGCGGCGGACCTGGAAGCCGAGAACTGGTTCTTCGTCCCCGACCTGGCGTCCGTGGTACGCGCGCTGACCGCTGGCATCTCGCTGCTCACGGTCATCGCGATCGGTCTCGTCGTGCTCACCTGGTGGGTGCTGTGGCGGACCGCCTTCGGGCTGCGGCTGCGCTCGTGCGGCGAGAGTCCGTCGGCGGCCGAGACGCTCGGCGTCAACGTCTACCGCTACAAGTACATCGCGGTCGTGATCTCGGGTGGCTTCGCCGGCCTCGGCGGGGCGTTCCTCGCCATCGTCGCGTCCAGCATCTACCGCGACGGCCAGACCGGCGGCCGCGGCTACATCGGCCTGGCCGCGATGATCTTCGGCAACTGGCGTCCCGGCGGTCTGCTGATGGGTGCCGGCTTGTTCGGCTTCACCGACGCTCTGCAGCTGCGCAGCGGTGGAGAGTCCGTGCACGCCCTGCTGCTGCTCGTCGGCGTCGGCCTGCTGGGACTCGCCGTCTGGCAGCTCCGCGGCTCCCGCCGACTCGCCGGGCTGGTCACCGCAGGGATAGCGATCGCGTTCCTGGTCTGGTACCTGACGACCGAGGAGGTTCCGCAGGACTTCTCCTCGATGACGCCCTACGTCGTGACGCTCCTCGTCCTGGCGCTGGCCTCGCAACGGCTGCGAATGCCGGCGGCCGACGGCTTGCCATACCGCCGAGGGCAGGGATCTTGACGACCGCCGGCACCCCGACCGGACCGGACTGGGCAGCGCTCACCGCGGCCGCCCGCGAGGCGATGGCCAGCGCGTACGCGCCGTACTCGAGATTCCAGGTCGGCGTCGCCGGGCTGGTCGACGACGGCCGGGTCGTGGTGGGGTGCAACGTCGAGAACGCCTCGTACGGCGTCGGGCTGTGCGCCGAGTGCGGGCTGGTGTCCGCCCTGCACGCGACCGGCGGTGGGCGGCTGGTCGCAGTCGCCTGCGTCGGACCGGACGGCGAGGCGCTCATGCCCTGTGGCCGCTGCCGGCAGCTGCTCTGGGAGCACGGCGGCCCGTCGCTGGTGCTCCTCACCGCGCGCGGCCCGGTCCCGATGACCGAGGTGCTGCCGGACGCCTTCGGCGCGACCGACCTCGTCGAGCACGCCAGGCCGTGACGGTCCCCGGGTGCGGGCTCGACCTCGCCGAACCCGCCTTCGTCGCGAACCCGTATCCCGCGCTGGCCGAGCTCCGGGCGCGGGCACCGGTGCAGTGGCACGAGGCCAGCCGCCGCTGGCTGACGTTCAGCCACGGCACGGCGGACGAGGTGCTGCGCCATCGGCGGCTGGGACGGCTCTGGGCGGACCGGACGCCGCTCGACCGCTTCGAGCCGTTCAACGTCCTGCACCGGCACCAGATGATGGAGAACGAGCCGCCCGAGCACGGGCGCCTGCGACGGCTCGTTGCCGCCGCGTTCTCCCGCGGGCATGTCGAACGGCTCCGCCCGCGGGTGGCCGCGCTCGCGGACGGGTTGCTCGGCCGCGTCGATCCGGCCGGGTTCGACCTCGTCGTGGACTACGCCGAGCCGCTCCCGGTCGCGGTGATCGCCGAGCTGCTCGGAGTCCCGGAGGTGGACCGGCCGCTGCTGCGGCCCTGGTCGCAGGCGATCGTCGCGATGTACGAAGCCAGCCCCAGCGAACCGACGACGGTGCAGGCGATCGCGGCCAGCCGGGACTTCGCGACCTACGTCCGCGGCCTGGTCCTCGAGCGGCGCGCTGTCCCGGGACCCGACCTGATCAGCGATCTGGTCGCGGCCCAGGACGGGCCGGCCCGGCTGTCCGAGGACGAGGTGGTGGCATCAGCGATCCTCCTTCTCAACGCCGGGCATGAGGCCTCGGTGAACGCCTTCGGCAATGGCGCGGTCGCGGTGCTCGGCCAGCCTGCCCTGGCCGCGTCGATGGCTGCCCGACCCGACCTGGTGCCCGGGGCGGTCGAGGAGCTGCTGCGTTTCGACGCGCCGCTCCAGCTGTTCGAGCGGACCGCAATGGCGGACGTGGTGATCGGTGACGTGACCGTGCGGACCGGAGAGCGAGCGGTCGCGCTGCTGGGTGCCGCGAACCGTGACCCGACTGTCTTCGAGCGACCCGACCAGCTCGTGCTCGACCGCGACCCGAACCCGCACCTCGGGTTCGGCGTCGGGCTGCACTTCTGCCTCGGCGCCCCGCTGGCCCGGATGGAGCTCGCCATCGCCTGGCAGGTCCTGCTCGACCGGTTCCCGCGGCTTGCACTCACCGCTGAGCCGGTCCGCCGACCCGGCTTCGTCCTGCGCGGCTATGCGTCCGTCCCGGTCGCCTCGGTCAGGCCGGAGCGTGCTCCTGGATGAAGTCGAGGACGGTGCTGAGCACGCGCTCGGCATCGGGCGAGTCGAAGAAGGTGCTGGCATGGGTGCGGCCGGTGAGCACGACGAGCTCGTGCGCCGGTGACAGCGTGGCTGCGGCGTCGTTCTGGTTCGCCAGCGCGGCGAACGGTGAGTCCTCCTCGGCGACCACTTGGAGCAACGGCATGGTGATCTCGGGCGCGGCACCGGTCGTGTCGATGCCCCCGCCGGACAGGCTCACCACGGCGGCGACCGGTGGCTCGATCTCGGCGGCCGCGACGATCGAGGCGGCGCCGCCCAACGAGCCGCCGACGAGCACGACATCGGTCACGCCCTGCTCGCGCAGCAGCGCGGCGCGGTCGACCACGTGGTCCATCGCCGTTCCGGACACGGTGTCGTAGAGGAGCACGCGGTAACCCGCCTCCACCAGCGGTCCGACCAGCGGGAGCCACGAGCAGACGTTGCGGCTGGTCTCGTACGAGATCACGACGCCGATCGCGCCGTCGCCCATGATCGCCACGTCGGCGACCGTCGACTCGCCCTCGTGCACGAGCAGCAACCCGTCGTCGGCAGTGACGCAGCCGTCGAGGTCAGCGGGTGCGTCGGGCGGCTCACTGGCGGTCGGAGCCGGACGCCTCTGGGGCGGCGTCGACGTCGTGTCGTCCGAGGCGCAGCCGCCGATGACGGCGGCCGAGACGATCATGGCCGTCGGCAGGACGAGCCAGCGTCGGGTCGGCATCCGTCGATGCTGGCACAGGACGCCGCGGAACCAGTCGCTGCCGTACTTGGCCTCGTACGCGTCCGCGATCTGATGGAGTCCTCGCCTCGTCGAGGACGCGTGTCGCGTCAGCCTCCACAACGACGTCGAGGCCGTGGTCGAATGCGTCGGTCCGGCGATCTCTCGTACGTGCAGACCGCGAACCGGGGGCGGGACTCATCGATCATCGCCGTTCACCGTACCGACGCACGACTCACCCGCGTGGATCACGCCCAGGGCACCGGTGTTGCGGACGCTGAGGATCATGCGGGTCGCGATCGTGACGGAGTCCTTCGAACCCACGATCAACGGCGTCAGCGGGTCGATCCGCCACGTCCTGGCCGGTCTCTCGGCTCTCGGGCACGAGGCGCTGGTCGTCGCTCCCGGCCGGGGCTCCGACGAGAGCGCAGGCTTCCCCGTGGTCCGGATGCCGGCGGTGCCGGCACCCGCGGTCTACCGGTCGTTCCCGATCGGGTTGCCGTTCGTGCGTCGGATCGAGGGGGTGCTGCGCGACTTCCGGCCAGACGTCGTGCACCTCGCATCACCTGCGCTCATGGGTGGTGCTGGCGCGCTGGCCGCGCGCCGGGTCGACGCGGCGTGCGTCGCGGTGTTCCAGACCGACCTCGCGTCTTTCGCCCAGCACTACCGACTCGGCTGGACCGGGCCGGCGGTGTGGTCGTGGTTGCGGCGTCTGCACGACCTCGCCGACAGCACACTGGTCCCCTCGACGGCCACCTACGACGCTCTGACTCGCCGAGGGTTCGCCCGGCGCGCGATCTGGCCGTGTGGCGTCGACCTCGACCAGTTCTCCCCGGACCAGCGCTGCCGGGTACTGCGCGGCGTGCTCGGCTCGCCCGCGGCGGTGCTCGTCGGCTATGTCGGTCGGGTGGCGGTGGAGAAACGCGTCGACCTGCTGCCGGCGGTGGCCGGGGTGCCCGGAGCCCGGTTGGTGGTCATCGGCACCGGACCGGCTCACCCGTGGCTTCGGCGCCACACCCCGGAGGCCGCCCACCTCGGCTGGCGCAACGGCGATGCACTTGGCCGAGCGGTTGCCTCGCTCGACATCATGGTGAACCCGGGTGCCGACGAGACGTTCTGCCAGACCGTGCAGGAAGCACTCGCCGCAGGCGTACCGGTCGTGGCCGCAGCCGGCGGGGGACCGCTGGACCTCGTCGGCGACCGGGTCAACGGACTCCTGGTGAGGCCGGGATCGGCACTCGCCCTTGCACGCGCGGTCGCCGCGCTCGTCCGTGACCGGGACCTTCGGTCGCGGCTGGCCGGCAACGCTCGCCCCTCGGTCGCCCACCGCTCCTGGTCCGCGGTCACCAGGAGCCTGGTCGAGCACTACGACCACGTCCTCGGCCGAGCCTCTGAGCAACCCGTTGCGCTGTCCGCGTACGGGGCGGGCGGGGCGGTGCGCCGCATGCCAGGCTGAGTCGAGGTCGTCGATCACGAGGAGGTGCGCCGGTGGAAGCGGTCGAGGTCATCACGACCAAGCGCGACGGCGGGCGGCTGAGCGACGAGCAGATCGACTGGGTGATCGCCGCGTACGTCGACGGGCAGGTCGCCCATGAGCAGATGTCCGCCTTGGCGATGGCGATCCTGCTCCGCGGCATGGACCGGGCCGAGATCCGGCGCTGGACCGACGCGATGATCGCGTCCGGTGACCGCCTGCAGCTCACCGGGCTTGACCGCCCCACCGCCGACAAGCACTCGACCGGCGGGGTCGGCGACAAGATCACGCTCCCGCTCGCCCCGGCCGTCGCAGCCTGCGGCGCCGCGGTCCCGCAGCTCTCCGGGCGCGGCCTCGGGCACACCGGCGGCACGCTCGACAAGCTGGAGTCGATCAACGGCTGGCGCGCCTCGATCACCGACGACGAGCTGCGGGCGCAGCTCCGTGACGTCGGGGCCGTCATCTGCGCGGCGAACGAGCGGCTGGTCCCGGCCGACCGCCTCCTCTACGCCCTGCGCGACGTCACCGGCACGGTCGAGTCGATCCCGCTGATCGCGAGCTCGATCATGAGCAAGAAGATCGCCGAGGGCACCGGATCGCTGGTGCTCGACGTCAAGGTGGGCTCGGGCGCATTCATGAAGCAGGTCGAGGACGCCAGGGAGCTCGCTCGAACGATGGTGGCGCTCGGCGAGGACCACGGCGTCCGAACGGTCGCGCTGATCACCGACATGGCCACACCGCTCGGGCTCACTGCCGGCAACGCGCTCGAGGTGGCCGAGTCGCTCGAGGTGCTCGAGGGTGGCGGCCCGCCCGACGTCGTCGAGCTCACCGTCGCGCTCGGTCGAGAGATGCTCACCGCGGCCGGCGTGACCGGCGGCAAGGACCCCGCCGACGCGCTCAGCGACGGCACTGCGATGGATGTGTGGCGCCGGATGATCACCGCGCAGGGCGGCGACCCGGACGCGCCTCTGCCGTCCGCCCGTGAGACCGACGCGGTGCTCGTGCCGGCCGACGGTGTTCTCGTGCGCCTCGACGCGATGGCCGTCGGCGTCGCGGCCTGGCGGCTCGGCGCCGGCCGGGCCCGCAAGGAGGACCCCGTGCAGGCTGCCGCCGGCGTGGTGCTGCACGCGAAGCCCGGCGCGAAGGTCCGCGCGGGCGAACCGCTCTTCACCCTCCACACCGACGAGCCGGAGCGGTTCGAGCGGGCTCGAGCTGCCCTCGAGGACGCCTACGAGGTCGCACCGGAGCGGTCGCGGCCGGAGGACCGGCCGCTCGTGCTCGACCGGGTGGACGCTGCGTCGCTCGGCTGAGCCCGGACCCGACCGTGCGTCGTCGCCGGGGGTCGGCTGGCAGGATGAGCGCCATGATCGACCCACGGCCCGACCTCGGTTCGGACGGCCCGGTGCAGCCGTCGCGAAGCACGTTCCAGCGCGCTCCGAAGGTGGTCTTGCACGACCACCTCGACGGCGGCCTCCGGCCCTCGTCGATCGTCGAGCTGGCGGCCGAGACCGGGTACGACGCCTTGCCCACCACCGACGCGGACGAGCTCGGCCGCTGGTTCGTCGGCGCCGCAGACTCAGGCTCGTTGGAGCGTTACCTCGAGACCTTCGACCACACCGTCGGCGTCATGCAGACCGCCGAGGCGCTGCACCGGGTGGCTGCCGAGTGCGCCGAGGACCTCGGGGCAGACGGGGTCGTGTACGCCGAGGTGCGGTTCGCGCCCGAGCAGCACACCGGTCATGGGCTCGACCTCGCCGAGGTCGTCGAGGCGGTGCTGGCCGGGTTCCGCTCCGGTGCCGCACGGTCCGCGGCCAGCGGCCACCCGATCCGGGTCGGCACGCTGCTCACGGCGATGCGGCACGCGGCCCGCTCGCGCGAGATCGCCGAGCTGGCAGTCGGCTACCGCGACGCCGGCGTGGTCGGCTTCGACATCGCCGGCGCCGAG
>Ga0136620_10000769_pt1 | contig 14595 bp, 17 predicted proteins | sample AntDrymUQ4162106_2_FD_104806 | JGI IMG/M metagenome (GOLD analysis project Ga0136620, IMG submission 104806) | Polar desert sand microbial communities from Dry Valleys, Antarctica - metaG UQ416 (21.06) | ecosystem: Environmental > Terrestrial > Soil > Desert | place: Antarctica: Dry Valley... | reverse complement strand
TCCGCGCTCCTGAGGGAGCGACATCTGGCTCAGCCCAATCGGCGACCGTCGCGTGCTTGGTGACGGCTTCGTCGAGCCTGCCCTCAACTGGGGCAACGACTACTTCGCCCTGACGGAGGGGGCCCCTCCGCTGACGCCGGGGCACGAAGGCCCCGTCATGTCTCTCTCAGCGCCTCCTGTTCTTTCCGTACGAAGGGATCTCCTTTAGTAGCGCCTTCATTTCCTCGTCGGCGACGGGAGAGCGCAGGAACTCATTGAGCCCCTGGCGTAGCTCAGCATCGCTCGTGTGTCCCTGGACGTGATGAGTGATCTCATAGTCGCGCCGCCTTACCGTTGGCGGTAATCGCCAGCTTCTCGCGCCACCGGGCCACCGATGCGGCGTCCGCACTCCCAAAGAAAGCCAGGCACAACTCCACGATCTCGTCGTCGTTGAACTTCCTCAGCCAAAAGGCTCTATCCGCGTCGTCGGGGGGCCGCTGGGCACGGGGGTTGCGGCAGGACCGGCAGCGGCCGTCCGTCGCGCCCTTCCCGATGCGGCTCGCCTGCCTTCCGGTGATGCTGCGGGGGAGGCGGCAGACGGGGCACGTCACATCGACGTACGCGACCCTGGCAGGGGCAGCGGGAGCCACGGCGGAACACTCGTCCTTGCCGTCTAGGTCTTCTCCTGACCTTGCAGCTCGCGCGCTCGCTCTCCAAGGCGAATTTCGACCCGGCCGCCCGCGAGCTCGCGTACATCGACCCAACCGTTTGCAGCCAGACGCTTCAAGCCCGGCCCGAGATCGACCCAGCCCGTTGACCCCACTGAGTATGCGATGTGGGGATTGATCCGGCGCTCGAAGGCCAACTTCGCAAGCGGCCCGCGAGCAGCGAGCACCGTCTCCCCATCACGCTCCTCGAAGACTGCGCCGTCGACGAGGCTGCGCCGCTCCTCGAATGCCGAGAGAAGAACGGCCAGCGCGCCGACATCGCTGACGCTCCAGTCGTTCCCCTTCGCCTGCTGAAGCCAGGCGAAGACGACACGCGGCAACACAACGGCTCCCGGCTCCTCGTACTTGGTGCGGCGCGGCAGTCGGACGAGATGCGCTTCCTCCTTCGCCTCGGCGAGCCGCTTCCTCGTGGCGGCCTCTTCGCGGCGCTGGGCGAAGACGCCGGGACGGTCTGCGGCCTTCTCGACGAGCGCCTCGAACTCCGTGCGCTCCTCGATCGAAGCATCGCCCGCATGGACGGACGACCACAACTTCAGCACCATGCCGCGCTCGTCAGCGCCCAACTTCTTCACGTCGAGCTTGAGCCCGACGTCCTGCCCAAGCCGCTGGAACGCGTCGATCACGCCGGGCGCTAGGACTTCACGGGCACGCTCGATCGCCCCGCGCGCCATCAGGGTCTCCCGCTCACGGTGCTGTTTGTACCGCTCCCGGCGCTTGAGTTCGGCGCGGAGCTGTGGGACTTCTTGCGCGGCCGCCGTGCCCCGTGCAAGCGCGGCCTTGCGCTCCGCCTGGCTACCGTCGGCGGCTGTCGGAAGATCATCGATCGTTTTCTGGGAACGCGCGAGTCGTTGTCGCAATTGCTTCTCAGTCAGATCCTCGACCGGCTTCTCACGCCTGGTTCGGAGTGCCATCTACATGCCTCCCGTTCTGTAGGTTCTCTAGGGCCAAGATCAGCCACGTTCGCGGTCTCGGGCGCAGCCGTCCAGGCTCGCGCCGCACACGAGCGCGCCAGACCGAGGGGCGGTAGACGAACCAACAGTCGTCGTCGGCTCGGGAAACGTTCCCGGCCTGGATCGCCCCCGCGATCGCATCTTCCAGGACCACGCCGCACGGGAACACCGCATCAGCCTCGGCCAGGGCTCGCGCTGTCGAGTAGACGAGCGGACGTTGTCGCCTTGTCGCCATCACTCGACACCGGGCCAGGATCGGTCGTGCTCCAAGATGCGCACGCCGAGTTCTCGGATGCGCTCGTCTTCTCGCCCCCACCGCTCGAGCCACTCGGTGGCCGGCGGGGTAGCGCCGCAGCACGGGCACTCCTCGCCGAACGCTTCGGGCGGGGGCGTCGGCCCCAGGCTCATGGCCAACGCCCACGCGGCCGCTCGTGCGAATCTCAGGTCATGGTTTCGCAGCTCGGCGCTCACGCGGATCGCATCGCTCATCGGGGTTGGCGCCAAATTCCGCCAGAGCGACGCCTCCGACCAAGGACCTCGGCCTCCCGCGCCCGGATGTCGCCCGGCGCGTAGATCACGGCACCCAGCCTGTCGGCGATTGGATCACTTGCGCTACCGAGCCGCTCCTCCAGCGAGCGCTGCGCCGCAGCGACCTGCCACCAGGGGCGAACCCGAAAGCCGCGTGGACGGCCTCCGAGCGGCGCGAGGGCCGAGCCCGTGCGCATCGGGCGAGCGCTGCTTCGCGTCTTCACCGCCGCCTGGAGGGCCATCGATAGTGCGACGACTCGGTCGGAATAGCCACCGCTCCTGTGATCGAAACGCCACCCCTCGGCCGTCTGCCGGACCTGCAGGCCGAGTACCTCTTCTTCTAGGCCAGGGTCGTCGTAGACGCGGAGGCTCTCGTCCTGGACGCATTCGTACAGGACCCGCGAAAGCTGCGCGATACTGCTCTGTGAAAAGCGGAATTTGTCAATGCGCAATCCAGCTCGGGCGAGCTTCTGTACCGTGCCTTCGGCTTGCCAGGGGTCGGCGGCTACCTGTAGGCCGGGAAAGCGCCGGTAGGCGTCGGCGACGGAGTTCTCGACGGCCAGGATCGAGACCGGATCATCGGGTGTGCCTTCCCAGGTTTCGAGCGCGTCAAGCACGACGTGATCGCCCTCGATGTGAACGACCGCGAAGGCCGTCCGGTCGCGCGTCAGCCCGAGATCCAGTCCGCCCCAGTGCCGCGAGTGCGTCCCCGTGGTCACCGGACGCAGGCCGGGTTCGACGAGCCGCCGCCACTGCGTGCGCGTGATGTAGTCGCCGCTCTGCGACGTCCAGCGGTTTTCGATGACCCTTTCGTAGGCGATCGGGGGGAGCAGCGAGCGCTGCTGCTCAACCCAATCGGGCGAGATCCAGGACGCGTGCGGTCCCGCTGGGGCGTACAAGTACCCCCAACTCTTCGTCCGGGCCGTCTCCCTGATCTTGTACTGCCAGGCCCGCTCACGATCGAATCCGGCGTTGGAGGCAATGACGATCTGGGCGTCAGGCGCTTTGCCCGTCGCACTGGCAAGCGCTGACCAGAGCGCCTCGTCGCGCCACTCGGACAGCTCTTCGCAGTAGACGCGGAAGCGAGCATGGGTTCCGCCCAGGCCCCAGGCGCCAGGGACGTCTGCGGCGATCACGCGGATCCGGCTACCGCCTTCCACGTGGCGGGTGTCGCCCCTATCTCTGGACTTGAAGAGCGCGCTGAGACGTGGGTTCTGGCGAATGTAGCCGTCCAGGGCGTCCAAGTCGATGCGCGCCTGGTCGGCATCGACGGCGCAGATAACCACGTCCGTCCCCGGAAAGAGCACGCACTCGGCGATGGCGGTAGCCGCCAGCCCGCCTGATTTCCACGAGCCGCGCCCCATCTCCAGGTAGACGAGTGAGTATCTCGGGAACCCTTTGCGGTTCGTCTCGAAGACCGGGCCTAGGAACTGATCTACGACCCAAGGATCGTTCTCGATCGACTCGCCGACGCGCGTCCCGGTGGGCAGGATGACCTCGTCGAGGATGAACTCCAGGCGGGCGTCGCTCACGCTGTACCTCGATACTTCTCGAGGAGCGCTTCGTGCTGGGCGGCAGCATGTGCGCCGATGCCGACGTCCTTCATGATCCTCGCCGCTGATGCAGGAGTGAGCCCGAGCTCGGTAGCCAGGCTCACGGAAAGACGAATCCAGGCCCGGAGGTCGTTGCGCAGTTTCAGTACAACGCCGTCCTCGTGACCCTTGGGCGGATTGGCAGGGTCGAACGCCTCCTCCGCCGCGTCGAGACCACTGGACCCGCGCTCGATGCGGTTTAGGACAACGCCGTAGAGCTGGAGCGTCGGTTCGACGCCAGGCCCGTAACCTGGAACGAAAGGTCTGACGGCGTCAGCAATCTCTGCCGGACGCTCGCCGAGCCGGATAGTGTCGAAGTACGCGCCGTGCTTGACGAGCGTCGGTACGCCCGGTTCGAACGGCTTGCGTTGACCGGGAAACGCGGCGACCCAGGTCCCGTCTTCTTGGATGCCTGAACCGGCCTTGTCTTCGGGACGTTTTCGGTGTCCGCCACGCTTAACCCGCTCAGCCATGTCGTTGTTTTCCTGGTTCGTTATTTCTCATTGTCACGGTAAATCGCCCTTTAGGACGCGTGCCGATAGCTTACGTTCGCCGTCAGTCGGAAACAGAAGTGATACACACAAAGCTGCGCTATAATCTCCGATGGATTTACCAGCCCATCCGGTGCAAACGCGGTAGCGCCCGCTCTCGGAGACCCCCCCTTGCACGGTGGGCAGTTCGTCACTCGGAGCCCTTCTTCTGGCCGCGAATGGGCAGTAGTTCCACTTCTGTGCCCAAACTCGCACGCCGTATACGGCTGCTGGGACGCTTAGTCGTGCGGTCTGGTGGCATCAGACCTCCTGTCTGCTAGGCAGGGGACAGCGCGTTCGATGTCCTCGAGCCGGAAGCGGAGGCGCGCCTTGGGGCCGGAGCCGAGACGCCGGCCGCCGAGCTCGGCCGCATGCTCGTATACGTAGCCGCGTGTCACTGAGAGGAGTTCTGCGACCTGATCGGGCGTCAGGTACGGCTGCAAGGGTCGGAGGCCGTTAGAGCGCGTTAGAGCGCGTTCTACGACAAGATCTGCGAGCCGGGCGAGATACTCTTCGGTCACGCGTTAAGGTCCAGGCTCGACGTAATCCGCTTGACAAATGAGCCGAGCGGTGCGCATGATGCGGCGGACCAGTAAATGGCCCCGCACCGCTCTTGACACGGCCGGGGCCCGACCACGGAAGGGGTACTTCCATGGCAGATCCAGCCTATCCCGCCGACTTCTACTACGACGTCGTCGACGGCGGGGACGTCCTGCTCTATCCGAACCCCGAGAGCGCTGCTGCGCGCAGCTTCTACGCACGCGAAGTCTTTGAGAACGACGCCGAGGTGCGAGACGGCGCGATCTGGGTCGAGGATCGCAACTGGGAAGACGTTCGGGAGCACTGGCTCCCGTCCGAAAGCCTGACCATCGCTCCGAGACACAGCGCAATGTCCGCGCTCACGCGGGCCCGTGCTGCCTGGGCTCGCACGGCGCAACAACTCGAACTCGGCGCGTAGCCCAGACGCTGGCATCGACTCGCGCGGTGCCGGCGTGTGGGCTGCACGAAGCCCATGCTCGGACCTTGACAATCTATTCGTGGCGCGGCGGTGATGAACTCGCGCGGTTGCCTGCCGGGTACGGCGGTCTCGGTCAGAGAATTCTCGCGCTAGCGCTGTCACCAACCAGGCGGACACCGGAATCAGCCACGCGGGTGCCCTGGCGACGCTGTCACCTCGCGCGCGTATACACCTCGACGAGTCGGGATCTGGGCTCGTTCGCGCTCTCCAGATCCCGTCGAGATTTGGCTTAAACAGTCCAGATCCCGTTATAGAGAGTGTACGCGCGCGCGCGCGCGACAGATCCCGACCTCGGGACCTGGGACGGGATGTGGACGTACTGCTCATGCGCGCGGTGCCTGGGTACGCGAGACGATCCAGCGTGTGACTGCGCCCGTCTCGTCCTTGTCGGGGAATGACTTGACGAGCCCCTCGTCCTTGAGCGTGCTGCGCAGGTTCCGAACCGTCTTTGCGGCGAGCCCTGTCTCACGGGCTACGCGGGCATCGAGGGAGTCGGACTCCTGCTCGCCATCCTGCTCGAGGATGTCGAGCACCAACTCCTTTGCCTCCGTGCTTCTCGATTCGCCGGCGGTGGCACGAGTGCCGAGAAGCGCATCCACCGACTTCGCGGACTCGCCGAGTTCGACCGCGATTGTCACCGGCTCGTCGAGTCCGGCGACCCGCGCTTCCTCGATCCGGAACGACTGCGCGCGGCCGTTGCGACTGCGGTTGCCTGCGACGACCTGGATGTGGCGAACGTCGTCGTCCTCGTCGTCGATGGCGACCATCACGACAGCCCGAGGCGTATCCACCCATGCGGTGGAACCGAGGACGCTCGCGACAGCCCCGCGCGAGCGATCCTTGCCGGGATGTCGTACACCGACGATCAGGCAGTCGAGCTCGTCAGCGAGTTTGTTGAGCGGCGCGATCGCGTCCCGTACTTCTGCATCCGAGTTTGCGTTGCGGTCGCCGATGTGATTCGCGACAGGGTCGATCACCATCAGCACCAGGCCTTCGATCTCGTTCGCGAGCCGCCGGAGTTCGCCAACGTCGTCGGGAAGACGCACGTGCTCCTGCACGACGTAGACGTGATCGGTTTCTGCTCCTGCTGCGACGAGCCGCGGCTTGAGGTCGATCTCGACCGAGTCCTCGCTCGAGATGAAGAGGGACGCAGACCCTTCGCGACTGCGCCGGGCCGCAAACCCAGCGAGGTACGTTCCCTTGCCGGCTCCCTTCGGCCCCGCGAAGAGCTGGAAGGCTGAGCGTTGCCAGAGCGGCTTCTCGAGCCAGCGAATGCTTCGCATCAACGCAGCTGTGACGGGCACGATCGTGAGGCCACCCACGCGCGTGCTGCTCTTTCCTTGCGCACGCTCGTTCGCGACGAACCGCGCGGCACCGCGCACCTGCTTCGGGACGTCGACTTCGGCCAAATTCCCCGCGCAGTTCTCGTTCACCCACGACTGCACGAGCCCGCGTACAAGGCCGAGCTCCGTGGTCGCCGGCAGCGTGCGCAGGATCTCGACCGCACGCCACCAGGCGGCCTTGTTTCGGTCGTCGACGATCTTCTCGCCAGCGTCCATCTGCTCGAGCAGGTGCTTGAAGTCGCCCGCTGCTCCGCTCTCCTGCGGAAATTCTGGCGCAGGCTTCGGTCTCGTCGTGACGACGCTGATGATCGCCTCGTAGAGACCGAACTCAGTCCGCGATGGCGGCAGGATGACGTAGTTCGAACCGGCGTAGCGACTGTCGATGCCGGGGCCGATCTTGCCGCGCCGGAGCGTCCCTGCCTTGAAGAAAAACTGAAGACCGCCATTCCCGGTCCGAGTCGAAGGAGTCCCTGCGGGGATGAGCGGCTCGATCCGCTTCCACGTCTCCTTGGAGTGCGCCTTGTAGATATCGCAGTCGACGACATCGAAGTCAGGTGTCGCGATCCCGGCTTCCGGCCATCTCTTCCACCAGCGCTCGACCTGCTCACGCTCGGTCGTCGCCTCTTTGAAGCCGTTGGTGGTGTACGGCTCCTTCTTCGGGTTGACCGGGAAGACAGTGATCCCCGCGCCGGCGTAAAAGAGTGCGGCCGACGCCATGTGAGGCGATGGATCCGCGGGGAGCGCACTCACGCCGCGCACGTCCCCTCGTCGTGCGCGGCGCCGCCGCAGTACGTGCAGAACGCGATCTGCGAGTCGAGCTCCGGCTGCTTTCGCAAGAGTCCGGTATTGGCTCTCTTGGAGACGAGTCGCAGCCGAGCCGCTCTCGTGTGGTATTCCCGCCAGCGTCCCGCTTGCTCACTATCTGCGAGTCGGCTTCCCCCGCCAGCGTCCGGTACGAGCTCGAAGCACTCGACGCCGCCCTCGAGGAGGATAAAGCGGAGCGCAATCGAGACGAACGGCGCGAACGCGTGATGGACGTGCGGGTCGTTCCCCGGCAGTGGCTCGCGGGTATGCGGACAGAACCTCGCGCCCTCGGTGAGCGTCCGCCGACGAAACCTCTCGATTTGGTCGTGCACTTCGAGGCGAAGGGTGGTCAGCACTTGCTGCTGCGCGCCGACCTGGCCTTTAAGACACGTTCGGTAGGAGAAGTCGTCGTGCGTGCCGTCCATTCGGTAGACGACGAACATGCGCCCGCTCGGGAAGCGCGGGTTCTGCTCGACGGTGATCCGCGCGACGCCGTAGCCGATCTTGCGCTCGGCGTCCGGGTGCCGGAGCAGCAGGGTGAACATGAACGTCAGGTCCTCACCCGTGAGCCCCGCGCCAGGCGGCGTTTCTCGCAAGATCTTCCGAGCGCGAGCGGCGGCAGGCATGTCGCCCACCGCCGTCTCGCTCACTTCATGACGCTCGAGCACCAGTACCGCCAGCGGTAGGGCCGAAGCGTGTCGCGACGAGGTCAGTACGGGATGCCATCGTCTTGCGGCTCCCCACCGCTGACAGGCCGACTGATCTCGACGCGGTAGCGCGCGTAGGTCTGCCCCTCGTTCACCGGATGCGGGAACTTGCCGACGAACTCGAGGGCGACGAGATCGGCCACTTGGACAAGCCGCTCCGAGTAGGGGACGGCCTCGGCCTCTCTCTGGGTGTCGATGTCAGGCCTGATCAGCTTTGTCTTCAGCTGTTTGTTGTAGGTCCAGACGGCGACGAGCCCCTTCCCAGTGCGAAGAGTGAGCACTTCGCAACGCTTCTTCGGATCGTCATGGGGTTCGACCGTCTCCCAGGCCTCGGCCACGCCTGCGACCCGCTCCCCGGGAATTTCAGGCTTCCAACCCTCTGCCCGATCCAGCTTCCCCGCGAGCGCCGCGAGCGCCGCTTCGGTGGCCGCGTCCAGCGTGTGCGCTTCGGCGCTGTCGCTTCTCGTATCTACACTCATGTCTTCGATCCTTCCGTTCGGGGTTGAAACGACCGGCTTGGCAACCGGTTGCACGAAAACTTCAGGCGGCGGCTCTGGGATTCACCTCCTCGCGGCCGCCGCCTCTTGTAAGAAGCTCTTCCTGGAGTGCCTCGAGCACAGCCGCGTACCGGACGAGATTCGCCTCGCCCGGCGCACGTCGTCCCGATTCCCAAAGACGAATCGCCTCGTGGCTGACGCCGCACGCGCGACCGATCTCCTCGAGCGTCCTCCCCGCTGCTAGACGGATCGCCTTGCGAGTCGCAGGCGTAGGGAGTGCGGCCCGTCTTCGCATCCTGTCGAGCAGTTCGATCGTCTCAATAGCAGTGCTCATGTGTTGGAGGATGATAGGCGCGCGAGCGAGCGCGTGTCCAGATTTGGGACACGCCATCGCTCAACAGTGCGAGGATCGAAACTGAGAGACAGAGCCATGTGCACTGCCGTTGGACATCGTTGATTGCAAAACTGTTGATGAGCCTCTAGGATGCCTCCCATGGACGAACAGGAAGCGCTCGCGCTGCTCGGCCTCGATCAGCCCACAGGCGGAGAGCCGCCTGCAGAAGTGCGAGCGCGTCTCTCAGACGAGGGGGACGTGGTCGCCGAAGTCGCCGCGTCGCTCCAGCTCGCTCGCAGGCGAGGCCGGCTCGTCCGCTTCGAGCAGCGTTCACCGGGCGGTCGCGATCAGCCGGTCGCGCAGATGCTTTGCGTTCTCTTCGGACCGCTCGTACAGACGCCCGACTTGCGGCTCGGCTTCGGGTCGCTCGAGGTCGGACCGATCGTAAGTCCGCACGCCATCGACGTGCCGCTGCTCGAAGGTATACCGATGTACGAGTGGCGGCCAGATCCAGTGATCCCGGTGACGGCGGGGCTCTTTCGGCTCTTCTCGCTCGAGCGCATCGTCGCCGCGGCCGTTAGCCAACTACGGTCAAGCGAGTACTGGCACCAGGTCGCAGAGAAGCTGGGGAAGGCCGAGCCGATGAGCGACCGTCAGCAAGCGGCGTACGCGCGCCTTCGGCGAAGCCGGGTCCCCGGCGCGCGCCCGACCGAGCGCGAGATCGAACTGATCGCCCGGCGCTATCTACAGCTCGTCGGGCGAGGGATGCGCCATCCGTTGCGGCAAATCGCGGACGAGATCGGACTATCCCGCGAGCAGGTACGTGACCGGCTTCACCGCGCGCGTTCCCCGAAGCTCGGTTATCTGGAGCCAGCTCGTCCCGGCCGCGTCAGCGCGGAACCGGGGCCGCGGCTACTCGTCAGCACGCAACTGGCAAAAGGAGGGGAGAAGAGTGGCTAGACCAGCAACAGGAACGGTCGTCGAACGCGAAGGTGTGCGCGGGCGGTCGTACGCCCTGCGATTTCGCGTCGGCGGGAAGCGACAGTTCGAGGTGCTCGGCCGCTCGCCCGAGTGGGACCGCAAGAAAGCCGAGCAGGCACTCACCGACAGACTCGCTCAGGTCAGACTCGGAATCTGGAAGCCGCAGCGCCCTGAGCGAGTCGAGGTGGCTCCTGCTGATCGCTCGGTGCACGTGTTTGCGTCTGCGTGGTTCGAGCGACGAGGCCACGAGGTCAGCGAGCGCACACGGGAGCACTGGCTATGGGCGTTGAGTAATCATCTGCTCGTTGTTCTCGGCGAGACGCCGGTCGGTGAGATTGGCCCCGAAGAGATCGACACCTTCAAGAGGGTCAAACTCTCGGAAGGGGCGCTCTCGCCGGGGAGTGTGAACAAGGCGCTTCGGGTCTTGGCGATGATCATCGATGACGCCATCGCCTACGGGATCCACGCCGGCCCCAACCCCTGTCGCGGACGTTTGTTGAAGACGTCAAAGCCGCGCCGGACATGGCTCGAGCCCGACGAGGCAGGAGCTCTCATCGACGCTGCCGGCCACCATCGAGCCCTTCTCGCTGTACAGATCCTCGGAGGTCTGCGAATCGGAGAGGTCATCAATCTCAGGTGGCGCAGCGTCGACCTCAGCCGTGCCAAGCTCACGGTCGAGGCGAGCAAGACGGACGCCGGACGCCGCGAGATCGATCTCAGCCCGTCCTTGCTCGACGAGCTCAAACTGCACCGCGCTGGAGCAACCTACGACGGCCCCAACGACCTCGTGTTCGCGACGAAGAACGGCACGCACCGAGCCCGCGGCAACATCAGCAAGCAGATCTTGAGGCCGGCGATCAGGGCTGCGAACGTCACTCGGGAAGAAGCCGGCCTTCCGCTGCTCCCCGTGGGGATCACGAACCACTCGCTGAGGCGTTCGTACGCGAGCCTGTTGTATGAAGCAGGCGCAAATCCGGCCTACGTGATGTCGCAGATGGGGCACACGAACTCGGGGCTCGCCCTCGAGATCTATGCGAAGAAGATGGAAGTCCAGCGAGACACCGGGCAGCGGATGGACGCACTTGTACGGCCGGACTGGAACGGCACCGGCGAGACGATCGAGTTCGTGGACGTTCAGGTCGGTGCCGGTGCTGCCTGATACGTACACGATCGAGCAGTTAGAGAGCGCGCTCCTCAGGGCAGGACGTAACGCGGGACCCGGAATGCTCTTCGGCTGGTTGTCCGACCAAGCGATCACAACAGACCAGTTACGAGCGCTCATCCTCGATGTCTGGAGCGGCGCTGAGTGGCCAGTGTTGAACGGTGAAGAGGAGAGCATGTGGCTCGACTGGTTCGATGAGACCGGCTTCGTGTCCGATACAGGACGCCCCCCGCCCTCTGAGCCGATAACCGCCTGGCGCGGCACGAGCCTTGCGAGTGGCGGGCGCGGGTTCTCGTGGACGGTCGACATAGACAAGGCACGCTGGTTCGCTCAGAGGGAGATTGGCTTCGGGCGAGGCCCGGCTGGCGTCTACGAAGCGGTGGTACCGCCCAGCTGGGTGCTCGGAAAGATCGAGGCGGGGCGGGGAGAGGCGGAGGTGATCGTCGACCCCCTTCTCTTCGACCTCACATATGAGCAGCGTCGCAGGTGGGACATCCCACCACCGATCCGTCTTGTCGAGACGATCACCGAGGTCGAGCGTGCAGTCGGTGCCTAACCTGCACCTGGCAATGGGCAGAAATGGGCAGAAATTGGAGTTATGCCCAAACCGTGTCTTCTCTTGAGAAAACAGAAAACCCGCTGTTTCCAGCGGGTTCTGCGATGGAGCTAGGCGGGCTCGAACCGCCGACCTCCTGGGTGCGATCCAGGCGCTCTCCCAACTGAGCTATAGCCCCGCGGCAGCCGATTGTAGCCGCGGCGCTGACCTGAAGTCCTACGGCCCGAACGGGTTGTTCGCGCCGGGTGGCGGTTGCGAGGGTGTAGATGGCGTGGCCGGGCGCGGGCAGATCGTGACGTCCTCGGCCGGCGGCACGATGCGCGGCTTGTCTTGTGCGTGTGGGATCGCGGTGCCGCCGACGAGCATCCCGATGACGAGCAGCCAAAGCGCGGCTGTCATACGCGCCCAGACCGGGTACGGCCGTGTCTCCGCGCTCGCGGGCGGGGCGCCGATCGGTGTTGCCGTGGCCGCGGGTCGCGGCCGTGGAGACGCGTAGGCCGGGGCAGGGAGGGCGGCTCTCGCTCGCGCGCCGAGCTCGGGGTCGACGAGAGCGAGCTCGGGGCTGAGCGGCTCGGCTGCCATGGCTCACGAATTCTGGCTGAGTGCCGACTTCCCTCGCCTCCCCGTTACGAGTTAGTCACGAGGTTTCCACAACGCCGCAGAACCATGCGCCTTTGCGGCGCTCCTGTCCGATCGGGACATCTGGCGCCGTGCGACCGCCGCGACTACCACCGGTGCGACAGCTACGAAGGGAGGACGCGTGCACGTACGCACGATTGCAGTGGGATTGGTCGCGCTCGGACTGGCCGGTGGGGCGGCAGCCCTGGCAACGGGCTCGGCGACATCGCGTCAGCAAGAGACGATCACGGCCTGCCAGAAGAACTTCCTGCGCGTCGTCAGCGACGCGACGAAGTGCCGCAAGGGAGAGCGTGTGGTGACCTGGAGCAAGCAAGGCCAGGTCGGCCCCGCCGGCCCCGCCGGTCCCATGGGCGAGGCTGGACCAGCGGGCGCGAGAGGGCCGGCCGGACCAGCAGGTTCAGCAGGGCCGGTCGGGCCAGCCGGACCTGCAGGGGCCGTCGGACCAGCCGGCGCAATGGGCCCAGCCGGAGCTGCGGGCCAAGCCGGACCCGCCGGGCCACGGGGACCGCAAGGTCCGCCCCTCGCGTCGCTGGACGCGCTCGAAGGCTCGGCGTGCGCGCGCCAGGACGGATCCGCCGGCACGGTCGACGTCTCGACCGGGGCAGGCGGCGTCATCGCGCTCACGTGCGCGGGTGGTGCTCCTCCACCTCCGCCGCCTCCTCCTCCGCCTCCGACCGGCGGTCTCGTGATCAACGAGATCGACTACGATCAGGTTGGCGCGGACTCCGGTGGATTCGTCGAAATCGCGAACACGACAGCCGCGGCGATCTCGATCGACGGCCTCGCGCTCGTTCTCGTGAACGGCGGAGACGGTCAGGAGTACGCTCGGGTCGCGCTCACGGGATCGCTCGCCGCCGGCGCCTACCTCGCGCTCGACATCGAGGCGCAGAACGGGGCGCCTGACGGCGTTGCGCTGATCGACACGGCATCGAAGGCGCTGCTGGACGCGTTCTCGTACGAGGGCGAGATCCGTGCCGCGGTGATCGACGGGCAGACCTACGACCTCGTCGAAGGAGCCGCGCTCGATGCGACTGTCGTCGACTCGAACACGGTCGCCGGCTCGCTGTCGCGGATTCCGAACGGCCGCGACTCGAACAACGCGGCGACGGACTGGGCGTTCACGACGACGCTCACGAAAGGAGCCGCGAACGTCGCGTCCTCCTAGAGCAAAAGTCAGCCTCCCGCGTCCGGCCTCTTACGCCGGGCGCGGGAGCGCCCTCGGCGGGCGAGCTTGTCGTCGAGATCGGCGAGTTCGCGCTCGAGCTCGCGGTAGCGCTGCCAGCGCTCTGAGGCGAGTCGTCCGTCGGCGAGTGCAGCTTGCACGGCGCAGCCCGGCTCGCTCTCGTGTCGACAGTCCGTGAACCGGCACTGAGCCGCGAGCGCGGCGATGTCGTCGAATGTCTCATCGAGCCCGTCGGCGGCAACCCAAAGATGGAGTTCCCGCATGCCCGGGTTGTCGACGATAAGACCTCCGCCGGGAAGGACGATCAGCTCTCTGCGAGTGGTGGTATGCCTGCCCGAGCCGTCCGGTCGGATGGAGCCGGTGGCAAGGAGATCCTCGCCGGCGAGGGTGTTGACGAGGGTGGACTTCCCCACGCCGGACGGGCCGAGCAGCGCTGTAGTCACCCCGGGCGTGAGGTAGAAGCGGACGTCCTCGAGGCCCGCCCCTGTGCGAACCGACACGCCGTGCACGGGAACTCCGAGCCCCGCCAGCTCGGCGGCCACCTCGTCGACGTCCGGCACGAGGTCGGCCTTCGTGAGGAGCAGCACCGGCCGCGCACCGCTCTCCCAGGCCAGGGTGAGGTAGCGCTCGAGGAGCGCACGGCTGAGCTGGTCACCGAGCGCGGCAACGATGAACACCACATCGACGTTCGCCGCGACGACCTGCTCGCGCACGTCGTCCGAGCCGGGCTCGTGCGCCGCGCGGCGAGAGAACTTCGTACGGCGAGGGAGAACCGCCCGGATCGTCGGTGGAGCGTCCTCCGTGGGATCGAGCGCGACCCAGTCGCCGACGACGGGAAGCTCCGCCCGAGACTCGATCTCGCGTCGCGCCCGCGCGGGCAGCCGTGCGCGGGTCTCCCCGCGCTCGGTGAAGACATCGTAGGCGCCGCGGTGTTGGACAGCGACCCTGCCCGGGTCGAGCCCCGCGGCACCATGGAGTCTGAACGCATCAGCCCAGCCGTCGTCCCAGCCGAGCGTCGCGAGGTCGAGCACGCTCGTATTGTCGCGGATGAGCGGATCAGGTAG
>Ga0136620_10000767_pt1 | contig 14600 bp, 15 predicted proteins | sample AntDrymUQ4162106_2_FD_104806 | JGI IMG/M metagenome (GOLD analysis project Ga0136620, IMG submission 104806) | Polar desert sand microbial communities from Dry Valleys, Antarctica - metaG UQ416 (21.06) | ecosystem: Environmental > Terrestrial > Soil > Desert | place: Antarctica: Dry Valley... | reverse complement strand
TACTTCCCCCGCGACTCGGTCAAGGCCGACTACCTCCGCGAGAGCAGCACGACGTCGATGTGCCCGTGGAAGGGAACGGCGTCGTACGTCTCGCTCGTCGTGGACGGCGAGGAGAACACCGACGCCGCCTGGTACTACCCGGAGCCCAAGCCCGCTGCCGCGGAGATCACCGATCGGTTCGCGTTCTGGAAGGGTGTGCAGGTCGCCTAGGCCCGGGCCGCCTTGCGAGCGGTGATCGTCACCGGGTCCAGCGTCGGGGAGAACGGCGGCGCGTAGGACAGATCCATCCCGGCGATGTCGGCGACGGTCATCTCGTTCCACAGCGCCGCGGCGAAGACGTCGATCCGCTTGGCCGACCCCGGACCACCGACGATCTGGGCACCGAGCAACCGTCCGGTCTCGCGTTCGTGCAGCAGTTTGGTCACGATGGACGCCGCCCCCGGGTAGTAGCCCGCGCGCGTCGTCGATTCGACGATGGTCGAGTCCGCGGACATCCCCGCCTGTTCGATCTCTCGGCTGGCGAGGCCGGTCCGCGCCACCTCCGTCGTACCCACCTTGGTGATGGCCGTCCCCAGTACGCCGGGGAACGTGGCCGTGCCTCCACCGATGTTCGTGCCCGCGATCCGGCCCTGCCTGTTCGCGTGCGTCCCCAGCGCGATGCTCAACCGCTTGCCGGTCAGCCGGTGTGTCGTCTCCGTGCAGTCCCCCGCCGCCCAGACGTCGTCCCGGCACGCCTGCCGCGCGTCCACGAGCAGGCCGCCGGAGTCGCCCACCGCGAGTCCGGCGGCACGGCCGAGGTCAGCATCCGGACGAACCCCCAGGCCCAGTACGACGATGTCCGCGTCAAACCCACCGGACTCGGTCAGGACTCGGCGCACACCGCCGTCAATGCCAGTTTCGATCCCGGTGACCGGGGCGCAGGTGACCACCTCGATCCCCATCGCGCCCATCGCCGCGCAGACCCGCTCCCCCATGTCCTCGTCCAGGAGCGCCAGCGGCAGTGGGTCGGCGAGCACCACGGTGACGTCGAGGCCGCGTTCGAGCAGCATCTCGGCCATCTCGACGCCGATGTACCCACCGCCGAGGACGACGGCGCGTCGGGGCAACCGGTCGAGCACGGCACGGCGGATCTCCCAGCCGTCGTCCAGAGTCGCGACGCCGTACACCCCCGTGGCGTCCAGACCCGGTACGACGGGGCGTAGCGGCCGCGCGCCGGTCGCGATCATCAGCTGGTCGAAACCGACGGTGCTCTCCTCGCCGGACTCCAGCCGGCGGATCGAGACCGCACCGGCGTCCAGGTCGACGGCGGTCGCCTCGGTGCGCATCCGTACATCGATGTGCTGCCGGGAGCGGAACTCCGACGGCGTACGGGAGATGAGCTCGTCAACGGTGTCGACCAGGCCACCGATGTAGTACGGGATCCCGCAGGCGGAGTACGACGTCCAGCTGCCGCGCTCCAGCGCGACGATCTCCAGATCATCAGGCCCGCGCAGCCGCCGGGCCTGCGACGCGGCCGACATCCCGGCCGCGTCTCCTCCGATGACGACCAGCCGCTTCACCTGAACATCAGCGGTTCAATCGGTATCCGCGACGTCTTCGCGGAGAACTCGCTCGCGTTCGTTCGGCTCGTCGTAGCGCGGATCCCGCCGACGGCTGCGTTCCCGGAGCAGTTCGAAGCCGATCGGGATGACCGACACGACCACGATCGCGATGAGGATCAACTCGATGTTGTTCTTGACGAACTCGAACTGCCCCAGGAAGTAGCCAAGGAGCGTGACACCGGTTCCCCAGAGGATGCCACCGATGGTCGAGTAGGTGAGGTAGCGGCGGAAGTTCATCTTCCCGACGCCGGCCATCACGGTGATGAACGTCCGCACGATCGGCACGAACCGGGCCAGCACGATGGCGCGAGCGCCGTACCGGTCGAAGAACGCGAACGTCTTGTCGACGTACTCCTGCTTGAACAGGCGCGACTCGCCGCGTTCGAAGATCGGGGGACCGGCCTTGCGTCCGATCCAGTAGCCGACCAGGTTGCCGAGCAGGGCAGCGGCCGTGACCAACAGGCAGAGCAGCCACAGCGGCGTGTCCAGCGTGCCCGCGGCGACGAGCAGGCCAGCGGTGAACAACAGGGAGTCGCCGGGGAAGAAGAACCCGACCAGCAGGCCGCACTCGGCGAAGATGATGAGCAGGATCCCGATCAGCGCGTACGGGCCGAGCGACTCGATGATCTTGAGCGGGTCCAGCCATTCTGGGCCGAGGGCGACCGTCGTGGTGTTCACCGCCCGAGAGTAGTTGTTCGCACGTGGGCCAGGATGGCAGGCGTGGATCCGGTCGAGGCGCTGAAGCGCATCGCGTTCCTGCTGGAGCGCTCGCACGAGCCGACGTACCGGGTGCGGGCGTTCCGGACGGCTGCGGACGTCGCCTCCGGGCTGGCCCCCGACGAACTCCGGCAACGGGCCGCGGCGGGAACGCTCCAAGAGCTGCGCGGCGTCGGAGCCGTGACCGCAACCGTCATCGAGGAGGCCTGCGGCGGCGAACTGCCGTCGTACCTGCGCAAGCTTCAAGGTGGTGCCGACCAGCCGGTCACCGCGGGCGGTGAGAACATGCGGGCTGCCCTGCGGGGGGACTGCCACACCCATTCCAACTGGTCCGACGGAGGCAGCCCTCGCGGAGATGGCCGAGGCAGCTCGCCACCTCGGCCACGAGTACGTCGTACTCACCGACCACTCACCGCGCCTGACGGTGGCCAACGGGCTGACCGCCGACCGGCTGCTTGAACAGCTCGACGTCGTCGCCGCACTGAATGCGGAGCTGGCGCCGTTCCGGATCCTCACCGGTATCGAGGTGGACATCCTGGAGGACGGGACCTTGGACCAGGACGACGCCCTGCTCGGCCGGCTCGACCTGGTCGTCGCCAGCGTCCATTCGAAGCTCCGGATGGACCGTGAGCAGATGACCCGTCGGATGGTGCGCGCGATCGCCAACCCACACACCGACGTACTCGGGCATTGCACCGGCCGGCTGCGGAGCGGCAGAGGGCGGCCGGAATCGGAGTTCGAGCATGAGCTGGTTTTCGAGGCGTGCCGGCGCTTCGACGTGGCGGTGGAGATCAACAGCCGGCCCGAACGGCTGGACCCGCCTCGACGGCTGCTGCGGGCGGCGCTGGAGATCGGCTGCCGGTTCACCATCGACACCGACGCTCACGCTCCCGGTCAGCTCGACTGGCTGCCGTACGGCTGCGCACGAGCAGAGGACTGTGAGATCCCCGCCGACCGGGTGCTGAACAGCCGCTCCGCCGACGAGCTCCTGGAGTGGACCCGCCGCTAGACGCCCGCTGCCGCGCGCTGACGCAGGACGTGCTCGACGAGCCGGATGAGCGTCTGCTTCGTCGACTGACGCTCGCGCGCGTCGCATGTGATGATCGGGACCCGGTCGTCGATCGACATCGCTTCTCGAACGTCGGAGATGTGGTGCCGCCGAGCGCCGTCGAAGTAGTTCACCGCCACCAGGTAGGGCAGGCCGCGGGCTTCGAAGAAGTCCACCGCCGGGTAGCTGTCAGCCAGCCGACGGGTGTCGACCAGGACGACGGCTCCGATCGCCCCGCGTACGAGGTCGTCCCACATGAACCAGAACCGGTGCTGTCCGGGGGTGCCGAACAGGTAGAGGATCAAATCCCGATCAAGGGTGACTCGCCCGAAGTCCATCGCCACCGTGGTGGTGGACTTCTCCGGAACCAAGCTCAGCTCGTCGATCCCCGAGCTGGCCTCGGTGAGGACCGCCTCGGTGGTCAACGGCAGGATCTCCGACACCGACCCGACGAACGTCGTCTTACCCACACCGAATCCACCGGCCACCACGATCTTGCCGGAGGTGTGCTCCCGGGGGTTCGATCCGTCAGAGCCGGCGGAGGCCATCGAGCACTCTCTCCAGGAAGGCAACGTCCGGCTGCCCGGTCTGAGCCGAAGCCGTGGGATGCACGACGAGCAATCCCAGCGCGGCCATGTCCCCCACAAGGACCCGCGCCACGCCGAGCGGCACCGATAGCAGGGCGGCCACCTCCGCGACGGAACGGACGTCCTGGCACAGGCTCGCGATCGACTGGTGCTCCGGTTGGCCCAGGGCATTCCGGTCCAGACCCAGCTCGCTGGTGGACACCAGCGCCTCCAATGCCAGGTCGTAGTCGGACGTGGTCCGTCCTCCGGTCCGGGCATAGGGCCGAACGAGCGACGTCACTTCCTCGGGGTCGAGGCTCACTGGCACACCTCGATGCGCTCGCTGACCACCTGGGTGCGCCGCCTCAGCCCGCGCCGGTCCCCAGCTGTTGGCGCAGCTCAGGGGTGAGCAGTTCACCGACTCGCTGGACCAGCAGGGCCATCTCGTAGCCGATCAGCCCGATGTCGCAGCCCGGCGCGGCCAGCACGGCCAGTGAAGACCCGTCTGAAATGGACATCACCAGCATTGATCCCTGTTCCATGTCCACCACTGTCTGCACGACCTCGCCCGCTTCGAAGCACCGGGCGGCGCCCTGCGTCAGGCTCAGCAGACCGGACGTGACGGCGGCGAGCTGGTCGGCCCGGTCACGGGGCAGCTCGGAGGATGCCACGAGCAGCAGCCCGTCCGACGACACGACAGTCGCATGGGCGACCCCCGCCACGGTGTCGACGAAGTTGTTGACGAGCGAGCCGAACCGATCACGTCGAGAAACCTGATCGGCCGATGTTGCAGTCACTTCTCTTCCCCTGTGTTCTGCTCGGTTTCGACGCCGGCTCCGCGCGACCGGCCTTCGCGTACGCCGCGCTGGTAGCTGCTCAGCCTGCCACGAACTGCGTCGGCGTCCCGAGTCCGCGGCGGCGGCGGCGAGTCCCGACCTACAGCCGACCTGCCACTGCCCGACCCGGCCCGGCCGGGAACCAGCTGAGCGCCCGGGCGTCGCTTGGGCAGTCCGACCGCGGTGAGTTCCCCCGCGTCCTGTACATCCTCCAGTGCCCGCGCCGCGAGCCATCCCTCGTCGGCGTCAGACGCCCACTCGACCGCTGGGGGGCTGTGCCGACCTGGCACCGACACCGGCACCCTGCGCAGGTCGCGGAACCAGGCCGACGCGACTTCCTCGAAGATCGGGGTGCCCGCATCGGGTGTGGTCGTGGGGGAGTGGGGGCCGAACAGCGGATCCTCGGCGCCGCCGGCCACCGATGGCCCGAACAGCTCGGCGTAGGGGGCAGTTGTCTTCGGGACCACAGCACCTCGACCGGTCTGCGCCGGCGCATCCGGGGTCGGCTCGGCTGCGCCGTCACCGCGGATCAGCGCGTCGGGCACCCGCACGTGCGCCGTCACGCCGGCCACGACCACCGACGATGTCAACCGCACGGTGATATCGTGCCGGGCGGCCAGCCGGCCCACCACGAACAGGCCCATCTGGCGGGACACCGACACGTCCACCTCAGGGGGCTCGGCCAGCCGCCGATTGATACCGGCGAGCTGATCCGCTGTCAATCCCACGCCAGTGTCGGATATCTCGAGCAGCAGACTGCCGTCCTTGCCGAGCACGCTGGCCAGGTTGACCGTCGACTCCGGAGGTGCGTACGCCGTTGCGTTGTCCAAGAGTTCGGCGATGAGGTGCACGAGGTCGCTGACCACCGGTCCGGCCACCGGCGCATCGGGAGGCGGCTGCACCCGGACCCGCCGGTACTGCTCGATCTCCGACGTGGCAGCGCGCAGCACGTCGAGCACCGGCATCGGCTGCGGGCTGCGGCGCCGCAGATCGGCGCCGGCGAGCACGAGAAGGTTCTCGCTGTTGCGCCGCATCCGCGTTGCCAGGTGATCCAGCCGGAACAGCGCGGCGAGCTGATCCGGGTCACGTTCACCGTCCTCGAGCTGGTCGATCAGCGCAAGCTGACGCTCGACCAGGCCCTGACTGCGTCGGGACAGGTTGACGAACATGTCGTTGACGTTCGTGCGGAGTTCGGCCTGCTGGCCGGCGAGGCGCACCGCCTCACCGTGTACGGCGTCGAACGCGCGGGCAACCTGCCCGATGTCCTCGCGGGTGTCAACCGGCACCGGGCGGACCTGGTCGGTGCCCCGGCCACCCGACGTCCTGATCCGTTCCACGACGGCGGGAAGCTGACGCTGGGCGATGTCGAAGGCGGCAGTGCGGAGCGTTCCCAGCGGCCCCAGCACCGACCTGGTCACGAGCAGCAGGAACAGCAGGGCGATGAGCACCACCGCCGCGATGATGATTCCCAGTCGGATCGCGTCGGTGCGCGCCTGGTCGCTGAGCGTCGCACTTTGCGTGGCCAACCCCGCCAGCAGCGTGTCTTCCACCTGCCGCATGAGACTTTCGGTCTCGGCCGAGGCGGCGTCCCAGTCCGCCGGAACGGTGGACACCGCAGAACCGGCAGGCAGGTTCAGCGCGGCGTTCAGCTGCCGTCCCCGGTCGATCACCTCGGCCCCGTTGACGGTCGCGAAGTACAGCTGCCCGGCCGAAGTCGCCGAGGTTTCGGTGAATTGCCTGATCGCTGCGTCGAATCGGGTGTCGCTCTCGCGCAAGACGTCCTGCTGAAAGGCCAGCAGGTCGCCGGTCAGGCCGGCGACCACCAGCACCGCGTGTTGCACGCTGACCTGCTCCTTGGCGTCGGCCAGCGCATCGACGCCGCTGGCAGTCCCGCGCAGCGCCGCGTTCGCGCCGGCCAGGGCGAGCCTGTCGAACCGCAACAGCACGCCGATCCGCCCGCCGTACCGCCCGATCGCGATCTCGCCGCTCGCGTTCGGGGTGAGTACGGCGTCCCGGAGCGGTGGAAGTTCATCGAGCGCGGCCAGGACGTCGACGTACGCCGCGGCGGCTTCTGCGGTGAGGTCGTCCTGGTCCACGGTCGTCGAGCGCAGCGCGCTGATCAGGGCATCCGTTTCGACGATCTGGCTGTCGACCGCGGCCCGGTCCGCCTCGCTGTCGGTCGCCGTCAGCGCCGCGGCGAGGTGCCGTTCGCGCTGCAACTCGTGTGCGATGCCGGCGACCTGCTGGCTCAGTTCGACCTGGCGACGCAGATTCTGCAGCTCTGCGGCATTGGTTACCGACGTCCCGATTCGGGCCGCGCCCAGTGCCACCGCCAAGACCAGCGGGATGACGAGCAGGGCGGTGAACTTCGTCAGCAGACGCCAGTTGCGCAGCCGCCACCGTCCATGGCTCGGCGGCTGCGTGCGGTCGATGCCGTCGGCCGCACCGCCGGAGGGCGGGTCCGTCCCCGCTGCTACAGCCGTACCGGCACCCTCGGGCCGGTCGGCAGGTCCCCGAGGTGCTGAGCGCCTCACAGCAACCTCCCTCCAGCGAGGCAGCATACGCTGCGTAGTCGGCTACGGGAGGTGAGCCCGAACGAGGCGTTACTTGATGCCGCAACGTCCAAGCAAAACCACAGTGAGTGAGATTGGCTTGGTCAGTCCACCGCCGCCCGGACCCGGCTGACGATCTCGCGGCAGGCGCTGTCGACCGTCTCCTCGCTGATCTCCAGCTCATAGCCGAAGAACGAGCACGCGCAGGTCCGCGGGCAGTCGGCCAGGTCCGCCCGCTGGCTGTAGACGGCGAAGCCGAGGGCAACGATCAACCCGACCACGACGAGCTTGACGAAGACCTTGCCGACGAGCAGCAGGACCGCCACCGCCAGCAGGAGCAGGATGCCCAACACGATCAACGATCCGGTCTCGGTGGTGGCCACGTCCAAGGAGTTCAGGTCCATGCCGGCAACGGTAGCCAGCCGCAGGCAGTCTCCGGTGCTCCTGTGCGGACCTTGACATGGCCGAGCGCGTTGTGCTCCGGCGGGACCCCTTGGCACCGTGGCACCATTGACGACGGAGGTCGCCGATGAATCCGAATCCCGCCCGCAGCCTGGCCGCCCGTGAGCTGGTCGGTTCCTATAACGAGTACGCCGGGGCACAGCGTGCTGTGGATTTCCTCTCCGACGAGAAGTTCCCGGTCGAGCGCACCGCCATCATCGGATCGGACCTACGCATGGTGGAGCTGGTCTACGGCCGACTCAACTACGGCCGGGCGGCGCTGGCCGGAGCGGCCAGCGGCGCCTGGTTCGGCCTGCTCATCGGACTGTTCCTCGGGCTGTTCGCGCCGGAGGTCGACAGCTTCCTCGGGCTCTTGCTCTGGGGGCTGCTGTTCGGTGTGCTTGCCGGCGCCGCGTTCGGATTGGCGGGACACGCCTTGTCCGGGGGCAAGCGCGACTTCGTCTCCCGGCAGCAGCTGTCCGCGGGGCGCTACGACGTCGTCGTCGACTCCGAGTTCGCCAACGAGGCGCGGACGGTGCTGGCCCGGCTCACCTGACGCCGCTGCCGGCGACCGCGACTGACCCCACCCGTCCCGTTCCCGCCGGCGTCAGAGGCCGAGGTCGGCCACGCCGTACGCCGCCCGGTAACTCAGGCCGGCGGCAGTCACGGCGGCCTCCGCACCGCGGTCGACGATCACCGCAACGCCGACGACCTCGGCACCTGCCGCACGCACCGCCTCGACCGCACCGAGCGGGCTGCCGCCGGTGGTCGAGGTGTCCTCGACGACCAGCACGCGCCGCCCGGCGATGTCCGGCCCCTCGATCCGCCGGTTCATCCCGTGCGCCTTTTCCTCCTTGCGCACCACAAAGGCGTCCAGCCGACCGCCGCTGGCGTGCAGCATGGCCGCGGCAACCGGGTCAGCGCCCAGCGTCGGCCCGCCGACTGCGTCGTAATTCCAGTCCCTGGTCAGCTCCAGCATGACCGCGCCGACCAGAGGGGCGGCCTCGCAGTGCAAGGTGATCCGCCGCAGGTCGACGTACCAGTCCGCCTGCAGACCACTGGACAGCCTGACCGGTCCGCGGACGACGGCGATCTCCCGGATGAGTTCCAGCAGTCGGTCACGGTCGATCATCAACCGACCCTATGCGGGGGCGCGGCGGGACCAGCGTGGCAACCGCCGATAACGGGTTAGAGTCCGATTCGGACCTGAGCCGAGGAGCGGCATGGACTTCAGAGACACCCCGGACGAGGCGGACTTCCGTGCTGACCTACGCCGGTGGCTCCGGGAGGCGTTGCCGACGGACTGGGCCGACCGGCCGCCGCAGGTCGGCCACCAGGACGTCGCCCTACGCCGGGAGTGGACCCGACGGCTCTTCGACGCCGGCTACGCGGGGCTGACCTGGCCAACGGAGTACGGCGGTGGCGGCAAACCGTACAGCTACCAGGCGATTTACCTCGAGGAGACCGGACGGGTTCATGCCCCGGAGCACATCGGCGTCATCGGCCTCGGGATGGCCGGCCCGACGATCATGGTGCACGGCACCGACACCCAGAAGAAGCAGCACCTCGCGTCGATCCTGTCCGGTGAGACGATCTTCTGTCAGGGTTTCTCCGAGCCCGGCTCCGGATCGGACCTGGCGAGTGTCGCCACCCGCGCGGAGCTCGACGGGGACAGCTACCTCGTCAACGGCCAGAAGGTCTGGTCGTCCTGGGCGCACATCGCCGACTACTGCATCCTGCTGACCCGCACGGACCCCGCCGCGGCGGGGCACCGCGGGCTGACATACTTCATCCTCGACATGCACGCGCCCGGGGTGGAGGTCCGCCCGCTGCGCCAGATCACCGGTGATCCCGAGTTCAACGAGATCTTCCTGTCCGACGTCCGGATACCCGTCGAAGACGTCGTCGACGCGCCCGGCAACGGCTGGGCGGTCGCCATGACGACGCTGCTGCACGAGCGCGGCACACTGGGTTTCGCGCTCACCTCCTCGCTGGAGGGAAACATGGCCCGGTTGCTCGAAACCGTCAAGGCGGTGGGGGCGGCCGGCGATCCGGTCGTGCGCAACCGGGTCGCGGCGCTGTACGTCGAACTGGAAGGGCTGCGATACACCAACTTCCGGTCCCTGACCACACTGATGAAGACCGGAGTCCCCGGGCCGGAGGGATCGGTGGCCAAGCTGTGCTGGTCGGAGACAAACCAGCGAGTGACCACGTTGGCGCTGGAGCTGCTCGGCTCGGATGCCCAGCTGGACGGCGACGGTGGGTTCTGGTCGGGCTTCTGGCAGTACCAGAAGCTGCGGAGTCGAGGGAACACCATCGAGGCAGGCACGTCTGAGGTGCTGCGGAACATCATCGCCGAGCGGGTCGTCGGCCTGCCGCGCTCCCGATAGGACTCAGCACAGTGGACTTCGCATTTTCCGAGGAGCAGGAAATGCTGCGCGCCGCCGCCCGATCCTGGCTGTCAGGGCGCTACCCGACCGAGCAGGTGGCTCGGCTCGCGGACAGCGACACCGGCTGGGATCCGGCGTCGTGGCGGCAGCTCGGCGCCCTCGGCTGGCTGGACCCGGACCTCGGGATGTTGGAGTACGCCGTACTGGCCGAAGAGAGCGGCTACGCGTTGTACCCGGGACCGTGGTGGTCCTCGGTCGCGCTGGCCGCGCCGGTGCTCGGTGCAGTGCCCGAGCGACCGACGACGCTTGCGTGGGCCGAGCGGGGTACGACGGATCTGCGCTCGGCCGCGGTGTCCGCGGCGACCACAGCGAGGCAGCGGTCCGGGGTGTGGCGGCTGACCGGGAGTAAGCAGCAGGTACCGGATCTGGCCCAATCAGAAGCTGTGCTGGTCGTCGCGGCCGGACCGGACGGCATCGGCGTCTGGCAGGTCGCGGTCGACGCGGCAACCGTCTGTCCGGTGTCCACGATGGACACCACGCGCCGATTCGCCGATCTCCGGCTGGAGGACATCGAGGCCGAGCTGGTGCTCGCACCGGGAGCGGCCGAGGATGCACTGCACGCGGTCCGGCTGCGAGCGACAGCGCTGCTGGCCTGCGAGGCGGTGGGGATAGCGCAGCACGCTCTGGATCTGTCTTCAGCGCACGCGCGGGAGCGAACCCAGTTCGGTCGACCGATCGGCAGCTTCCAGGGCGTGTCGCATCGGATCGCCGACATCTACACCGCGCTGCAGCTCGGCCGATCGCTTGCCTACCGCGCCGCGTGGAGCGTCGCCGCTGCGGCAGCCGATGCCGAGGAGGCGGTGACGGTCGCGGTGCTGTCCGCCGGCGAGGGCGCCGTGCTCGCGTGTGAGAACGCGATCCAGGCCATGGGCGGGATCGGCTTCACCTGGGATCATTCGCTGCACCGCTTCTACAAACGCGCCCAATGGATCACCGCCTTCGACGGCACCGGGCGGTCGCGCCGCGAGGAACTGGCGACCGTCCTCCTCGGGACTGGCTGACCAGCCCTCCGGCCGACAGCACTGTGCCCCCGGAGCCGTTGGCTCCGGGGGCACAGTTTGTCAACTCAGATCACGCAGGCGGGCTGAGCAGCGTGTCGATGATGTAGACGGTGGCGTTGGCGGTCTGCACGTTGCCGCAGACGACCGTGGAGCCGCCGTCGCCGACGGTGAAGTCCTCACCGCTGCCCTCGATGGTCAGCTCTGCACCCTGAACCGTGGTGAAGGTCCCGGCCAGGTCCTCCGGGCTGAGCCGCTCGCCGATGACGTGGTACGTCAGGATGCTGCCCAGAGCCGCCGGGTCGGCCAGCAGCGCGTCGAGGTCGGCCGGAGGAATCGCATCGAACGCCGAGTTCGCCGGAGCGAACACGGTTGCCGCTTCCAGCCCGTTCAGCGTGTCGACCAGATCAGCAGCCGTCACAGCCGCAACCAGGGTCTCCAGCTCAGGGTTGTTGCTGGCCGCTGTCGCGACCGGGTCGTCGGTCATGCCCTCGAAGCTGCCTTCACCCTCGGTGGGAACCGCGGCACAGCCATCGCCGAAGTTCTCGCCCGCTGTCTCCGCCTCGGATTCCGTGGTCTCCTCGGCCTCGGTTGCCTCTTCGCTCTCGGTGGTCTCTTCCGTGGTTCCCCCGCCCGTACTGGTGTCAGTGGGCTCGTCACTTCCGCAGGCGGCGACCGAGAGGGTCATGCCGGCCACGGCGGTGAGCAGGATGGCGCGCATCCGCATGGTGCTTTTCACCGGTGGTGCTCCTTCCATGGTGATTGGCCAGGCGACTGTCGCCCTAGGCCGGTATCTCCTCTCGCCGTCGGCGAGGAAGTCATCGCTCGCCGTTGGCGAGGCGTGTCACGGGTCGTGCTGCTGCCGGTGTCACTGGATGAACACCTGCAGGGTGTGCCAGCCGGCGGCGCCGTTCGGGAAGGGCTCGGCCCGTTCCTCGGTCTGCAGTTCGCCGAACTGGTCGGTGGCGCGGACGGTCAATGTGTGCTGGCCGGTCTCGGCCCGCCACGGCAGTCGCCACTGCCGCCACATCTGGACATTCGTTTCCGCGGCCAGTTCGGCTTCCTGCCAGTCGCCGCGGTCGATCCGCACCTCGACCCTGTCGATGCCCCGGGTCTGCGCCCAGGCCACCCCGGCGATCACCAGATCGCCGGTCTTGACGCCGACCGAGGCCGGCGTATCGATCCGGGCGGAGATCTTTATGGGAGCGGTGACATCCCAGTCTCGCTGAACCCAGTACGGGTCGACCGCATCGAACGTCGTCAGCTCCATGTCAACGATCCACTTGGTGGCCGAGACATAGCCGTACAGGCCCGGAACCAGCATCCGCACCGGAAACCCGTGCTCGGCCGGCAACGGTTCGCCGTTCATCGCGAAAGCCAGCATCGCGTTCTCGGTGCGCAGGCAATCCTCGGTCGGCGTACCGATGGTGAAGCCGTCGACCGCCGTGGTGAGGACCTGATCGGCGCCGTCCTCGACGCCGGCCTCGTCGAGCAGGTTCCGAAGCGGTACGCCGATCCAGCGGGCGCTGCCGGCCAGGTCGCCGCCCACGGTGTTGGAGACGCAGGTGATGGTGATGTCGCGCTCGATGATGTCGTCGCGGCTCATCAGGTCGGCCAGGCTGAAGGTGAGTTCGTTCCGCACCCGGCCGTGTATCCGCAGCGACCAGTCCGTCGGTGACACCTGCGGGACGGTGATGTTGATGTCGACCCGGTAGAAGTCGGCATTGTCGGTGAACAGCGGCGTCAGACCGGGGACCTCTGCAGCGAGGTCGGCACCGGCGGGCACAGCGGCCGCGGCGTCGGCCGGCGTCTGGATGTCCAGGGCCGCCCGGGCGTTGCTGATGTCGAACCGGCGCTGGATCAGAGTGCCGGCGCTGCCGGTGATTGCCGCGACTCCCGCGGCCACACCGCTGGCGATGAAGAAACCGCGGCGGTCCATCGAGGTGGACTTGCGGTCGCGTCGGGCCAGATTCTGCCTGAGGTTGTCGAGTAGCCCGGTTGACTGATTGGACCGCCTGGCCTCGACCGAGCGATCGGAGTCGGCTGCCTCGACGGCCGGCTGCGTGAGCGCCGCGATCATCAGCAGCAGCGCCCCGGCCCCGACGACGGCGCCGAGGATCGACGGCAGTGTGTCGAGGATGTCTCCGGTCGGCCGGGTGAACGCCGCGAGCGCACCCAGGGCCCCGAACAGGGCGATCCCGGCGACACCGATCCGGCGGTCGCGCAACGACAGCAGACCGATGGCGAGCGCGAAAACCACGATCAGCGCGAGGGTTCCGATGACCAGCGCGATCTTGTCGGACTCACCGAACGTAGTGATCGCGAAGTCCTTGACCGGGCGCGGCGTGGCGTCGATGACGGCCCCGCCGACCACAACGACCGGGGAGGAGTTCGGCCCGATCAAGCCGGCGATCAACTCAGCCACGCCGAGCGCAACCAAGGCGGCGATGATGCCCGCAATGGCGGCGCGAACCCGGCGCGGCCACGGGTTCACTGCCCGCTCCGGCGCAACGGTCTCGGTGTCGATCACGCCAGGCGTTCGCCCGGCATGGGTCAGCGGTTCAGGTTTTCGCGGTCACGAGTTGGTCACGGTCCGCTGAACCGAGATCACGTGGAGTTGCCGATCAGCGTCCAGCCACCCGCGCGCTAGCAACTCGAAGCAGTGGCCGCGGAACCAACCGGGAGGCGAGTGCGGCCGCCCGGTACGTCCGGCCGGGCACGCTCAGCACACGGCCGCGCCGGTTGGCGGCGAGGGCGGCCTGTGCCACGGTCGCGGCGCGCAGGCGCCAGCGTGGAACGTCGACCGGTTCGTCACGGATCAGGTAGTGGAACTCCGTCCGCGTGTAACCCGGGCAGACCGCGGTGATGCGGACGCCCCTTCCGGCCACAGTCATCGACAGCGACTCGCTGAACAGCGTCACCCAAGCCTTGGTCGCGGCGTAAGACGCACCCGTGCCGGGTCGGGATGAAACCGGCCATGGATGACACGTTGATGATCCCGCCGCGGCCCCGCCCGATCATCCCGGGCAGTACGGCGTGGGTCAGCCGCATCACCGCGGCCGCGTTGACCGCCAGCATCTCCTCCTCGGCGGCGAGATCGGAGTCGAGGAACGTCCCGCGTACGCCGATGCCCGCGTTGTTGACCAACAGGTCCACGGCATCAGTCGGTGACTGCAGCCGCTGCTCGACCCGGGCGCAGTCCGCGCGGATCGACAGGTCCGCCTGGAGCAGGTCCGCTGCGACGGGCCTACCAATGCCGAAGAGCCGACGCGGCGAAGGCCAACCGTTCCTCGCCGCGGGCGACCAGCACCAGGTCCGTGCCGGCCGCGGCGAGCTGCGCGGCGAAAGCGGCGCCGATCCCGGCGGTCGCACCGGTGATCAGCGCCCGGGT
>Ga0136620_10000766_pt1 | contig 14606 bp, 15 predicted proteins | sample AntDrymUQ4162106_2_FD_104806 | JGI IMG/M metagenome (GOLD analysis project Ga0136620, IMG submission 104806) | Polar desert sand microbial communities from Dry Valleys, Antarctica - metaG UQ416 (21.06) | ecosystem: Environmental > Terrestrial > Soil > Desert | place: Antarctica: Dry Valley... | reverse complement strand
CGGAATGCGCCCCGCCGACGCGAGCGGTACGACTCCGGGGCGGGCCGGGCTGGCCGCGACCGAGGTCGGCGACGCCGTGCACCGGTTGCTCGAGCTCGTCGATCTCGCCGCTCCGGAGCCGCCCGACCTCACGCCCGTACGGAGCTGGTATCCGGGGGTGACCGACGAGGAGCTGGAGCGGATCGAGAGCTTCGTCGTCACGTACTGCGGCTCCGAGCTGGCGCAGAGGGTGGCGACCCTCCCCGACGCTCGGTCCGAGCGACCGTTCGCGTTCGAGCACGACGGCGTCCTCCTGCACGGGCGGCTCGACGTCCTCCAGCGCGACGGGACCCGGGCATTCGTGCTCGACTACAAGACGAACTCCCTCGCGGAGGGACCGCCGGAGGAGATCGTCGAGGCGGACTACCGGCTCCAGCGGCTCGTCTATGCGCTCGCCTGCTTCCGGGGCGGCGCCGACGAGGTCGAGGTCGTGTACCACTTCCTCGAACGGCCGGACGCCGTCGTCACCCGGACGTTCGGCCGTGACGAGCTGCCGGCGCTCGAGGCGGAGCTGTCGCAGGCGGTCGAGCAGATCCGGCAGGGCGACTTCCGGCCGACGCCGAGCGAGTTCGTCTGCGCGGGCTGCCCCGCGCTGAACGTGGTGTGCGCGGGCCCGCGGCTGCGTGGCGGGTCGCCGCGCACGCCGGAGCTCGCCGCGGCAGCGCGCTAGTGCGAGTCGCCGCGCTTCACGACGTGCACGGGAACCTGCCCGCGCTAGAGGCGGTCCTGGCCGAGGTCGTCTCGCTCGGCGTCGACCGGATCGTCTGCGGCGGCGACGTCGTGGCTGGGCCGTTCCCGCAGGAGGCGCTCGAGCTCCTGCTGCGCCACGACGCGCAGTTCCTGCGCGGGAACGCCGACCGCAAGCTCAACGAGTGGGTGGCGGCCCAGCTCGACCCGCTCTCGCGCGACTTCCTCGCGGGGCTGCCCACCACCGTCAGCGCCGGCGGGGTCCTCTACTGTCACGGCTCGCCGCGGAGCGACGAGGAGATCCTGACGCGGGTCTCGCCGGACGACCGCGTCCGGGCCGCGCTCGCGGGCGTGACCGAGCGACTCGTCGTCGGCGGTCACACGCACGTCCAGTACGAGCGTGAGCTCGACGGCATCCGCCTCGTCAACGCGGGCAGCGTCGGGATGCCCTACGAGGGAGAGCAGGGAGCGTTCTGGGCGCTCGTCGACCACCACGCTGTCGAGCTGCGCCGAACGTCGTATCCGGTCGGAGCCGCCGTCACCCTCATTCGCTCCAGCGCGTACCCCGACGCGGAGCAGCTCGCCGGCTGGCTGCTCGAGCCGCCCGATCCCGACGAGACCTCGGCGTACTTCGAGAGCATCGCCTAGTGGCGCGCAGCTACGTGCACGAGGCCCGCAGGCGCGTAGGCCCGAGGCGCATCCGCATCCGGCCCATCGTCGAGCGGCTCGCCGTCGAGCACGCGGACGCGAGCATCGCCCTGCGCTTTCGCACCGACCTCGAGCTGCTGGTGTCGGTGATGCTCTCGGCTCAGACGACCGACGTGAACGTGAACCGCGTCACGGAGCGCCTCTTCGAGAAGTACCGCCGGCCCGAGGACTACCTCGCGGTGCCGCAGGAGGAGCTCGAGCGAGACATCTACCAGACGGGGTTCTTCCGCCAGAAGGCGAGGTCGCTGCGGGGGACGGCGCGGGTGCTGCTGGACGAGTTCGGCGGGGAGGTGCCGCGCACGCTCGAGGAGTTGCTGCGGCTGCCCGGCGTCGCACGCAAGACCGCGAACGTCGTCGCGGCGGAGCTCGGGAACCCGCAGGGGGTCGTCGTCGACACGCACGTACGCAGGCTCTCGCAGCGGCTCGGGCTGACGAAGCACGAGGACCCGGTGCGGATCGAGCGCGATCTCGCGAAGCTTGTGCCGCGCGCGGACTGGGGTCGCTTCGCCCATCTCCTGATCTGGCACGGGCGTCGCGTCTGCATCGCGCGGCACCCCTTGTGCGAGGACTGCGTGCTCATCGACCTCTGCCCGGCGAGCCGCGTCGTGGCAACCTGAAGAAGTGCGCGCCGCCGCTGACGGCGTACACGTTCAAAACGGTAATCACACCGGTCGGCGCTATACTGCTCCATGCGGCAGTTGTGGAGTGATTTTCTGAAGGGCACGACGTCGGGGCACGGCGTGCAGATCTACGCGGGGACGGACGAGCTCGCCGAGTCGCTCGCCACCTACGTCGCGGCGGGGTTCGAGGTGGGGGAGCCGGCCGTGGTCGTCGCCACGCCGGAGCATCTCGTCGCGTTCCGCGAGCGGCTCGCGAGCGTGGGGTGGGAGCGGAGGTCGATCGAGGAGAGCGGACTGCTCACGGTCGCCGATGCCGCCGGGACGCTCGCGGCGATCATGGAGGGTGACGAGCCGTCGGCGAACCGGTTCGAGCAGGTCGTCGGCGGGCTGCTCGACCGGGCAGGCAGCCCGTTCCCGGGGCGCGCGACGCGCGTCTTCGGCGAGATGGTCGATCTGCTCTACCACCGTGGGCTGACCGACGCGGCGATCAGGCTGGAGGAGCTCTGGAACGGCGCCGCCCGGACCAGTCGGTTCTCGCTCCTCTGCGGGTATCACATGGATGTGTTCGACCGGGAGTCGCAGGCCAGCACGCTTCCCCGGGTGTGCGAGCTGCACTCACACGTCCTGCCGGCGAGGCACTACGCACGGTTCGCCCTCTCCGTTGATCGAGCGCTCGACGAGGTGCTCGGATCTGCGGAGGCGAGCCGGATCTACGTGCTGATCTCACGGCAGGCTCGCGAGGAGCGACTGCCGCTCGCACAGCTGATCCTGATGTGGGTGAGCGCGAACCGGCCCTCGCTCGCGGACCGGATTCTCGCCGCGGCTCGCTCTCACTACCTCGCCGGGCCCGCGCCGACCCGTCCCTGATCAGCGGGGGGAGAGCGAGAGGAGCAGGCCGCCGTCCTCGTCGTAGCCCGGGAAGACGTCGACGGTGACTGGCTTTGCGGTGCCCGCGCGGGTGCGCACCTCGAGCTTCTCTCCCATCCGCCTGACCCCCCACTCGAGCGCGAGCGCGACCGGGTCTTGCTCCGGGGCGAACCCGTTCAGCCCGAACGCCTCGACCACGTCCTTCCCCATCAGCTCGGGCTCGCGGTAGCCCGTCAGCTCGAAGACGCCGCGGCCGACCGCGAGCACGCGCCGGCTCCGGTCACACGCGACGAGGCCGGCGTTCGGGCCCGGATAGTAGTCGTCGAGCAGCTCGAAGAGGAAGCCGAATCCGCACCGCTGGCAGGAGACCGCCTGGTGGAGCAGGCCCTGCCGGCCGTCATGGTCGACGGAGCGCTCCTTGCAGTTCGGGCAGATGAAGTAGGGCACCGGCCCAGCCTAGCGATGCGCCCGTGGGTCGCTGGACGGCAGGCTAGGCAGGCGCCGCGTGCTCGCGTGGTGCCGTCAGGGCGTGCTCGACCTGCCCCTCCGCCTCGGCGAGGAAGCGCTCGGCGTCGAGCGCGGCCTGGCAGCCGGAGCCGGCCGCGGTGACGGCCTGCCGGTAGACGTGATCCTGGACGTCGCCCGCGGCGAAAACGCCAGGGATGTTCGTCTCGGTCGTCTTGCCGCGCGTGAGCAGATAGCCCGACTCGTCGTGGTCCAGCGCGTCGACGAACAGCTTCGTCGTCGGGTCGTGGCCGATCGCCACGAAGAGGCCGTCGGTCGCGACCTCGCGCGGCTCGCCGGTCTCGCTGTCGCGCAGGCGGACGCCGGTGAGCTTGCCCGTCTCGACCCCGAGCACCTCCTCGACGACGAACGGCGTCAGCAGCTCGATCTTCTCGTGGGCACGGGCGCGGTCGACCATGATCTGCGACGCACGGAAGACGTCACGCCGGTGGACGATCGTCACCTTGGACGCGAACTTCGTCAGGAAGAGCGCCTCCTCCATCGCGGAGTCGCCGCCGCCGACGACGACCACCTCCTTCTCGCGGTAGAACGCGCCGTCGCACGTGGCGCAGTACGTGACTCCGCGACCCTGGAGGGCTCGCTCGGAGTCCAGCCCGATCTGCCGGGCCGTGGCGCCCGTGGCGACGATGACGGTGCGCGCCAGGTACTCCTCCTGCTCGACCCGGACCCTGAACGGGCGCTCGGAGAAGTCGACGCTCGCGACGTCGTCGGTGACGAACTCGGTGCCGAAGCGCTCCGCCTGCTCGCGGAACTGCTTCATCATCTCGGGCCCCAGGATCCCGTCCGGGTAGCCCGGATAGTTCTCCACGTCGCTCGTGATCATCAGCTGACCACCCCACTGGAAGCCCTCGATCACGAGCGGCTTCAGGTTCGCGCGAGCGGCGTACAGCGCTGCGGTGTAGCCCGCGGGGCCGCCGCCGATGATGATCACGTCACGGACGTCGCTCAACTGCTGCTCCTTCGTCTGTCCGGGCCACGCACGATCCGGCCCTCACCTTAGAGAACGAATCGGCTCCCCACCGTGTTCCGGTGGTCACTTCCCGTCGGGAGGCTTAGAAACTCCCGCAGTCCGGCACAACGGTCGTATGACCGTGACGATGAGCCTGGACGGGCTCCGCGAGCTGGCCAGCTTCCGGGCCGAGAACGGCTGCGCGATCAGCCTGTATCTCAACCTCGATCCTGGCGTCTCGCCCACCGCGGCGGCTGTCGGTACACGTGTGCGCTCGCTGCTCGACGCGGGCGGAAAGTCACATGGGGCGACGCGCGGCGACCTCCCGCCCGAGGCGCGGCAGGGGCTTCGCAAGGACCTCGAGCGAATCGAGCAGTACTTCGAGCGGGACTTCGACCGGGACGGCTCCCACGGCCTCGCGATCTTCGCGGCCGGGCCCGACAACGTGTGGAGCACGCTGCCGCTGCCGCTGCCAGTCGCCGACCGGATCCGCGTCGCCGACGACTTCCTGCTCGCGCCGCTCGTCCCGCTCGTCGGTCGGGCGAAGAGCGCGCTCGTGGCGGTCGTGAACCGGGAGCAGGGACGCGTCTACGCGCTCCGCGACGGGCGGCTGGAGGAGATCGCAGACCGGAGCGAGGATGCTCCTTCGAGGCACGACCAGGGCGGCTGGTCGCAGGCCAACTACCAGCGCCACATCGACAACCTGGCGCACGAGCACTACAAGGCCGTCGGAGAGGAGCTCGAGCGGCGGTTCCGGCAGCTCCAGCGTCCGCGCATCGTCGTCGTCTGCTCCGAGGACGTCCGGCCCGAGTTCTCGGCAGTGCTGTCGACCGAGGTCTCCGGTGCGGTCGTCGGTTGGGCGACGGCCGAGCAGCACGCTGGCCCGGCCGAGCTCCACGGCGCGGTCGCGCCGCTGCTCGACGCCTGGCACGCCGAGCGTGAGGGCGAAGCCGTCGAGCGATGGCGGGAGGAGACCGGTCGGGGCGGCCGCGGCGTCTCGGGCTGGCACGGCACGCTCGAGGCTGCCTCCGATGCCCGGATCGAGCTGCTCCTCTACGCCGACGGCGTGCAACGGGATGCGTACCGCTGCCCCGCCTGCGGCCGCGCCTCCACCGAGACGGGCGGGTGCCCGCTCGACGGCACGACTCTCGAGCCACGCGACGACGGGCTCGACCTGGCGGTCAAGCTGACGCTGGCGAGCGGCGGCGAGGTGCTGGCCGTGGAGCACCGTCGCGATCTGGAGCCGGTCGAGGGAATCGGCGCGATCCTCCGCTATTAGCGCAAGGACACGCGCAAAGCCCGTGCCCGCGCGAAGACCTCTGAAGACCTCTGAAGTGTCGCTTCGCTCCGGCCGCTGAACGAGCGTCAGCTACGCAGCGTCGATCGCGCGGAGCTGCTGCTCGCCGGGAAGCTCCGTCAGCTCGGGTGCCTGGAGCGCCTGCGCGCGCCTGTCGATCTGCTGCGGCGAGGTGAGATCGCCTTCGATTCCGTGCTGCTCGAAGCGCCTCGCCTGGACGAGGACGCGCGACTCGAGCGATCCGATCGCCGAGTTGTAGTGCCCGACCGCGCTGTCGAGAGCCTTCCCGGCGCTCGCCAGATGCTTCGCCATCGTCCCGATGCGGCCGTAGAGGTCGCGTCCGAGCTCGTGGATCTCGCGCGCGCTCTGGGCGACCGTCTCCTGCTGCCAGGTCGCGGCGACCGTCCGGAGTAGCGTGAACAGCGTGGACGGCGAGGCGAGAATGACGCCCTGACGCCAGCCGTCCTCGCTCAACGCTGCGTCGTGCTCCTGCGCGACGCGGATGAAGGTCTCATCCGGGACGAACATGATCACGAAGTCGGGTGAGGGCTCGAACTGACGCCAGTACGTCTTCTGAGCGAGCTTCGTGACGTGGTCGCGCACCTGGCGTGCGTGCTGCACGAGATGTCCGGCCCGAACGTCGTCGTCTTCGGCCTCGCACGCGTCGAGGTAGGCGGCGAGTGGCGCCTTCGCATCGACGACCACCTGCTTCCCGCCGGGAATCCTGACGACGAGGTCGGGACGGAGGAGGGCACCTTCGGAATCGCGGCTCGAGGACTGCTCCTCGAAGTCGCAGTGCGGAAGCAGGCCGGCGGCCTCGACGACGTTCCTGAGCTGAACCTCTCCCCAGCGACCTCGGACGTGCGGCGTGCGGAGGGCCTTGACGAGGTTTCCCGTCTCGAGCCGCAACCGCTCCTGCGTGCTCGTCAGCGACGTCAGGTGCTGCGCGACGGCGCCGTATGCCTCCTGGCGCACCTTCTCCATGCCGCGCATCTGTCCGTCCATCTTCTCGAGCGACTCCTTGAGCGGCGCGACGTAGCCGCCGATCTGCGCCTTCGCCACCTCGAGAAACGACGACTGTGTCTGCTGGAGCGTCTCCGACGAGAGCGCGCGGAAGGCGTCCCGTGCCTCGTCGACGAGCGCCGTCCGCTCGGCGCCGGTGCGCCGCTCCAGCGCGAGCTCGGCCTCGAGCTGCGCCGTGCGGCTGCGCAGCGCGATCCAGACGCAACCCGCGCCGAGGACGAGACCGAGGATGAGCACCAGCACGACCATGGCCGACGAACGGTAGAGACGGCGTCGGACGACGCGGACGGCCCGCCGAGATCCTGTCGGGCCGCTGGTACGATCGCTCGCCGATGGCCCGCAAGGATCGCGTTCCGAACCCCCCGAAGCGCGTGCAGGCGCCGCGCAGGCGCAGCACGCCCTCCACGGCCGCCGACGCGGACCGTCGCCGCAGGCTCCTGTACGCGAGCGGCGCTGCGGCGCTGGTCGTCCTCGCGCTCGTGCTGGCCGCGGTCCTCTTCACGGGAAGCGAAGACGACGCCGACGATGTCGCCGCGGTCCGGGCGGCGCTCGTGGAGGCGGGCTGTACGTTGCAATCGGCGCCTGCGCAGCCCGGCGACCACTCGGCAGCAGCGGACGCGACCTCGGACCCGAAATGGAACACCGATCCGCCCACGTCTGGCCCGCATTTCGGTACCCCCGCGATCTTCGGCGTCTACGACAGCCCGTTGCAGATCGCGCAGGCCGTGCACAACCTGGAGCATGGCGGCGTCTACATCTTCTACGGCGACGACGTTCCCGAGGCGACCGTCGCGCAGCTGGAGGACTTCTATGACGAGGATCCGAATGCGCTCCTGGTGGCTCCGCTGCCCGAACTGGGGGAGACGATCGCCCTCGGGGCGTGGGTGACGCCCGATCCGAGGCCCGGAGCGGTCGGCGAGGGCGGCCAGGGCCACCTCGCCGAGTGCACGCAGTTCGACGAGGACGCCTTCTCCGCCTTCCGCGACGAGTTCCGCTATCGCGGTCCGGAGCGCTTCCCGCCCGAGCAGTTGGAGCCCGGGCTGTGACCCACCCGCCGGGGTGGCGGAACGGGCAGACGCAGCCGACTTAAAATCGGCCGGCCTTCGGGCCGTGAGGGTTCGAGTCCCTCCCCCGGCACTGTTTCTGCCGGCAAGGTGTCCGGGCAAAGCCCGGACACCGCCAAGACCCCTGAAGGGCCGCTTCGCGGCCGCCGCCCAATGCTTCTGCGTTCTGTTCGCATGCCGGCAAATACACTCCGGCGATGGCGCAGATCGAGCAGGCGGCCTCGCACACCCACCTGGAGTGGGACACTGCGCTCTTCAGGACGGCCGTTGCGCAGTACGAGCAGGCCCTCCCCTACGCGGACGTGTCCTCCGGGGTCGCGGAGCGGCTGCGCTACCCCGAGCGGGCGATCATGCTCTCGGTGCCGGTGCGGCTCGACGACGAGCGCCGTGTGGTCTTCGCGGGCTACCGCGTCCAGCACTCGAGCGTGCTCGGCCCGACCAAGGGCGGCATGCGCTACGACCCCGAGGTCTCTCTCGGGGAGTGCGCTGCGCTCGCGGTCTGGATGACGTGGAAGTGCGCACTGCTGAAGCTCCCCTACGGCGGCGCCAAGGGCGGAGTCCGCTGCAACCCGCGCCAGATGTCTCCCGCCGAGCTCGAGCGGCTGACGCGCCGCTTCACCTCCGAGCTCCTGCCCGTGATCGGGCCGCAGGAGGACATCCCCGCTCCCGACATGGCGACGAACGAGCAGACGATGGCGTGGATGATGGACACGTACTCGATGCAGGTCGGCCACGCCGTGCCCGAGATCGTGACGGGCAAGCCGATCTCGATCGGCGGCTCGGTCTTCCGGCACGAGGCGACCGGCGCGGGAGTGGTGATGGTGATCGCGCGGGCGTGCGAGCGGTTGGGCTGGACGCTGGCCGAGCAGCGGTGCGTCGTCCAGGGCTTCGGCAACGTGGGCGGAATTGCCGCGCACGAGCTCGCGGACGCCGGCGCCACGGTGATCGCGGTCTCGGACGTGTCGGGAGGTATTCACGACGACGACGGCCTGCAGATCCACGAGCTGAGCGAGTTCGCGCGCGTGCACGGCTCGCTGGAGGAGTGGGAGGGAGGTCGGCGGATCACCAACGAGGAGCTGCTTGAGCTTCCCTGCGACATCCTCGTGCTCGCCGCCCGCGAGGATCAGGTGACCGATGCGAACGCCGATCGGATCCAGGCGACCATGATCGCCGAGGGCGCGAACGGCCCCACCTCGCTCGAGGCGGACGCGATCCTCGCCGAACGCGGCATACGCATCCTCCCGGACATCCTCACGAATGCGGGCGGGGTCACCGTCTCCTACTTCGAATGGGTGCAGGACCTCGGGCGCTTGTTCTGGGATCGAGACGAGATTCGGGTGAAGCTCCAGGAGAAGCTGGACGATGCCTTCGACCGCGTCTGGGAGGTCTCCGACGAACGGTCGATCACGCTGCGCACCGCCGCGCTCGTCGCAGGGATCCGCGAGGTCGCCTCGGCCCTCGAGGCCAGGGGCCTCTATCCCTAAGCTGGTTCGATGGACCGCGTACGCGACGCGATGGTCGCCGAGCCGCCGCAGCTCGACGGCGGAGCGACCGCCCGAGAGGCCGGTGCCGCCTTCGGCCGGCCCGAGGTGCGGGCTCTGTTCGTTTGCGACCACGGCCGCTTGCTCGGCGTGGTGACGCGGAAGACGCTCGTGCGCGAGATCGTCGCCGCAGGCCGCGATCCGAGCTCGACGCGGCTCGCGGCGATCGCGGAGGAGCCGGAGCACACGATCGACTCCGACGTGCCACTCGACGAGGCGTTCCGCTTCCTGGAGGAGCACGACCTGGAGCGGGTGGCGGTGGTCGAAGGAGGACGCCTCGCCGGGGTGCTCTCGCGGGCGGTGCTCCAGCGGCGCCTGGCCGAGGACGAGCCGCCGCCCGACGTCGACGGTTCGTGATGGCGTCCTGCCGACCCGCCGGCTTTCAACAGCAGGTGTAGGCGCCCGGAGGCGCCGCGCCTTCCTCGGGCTCCGGCAGCTCGGCGGCCGCCAGAGCGGCGCCGTGGAGGATGTCCCGCTCGCTCGCCACGATCGCGTCGAGCCCGTACCGGTCGAGGATCGCGATGAGGATCGCCGCGCCGGCCACGATCACTCCGGCGCGCCCGGGCTCGACGCCGATCGCCACTCGCTCGGCGAGCGTGAGCGAGGCGAGCCGCGCGGTCTGCGTGTGCGCGGCCGCGCTCGAGATCGAGTGCCCGTGGACTCGCTCCGGCTCGTAGGTGTCGAGGCCGAGGTCGACCGCGGCGATCGTCGTTACCGTGCCCGCCACGCCGATGGCGCGCTCCGCCTCCAGCTCGGGCAGGAGGTCGCGTACGTACGTCCAGATCGCCTCGACGTCCTCGCCGAAGCGCTCGGTCAGGCGCACGCAGCCGATGTCGAGGCTCGTGCGCAGGTCGGTGCCCGCGACCCGGAGCTCGGTGGAGCCGCCGCCGATGTCGACGACGAGCGTGCCCGCGTCGACGGCGCCGACGCCGCGCAAAGTCAGCTCCGCCTCCTCGTCGCCGGAGAGCAGACGTGTCGTGAAGCCGTAGCTCCACTCCACCTCACCGAGGAACGCCTCGCCGTTCTCGGCGTCGCGCACCGCGCTCGTCGCGATCGCAAGCGTCCGCTCGGCACCCAGCGATTCGAGCTCTCGGCGGTACTCGGAGAGCACGTTGCGGACGCGCGCGATCGGCAGCGGTAATAGCTTGCGGCGCTCGTCGACTCCCTCGCCGAGGCGCGTGATCGCGAGCCGGCGCACGACTTCGGTCAGCTCACCGTTCACGTCGGCGACGAGAAGCCGGGTCGAGTTCGTCCCGAGGTCGACCGCCGCGACTCTCACTTGCGCGGCACGACGCCGGTGACTCGGTCGACCGATGCACGGACGTCGTCGACCGCCGACGTGAGCACGGTCAAGCGTGCCCGCGAGGCGCGCAGGCGGTTCAGCGAGGCGGAGAGGGTGGTGCCGCTCACGGCTGCGGCCTGCAGGTGCAGCTCGATCTCGCCGCTCGAGCGCTCGACGCGGGCGAGTTCCTCGCGCGTCGCCCGCAGCAGGCCCTTGGCTGCGCGGAAGAGCTCGAGGCCCTTCAGCCCCGCATAGAGGATCGATCCCAGCGTCACGAGGATGGCGAGCGCAAGCGTGAGCCACAGGAGCATTGCGGCGATGCTAGCAACGGTTCTCGCGGCGCTCGATGTCACGCGGAGGCACGCCTCGAGGCGGATTGGTTGCTATAATCGAGCCGCGCCGCGGGGTGGAGCAGTCAGGTAGCTCGCCGGGCTCATAACCCGGAGGTCGCAGGTTCAAATCCTGCCCCCGCTATCGAAAAGCCCCGCATAACGGGGCTTTTCTCGTTCCAGGGTTCCCGATCGCTCGGGTTTTGCTACCCGTTTTGCTACCCAACGGGCCCGAACATTCTGGCCTCGGCCTTCTCTGCGGCCCCGGGGAAGAGCACCTGGGCCGCGTGGATGTAGCGGTCGGTGATCGTGCTCTGCGAGTGTCCTGCCTTTGCCTGGACGTAGGCGTGGGGGTTGCCGGCGGCAGCCTCATGGGTGAGAGCGGTGTGTCGGAGGTCGTGCCAGGGCCGAAACGGCTTCGTGATCCCGGCGGCCTTCAGCGCGGGGCGCATGTAGTCCCTAGACAGCTTTGTCGGGTCGATAGCCGTGCCGAGCGTGGGGTGGCCGAAGACGAGGTCGTCGTCGGCGCGATACCGGCTCGCCTTCCAGATGTCGTCGAGGACGACTGCGGTGCGCGGACCGATCTCCATAGTCCTTCGGGACGATCTGCTCTTCGGCGTCACGAGCTTCCCGCGCACGATCGTTTCCCGCACATGCAGACGGCGTTCCAGCAACTCGAGATCACGCCAGCGGAGCCCGATGATTTCGCCCCGACGCATCGCGGTTCCGAGTGCGAACTGGACGACGTGACGACCGAGCCGCCACCAGTCGGCGTCTCCCTCGGCGTCCTGCTCGAGGCGACGGTAGGTCGCCAGCAGGCCCGCGATCTCGGACTCGCTCAAGATCGACATCTCGGGGATGTCGACCCGGGGCATCTCGGCGTCCTCGACCGGGTTGGCGTGGATCAGCTTCCAGCGTCGGGCCACCTTGAACATCACCCGGAGCAGAGCGAGATGGTTCCTGACCGTCTTCGGCGTCAGCCCTTTGCCGGTCGCGTGCGAGATGTAACCGTCGATGGCGACCGCGTCGATCCGAGAGATGTCCGTGTCGCTGAAGAACGGAATCAGCCGGCCGGTGATGATCGATCCATAGTCGGAGACCGTGGACGGCTTCAGGTTCCGTCCGGGCAGGTAGTCGGCCGTGAACCTCGCGGCGAAATCCACGAAGGTGGTTCCGCCTGGCTTGCGCCACTGCTCTCGCTCGACCTGATCGAGACGCTTACCGAGCTCGCGCTGCGCCCTCGTCTCGTTCCACTGCGGCGACCGGCCGAGCCGTTCCCAGCATTGGCGCCCGTCGTGGTCTCGCCACTTGATCGAGAACGTGATGCCCTGCTTGCCGTGCCGTTGGACGACCGCGTTGCCCCTAGCCATGGTTGCTCTCCTCAGCGCGACGGCCCCGGGCACGCGCGGTGATAGACGCGCGGCCCAGGGCCATCGAAACCGTAACGCAGTGAGGGATGCCGCTATCACCCGGCATGCCCCGCACCCTACGCCTCGGTCCGGGCGACTGCAAGGCGACCGCCATCCCCGGTCACACCCTCGGCTCGTGCCGGCGGAACGCAACCGGCCGGCCAGGCCGCTTACAAGCGGCGAGCCACTCGTCGACGTCGCCCGCGTCGAACCGCACGTACCGCCCCAGCCGCACGCACGGGATCGCGCCCGAGCGCGCTTGCTCGAGGACCCAGGACGCCGGCACCCCGAGACGGGCCGCGATCTCCTTCGCGTCGAGGAGCCGGTCGAGCTGCGAACTCATCAGCCCTCGCCGTCCTTGTGATGCTCTGCCGCGATCGTCCACAGGGCGTCGTCCCACGACTGGACCGGATCGTCGTCGAACTCCTCGCGGATGCGGGCGGCGAGATCATCAGGAGCCGGTGGCAGCTTTTGTAAGAACGGTTCCGCCGGGTCGGTCTCGGCGCTAGCTTCGGCGTCATCGTCCCAGGTGCTGGCGATCAGCCTGTTTACCGCGATCGCGGCATGCGCTCGCTTCCAGGCGGCCTCGAGGGTCTCGTCGTCGGGGATCACCTTCTCGACGCCGTGCGCGTCGAGCTTGCCCTTCACGAACTCGATGAACTGGGGACTCGTGAGCATGTTCAACTCGACACGCTGGCCGGCAGCGACGAAGTCGGCCTCCTCTACGGTGGCGCCGTTGCGGAGCAGGTTCTCGCGGGTCCGCTGCTCGTTCCGGTGGTGCTGCTCCTCGGGGGCGAGATCCCACTTCTCGACGTCCTCCAGCCTGATCCCGATGTCGGTCGCGAACGGGAACCCGGCCGCCATCACGAACCCGTTCTTGTCCATGTCGTGCAACGTGAAGCACGGGATGTTGAGGCCCGCTGCGAGGTCACGGGCGGCGACCGCGGAAATCCCCTTCGTCGACATCAGCGCGAGGTCGTACTCCTCGGGGATCCGCTCCTGCTGGAGCAGCTCGTCGAAGCCTTCCTTCTCGCAGATCAAAACTGCGGCGATCCGGTTGACCGCGCCCTTCGTGGGGAAGCGCTCCGCGATCTCCTCGAGCTGGGCGTTGGGCGTCTTGGCTGCCGCCCGGAGGTAGCCGCGGACGCCCATCGTGGACATCGGTAGCCCGTTGTCGTTGACGGCGCTGTGCGGCTCCTTGAAGACGCCGCGGGCGCCGCGGAGCACGTCCCATCCGGGCCGGTAGTCGGCGAGGTAGTCCTCAAGGATCACCTTGAACGTCGCGTCCCGCAGCGGCCGGTCTGATTCGGGGTGGGCGTCGCAGAGCGGACGCATCACGTAGAACACCTGGCGCCAGTGGGTGGGGAGCCGGCCGTTGTCGGAGGCCTGGTTCCACGCTTCGGGCATGTGCGCGTAACAGATGTCCTTCAGCGACGTCCGCGAGACCGTCCACATCGACTGGCGGTAACTGCGAGCCGAGAAGCTCTTCTCCTCGGCCTTCACCTGGCGCGTCCACTTGTGGCCGACGTCGCCGAGCGCGCGGGTGATGTCATCGGCCCTCATCGCGCCAGCACCGTCGACTTGCCGCGGTCGGCGTACTGGACGCGCGGGTGCGCGACGTGGACGAGCACCACGACCGGCTGATCCTGCTCGAACCGCTGCTTGGTCAGCATCGTGTCGAGCGAGCGACCGTAGCCGCCGAGCTGGCGAAACGGATTGACCCAGGCGGCGGACCAGTTGACGCCACTGAACAACTGCCGCTCCGCGTCACGGTCATCGAGCGCGGCAAACGCAACCTCGGTCACTTGGGGGAGCCCGTCGTCGAGAGTGCTGATCTTCCGATACTCGAACGATTCGGTGATGATCCCGATCTGCTCGAAGCGGGCCTCGATGTGCGCGCGCCCGATCGCCCCCAACGTGACCGGGCGCACCGGCTTCGCCTGCTCCTTCATCACGGCGAGGAGGTGCTTCACCCTGTCATGGTCGAAGTCGCGTCCGTCCGGCGTCAGGAGCGCCGACAGCGGAGCTCGGGAGAGGCCGGTGGCGGCGAGCACCGTCTTCTGCTTCGCCGTGGCCGTCAGCCCCTTGAACTCGCTCACGAACTCGCGCACCGTCCGCTCCACCGTCGCGCCGGCCTGGCGGTCGTGAGTGATGTAGGCGCCAAGCAGGCGCTCCAGATGCTCGGGCTCGTACCAGTGCGGGCACGTCGGGCTCGACGGCCGCCACTTCGCCCAGGTGGGATCGGTTGCCTCGAACGTCCACGTCT
>Ga0136620_10000765_pt1 | contig 14615 bp, 15 predicted proteins | sample AntDrymUQ4162106_2_FD_104806 | JGI IMG/M metagenome (GOLD analysis project Ga0136620, IMG submission 104806) | Polar desert sand microbial communities from Dry Valleys, Antarctica - metaG UQ416 (21.06) | ecosystem: Environmental > Terrestrial > Soil > Desert | place: Antarctica: Dry Valley... | reverse complement strand
GACGAGGTCCGCCTCCTCGAGCGCCGCCTCGATCTGGAGGCTCGACGACATGATGAGCGTGACGCGCCCGCTCAGGATCTGCTCGAGGTAGCGCATGCGGTCGACAGAGCGCTCGAAGATCGTGACCTGCGCTCCCAACCCGATCGCGATGATCGCGGCGTTGTAGCCCACCACGCCGCCGCCGATGACGACCACCTTGCCCGGCGACACACCTGCGACCCCGCCGAGGAGGATCCCACGCCCGCCCTTCGGCTTCTCGAGATAGTGCGCGCCGGCCTGCGGCGCCAGGCGGCCGGCGATCTCACTCATCGGGGCGAGTAGCGGCAGCCCGCCAAGGTCGGTCTCGACCGTCTCGTAGGCGATCCCGGTGATGCCGGAGTCCACCAGCGCCCTGGTCAAGGGCTCGTCGGCGGCGATGTGCAGGTACGTGAAGAGCGTCAGGCCGGGCCGGAGTCGTGGGTACTCGATCGCGATCGGCTCCTTCACCTTGAGCAGTAGCTCGGACCGGTCCCACACGTCGTCGACCGAGACGATCGTCGCGCCGGCACGCTCGTAGATCTCGTCCGGAAATGCGCTCCCGAGCCCGGCGCCGGACTCCACGAGGACGTCATGCCCGCGCTGCACGAGCTCGCGTGCCCCCGCGGGGGTGAGAGCGACCCGATGCTCCTGGGGCTTGATCTCCTTGGCGACGCCGATCCGCATGGCGCGCGGACGATAGCGACCGACGCGCGAGATGCGCCCAAATGCTTGATCTGGAATGACGCGCAGTCCCGGGGGGCGGTCACGACCAAGCCGGGCGACGCGCTCATTCGCCGTGCGAGGAAAGAAGCCTGGACGGCGTGGGAGGGTGGCGATCCGGCGCAGTGTCGTGGCCATCCGGCCCGCCGTGAATTCCCGATCAAGCATCTAAGGTGCGGCTGATGGAGCAGCGCGTGAGCCTGATCACGCTCGGCGTCGTCGACATCGGCCGCGCGCGGGCGTTCTACGAGGCGCTCGGCTGGACAACCGGCTCCGAGCCGGATGACGACGTCGTCTTCTTCCAGGCATGCGGGATGATCGTCGCGCTCTGGAGCCGCGCAGAGCTCGCCGAGGACACTGCGGTGGCTGACTCAGGTGGTTGGGGCGGTGTCACCCTCGCGCACAATGTCCGCTCGCCAGCGGCGGTCGACGGCGTCCTCGCCGAAGCCGAGTCGGCCGGAGCGACGATCGTTCGCTCAGGCGCCGAGACGTTCTGGGGCGGCTACTCGGGAGTCTTCGTCGACCCGGACGGGCACCCGTGGGAGGTGGCCCACAACCCGCACTGGACGCTCGCCGACGACGGCTCGGTGACGCTCTCGTCATGACTCGGCGAGGGCGAGGCGAGCCTCGCCCCTACGCGACCCGGGCAGCATCGACGAGGGCGAGCGTCACCTCGACCATCGCCTCGAGATCTCGGACGGCGATGTGCTCGTCCGGCGTATGGATCTCCATCATCCCGTTCGCCAGGTTCACGCAGGAGAGGCCGCGCGCGTTGAAAACATTGGCGTCCGCGCCGCCACCGCTGAGCGCGTACGTCGGCTCGAACCCGGCAGCTCTTAGTGCCGTCGCCGCGAGCACCACCGGCGGAGCGTTCTCGCGGAACCTGTAGCCGGGGAAGCTCGGGCGCACCTCGGACTCGACCTCGCATTCGCCGAGGCTCGCCGCAAAGGCGGCTGTCTCCAGCATTTCCCGCACGAGGTCGACCGCCTTTCGCTCATCGTGCGAGCGCACCTCGGCGATGAACGAGCACCATTCGGGGACGACATTCCGCGCGGTTCCGCCCGCGATCGTGCCGACGTTCGCGCTGGTCTCCTCGTCTATCCGCCCCAGCCGAAAGTCGGCGATCGCTCGCGAGGCAGCCGCGATCGCCGATCGGCCATCTTCGGGAAACATCCCCGCGTGGGCCGAGCGACCATGGAAGCGGAAGTCGAGCAGCCGACCGTGCGGCGAGCCGAGGACGATCTCGCCGAGCGGCGCCCCCTGGTCGTAGACGTAACCCGTTCGCGCCACGAACCTCGTGTGATCGAACGCGTCTGCTCCGCGAAGCGACACCTCCTCCTGCGGGGTGAAAAGCAGCTCGATGCCCGCGTGCGGCCGGTCCTCCTCCACGATTCGTCGCGCCGCCTCCAGCATCACGACGACCGCTGCCTTGTTGTCCGAGCCGAGGATCGTGCCCGCGGTGTTCCGGACGATGTTGTCTTCGCCGACGACGGGTTCCATGGCCTTCTCGGGAGGAACGGTGTCCGTGTGCGCGCAGAGGAAGATCGGCGTGCCGCTGCCACCGTTGGTCGCGACAATCCGGCAATAGATGTTCCCGGTGTCACCGTCGAGCCTCGTGCCCGCGTCGTCTTCGTCCCACTCCAGGCCGAGATCGGTGAGGTAGGCGCCGACGCGGTCAGCCACCGCGCGCTCCCGCCCCGAAGGGCTCGGCATCGCGCAGAGCTCGAGAAAGAGATCGACGAGCGGCGAGGTCAGCGGCTGTTGGACGGATTCCATCGCGCCAAGTTACAAGCTGTCACTTCGGTGGTCAGGCGAAGATCTCGACGCTTCCGTCCTCGTGCCAGCGTTGAAGATGTAGCGACCCCATTTCGATCTCGCCCCGAAGGTAGCCGACCGTGACGGACTGCCACTCGAGCTTCTGGAGGTGCGTGATCGCGTCGGGACTAGACATGAAGCTCGCGTCCACCACGAAACCGTCCGGATCGCGAGGCTCGAGGTCGCCATTCCATGAGTCGACCTCGAAAGTCCAAACAGTCGCCAGGTATCCGTTTCCTGGACCACGGCCTCCGTAAAGCTGCTCAGCGCGCCGGCTGTCGATCTGGAGGACAAATGCCAGCCGTCCAGGCTCGACGACCCGAAGACCCGTCTCCTCCAAGACCTCGCGCGCGAGACCCTCGGTCACCAGCTCACCGTCTTCAACTCGGCCTGACGGGACGGACCAGAACGGTTCCTCATCAGGAGCCGCCTGTCGAATCATCACGATCTCGTCGTCACGACGAATGATCGCGGAGGCGATGTGGAGGACCGGTCGCGGATCGGTCATCAGCAGTGCTGATCGTACGTCCCGGTTGCGCGATCCATGGGCATCAGCCACTGTGGGACAAGATGAGGTGGCTGAGCGCTGTCGTCCTTGTCGTGCTCGTCGCCGGCTGCGGCGGTTCCGATTCGGGCACGACGGAGGCGACCCCGACGACGACGACCACAGAGACCTCGACCGATGCGGCGCCGGACGCACCACCCCGTACCTTCGACGAGTTCATGGCTCGGCTGCCGCCGTTCGACGTTCCCGCCAGCCCGGAGGTCGCTGCCTACCGGGAGGCGACGATCGGAGGCTTCATCGAGCGTTGTGTGCCCGGAAAGGGAGGCGCTGAAAAAAAGTCGTTCGTCACGGCGAACCGGAACGTGCTCGACGGCGTGCCTGCCGTCGCCGGCGCGAAACTCGCCACCGAGTACTCGATCGGCCATCGCGACAACAACGGATGTCTCGAGGCAACCGGCCCGTACACGTCCTACACCACGTATAGGACCTTCCGTCTTCCCGCAGGCACACGAGCAAGCAAGGTTGTCGCCTTCTACCAACGTCGGCTCCGCGAGCAATGGACAGAGGCCGGCGGCACCACTTTCGAGAGGACGTTCACCCGAGGTGAGGCGTATGTCGCCGTCAGAGCCTCGGACGAGTCCTTGCAGTTGACTGCCCGGGCACGAGGACCGGTTGTGATTCCGCCGCCGCCCCCACCACCTCCTCGCCCCTACGGCGCCCAGTACCCGATCGCCACGGGATACCTCGACACCACCCCCGAGCCCATGTCGTACGAGCTCGAGCCCGGAGAGACGTGCGAGCGCATCTCGAGTGGTGACGTGCCGTCGATCATCATCCCGCCCACGCCGGGAATTCGAGCCGAGTTCCGGAACGAGATGCTCCAAGTCGGGGCAGGGTCGTTCACTCAGCACGTGCTCGTAGAGTGGTCGTTCGAGCAGATCCTCGGTGACTGCCCACCCACGCGGCTCCACCTCACGCTCGTGAACCCGAAGCCCAACATGCCGCCCTTCTCGATCCCGGTCGACGTTCGCGCTCGCTCGGGAACCGAGAAGCTTCCCGTCATCGACTCCTTCCGAGAGGCCTACATCCTGCGGTCGGCGGTGGAGTCGCTGGACGGCAGTCGAAGCCGCTCCGTGGCGGTGCTGATTCGCCGCCGCTAGGAAGCTGCAGCGCGCACGCCTGACCGTGAACGGGCTCGCTCGAGCGCCGCGGCGACGAAGTCACGGAAGAGCGGCGCTGGACGCGTTGGCCGCGACTTGAACTCCGGGTGGAACTGGCTCGCGACGAACCAGGGGTGATCCGGCAGCTCGACGATCTCGACGAGCCTTCCTTCCTGGAACGTGCCCGAGATGACGAGGCCCGCGTCGACGAGTCGTGAGCGGAGCTCGTTGTTGACCTCGTAGCGATGGCGGTGCCGCTCGTGGATCACGGGCTCGCCGTACGCCTCGCGGGCCCGCGTCCCTTCGGCGAGCTCGACCGCCTGCGCGCCGAGCCGCATCGTCCCGCCGAGATCCTCGATCTCCTTCTGCTCCGGGAGCAGGTCGATGACCGGGTACGGAGTCTCCGGATCCATCTCGGTCGAGTTGGCGCCTTCCATTCCCGCGATGTTTCGCGCGAACTCGGACACCGCGACGTGCATGCCGAGGCAGAGGCCGAGGTATGGGATCTCGCGCTCGCGCGCGACGCGGCATGCGAGGATCTTGCCCTCCCAGCCGCGTGAGCCGAAGCCGCCCGGGACGAGCACGCCGTCCACCTGCTCGAGCTCTCGCACGGCCTCATCGTGCGACATGTGCTCGGCATCGACCCAGCGCACCCGGATACGGCAACCCGAATGGACACCTCCGTGCTTGAGCGCCTCGTGCACAGAGAGGTACGCATCGTGGAGCTTGAGGTATTTGCCGACGAGCGCGATCTCGACCTCCTCCCGGAGCTCAGCGCTCCGGTCGGTGAGCTCGCGCCACTCGCCGAGGTCGGCGGCCGGCACGTCGATCCCGAGCTTCTCGCACACAAGCGCATCGAGTCCTTCCGCCTGGAGCGTCTCGGGGACGAGGTAGACGTCGGAGACATCGGGAGCGGCGATCACCGCGCGCAGATCCACGTCCGCGAAGAGCGCGATCTTGTCGCGGATGTCGTCGGAGAGCGGCTCGGTCGAGCGGCAGACGACGATGTCCGGATGGATACCGATGCGGCGGAGCTCGTTGACCGAATGCTGGGTGGGCTTCGTCTTCAGCTCTCCGGCGGCGGGGATGAACGGCACGAGCGTGACATGTAGGTAGAGCACGTTCTCGGGCCCGACCTCGCGCCGGAACTGGCGGATCGCCTCGAGGAACGGGAGCGACTCGATGTCGCCGACCGTACCGCCGATCTCCGAGATGACGACGTCCGCTGGGGAAACCTTCTCGGCGCGCCGGATGCGGGCCTTGATCTCGTTCGTGATGTGCGGGATGACTTGAACCGTGGCGCCGAGGAACTCCCCCTTACGCTCTCGGCGCAGGACGCTGTCCCAGATCGCGCCCGCCGTGTGGCTGGCGTTTCGGGACAGATTCTCGTCGATGAAGCGCTCGTAGTGCCCGATGTCGAGGTCGGTCTCGGCCCCGTCCTCGGTGACGAACACCTCGCCGTGCTGGAACGGGCTCATCGTCCCCGGGTCGACGTTCAGGTACGGGTCGAACTTCTGCGCGCTGACCGAGAGGCCGCGGGATTTCAACAGGCGCCCGAGGGACGCAGCGACGATCCCCTTGCCGAGCGCGGAGACCACACCACCCGTGACGAACACGTACTTGGCCACGGGATCCAACCGTACCAGGCTGCATGGTCGGCGCAAGACCGGAAATCCGCTCGCGCGGATTTCCGGTCGCGCAAGATCCCTAAAGGCGTCCGCTTCGCGGCCGCTGCGTAAGCGTTTCAGACGGTGGAGTCTTTGAGCGACGTGAGGAACTCCTGCCCGCCGAGCATGCGCTCGACCTCCTCGCGACGGAGAAGATCATCGAGCTCCTCGATCCGCGTGTGGGTCGGATCGCCGGGGACCTTCTCCACGCGGAAGTGGCGGTCGGCGACGCTGGCGATCTGCGGGAGATGAGTGATCGTCAGAACCTGCGCGCGCTCGGCCAGGCGCTGCAGGGTCGCCGCGACCGCGTGGGCGGTGACTCCGCCGATACCGGCGTCGATCTCGTCGAACACGAGGGTCTCTCCGCCGGCGACCGCGGCTAGGGCCAATGCAATCCGCGAGAGCTCGCCTCCGGACGCGGTCTCGGCCACCGGTCCGAAGGGCAGTCCCTGATTGGGCCGGATCAGGAAGGCAGCTTCGTCCGCGCCTGACGGCCCGGGCTCGCGCTCACGGAGCTCGACGAGGAACTCCCCGTCGCCCATGCCGAGTCCTGTCAGCTCCTCGGAGACGCCATCGCCGAACGCGCGCGCCTGCGAATGCCTCGCCGCATGCAGCTCCTCCGCGTGCGCGGCTACGCCTGCCTCGACGGCGGCGACTGCAGCGGCGGCAGCCTCCACCGGATCGTTGCCGGCAGCAGCTGCGTCGAGCTGGTCCCGGGCAGCAGCCGCTCGCTCCAGCAGCTCCTCGAACGAGGACGCGTGAAAGCGACGCTGGAGGTCGGCGATGCCGGCGAGACGCCCTTCGACCTCCTCCAACGCGCCCGGCTCTGCCTCGAGCGATGCGAGAAAACCGCGGAGATCGCTCCCGGCTTCGACCAGGCGCACGGAAACATCGCGCAGCTCCGTCGCCACCACCCCGAGCTCAGGCGCGATGCGCTCGAGCGGCGCCAGCACGCGCTCTCCTTGTGCGGCCAGGGAAGCCGCCCCATCGCCTTCGTCGGGAGCGATCGCCTCGGCAGCAGTCGAAGCAGCCTCCTCCAGCTCGGCAACGTGACGAAGCCGCTCGCGCTTCGTGCGGAGCGCGTCTTCGTCCCCCACCGCAAGACCCTCCGTGTCCTCGACCAGCGCTTCAAGCTCGGCCATTCGGGTGGCCACCGCGTCGGCGTCGCGGGTCAGCTCCTCGTAGCCGCGGCGGGCAGCCGCTAGCTCTCTCCACGCAACACCAGCCTCCCGGCGACGCGCCACGTGCTCGGCGCCACAGAAGGCGTCCAACACGTCGAGCTGGAAGGACGGGCGCGCGAGCCGACGCTGCTCGAACTGGCCCGACATGGCGATAAGCCGCTCTGCGGCTGCGGCCACATCCTCACGAGCGACGGCGCGGCCCCACGCGTACGCCCGCGTCCGGCCGTCCCCGAACACACGGCGTGCGAGCACGAGGCCCGCCTCGCCCTCAGGTCGCAGCTCCGCCAGTGTCGCAACCTCCTCCTCGTCGAAGAAGCCATCCGGGACGTCCAGCTCCGCCTCGACGTACGCCTCCGATCCGTCTGCGCCTACGGATGCCGCGTCGGCACGGGCTCCGAGGAGGAGCCCGATCGCCTGAGCGAAGATCGTCTTCCCCGCTCCCGTCTCGCCTGTGATCACATTCAGCCCGGGCCCGAACGTGAGAGCCGCTTTACGGATCAAGACCAGATTCTCGATACGGAGCCTACGAAGCATGGAGCACGAGCCGACAGTAACCGACAGGAGCAAACATTCCGCTTGGTCGGGCGGATGCGCGCGAGAACGCCAGCGACACGTTCTACAATCGCCCGCATGAGCAGCTACACGAAGAAAAACCTCAAGGAAGACGTCGAGAACCAGGCGCCGAAGTTCGGGATGCCGGCAGAGCTCGAGGCTCGCTTCGCCCGTACGGCGCTCGGCGGCGAGACGCTCGGACTGAGCCACATGAAGCTCGCTCCCAACTTCCGCATCCCGTTTGGCCACAAGCATTCGGGACAGGAGGAAGTCTACGTCGTGGTGCGTGGCTCGGCGCGGATCAAGGTCGAGGACGACATCGTCGAGCTGGCCGAATGGGACGCGATCCGATTCGACAAGGACACGATGCGGGCCGTCGAGGCGGGACCCGACGGCGTCGAGTACCTCGCCTTCGGCGCGGGAGACGACCCCAGAGACGCCGAGACGGTGCAGGACTGGTGGAGCGACTAGATGCTTGGTCGGGAAATTGACGCGCAGCCGGGGCGGAGACGACCAAGCCGGGCGACGCACTCACTGGTCGTGCAGGCTGGTAAGCCTGGACGACGAGGGAGGGTGGCGATCCGGCGCCGTGTCGTGACCGTCATCCGGCCCGCCGTGAATTTCCGATCAAGCATCTAGAGCTCTAGGAGCGTCCTGGGTCGCGAGCAATGAAGTGGCGGGGGGCCCCGGTGCGCGGCCGTTCGGGTGACACCCGGAGCTGGTTGCCGGATCAGCTTCGTTACGACCAGCCGCCGGAAGCCAGCCACCAGATCAGACCCGCCCAGCTTCACCGACCTCTCATACGCTCACGCGATGTACTCGGACGAAGAGGCGGCTGCTCTCTACGACGTGCTCAATCCATGGGAACCGAGCGATGACTTCTATCTCGGGCTGGTAATGGACGCTACATCGGTGCTCGATGTCGGCTGCGGCACAGGAGCAATGCTGCACCGGGCCTGGAAGGACGGGCATCCCGGACGGTTGTGCGGGCTCGATCCAGACCGTGCGAGTCTCAGCGTGGCGCGGCGCCGCACCGACATTCAGTGGGTGGCCGGCACGGCGGCGTCGATGTCGTTTGACAGCGAGTTCGACCTGGCCATCATGACCGGCCACGCCTTCCAGGTGCTCGTCGGCGACGACGAGCTTCGCGCCTCGCTCACGGCGATCCGCCGAGCGCTCAGAGACGGTGGTCGCTTCGCATTCGAGACCCGAAATCCGCTCGCACGGGCGTGGGAGAGCTGGAATCTGCGGAATGCGATGGATGTCGTTGACCCCTCGGGCCGGCGGGTCCGCGTCTCCTACGAGGTGGAAGCAGTCGTCGGCGAGGTCGTCACGTTCACCGAGACGACGAGCGATCCGGACGGCGCTTCGTTGCGGGTCGACCGCGCCAGTCTTCGCTTCGTCAACGTCGACACACTCGCGCGGGTTCTCACTGACGCCGGCTTCGGGATCGAGGCCCAGTACGGAGGCTGGTTCCTGGAGCCATTCGACTCGGCGAGTCCCGAGATCATCACCGTCGCCAGAGGCTTACGTCATACAGACGGCGTTTTGCCCGGTTGACCAGATTTTTTCGCTATCTCGACGCCGTGCCTACGAAGCAAAGCTCTGCCGGTACCGCCGCACGAAGGTCGCCTCCGGAAGCGTGGCGAGGAGGGAGCGCTCCGGTCCGATGCGCACCACCGCCCTCTCTGCCTTCGACAGTGTCGCGATCCGGTGCCCGTCGACGAGAACACCAGCCTCGACACCCTCGGTCCGGTTCCAGACGATGACGTCCGCTCCGGGTGGGATGACGAGCGGGCGCGCGCGCAGCGAGTGCGCGGCGACGTAGGTGAGCGCCATCGCCTCGAGGCCCCACACCAGCACCGGCCCGCCGTTCGAGAGGTTGTACGCAGTCGAGCCCGAGGGAGTCGCGCAGATGATCCCGTCACAGGGCTGGCGCCCGAGCTCCTCGCCTCCGACCGCGAGCTCGAGCTCGATCATGCGCCCGAGTGACGCGCTAGCCACGACGACGTCGTTGACAGCCTGCCGAGTCCCCTCGGGGTGCTCGACCTCGAGCGTCGGCAGCTCGACCACTTCGTACTCACCAGCGAAGACCCGCGCGAGCCCGGTCTCCAAGTCCTTTCTCGGCATCGAGCTCAGAAAGCCGACCCGTCCGAAATTGACTCCGATCACCGGCACGCTCGCGCCCAGGAACCTCGTCAGCGCGCGCAGCACGGTCCCGTCGCCGCCGAGCACGATCGCGATGTCGGCGCCGCCTACATCGTCCTGCGGCTCGTGGAGGAGCTCGACCCCGTGCTCGTCCGCCACGGCCTGCAGGCGCGCGAGCCCGGACCCGATCTGGCCGGGTTGCCCGTGCGTGACGACAGCCGCCCGCGTGACGCGCTTATCGCGCGCCGACGGCTTCGGCGATCCAGCGGTCGATGTCATCGGGGTTCGCCTGGGACGGCCGGTTGACGAGATGGACGAAGAACTCCCGGTTTCCCTTCGGGCCGGGTAACCCTGAGTCTACGACTCCGACCGTCTCTCCACCCCACGCGCGTGCGGCTGCGGTCACTCTCCTGAGGACGTTCCGTTGCACCTCGGGGTCACGGACGACCCCCTTCGGAGTCTCCGCGGGTCCGGCCTCGAACTGCGGCTTGACGAGCACCACGGCTTCCCAACCCGTTTGAGCGAGCGCAAGCACCGGAGGAAGCGCCTTTGCGACCCCGATGAACGAGACGTCGCAGACGACGAGCTCGGGCACGAAGGGCAGCTCCGTGAGCAAGCGCGCGTTCGTCCGTTCCAGCACGTGCACACGTGGATCCGCGCGCAGCCGAGGGTGGAGCTGCCCGTAGCCGACGTCGATCGCAACAACGCGTCGGGCGCCCGCGTGAAGCAGGCAGTCCGTGAAGCCGCCGGTCGACGCGCCCACGTCCGCGCAGTCGCGGCCGTCGACATCGACGGCAAAGGCAGCGAGCGCGTTCGCAAGCTTTTCGCCCCCTCGCGATACGAAGCGTGGCGGGCGGTCGACATGGAGCTCGACGCTCTCCTCGAGCTGTTGACCGGGCTTGTCGTAGCCCGGCACGAGACCGGCGAGAACGAGCGCCTGCGCCTGGCTCCGGCTTTCGGCCAGGCCTTTCTCCACCAGAAGGACGTCGAGTCGCTTGCGCGTGGGTTTCAACGGGGGCTCGCGTGGGAACTAGTTGCGCCAGGAGGTGAACAGATGCCAACTTGGCTCTTGGTCTTGATCATCGTGCTCGTCGTCCTCGCGCTCTTCGGAGGATTCGGGTACACCCGTCGATAGGAATGATGCGCCAGGCGCCCGCAGCCTCGAAGCGGATGCCTGCTAGGGAGTGTCCGGTCGAGAAACGGCCGTGCGCGAGGTAGTGGAGAAGCTCCAACTCGCGCGCGGCCCTCTTTCTGTATTCGTGAGCGGCCGCAAGCCCACGCAGGAGAACAGCTATGCGGGCGTAACACGTCGCACGCCGACGAGGCGACGACCGTAGTTCGTGCTCGCTAGGCCGACCACCTGAACTTCAGTTCCGGAGTGCGGCGCGTGCACCATGCGCCCCGCACCGAGATACAGACCCACGTGACCGATCCCGGAGAAGACGAGCACGTCTCCGGGCTTCATTCTGGAGTGCTCCACCGGTATCCCTGTGCTCCAGAGCGCATAGGAGCTGTGCGGGACGTCGATACCAAGGCGTCCGTACGCCCAACGCACGAGCCCCGAGCAGTCGAAACCGGTCTCGGGCGACGTTCCTCCCCAGCGATACGGGATGCCAACCGCTTCGAGCGCGTTCCTCGCCGCGCGTTCGCCGATGCTCACGCGCCTGGGCGTGGCCTTCCAAGGAGGGCGATGGCCGTCTGCATAGCTCAAGGGCGCCGCATGTGCGACGACTCTTATGCCCGAGGTCGACGCGGTGGCCGGAGGCAGAGCCATGGCCAGCGCGACCAATGGAAGCGCGGGTAGGAGTCTGTGAAGACGGAGACGCATGCGTGAGGAGGAGACGACGATCCGCGCAGGAAGAAGTTGGGTTGGCGCGGACCTGGCTGTTCGTTAGCGGCGGATGCTAGCCGGAAACGAGCACGCGTCAAAAACCTTACTGAGTTCGCACGGCCAGACCGCCGACGAGATCGCGCAACACCGACGTGTCGGTGGCAAGGCCGTCCAGCCGTTCCCGAGCGCGCTTCGCGGCATCGTCCGCGAGCCGTCTTGCTCCTGCGACTCCGAGACGTGCGGCGAAGCCGTCCTCGTCCAGAATGTCGTCGACAACCTGGAACAGGAGGCCCAGCTCGTCGCCGAATGCCCGCCACGGCGCCTGCTCGGCGTTCGGCACTCCGGCCGAGCGCAGTCCGAGCCCGACCGCCGCTGCGAACAGGCGTCCCGTCTTCAGCCGCTCTACTTCCGCGAGGTCGGCATCGTCGCCGGTGATGTCCCGATACTGGCCACCGATCATCCCGACGGTGGCGTCAGCGAGCTCGCGGGCGATCGCGGGGTCGTCGTAGGAGAGTGCGAGCCGAAATGCCTCCACGAGCAGCGCGTCACCCGCGAGAATCGCGACGCCGTCACCAAATACCGCATGCGTGCTCGGGTGGCCTCTGCGCTCCGCGTCGTCATCCAGCGCGGGCAGGTCGTCGTGGACGAGGGAGAATGTGTGCGCGAGCTCGAGAGCCGCCGCCGCGGGCAGCGCCCGCTCGACTGTCCCTCGCGCCGCATCCGCTACTGCCAGGCACACAATGGGGCGAACCCGCTTTCCCCCGCTCTCGAGCGCGTACCGAAGCGCCTCCTCGAGGCGGCCGAGCTCGGGTGCGAGCGGGAGCGTGCCGAGATACGCCTCGAAGACGTCCCGAAGCTCGTCAGCCGTCCGCATCCACAATCGTCCGCGCGCGCGTGAGCTCGGCTTCGATCTGCTTGGCGAGCTCGGCCAGGTCGGCTATGAGGTGGACCGCGGCGTCCCCGTCGATGTCCTCCGCCTTGGCGAGTTGCTCGAGCTCCTCCCGTTTCTGATTCAGCTGCGCGAGCAGGGCTTCTGCCCGGCCAAGCGCCTCATCCGAAGAGCTCAAGCCGCCGCCTCCTCGCGGGCGATCCGGCCGAGGATGCCATTGACGAGCCGGCCAGCATCCTCGGAGGCGTACCGCTTCGCCAGGACGACCGCCTCATTGATCGCGATCTCGGGTGGAACCGTGCCCTCCTCGAGCTCGTAGACGCCGATGCGCAGCACGTTGCGCTCGAGCGTACCCAGTCTGTCGGCGGGCCATTCCTTCGAGGTCTCGGTGATGCGCACGTCGAGATCGCCCGCTCGCTCGGAGACCGCCTGCGCGAGCGAGGCGGCGAACGCATCGGGCTCGCCCTCGAAGAGCGAGGCCAGCGGCTGGCCGGTCAGATCCCACTGATAGAGAAGAAAGAGCGCTTGCCGGCGCCCCGCCCGGCGCCCCGCTGGAGGTCTCACGAGAAGGAGAGGGAGGGCACCCTGCCCTCCAAATCGTCGAGTGTCGAAGTCGAGTACTCACCGCTTCGAAACTCCGGGGAGGCGAGCACGTCGAGAGCGAGCTCTCGAGTGGTCGGAATCCCCTCCACCTCGAGCTCTGAAAGCGCACGCAGGGCGCGAGCAAGCGCAGCCGGCCGCGTCTCGTCCCACACGATCACCTTCGCGATCATCGAGTCGTAGTACGGCGGGATCTCGCTTCCCGAGCGGATGGCCGTATCGACTCGGACCCCCGCGCCAAGCGGCGGCCCGAAGTGCGTGACTGTGCCCGGGGCGGGCGCGAAGCCTCGCGCAGGATCCTCCGCGTTGATCCGGATCTCGATCGCGTGCCCGCGCCGTGGCGCGCGTCCGGTCAGGTCCAAGCTCTCGCCCGCGGCGATGCGCAACTGCTCCCGCACGACATCGATGCCTGTGACGAGCTCAGAGACCGGGTGCTCGACCTGCAGCCGGCAGTTCACCTCGATGAAGTGGAAGCCGCCGTCAGGGCCGAGCAAGAACTCGAACGTTCCCGCGTTCCGATAGCCGATCGCAGCGCAGGCGCGCTCGACCGCGCTTTCCATCTCCTCCCGCGCGTCCGCATCGAGCGCGGGCGACGGCGACTCTTCGACCAGCTTCTGATGCCGGCGCTGGATCGAGCATTCGCGCTCGCCGAGCGTGAGGATCCCTCCCTCCGCATCGCAGAGAACCTGGATCTCGACGTGACGGGCGGGCGTGACCGCCTTCTCGAGATAGAGCGATCCGTCGCCAAAGGCGGCTTCCGCCTCGGCGCCTGCCGATGCAAACGCGCCCTCCAGCTCCTCTTCGGTCGAGACCATCCGCATGCCCTTGCCTCCGCCCCCGGCGGCGGCCTTGACGAGGACGGGAAAGCCGATCAAGCGCGCCGCGGCGCGCACGTCGGCGAAGCTCGCGACCCCTTCCGTCCCCGGCACCAGGGGCACGCCCGCTGCGCGCATCTCCGCCTTCGCCCGCACCTTGTCGCCCATGCGCTCCATGACCTCTGCCGGCGGCCCGACGAAGACAAGCTCGGACTCCTCGCAGGCGCGCACGAAGGCCGGATTCTCTGCGAGAAAGCCATATGCGGGGTGAACCGCCTCGCAGCCCGTCGTCTCGGCGGCCGCGATGACGTTCGGAATGCGCAGGTAGCTCTCCGCTGCCGGAGGCGGACCGATGCAGACTGCGCGATCCGCGAGCTCGACGTGGAGCGCATTCCTGTCGGCGGTCGAATACAAGGCGACGGCCTCGATCCCGAGCTCGTGCAAGGCTCGGATCACCCGCACGGCGATCTCGCCTCGGTTCGCTACGAGGACACGCGAGAACACTTAGTGCTCCCCGCCGTAAGTACGTCCGCGCTTCGCGCGTCTGCGAACGCTTCGTATGTCGTCGTCCTCAGTCGCGCCAATATTCAAGAAGCTGGCTATCCGGATTACGCCCCCTGGTCGTTGCGGCGGGCGGGAGAACGGACGGCTGGGGCGCCGCGGGTGGTCGGGGCGCCCAGGAAGCGGCTTGTGCAGAGACACCGTGCGCGGTGG
>Ga0136620_10000761_pt1 | contig 14651 bp, 15 predicted proteins | sample AntDrymUQ4162106_2_FD_104806 | JGI IMG/M metagenome (GOLD analysis project Ga0136620, IMG submission 104806) | Polar desert sand microbial communities from Dry Valleys, Antarctica - metaG UQ416 (21.06) | ecosystem: Environmental > Terrestrial > Soil > Desert | place: Antarctica: Dry Valley... | reverse complement strand
TCCGCGAGCTCCTGGCCGCCTATGCGCACTGCGCCGCTCGCGGGATCGCGCTCTACGGAGGCGGCCAGTTCGAGCTCGGTGTCGGCCGCGGGCAGATCCAGTACCTCGCGTCGCTCTTCCACGCCGACGCGCCGAACGACGTGGCGCCCGGCGGGTACAACCTCTCCGAGCTTCCGAGCGGGCTCCCCGGGAGTCCGCTCCTCCCGCCGGCAGGGCGGCTTGCCTTCTTCTGGCCGGCTGCCTGAGGGCGGCTCCGCCGCTTGCAGCGCGGGATGAGAAGACATACCGTGAGGAGTTCGCGGTGTACGTTCACGACCGCATCGACCCGAACGAGCGCTTCCAGGCTCGCCGCCGGCAGGCACGGCGGCGCCGCCGTGCGCGGCGCACGCTTGCGGCCGCGATCCTGCTCGCCGGCGCCGCCGTCGTCGCGGCCGGCGCGGCCTTCTTCACCTCGGGCGGGGGCGGAGGGCTCGGAGCGGTCGACGGCAGCAAGCTGAAGCCGCTCCCGAAGCCCAAGTTTCGCGCGCTTCCCGCCGAGGTCCGCGGCGTGCACGTGACGATGGCGCTCGCGTCGGTTCCGGGGAAGATCGACGAGTACCTCTCGCTCCAGTCGTGGGGCCTGAACACGATCGAGCTCGACGTCAAGGACGAGAACGGCGAGGTTGGGTTCGCGTCGCCCTCGGCCCCCGAAGCCCGCAGGATCGACGCCGTTCGCTCGTACTACGACCCCCTGCAGGTCGTGCGGAAGGCACGTGCGCGGGGCCTCTACCTGATCGGCCGGGTAGTGGTCTTCGAGGACCCGCAGCTTTCGGAGCGGCGTCCGGAGCTCGCGCTCAAGAACCCCGACGGCTCCGTCTGGCACAACCACGCCGGCCTCGGGTGGACGAACATGTACGACCGGCGAGTGTGGAAGTACAACGTGGACGTCGCCGCGGGCGCTGCGCGCGCAGGCTTCGACGAGATCCAGTTCGACTACGTGCGCTTCCCGAGCGACGGCGACGTCGACGCGATCGTGTACCCGGGCAAGCGCGTCGAGGCGAAGGCCGACACGATCACGAACTTCCTCAAGTACGCCGTGAAGCGGCTCCGGCCGCTCGGCGTCCGCGTGAGCGCCGACGTGTTCGGGCTCTCAGCGACCCAGGAGCTCGGGATCGGCCAGTCGCCGAGGAAGATCGCCCGCGTCGTCGATGCGATCTACCCGATGGTCTACCCCTCGCACTACGGGCCAGGCGAGTTCCAGCTCGACGACCCGAACGCCGTTCCCGGGCAGACGGTCGCTTTCTCGCTCGCCGACTTCGCCCGGCAGATGCGTGGGAAGCGGGCGAAGCTGATCCCGTGGCTGCAGGACTTCTCGCTCGGCCGCGAGTACTCACTCGCCGACGTGCAGGACCAGGTCGCGGCCGCCCGGCGGATGAAAGCGCGCGGGTTCCTGCTCTGGAATGCCGGCGGCCTGTACCGATCCGAGGCCCTGACGCCCCGGTAGGCTTCGAGCCCGTTTACAGTTTGTTTACGTGCCGCTTATGTACGGCACACCCGATAGGGGGATACTGACTTGATGCGGCGTCTCGCACTCCTCGGCCTCCTCGCGTGCCTCGCGGTGCCTGCCGGCGCGCTCGCGCTGGAACAAGGCGCCGAAGACGGCACGCTTTCGCTCGACGGCGTCACAGGGAGTGTCAGCTTCGCTGCGCGCGGCGCGATCATCGGCCAGATCGACAAGGGCAGCGTCACGATCTCCGATCCGAACCCGAACGACGGCAAGCCGCCCGTCGTCTGGGGCTACGAGCGAAAGCGCGACCTCACCGATACGAAGTCCTTCTTCTCCGGGTCCGGCATCCGCTTCCGGGTGGTCGGAGGTTTCTTCCGCGTCAAGGTCGTCGGCTCGGGCGTCGACATCTCGATGGTGGGGCGCGGGAGCGTCTCGCTCGGGCCCGCGCCGGCATTGCTCTCGGCCGGCTCCTTCTCGCTCAACGGCAGCCAGCCGCTGCCCTTCCCCGACTTCCCGCTCACCTTCCAGCTGGACGCCGCGGTCGGCGGTTGATCCGCGGCCTCTGGCATCCTGGAACAGGATGGCTACTGGCAGAGCGCAAACGGTGCTCGTCGTCGAGGACGAGGCGTCGATCGCCTCGTTCGTCGCGCTGTACCTGAAGAACGCCGGCTACGCCGTCCAGACGGCAGTCAACGGGGCGGAGGCGCTGTCGAAGGCCGAGTCCTCTCAGCCCTCGCTGATCGTGCTCGACCTGATGCTGCCGGACATCGACGGGGTCGAGGTCTGCCGTCGCATCCGGCAGCACTCGGACGTCCCGATCCTGATGCTGACCGCCCGGGACGAGGACGTGGACAAGATCATCGGGCTCGAGGTCGGCGCCGACGACTATCTGACCAAGCCGTTCAACCCGCGGGAGCTGGTCGCCCGCGTCAAGTCGATCCTGCGCCGCGCGACACCGGAGCGCCGCCGCGAGAGCGCGCAGATCCGCCACGGCGACCTCCTCGTCGACGCCGGGCGACGGGAGGTGCGTGTGGGCGAGCGGGAGGTCCAGCTGGCGCCGAAGGAGTTCGACCTCCTCTGGGAGCTCCTCGACCACCGCGGTCTCGTGCTCACCCGCGACCAGCTGCTCGAGCGGGTCTGGGGCTACACCTTCGCCGGCGACACGAGGACGGTCGACGTCCATGTCCGTCAGTTGCGGCGCAAGCTCGAGGACGCCTCGCCGATCGTGACCGTCTGGGGAGTTGGGTACAAGGTCGGCCCCGCCCGGGACGCGGTGAGGGTCTAGTCACGAGCCGTGTTCCGCTCGCTTCGCTTCCGCCTGCCGGCGCTTTCGCTGGCCGGCATCGCGCTGGCGGGCCTCGTCACCACGGCGATCGCGCTGCGGCTCTACCAGGGCTACACGCACGACCAGTCGCTGCGCGAGCTGAGCCGCGAGGCCAGGGGCTTGACCCGCCTCTATGCCGAGCAGGCGCTGAAGGCGAGCGACCAGGGCCGTTTCGCACCCGACTTCGCAGCCAGGCAGCTCGAGGACGCGACCGGTGACAGGCTCTTCTACGTCGGCCTGAACATCTTTCCCGACCAGTCGTCGGGCCTGACCACCCTCAAGCAGAGCATGGTTCCGTGGAAGGCGCTCCAGCAGGGTCGAGGCGAGGTCGTCTTCGAGTTCACACCGCCGGGTGAGCGGCGGACGTTTCTGGCCGTGGGCAACCCGCTCTTCCTCGGCGGGGGGCCGCCGTTCGGCGCGCTCATCGTCGCGACGCCGAAGACGGAGCTCCGGCACGAGTGGCTGACGCTGCTGAAGCTCCTCGGGGTCTCGTTCGCGGGCGGGATCGCGGTGGCGGCGCTGCTCGCCGTGTACCTGTCCCGGCGGATCACGAGGCCGGTGCTCGGACTCGCCCGCGCGACCGACGAGATCGCGAAGGGCAACTACGCCGTGGCCGTGCCGGAGGTGCGGGGCGGCGGCGAGATCGGGCAGCTCGCACAGCGTTTCGGCCAGATGGCCGGGCGGCTGGCCGAGGCGGAGTTGCTCGAGCGGAACTTCCTGATGACCGTCTCGCACGAGCTGCGGACGCCGCTGACCGCGATCCAGGGTCATGTCGAGGCCATGCGCGAGGGCCTGGCGGAGGATCCCGAGGCGCGGGCGGAATCTCTGCGGGTGATCGCAGCCGAGTCGGGCCGCCTAGCACGCCTCGTGGGTGACGTGCTCGACCTCGCGAAGCTCGACGCGCACCGGTTCACGGTCCTGCGCGAGGAGGTCGACATGGAGCGCCTGCTCGACCACGCCTACACGGCCTTCGCCGAGGAGGCGCGCCGGCGCGGGATCGACTACCGGCGCGAGGTCGACGACCGGCCGCCGGTGATCGTCTCCGACGGGGACCGCGTGCTGCAGATCATCTCGAACCTCCTTTCGAATGCCTTCCGCTGGACCCCGGACGGCGGGAAGGTCGAGCTCTCGCTCTCCTCGGACAACGGCTCGGTCTCGGTCTCGGTCGGCGATACGGGCCCGGGTATCGGGCAGGAGGACCGGGAGCGGATCTTCCGCCCCTTCTGGTCGAAGGACGGGCGCACGGGCACGGGCCTGGGGCTTGCGGTCGCGCGCGAGCTCGCGGTGGCGCTCGGCGGCCGGATCCAACTCGAGAGCGAGCCCGGGAACGGCAGCCGCTTCGAGCTCGTGCTGCCGAGCGTCGCAAGCCTCTAGCATCCCCGCATGTCGCTCGCGGAGCAGCTGGTCGTCGACCCGTGCGCGAGCCCGCTCATCCGCGTCCGATCACCCGGGCGAGCCGCTCTCGCCGCCCTGCGCCCGCGCCAGTGGTCGAAGAACCTGCTTCTCTTCGCAGGCCTGATCTTCGCCGCAAAGCTCGGAGATGTCGAGCGCTGGCTCGAGGCCTCGACCGCCTTTGTTGCGTACTGCGCGGCCTCGAGCGCCGCCTACCTCGTGAACGACGTGCTCGATGCAGAGAGCGACCGGGGGCACCCCATGAAGCGCCACCGCCCGATCGCGAGCGGGCAGCTTGCGCCCGGCACGGCCCTGCTGCTCGCCGGCGTCCTCACGAGTGGCGCGCTCGCGCTCGCAGCGTTGCTCGGTTTCTGGTCGCTCCTGACCATGTCCGGGTTCGCGGCGCTGCAGGGTGCCTACTCGCTCCGCCTCAAGCACGTCGTCCTGGTCGACGTGGTTGCGATCGCAGCACTGTTCGTCCTCAGGGCGACGGCCGGGGCCGAGGCGGTCGACGTACCGATCTCGCCTTGGCTGCTCGTCTGCACCGCACTGCTCGCGCTCTTCCTGGCGCTCGCGAAGCGGCGGGCGGAGCTTCTCTTCGGTGGGGCGGAGGGGGCCCGCGGGCGGCGGGTTCTCGCGGCGTACTCGCTCGGGCTGGTCGACGGGCTCGTGTTGACCGTCGCCGGGTCGACCGCGCTCGCGTACTCGCTCTACGCCTTCGGTGCGCGGGACTCGAAGGCGATGGTGGCGACCATCCCCCTCGTCTGCTTCGGGATCTGTCGATACCTGTTGCTCGTCCGCCGGAAGGACCTCGGCGAGGAGCCTGAGAACGTGCTCCTCTCGGACCGGCCGATCCTGCTCACGGTCGCCGCCTGGGTCACGCTGGCCGCGACAATTCTCGTCGTAACCTGACCATGAGCGTGGAGATCGTCTTCGAGACCCACTCGATCAGCACTGACAACGAGCGCGGAATCGCCACCGGCTGGCTCCCTGGCCTCCTGTCCGAGCGGGGTAGGACACTCGCGGCGGAGCTCGGCGAACGCCGACGGGACGACGGCATCGCTGCTGTCTTCACCTCGGACCTGCGCCGAGCGGTGGAGACTGCCGAGATCGCCTTCGGAGGCGCCGGGATCCCGATCCACCAGGATCCTCGCCTGCGCGAGTGCAACTACGGCTCGCTGAACGGGGTGCCGTCTCGCAGGTGGAAGCCGAGCGTTCGCGGCGGGTCGACGATCCGTTCCCTGGCGGAGAGAGCTACCGGCAGGCGGTCGAACGCGTGCGCGATTTCCTGGACGATCTGCGGCCTGCCTACGACGGCAAGCGAGTCGTCGTGATCGGACATTCGGCCACGCGCTGGGCCCTCGAACACCTCCTGGGCGACGCGGCGCTGCTCGAAGACCTGGTCGACGCGCCTTTCGCGTGGCAGGAAGGGTGGGTCTACGACCTGCCCTCGAGGCCCCCGGAGGATTCGACCCTTCGCTCGTCCATGCTGTAGACGACCGCCTCTGCGGGGCGGGCGAGGGCAGCCTCGATCCGGGCGAGCCGCTGGTCGACGCTCCTCCAGCCCGACGTGATCAGATCGACGAGGAGCGCCAGGTCGTCGACCCGGGCGTGCCGCTCGGTCAGGATCGACCCTTCGAGCCGCTCGAGCCGCCGAAGGGTCTGGCCGGCCAGCCCACGGGTCTCGGCGAGCTGCCGGGCGACCGGCAGCGACTCGGCGCGCAGGCCCTCGCGCACCGCCTCGCCGACGCGCCCGGGGAGGGTCGCCTCGAGCTCGGCCGTGGCTTCGGCCAGGGATTCCAGCTGGGCCTGGGCACGCTCGAAGGCGACGTCGCGCGCGGCCGGGTCGTATCGCGCCTCGCTCGTCTGTGCGAGTCGTCGCATCGCCCGCTCGATCGCAGCCGCATCCACCGCGGAGGAGGCTAGCGTTCGCGTCGGATGTGAAGACCTCCGAGCTCGACTACGCCCTCCCGCCCGAGCTGATCGCCCAGGAGCCGGCGGCGCGGCGCGACGAGTCGCGACTGCTCGTCTACGAGCGGGGGACCGGCGCCGTCCGCCACCGACGGTTCACCGATCTTCCGGTGGAGGTCGCGCCCGGCGAGCTCGTCGTGATCAACGACACCCGTGTCGTGCCTGCGCGCCTGCGCCTCCAGCGGCCGGGCGGGGGCGCTGCGGAGGTCTTGCTGCTGGAGCCTCTCGGGCCGGCCGGCGTCTGGGAAGGGCTGGCGCGTCCCTCGGCGCGGCTCCGGGCCGGTCAACGCCTCGGCCCCGTGGAGCTCCTCGAGCCCCTCGGCGCGGGGCGCTGGCGCCTGCGGCTCGATGGCGAGCCCGTGGGGGAGACCCCGCTTCCGCCGTACATCCGGACGCCCCTCGCCGACCCCTCGCGGTACCAAACCGTCTACGCCGGCGAGCCGGGCTCGGCGGCGGCTCCGACCGCCGGGCTCCATTTCACGTCCGAGCTGCTCGCGCGTCTGCCCGTCGAGCGCGTGACGCTGCACGTTGGCCTCGACACCTTCCGTCCGGTGGCGGTCGAGGAGCTCGCCGACCACCGACTCCGGGGCGAGCGCTACGAGGTGCAGGAAGCGGCGCGGGAGCGGATCCGCGCCGCCGAGCGGGTGCTCGCGGTCGGCACGACAACGGTGCGGGTGGTGGAGTCGCTCGCACGCGGCGCCCCTTCGAGGGGCCGGTCGAAGCTCTTCGTCACGCCCGGCTTCGAATTCCGTCGCGTCGACTCGCTGCTCACGAACTTCCATCTCCCCCGATCGACGCTCCTCGCCCTGGTGATGGCCTTCGCCGGCGTCGAGGAGACCCGCGAGCTGTACCGGCTCGCGATCGGCGAGCGCTACCGCTTCTACTCGTTCGGCGACGCGATGCTGATCCGCTGAGGGTCCCCGGACGGCAGGGCGCCGTCCGGGGCGGGGTGAGGGTCAGGGCGGTCGGGACGAACGTGGAGGATCGGCTGTCCGGTGTGGGCGGCGGCGGGCCGAACGGCGCGGCTGCCCGCCGGCCTCGGTCTTGCGACGGAGGTAGCCGATGTAGACGTCGAGGGAGTTCGAGCCGAAGCCGAAGTCGTAGCCCCAGACGCGCTCGAAGATGATCGAGCGCGTCAGCACCTGGCGCGGGTTGCGCATGAAGAGCTCGAGCAGCGAGAACTCGGTTCGCGTCAGCTCGATCGACGTGGCGCCCCGGCGGACCTCGCGCGTCGCGGGATCGAGCTCGAGGTCGGCGAACCGCAGCGTCTGGTCGTCCGCACCCGTCCGGCGGAGCAGTGCCCGGACACGCGCGAGCAGCTCGGTGAGCGCGAAGGGCTTCGCCACGTAGTCGTCCGCGCCGGCGTCGAGGCCCGCGACGCGATTCTCGACCGCATCGCGTGCGGTCAGCATCAGCACCGGCAGCCGGCTTCCCGAGCGCCGCAGCCGCCGGCAGGTCTCGAGCCCGTCGACGTGGGGCATCAGGACGTCGAGGATCACGGCGTCGGGCTCCTCTCCCGCCTCGAGTCGCTCGAGCGCCTCGCGGCCGTCGGCAGCGAGGTCGACCTCGTAGCCCTCGAGCTCGAGCGCGCGCCGCAACGAGTCGCGCACGGCACGCTCGTCGTCGACGACGAGGATCCTTGACGCCGGCATCGAGCCAAGTGTGATCGAGCTTCGCCGACTCCGGCCTAAGAAGTTCCTAAGGGAGAGCGGTCTATGCTTCGTGCGTGGCGGGCGAGGCGCTCCCGGGGAGCTTCGCCGTCTCCGCCACCGACGGGGCGGCGCGCGCCGGACTCCTCAGCACCGTGCACGGGGACGTGCCGACGCCGGCGTTCATGCCGGTCGGGACAAAGGGGACGGTCAAGGGGATCCACCCGGACGAGCTACGGTCGCTCGGCGCGGCAATCGTGCTCGGCAACACGTATCACCTGCACCTCCGGCCCGGGGCGGACGTCGTCGCCGAGCTCGGTGGCCTGCACGCGTTCATGGGCTGGGACGGCGCGATTCTCACCGACTCGGGCGGTTTCCAGGTCTTCTCGCTTCGCGACACACTGCTGGCGGTCGACGATGACGGGGTCACCTTCGCCTCCGTCTACGACGGCGCGCCCGCCCGGCTCACCCCCGAGCTGGCCGCGCAGATCCAGGCGCAACTCGGCTCCGACATCGCCATGTGCCTCGACATCTGCCCGCCGGCCGGCGCCCCGCGGGCAGAGCTCGCCGAGGCCGTTCGTCGGACGACGCTCTGGGCCGGCCGCCAGGGCGCCGCGCCGCGCGCCCCGGGGCAGCTCCTCTTCGGGATCGCACAAGGAGCCGCCGACCGCGAGCTCAGGCACCGCTCGATCGAGGAGCTCGTCGAGCTCGACCTCGACGGGTATGCGCTCGGCGGTCTCGCGGTCGGCGAGTCGCGCGCGGAGATGTTCGAGGCGACGGGCTGGGCCGCGCCGCTACTGCCCGCGGGCCGTCCGCGCTACTTCATGGGGATCGGCGACCCGGAGGGGATCCTCGAGGTGATCTCGAGTGGAGTCGACGTGTTCGACTGCGTGCTGCCGACGAGGCTCGGGCGCACCGGCAGCGCGCTCACGTGGTCCGGTCGCCTGAACCTCCGGAACGCTCGCTTCGCACGCGACTCGCGCCCGCTCGACGATGGCTGTGCGTGCCCGGCCTGCGAGCGCTTCTCCCGGGCCTACCTCCGCCATCTCGTCAACCAGCAGGAGCTGCTCGGCCACCGACTGCTCAGCCTGCACAACCTCCACTTCGTGCTCGAGCTCACCGCGGGGGCTCGGGCGGCGATCGAGCAGGGGAAACTGGCATCCTTCAAGCAGGAGGCGCTCGAGCGCCTCGCCGGCCCTGAGGAGACCGCTTGCAATTTCTGATCATCATGGTGCTCGGCTTCCTGCTGCTGTGGGTCTTCGCGATCCGCCCTGCCCGTCGCCGGCAGGCCGAGCAGGCCGCAATGCTGGAGCAGCTCGTCGCCGGGACGGAGATCATCACCGCCGGTGGCCTCTACGGCACCGTGCTGACCGTCGAGGACGACCGCCTGACGGTGGAGATCGCCCCCGGTACGAGCGTCGTCCTGGCGCGCCGCGCCGTGGCCGCGATCGTCCCGGACGACGACGACCTCGAGCAGACGGACGGGCTCGAGGCCGTGGAGCCCGGGTCGGTCGAGGCCGAGCCCAGGCTAAGCTGAGCCGCCGTACCCGTGCAGAGCCGCCGACCTCACCTGATCCTCGTCGCGCTGATCCTGGCCGCACTGGCCGGGTCCGCCGGGCTCTTCTGGAAGAAGGAGGCGACGCTCGGGCTCGACCTGCAGGGCGGCCTCGAGATCGTCCTCAAGGCGCAGCCGCCGAAGGGCTACAAGCTGCAGCCCTCGGACCTCGACCGGTCGATCTCGATCATGCGGAGCCGGGTCGACAAGACCGGTGTCGCCGAGCCCGAGATCCGCAAGCAGGGAACCGACCAGATCGTGATCCAGCTGCCCGGGGTCCGGGACACGAAGCGCGCCTCGGAGCTGATCGGCAAGACCGCCCAGCTCGAGCTCTTCGACCTCGAGCCGAGCCTCAGCGGGCCGTCGGTGGCGAACAACGAGCCGCGCCCGACGACGAGCCTCTTCGAGCTCCTGTCGTCGATCCAGTCCCAGGCGAAGAAGGGCGAGGTGCCGGGGTACTACCTCGCCAACAGCAAGACGAAGCGAATCGTCGCGGGGCCGGAGGAGGTCCGCGGGGACCTCTTCAAGGGCGCAGGCGCTCGCTACAAGCAGGGCGGGCCGCTCGCCAAGCGCGCCCGCGTGTTCGCGGTCCCCGAGGAGACGACGATCGTCACCTGCGGCGAGTCCGCGGTCGTCTGCCCGGGAGCCGGGGAGCCGCCGCCGGGGACGACCTTCTACTACCTCTTCAAGTACCGCCCCGACGACAAGGAGGCGCCGATCCCCGAGATGACCGGGAAGGACCTCAAGCTCTCGGGCACCCGCCAGGACTTCGACCCGAACACGGGCGGCGCGATCGTGCTGATGCAGTTCACGAAGGAGGGCGGCCGGAAGTTCCACGAGATCACGCGCCGGGAGGCACAGCGGGGGCGCCTCCAGTCGGGCATCACCGGCCAGGAGTCGCTGCAGAGCTTCGCGATCGTGCTCGACAAGGACATCAAGTCGTTCCCGACGATCGACTACCGCGAGTACCCGGACGGGATCGACCCGATCAACGGGGCGCAGATCACCGGCATCCGGTCCGTCGGTGAGGCGAAGGACCTCGCGATCGTCCTCCAGACCGGCGCCCTGCCGGTCAACTTCATCCAGATCGAGCGCACGGACGTCTCCGCGACGCTCGGCAAGGACTCGCTGGAGGAGGCGAAGCGGGCGGCCCTGATCGGGTTCCTGATCGTCGCCCTCTTCCTGCTCGTCCTCTACCGGTTCCTCGGGTTGATCGCGGTGATCGGCCTCGGGATCTACGCCGCGTTCCTCTACGCGGCGATCCTGATCCTGAACGTGACCGTGACGCTGCCGGGCTTCGCCGGCCTGATCCTGACGATCGGCGTCGCGGCTGACGCGAACGTCGTCATCTTCGAACGGATCAAGGAAGAGGTGCGCGCCGGGAAGTCCGTGCGCGCGGCCATCTCCGCCGGCTACGCCAAGGGCTTCCGGACGATCATGGACGCGAACGTCGTCACGTGCATCACCGCGCTCGTGATCTTCGCCGTGGCGACCGCCAGCGTCAAGGGCTTCGCGCTGATGCTGCTCGTGGGCGTCGTCATCTCGGTGCTCACCGCCGTCCTCGCGACGCGCGCCATGCTCGGCCTGCTCGCGGGGTTCAGGTGGTTCGACAACCCGCGCTTCATGGGCGCGCAGGGTCAGCAGAGCGCGAAGTGGCTCCAGATCGACTTCATGCGCCGCCGCTACCAGTGGTTCGCCATCTCGGGGATCGTGCTCGCGCTCGGGGCGATCTCGCTCGGCGTCCGCGGGCTCAACTTCGGGATCGACTTCCGGGGCGGGACGCAGATCACGTTCAAGACCGCGCAGCCCGTGGGCATCGAGGCCGTGCGGAGCGAGGCGAAGGCGATCGGCCAGGGCAAGGCTGTGATCCAGGGTCGCGGCGTGTCCGTCGACGGCAAGTACCGGAGCTTTCAGATCCGCACCGACGCGCTCGCCGCGTCGGAGCAGGACCGGCTCGCGACGACGCTCAAGGATCGCTTCGGCGAGAACATCTCGCTCGCGGTCAAGAACGTCTCGTCGAGCTTCGGTCGCCAGATCGCCCGCGCGGCGATCCTCGCGATCTTCGTGTCGCTGCTCCTGATCGTGCTCTACATCGCGATCCGCTTCGACTTCAAGTACGCGCTGCCGGTGATCCTCGCGCTCATCCACGACATCCTGATCACGATCGGGATCTATGCCCTCACGGGCAGGGAGGTGTCGACGGCCACCGTCGCCGCTGTGCTGACGGTGCTCGGCTACTCGATCTACGACACGATCATCATCTTCGACCGGATCCGCGAGAACGTGCCGCTGATGCGCAGCTCGTCCTTCGCGACGATCACGAACGTGTCGCTGTGGGAGACGATCCGCCGCTCGCTGGCGACGACCTTCATCACGCTCTTGCCGGTCACGAGCCTGCTCCTGTTCGGTGGCGAGACGCTGAAGGACTTCGCGTTCGCCCTGCTCGTCGGCATCGGCGCCGGCGCCTACTCGTCGATCTTCATCGCTGCGCCGCTGCTCACGATGTCGAAGGAGCGCGAGCCCGAGTACGCACGGCGAAAGGGGCAGGACGAGACGGGTGGGGAGGAGGGTGGCGCGCCCGCGCGGCGCCGGCCGCTCCTGCCTCGCGGCGGCCCCGCCCTCGACCCCGGCACGCTCGCCCTGGAGCAGGCCACGGAAGCGGCGGCTGCGGAACCCGTGCCGAAGCTCACCGACCTGACGCCGCAGCCGGCGGCCTCGGCCGCGAAGCGCGAGCGCCGCAGGCAGCGCCGGCGGACGCGGCCCCATGGACGAGCCCGGTAGCCTCCGCGACTCGGTCGAGCGCCTCGTCCTGGCTGGGCTCGGCGCCGCGGCGCTCACGAGCGACCGGATCGAGCAGCTCGCCGGCCGGCTTGCGGAGCGGGGGAGCCTGAGCCGGGACGAGGCCCGCGCCGAGCTTCAGGAGGCGGCGCTCCGGTGGCGCGGCGAGGCGCATCGCGTCGGGGAGCGGGCGAGCGCGGGTCTGGAGGGGCTCTTCCGCGAGCTCGGGCTCGTGTCTCACGCCCGGCACGAGGAGCTCGAGCTCCGGATCGCGCAGCTCGAGCACCGCCTGCGGCTGCTCGAGGGCGCCCCGCAGGGGATCCCGGGGCCGCCGCACTAGCACCAGTCTGGGCCGCTGGCGCGACGAGGAAACCCGCCGGCCCCGTGCAACACTGAGGCATGGCCGAGCCGGCCACTCGCAGCCTCGGGCGCCTCGCGGAGATCGGGCAGGCCGCCATGCGCCACGGCTTCGGCTACTTCTTCGCGCGCCACCGGCTCGACGACCTCGTTCCGGGCCACGACGCCTCGAGCCTGCTCGACGTTCAGCCGTCGGAGCGCGGGCGGCACCTACGGGAGCTGCTCGAGGACCTCGGGCCGACGTTCGTGAAGTTCGGTCAGCTGCTCTCGATCAGGCCCGACGTTCTGCCGCCGGACATCATCGCCGAGCTCCGCTCGCTCCAGGACGACGTCAAGCCCTTCGCCTATGCGGACGTCGAGCGGGTGGTCGAGCAGGAGCTCGAGCTGCCGATCGAGCGTCTCTTCCTCGAATTCGACGAGCGGCCGATCGCCGCGGCCTCGATCGGCCAGGTCCACCGGGCGCTGCTGCCGAACGGGCACAGCGTTGCGGTGAAGATCCAGCGGCCCGAGGCGCCACGGCAGATCGACTCCGATCTGGCCCTCCTCTACCAGGCCGCCGGGATCGCGAAGGAGCGCGTGCGGGCCCTCGACTTCATCGACGCGCACGCGCTCGTCGACGAGTTCGCCCGCTCGATCCGCCAGGAGCTCGACTACCGGCTCGAGGCCCGAAACGCCGAGACCTTCCACCGCAACTTCGCAGGCCACCCGCACGTGGTTGTGCCGAAGGTGTACTGGAGCTACACGCGGACGCGGGTGCTGACGCTCGAGCTGCTCGAGGGAATCCAGCTCGCCGACCTGGACGCCGCGGCCTTCTCGCTGGAGGAGCGCAGGCGGCTCGCCCACGTGATCAGCGAGGCCTGGATGACGATGATCTTCAGGCACGGCTTCTTTCACGGGGATCCGCATCCGGCCAACATCCTCGTCCTGCGGAGCCCGGAGCGGATCGGCCTCGTCGACTTCGGGCTCGCGGGGAAGCTGACCGACGAGGACATGTCGAAGCTGACGCGGCTCTTCATCGACGCCGCGTCGGAGAACGTCGACGCTCTGCCCCGGCGGCTCGCCGAGCTCGGCATTCGCTACCCGAGGGAGCGCGAGGAGGAGTTCGTGCGCGAGCTGCGGGAGCTCTACTACCGCTACTACGGTGCGAGCCTCTCGGAGATCGACCCGCTCCAGGTGATCCGCGAGGGCTTCGCCCTGATCTACAGCCTCAACCTGCGCCTGCCGGCTCGCTTCGTCCTGCTCGACAAGGCGATCGCGACGCTCGGCTCGGTCGGGGTCGAGCTCTCCCCGGACTTCAACGTCTTCGAGGTGGCGAAGCCCTACGCGCGCCGGCTGCTGATCGGGCGCTACGCGCCGCAGCGCGTGCTGGCGCGCGCCACACGCGAGTCGCGGAAGCTGGCCCAGGTGGCGCTCGACGCCCCCCATCAGGTGCACGACGTGCTGAACGACCTCCGGGACGGCCAGATCGAGGTCGGTTTCGTGCACAAGGGCCTGGACGACTTCACCCGGCGCCTGACGATCGCCTTCAACCGGCTCGTGATGGCCCTTGTCGTCTCGGGCGGCCTGATCGGCTCGAGCCTGATCGGCATCTTCGCGGAGTCGGGCCCGCATTTTCTCGGCCTGCATGTCGTGTCGGTCGTCGGCTTCGCCCTCTCGGGCATCCTCGGACTCTGGCTCCTTCTGGCCGTCGTCCGCTCCGGCCGGCTGTAGATCCTTCGGCGCAAAGCTGCGCGAAAGGACATCTTTCGGCGTGGAAAGGCCGGTGCTAACGTCGTTCACATGGCCTCCCTCCTCGTCGCGGAGCTCGAGCGTGAGACGTTCGCCTTCCTCGAGCGCCATCTGACGAGCGACGGTTTCGAGGTGGTCGGTGCGAGCGGTGCCGGCGAGACCCTCGAGCTGGCCGAGCGCGCCCAACCCTCGCTCGTCCTCGTGGGAGGCGCGCTCGAGGACGGCTCGGCTCTCGACCTGTGCTCCCGGCTTCGCGAGGGCGCTCCCGGCCGGTCGTGGGACCGCCAGATCCCCGTGATCGTCCTCGGCGAGAGCGAGTCGGACGCGGTCGACCGTGTGCGCGCCTTCGACCGCGGCTGCGACGACTTCGTCTCCCATCCGTTCGACTACGAAGAGCTGCTTGCCCGCATC
>Ga0136620_10000759_pt1 | contig 14669 bp, 16 predicted proteins | sample AntDrymUQ4162106_2_FD_104806 | JGI IMG/M metagenome (GOLD analysis project Ga0136620, IMG submission 104806) | Polar desert sand microbial communities from Dry Valleys, Antarctica - metaG UQ416 (21.06) | ecosystem: Environmental > Terrestrial > Soil > Desert | place: Antarctica: Dry Valley... | reverse complement strand
GAGGGTGCAGGCGGGGGAGCGCGTTCGTCCCGGGCAGATGATCGGATGGACGACAACCGGCAGCTGGCACGTCCACCTGAGCGAGTTCATCTTCACGACTGGGGGCGGCCGGCTGACGGTCAACCCTCTCCGGCGCGGCGGCAAGGTGGCACCGTACGTCGACTCAGCGCCGCCGGTCATCCACGAGGTTCGCTTCTACTCACCCGCCAACCCGAGCTGGGGTCGGCGCGGCAAGATCAGTGTCGCCCGCCTGCCACAAGCCGGCATCCGTCTGCGCCGCGACGACCTGGCCGGCCCGGTCGACATCCGCGTGCGCGTCAGCGACCCGCAGTCCTTCATCGGCTGGTTCCGAGAGCTGCCGCATCTCGCCGCTCCTCACCATCCGTTCCGCCTCGGGCTCGTCGTCGTCAGCCTGCAGACGGGACGCGCCGTCCTCCGCCGCGAGGTCTTCTGGGCCGAGCAGCTGCTCGACCAGCCGGCCGGCCAGCACTTCGCGCCGGGAACGGAGCAGAACCTGCCGGCGAGCGGCTGCCAGCTCTTTCACGCCACGATCGCCTGCGACGGCACGTACTGGTTCCGGCTCGTCCAGCGCCCCTACTGGAACACCACGCGGCTGCCGAACGGCCGCTACCGCCTCGGCATCCGGGCCTGGGACACCGCCGGAAACCGTGCTGTGGAGAAGGTCGATGTGACGATCCGGAACAGACCTCCTCGGCTGTAAGCGGGACTGAGCGCCGGTGAGCGCCGCGCCAAGCTCGAGCAAACCGACGAGGAGGGCTGGGCGAATTACGGTTGCCTCTGCTCCGGCGACGCACGATGATCGACGCGACGGAGGAGATTTACGCCAGGCGCGGAAATCGACGAAACCTTTACCGCCAGGAGGAGCAGATGAAAGATCGCACGACTGCGCAGACCATTACCCTGGTGTTCGGGATTGTCTTCCTGGGCGCCGGCATCCTCGGTTTCGTCCCGGGGATCACGACGAACTACGACGACCTGTCGTTTGCAGGCGCCGACTCCGGTGCCAAGCTGCTCGGCCTCTTCCAGATCAGCGTCTTGCACAACCTCGTCCACGCGCTGTTCGGGGTCGCCGGGCTGGCGATGGCACGGACGTTCGAGGGCGCCCGTACCTATCTACTCGGGAGCGGGATCGTCTACGTCGTGCTAATCCTCTACGGCATCCTGTTCGGCGGTGACGACGGAAGCGCGAACTTCGTTCCGATGAACGACTGGGACACGTACTTCCTGCACGTCGTCCTGGCGCTGGGCTTACTCGGGTCGTGGTTCCTCACGGCCCGTGAGCGTGACGCGGGCCACCCGCGCACGACCGCCGTCTAGGTCTCGTCGACAGCAACTCGAGCGGGGAGCTTCGGCTCCCCGCTTTGCTTGAGGAAACCGGGGGGGCTGCCGATATGTGCGAGACTTGCCCGCCACAAGGAGCCTCGCCTGCGCTTCCGCTTGCTCCCCTTCATCGCCGCCGCAACGACTGCCGCCGTACTGCCCGCCTCGGCGGCGAGTTCCGAACTGATCGACCGCAACGCCTCTGGGGTCGCACTCGCGGTCAATGGGCAGGGGCAGGCCCTGTTGACGTATCGCACTGCCGGGCGCGTCCGCCACGTCCTCGCGTGGGGAGCCGTGAACGCGATTACGCCGGCCGCCGAGCGCTCTCAGCGCAGATTCAAGCTCGACTACGCCGGCGGTTACGGGACGTATCGCAAGCAGGTCTGGAAGACGTTCCGCAACCGATGCGGCTCGTATGACGGGCCGGCATTGCGCTGGGTCGTCACGGCGTGCAAGGCGCCCGACGGCTCGTATTGGGCAGTCCAGAACTGGCAGCGGCAGCTTCCGAATTACGGCGCCGCTCCGACCGTGGGCCAGGCGGCGGGCGACCTTCGCTTATCGCACTGGACGGGACCGCTCCCCGTGCTCGAGGTCAAGCTCGACTGGGCCTACCGGCGGTTCGACCACCTCTATGGACGGTTCACGTACCTCGGACAGCCGGTCTACGGCTTCCGCTCCACGTCCACGGGAGCGCCGCTCGATCCGTTCGGCCGGAATGTCTACGTCGACACGCTGAACTCGTCGTACGGCGTCGGCTGGCGGCGCGAGAACAGCTTTCTCACCCACAGCCCGACCGGGAACTTCTGCTACGGGCTGTTTCCGCACGGAAGCCGTCCGAGCGGACGCGGCGAGCGCTACCGAGCGACGGTGATCGGACCTGGAGTGACACCGGACGTCGTCTGGGAGTCGGCGGCACCCGGGGCATACGATCCTGGACGCGACGCCGCCGCGAACGGAGAACAACGGGCGATGGTCGGCGACAGCAAGCTCTGTCGCCCGAATTAAGTAGAGCTCGGCGTGGTCACCGGGGACGACTTGCGCGAGGCGATGCGCCGCTTCGCTGCCGGCATCGCCGTCGTCACCGTCGACGCACAGGGTCAGAAGCTCGGACTGACCGTCGCCTCGCTCGTCTCCCTCTCGCTCGACCCGGCGCTGGTCGGTGTGTCGATCGGCCACCAGTCGTCCGTGCACGAGCCTCTCAGGCAGGCCGGCCGCTTCGCCGTCAATCTCCTCGCGGGTGACCAGGATGGGCTCGCCGCTCACTTCGCGCGCAGCGTCCCGCCGATCGCTCAATGGACGGGGATTCCGCTGCACGCGAGCAAGCTCCCTGAGCCGCTCCTCGACAACTCGCTCGCCTGGCTCGAATGCCACACGCGCGCTGAGCACGCGGCGGGCGACCACACGATCTTCGTGGCGGAGGTGCGCTCGATCGAGCTTGGTCGGCGCGCTCCTGGGCTCGTCTACGTCGAGAGCGGCTACCGCAGCGCATGATCGAGGCCGTCGTCTTCGATCTCGACGGCGTGCTCCTCGACAGCGAGCAGGTATGGGACGCCGTCCGTGAGCGGCTCGTGCACGAGCGCGGTGGACGCTGGCACGGGCAGGCCCAGGCGGACATGATGGGCATGAGCTCGGTCGAGTGGTCGCGCTACATGCACGACGAGCTCGGGCTGACCGAGCCGCCGGAGGAGATCTCCGCCGAGGTCGTCCACCGCATGCTCGCCTCCTATCGCGAGCGACTTCCTCTGATCGAAGGTGCTGCGGACGCGGTCGAGCGGCTCGCGGCGCGATGGCCGCTGGGCCTCGCCTCCTCGTCGAACCGCGAGGTGATCGACGCTGCTCTCGAGACCGGAGGGCTCGCCTCGCTCTTTCGCGTCACAGTCTCGTCGGAGGAAGTCGAGCGCGGGAAGCCGGCACCTGACGTGTACCTCGAGGCTGCATCGCGGCTCGGCGTCACGGTAGAGCGGTGCGCGGCGGTCGAGGACTCGCGAAACGGCATCGGCTCTGCCCGCGCAGCCGGGATGCGCGTGATCGCGCTCCCGAACGCGCATTACCCGCCAGGCGCAGGGGCGCTCGCTGAAGCGGACGTCGTCCTCGACTCGCTCGCCGCGCTCACCGCAGACGTTGTTGAACCGGGTTAGGGCCTGTCCAAGAAGTGGTCGCGGTGGATGGCACGCGACACGTGCCGCGAGGCAAGGACGCAGGGAGCGCCCATATGAGACATATGGGCGCGACTGAAGACGCCGCCTCGTGGCGCCTGCCAGACGGCCTGATCCACTTCTTGGACAGGCCCTTAAGGCATCGCTTGCGATGCCGACCGTCAGGAGGCGCGGGCTCTGCCCGCGTCTCCGTCGGAACTGAGCGGTCGAGCCGATGGATGAGTACGAACCCGTCCGTTAGGGTGCGCCGATGCGAACGCTCGCCGTGCTGCTCGCGCTGGGCGTGCTCGTCGCCGCGGCCCACGCCGGCGCCACCATCCTCCCCCAGCAAGGCATGGCCGGCGTCAAGCTCGAGATGACCAAGAAGCAGGTGCGCGCCGCCCTCGGCGAGCCACTCGGCATCCGTCGCGGCAAGAACGACTTCGGCCCCTACACCGAGTTTCGCTATCCGTTCCTGGTCAGCGTCTTCTTCCAGGGCGACCGGACTGTAACGAGCGTCCGCACGTCGGGTCGCAAGGAGCGCACCGCACAGGGCGTCGGCGTCGGCTCGACCGAGATGGACGTGAAGCGCAAAGTCCCGGAGGCTCGATGCAAGACGTTCCTCGGCGGCTTTCGTCAGTGCTTCGTGGGGAGCTTCCGCCCGGGCACCCGCGTCACCGACTTTCAGATCAAGCGCGGACGCGTCGTGCGCATCGACGTCGGCTTCGTGATCGACTAGGCGCCGCTTGCGGTGCCTAGATTCAGGACGGGCGGGCTCTGCCCGCTCGTCCGTCGGCACCGACCGGTCGAGCGAACCGACGTTTCACACCCACGCTCCTAGGCGCCGCTTGCGGTGCCTAGATTCAGGACGGGCGGGCTCTGCCCGCTCGTCCGTCTGCACCGACCGGTCGAGCGAAGGGACGCTTTCACACCCACCGTTCCTAGGCGCCGCTCGCGGTGCCTAGATTCAGGACGGGCGGGCTCTGCCCGCTCGTCCGTCTGCAACGACCGGTCGAGCCGAAGGATGTCTTAGACCCACGCTCCTAGTCAGCCAGGCGGCCGACGAGGACGCAGCCGTTGTGGCCGCCGAGGCCCATCGCGTTCGACAGGGCGATGTCGATCTCCGCCTCGCGCGCTTCGTTCGGCACGTAGTCGAGATCGCACACCGGATCGGGATGCTCGTAGTTGATCGTCGGCGGAAGCACACCGTGGTGCAGCGCGAGCACGCACATCATCGCCTCGATCGCCCCGGCGGCGCCGAAGCAATGGCCCATTACCGACTTCGTCGACGAGACGGCCAGTCGGTACGCGTGGTCGCCGAACACTTGCTTGATCGCCTTGGTCTCGGCCGCGTCGCCGAGCGGCGTCGAGGTTCCATGCGCATTGACGTAGCCAACCTGCTCGGGCTCGACTCCGGCGCGCTCCAACGCGCTCTTCATCATCTCGGCGACACCGACCGAGTCGGGATCGGGCTGCGCCATGTGGTGCGCGTCGTTCGACGCGCCGTAGCCGAGCACCTCCGCGTAGACTTCCGCCCCCCGCGCGCGCGCCGCCTCGAGCTCTTCGAGCACGAGCACGCAGGCTCCCTCCCCCATCACGAAGCCGGCACGCGTGGCGTCGAAGGGACGCGAAGCGCGCGGCGGATGCTCGTCTTCGGCGACCAGCCCGCGCATGGCGCAGAAGCCGGCCAGGATCAGCGGGTGCATGCAGGCTTCGGTGCCACCGGCGAGGATCGCGTCCGCTGCACCTCGCCTGATCAGCTCAGCCCCCTCGCCGACTGCGTGCGATCCCGTCGCGCAGGCTGAGACGACCGCGTAGTTCGGCCCTCGAATCCCGAGCGAGATCGCGAGCTGGCCGCTCGCCGAGTCGACGAGCACGTTCGGCAGGAAGTTCGGCGAGACGCGATCGGGGCCGCGCTCACGCAACACTTCCGACTGCTCCATGATCCCGAGGAATCCTCCGATCGCGGAGCCGAGGACGATCCCAACTCGCGCCGGGTCGAAGCCGTTCAGCCCCGCATCGGCCACGGCCTCCCTGGCCGCGCCGAGGGCGAGCAGGACGTTGCGGTCGAGCTTACGCGCCTCCTTCGGGGTGGCCACCGAGGTCGGGTCGAAGTCCTTCACCTCCGCCGCGATCCGGACGGGAAAGTCGCTTGCGTCGAAGGCGCGGATGAAGTCGATACCGCTCTCGCCGGCGACGGCGGCGCGCCAGGTCGAAGGCGCGTCGTTGCCGATCGGCGTGACCGCGCCCAACCCGGTGACTGCGACCCTGCGTGTGATCACGCGAGCTTAGACGCGGAACCGAGCACGACGGCTGCGAGTAGAAGCAGGAGCGATCGGGTAGCCTGATGCCTTGGGCCGTGTCCCCGCCCACTTGACCCTTCGGAACAAGGGACGTGCGCATGGCCTCGATCACTCCCGCTGCGGCGATTGCTCCGAGCGAGCATGTTCAACCCAGGCTCGTGTTCTTCCACTCGGCGCTCTCCGGCCACTGCCGGCGCGTGGAAGGCTTTCTCGCGCAGGTGCTTCAGCGTCGACGCAATCACAGCACGTTCAAGCTCTATCGGGTCGAGGAGACCGCCCGCCCGGATCTGATCGAGCGGTTCGGGATCGAGGCGATGCCGACTCTCGTCGTCGTCGAGGGGAAGCTCGTGCGTGCGACGCTCGAGCGGCCGCGCGGCGCGCGCGAGATCGAGCGCTTCCTCGCCCCCTGGCTGCACTGAGGCGCTTCCTCGCCCCTGGCTGCACTGAGGCACCGCTTGCGGTGCCGACCATCAGGACGTGCGGGCTTCGCCCGTTCGTCCGTCTGTAACGACTAGCCCGACCGACACTCCTCTTCAGAGACGCTACGGAGCGCGTTAGCCTTTCGCCCGTGCCTGGGCCCAATGTTCCCTTTCCACCGATGGAGGCGCAGCTCGTCCGCGAGCTTCCTCGCGGAGAGGGTTGGCAGTACGAGCCGAAGTGGGACGGGTTTCGCGGCGTGCTCGAGAACGACGCCGGCGAGCTCGCGCTCTGGAGCCGGAACGGCCGGCCGCTCCTCCGCTACTTTCCGGAGCTGCGCCCGCTCGGCGATCTGCTTCCGGCGCATTCGGCCCTCGACGGCGAGATCGTGATTGCGCGTGACGGGGTGCTCGACTTCGACTCGATGCAGATGCGCCTGCATCCAGCCGAGAGCCGGATCCGCAAGCTCTCGGCCGAGATCCCGGCCGAGTTCGTCGTCTTCGATCTGCTGCTCTGGGCGGGCGAGCCCGTCTGGCGCCGCCCGCTCGAGGAGCGTCGCGCCGAGTTGGAGCGGATCGGCGAGGGCTTCCGGTTGTCGCCGGCGTCGGTCGATCCGGAGGAGGCCGCAGGGTGGCTCGGCCGGCTCGAGGCGGTCGGGCTTGACGGCGTGATCGCAAAGCGCCATGGGCTCCCGTATCTGCCGGGGTCGCGCGACGGAGTGGTGAAGATCAAGGAGCATCGGACGGCAGACTGTGTCGTCGTCGGGCTGCGCTGGAAGAAGCCGGGCGACGCGATCGCGACGCTGCTCCTCGGGCTCTATGACGAGGGCGGGAAGCTCGACTACGTTGGCTCCGCCGCGGTCGCGGCGCGCCGTCACGCCGAGATCTCCGAATGCGTGCTGCCGCTGATCGAGAACGCGCCCGAGCGCCGTTTCTCGGAGCCGAACCGCTGGGGCACCGGCGAGCTCGAGGAGACCGCCGTGCGGCCTGAGCTCGTTTGCGAGGTGCGCTACGACAAGGTGCAGGGCAACCGCTTTCGGCACGGATCCCGGTTCATCCGGTTCCGGCCTGATAAGGACCCGAGCCAGTGCACCTGGCAGGAAGTACGGCCGCCCCGGCGGCCCGACGATCCCACCGTTGCGCAGCTGTTTGCCCGTTAGTCCCGAACGAAGTCGCCCTAACCGGAACCCTTTGCCGCACCTTCACTCCGTTCTTCCTCATCGCACCTAGCCCCGCAGCCGAAGCATCACGACCGCCGCGATGTAAGTGACGCCCGTGATCGCGCCGAGCGGAGCGTAAGGCGTGCCGTCGCGCCCATGGGCCCACTCCCACATGCAGAGCGTGATCACAAGGCCGACGAGGACATTGCCCGCGAGCAGCGTCCCGTGCGGTCGATCCAGACGAAGCGCTCGTCCCGGCCGTCGCCGCGCAGCCCGCGCACGGTCTCGCTGCGCCCGCCCAGCAGGAACACCAGCCCCGTGGCGGTCATGACCGCCAGGGCGGCCAGGCCGTCGATGGGGTTGCCGCCGATCCAGAACGCGACCAGCATGGCGACACCGAGGGCGAGCGAGAACAGGGGCATGAACCACTTCGTCTTATGCACTGCCGTCTGCATGGAATACCTCCTCCACCGGTCTCCCGAAGAAGCGGGCGAGGGCGAGAGCCAGTGGCAGCGAGGGCAGGTAGCGCTCCTTCTCGATCGAGTTGATCGTCTGGCGCGACACCGCCATCGCCTCCGCCAGCTCGGCCTGCGATAGACCTCGCTCCGTCCGGAGATTCTTCACGTCGTTTTTCAATAGATGTAAAGCTAGCTTGACATCAGTAGATGTCAATTCTCCTTTACATCAACCGGGAACCAGACGCGCGCCCTCGAGGTGGAACCGGTAGAGCGGTGAGAAGCCGGCCGAAGGCGTAATCAGAAGCTGGAAGCGAACGCGGCGCACCGGGAACGACTCGACGGAGAACTGTCGGATCGCACCCGGTCCGGTGAGCGGAAACCAGAAGAAGCCGTTCGGCCGCCCGACCGTTCTTCGGCCGACCAGGCGCCAGCTGCCGCCCTTCTTCACGAGCGCCTCGAGCCTCACCGAGGCGAGCGGTGCGCCGCCGTCGTCCGGACCCTCGAACGCGCGCACGACCACCCGGAAGTCCTCGACCGTCGCCGAGGCGAGGGTGTGTTGTCGTTCCGCTGCGCCGTGCGTGCCGAGCGCGATGAGCCCGAACAGGGTCGCGAGAAGGCGCATCAGGAGTTAGACGGCGGATCGAGGCCGAGCTTCGCAAGGCGCGGGATCAGGCTCCCCTTCCGCTTCCACATCCCGCCGGTGAGATCGCCGACGTCCGCGATCCGATCCCTCATCGTCGTGAGCGTGAAGTCGCTCGGATCGACGTCCGCGACCTCGTCCCAGCGCAGCGGCGCAGACGCGCGAGCATCCGGCGTCGGCCTGATCGAGTACGCGCAGGCGATCGTGCGATCGCGAGCGTTCTGCCCGAAGTCGACGAAGACGCCCTTGCGATCGGCCACCCTCCATGTCGTCGTCGCGATATCGGGGACGCGCCGCTCGACCTCCTCGGCGAGCGCTTTGGCGAAGCGGCGAACCACCGGAAAGTCGAGCTCGGGCTTGATCGGCGCGAGGATGTGCAGGCCCGTCGCCCCCGACGTCTTCGGGTACGCGGCCAGGCCGAGCTCGTCCATCACTTGCCGCACGACAAGGGCGATCTCGCGTACGTGCTCCCACGGATTGCCGGCGCTCGGATCGAGGTCGATCAGGAGGTAGTCGGGCCGCTCGATCTCGCTCACGCGCGAGTGCCAGGTGTGGAGATCGACGCAGCCGAGGTTCAGCACCCAGGCGAGGGCCGCGGCGTTGTCGACGACCGCGAAGACCGTGCTGTGCCCACTCGGGAACTCGACGTAGATCTCGTCCACGTACTCGGGGTGACTCTTCGGGACGCGCTTCTGGTGAAAGGACTCCGCCTCTACGCCGTTCGGGAACCGGAGCATGTGGAACGGCCGCCGTCGAAGGTGGGGCAGCACGCAGGCGGCGACGTCGACGTAGTAATGGACGAGGTCGCTCTTGGTCAGGCCAAGGCGTGGAAAGAAGATCTTGTCGGGGTTCGAGATCGAGACGTCGCGGCGGCCGACCTTCATCCGCGGAGTATCCTCAAGACCATGCTCGAGGAGCCCCAGAGGATCGATCTGTCGCTTGAGCCGCTCGACGACTTCGTCGTGATCCAGCCGACCGACGAGGAAACCGAGACTCGCACGGGCCTGATCATCCCGGCCAGCGACGAGGCGGGCTGCCAGAGCGGGATCGTCACGGCCGCGGGCGCGGAGGCGACTGGCGTCGAGCCCGGCGACAAGGTGCTGTTCGCGAAGGGCGCGGGCTTCGACGTCCGCCTGGCAGGCGCGTCCGTCAAGGTGATGCGCCGCTCCGACCTGATCGCCCGCATCCACGACTAGGCGTGGATAACGAGCATTAACGGGCAAAAGAAAGCCCGCCTTTGTTGCCGCAGACGGGCTTGCGAGGTTGCCGGATGAGGGGGAATTGCCGGCTCTCTCATCATCGGCGCGTGAAGCGCTGAAGCATGCCCCGGAAAGGGGATTTTCCTCCGCTACGATCCGAAGGCGCGGAGAAGTGGCCGAGTGGCTGAAGGCGGCGCCCTGCTAAGGCGTTAGGTGGGGAATCCCCTGCCTCGAGGGTTCGAATCCCTCCTTCTCCGCTTCACGGCTGTGAGGGCGATCAGCCGCTACGCTTCGGCACCCGCGGAGGGGTGGCAGAGCGGTCGAATGCGGCGGTCTCGAAAACCGTTACTCGTCGTTAGGCGGGTCGAGGGTTCAAATCCCTCCCCCTCCGCTTCATACGCGCAACCTCCGCTAGTCAAGCCGGTTTGCGCGTCACTGGCGCGGCCGCCTCGCAGTCCAGGGAGGTCTACTGAATTACGTGCTGACTGGTGCACGGTGGCGAAGCGCGAGAGGCGAACCGGTCCAGAGCGCAGCCGCGTACCGTGGGTTACCTATGCTCGCAACATACAACGCCACCCAGGAGGAGGAAAGCGTGAGTATTCAGCTTGGCGACACAGCACCGGACTTTCGGGCGGAGACGACGGAGGGCCAGATCGGCTTCCACGACTGGATCGGCGATTCATGGGCGGTGCTGTTCTCGCACCCGAAGGACTTCACGCCGGTGTGCACGACCGAGCTCGGCTACATGGCGAGGATCAAGCCGGAGTTCGACCGCCGGAACGTCAAGGTCATCGGGCTCTCGGTCGACCCGGTCGGTAACCACGCCGAGTGGTCACGCGACATCGAAGAGACGCAGGGGCATGCGCCGAACTACCCGATCATCGGCGACGCCGACTTCAACGTCTCGAAGCTCTACGGCATGCTCGCGCCCGCCGTCGAGGGCGACCCGCTCGCGCGCACGCCCGCCGACAACCAGACCGTGCGCAACGTCTTTGTGATCGGCCCCGACAAGAAGGTCAAGCTCGTGCTCATCTACCCGATGACGACGGGCCGCAACTTTGACGAGGTGCTGCGGGTGATCGACTCGCTCCAGCTGACCGCCAAGCACAAGGTGGCGACGCCGGTCAACTGGCAGCAGGGCGACGACGTCATCATCGCCGGCTCGGTGTCAAACGAGGAGGCCAAGGAGACCTATCCGGACGGCTGGCAGGAGCCACGCCCGTACATCCGCATCGTGCCGCAGCCGGCCTGAGTGCTGTCTGTGCCTCCTGACGGTCAGGCTGACGTCGCCTGGGCCGTCAGGCGGACGGACGACAGGGCGACACACGCCTTGGCGTAGGCGCGTTCTTAATCCAGCAGCTCGAGACCGTCGAGAGAAAGCGTGCCCTGCTCACCCGACGCAGCGTTTGGCACTAATGCCCAACCGGCCCGACGCTCGTGCGGTTTCGAGCGTGCTGCTTCCGGGCGCTTCGCTGCTTCGGTTGGGTGGCGGAGCACAGCCGACCCTGCGATGTCGCCCTAAGCGCGGCGGGCCGATCTTTGCGCTAGAGGCTGGCGACGTAGCCCGCGGCTGGGTCGCCGCGGCCGTCTAGCAGGTCCCGGTAGATGTGCACGAGCGCGTCGCCCTCGGTGAAACGCTCGATCCGCATCGTCCGCCCAGCCACGGGTGCGAACTCCTTCCAGGCCTCGGCGGAGCGCCGCCCAAGCTCCCGCCCGCGGCGGACCATCTCGTCTGGTGCGAAGAAGAACTCAGGGGCAGGGCCGGGCAACGGGGCCTCGTCGGCCTCCGCCTGCCAGTGCGTGAAGCCGACGAGGATCGAACGCCGGAGTGCGTCGCCCAATCGCTCATGCAGCCTGCGCAGAAGCCCGCGGTCGTCCGTGAAGTCCACCAGCACGGCTCTGCCGGGCGCAACGAGGGTGCCCAAATCGTCGTAGGCCAGCACTGTGTCGTAGAGGCCGAGTCCCTCGACCCAGGCGCGGCGCGCGGCCGACGTCAACCCGACCGTCTCCACGGATCGCTCCCGCAGCAGGTGGGCGAGGCCGTAGGCGGTCTTGCTCGACGCGCTCGTCAACATGACAGTCCGGGCGCCGTCGAAGCCAGCCTCGCTCAGTACCAGGTCGAGCAGGACCGCGGTGCCGAACAGCGGCCGCATGACGAGCGCCGCGTCGTCCTCCAGATCTTCGACAGCGAGGTACTGGTTGTAGACGGGCGCGAGCCCCGCGCGGTGCGGGGCCGCGTCCACGAAGCCGATCGGATGCGGCGCGGGGCGGACCGTGAAGTAGCTCCCCATCGGCACCAGGCCGAACACGCGCTGCCCCTCGCCGAGCGGGACCGATCGCGAGGCGATCACATGCGCGTAGCCCCACGCGGGGATGCGCCCCCAGCCGTCGGGCGCGGGAAAGAGCCGCCAATAACCCAGCTGCTCACCCAGAACGGCGTAAGTGATGTTGTTGGCGCTCAGCGCGAACCGCTCGACGCGCAGCTGCGCCTCGCCCTCGGCGAGGTCGTTACGCGGCACCTCCCCATCGACGAGCTCGCACACGGCGAGGTCATCGCGGCGGACCAGGAACTCAGCCATCCCGGGAGTATTGACAGAACCGACCCCGGGTGGGAGCTGGGTCGCGGGAATCAGCGATTCGCGACCTGCGCGCCTCGCGGTTGATCGACGCTGAGCCATGCATCGGACCCAATGGATGGGCGTTTTCTCGTCCATCGAGGGTTCGAATCCCTCCCCTCCGACAATGGCACCGAGGCGATGCTGCGAGCGGCGCGGGAGGGTTGCGGCCTGACGATGGCAATCAGGGAGGTGGTCGATTCCGCGCGCATCCCGAGCTGAAGCCGCCGTTCGAGCCGAGGCGGTGGACGCTGAGCCGTTCTCGCCTGAGCGAATGATCCGCCCCGCTCATGCACGACGTGGTCTGATCTGGCAGCCGGAGCGGGAGAGCCCAGCGCTGACCGAGCTCGCCGGAAGGTGTTCGCTGGAGAGGGGCGCGCCGGCTAAAAATCGTTACTCGTCGGTTAGTGGGGCCGAGGGTTCAAATCCCTCCCTCTCCGCTCAATCAAGCGGCTTCCTCCCTACTCCTCACCGAGCGCGCCTTCGATCCTGGCGATCGCGGCCGCCTCCGCCTCGTCCCCGCCGCCCGCGGCGGACGACACTGAGCGGGCTAGGTCGAGAACGAAAATGCGATACGCCTCGGACTGGTCTGGCGCCTTGCTCCGCAGCAGCTCCGCCGCCGAACGGAGGGCCGCGAGCGTCTCTGACTCGACCTCGCCGGCCGCCGCCGTCATTCCGAAGCCGGTACCGCGCCCCTCCGCCAGTTGCCGGATCAGCGGGCTCTCTGAGCTTCCCCTGGCCGCGACGAGGTGCTTCGCCATCGCCCCGGCCTCCTTGAACGTGTCGAAGAAGCCCTTGTCGCTGAGGGCGACGAACAGTCCGGCGCCCGTGGCGCCCTTACGGAGGGTCTCGATCTCGGTCTCGCTCAACGGCTGTGCGCTCATGTCCGCTCCTTCGGTGTGTGGTTCGGGGTTGTCAGGCTCTTGCGGCGTTTGCTCCCCAGCGGCTTCGGAGCGACGGTGACAACCAAGACGATCAACTCGGTCGTCTTGAAGGCCGGCTTCGTCTCGCCGTAATCCCATTCACGTCCATGTCACGCACGCGGTCTGCCACGTCGCCTGCCATGTGCCCCCTCCTCGATCGTTGACGCCGTTGGTTGTCGCCGCCTGCCCGGCCGCAAAACCTTTGCCCATCACGAGCCGACCGAGTTTCGGCGGCGTCAGCTCCCCGGCGCCCTGGAACTCACTGAGTTTGCGCTACCGATCATCGGTGCGCCGGAACTGGGGGGGCCGCCGCTCGCGGTGTGATGCGAGCCCCTCCACGACGTCGGGGCCGCTGAAGCCGAGGAACTCCAGCGCGAGCGAGGTCTCGAAGATCGGCCCGGACTGCCTGTACCAGTTGTTGAGCGCGTGCTTCGTCCACTGCAGCGCTTCCTGCGGGCCGTCGCTTAGCCGCTGAGCGATGCCCCTCGCAGTCTCGAGCAGGTCGTCATCGTCCACGCACAGCGAGACGAGCCCAACGCGCTCTGCCTCCTCGCCCGAGAGCTCCTCGCCGGTGAGCAGGTAGTACTTCGCCTTCGCCATGCCGAGAAAGAGCGGCCATACAGCCGCGTGATCGCCGGGCACGACGCCCAGGCGGGTATGGCCGTCGATGATGCGGGCGGTGCGGGCTGCGACGGAGATGTCCGCCAGGAGCGCCACCGCCAGCCCGGCGCCGACCGCCGGGCCGTGGATGGCCGACACCACGAGCTTCGAGCAGTTGATGACGTTGTAGAAGATGTCCCGGGTCTCGCGAATCACGCGCGCTCGCGCGGCGTGGTCGGCGAGCAGCGACTCGGTCAGCTCGAAGCTGCCACCCGCCGAGAACGCCCGACCGGCGCCGCGAACCAGAACCACACGCACGTCGGGGTCGCGGTCGATCGTCGGCCAGACGCGCGCCAGCTCGGTGTGCGCCCGCTCGTCGACGGCGTTCAGGCCCGGCCCGTCGAAGACGAGCTCGAGGACGCCGGGCGTTTCCATCTCGCACCTCAGGTTGGGGAACTCGTCGTACGTCTCCAACACGGTGAAGACCTCCTTCAGTAGCCGACCCTAGCCAGGGAGCGAGCCACAGGATGGCGGCTTGAATGCCTCCGATCGTCAGGGGGGCCGAGGATCAAGAAGGGGCTGCGGCTCCCCCTGATCACTCGACCCCCGTTGCGAGCCTAGAGCGATCGCGTCGTCGACACGAGCAGCCAAACTCGCAGTTTGCGGAAACTTTGGAATTGATATCCCCGGATTCAACAGAGGTTGCACTTGCCTGTGCATAGGCCTGTGATGAAACTACGCAAAGGGGCGGAGTCTTTCTGCGGCGACAGGCACCGCCCCTTTTTCTTGCGCGAGTCTTGATCAGACGAGCGCTACGCTGCCAAGGGTCCGGAGAGGTGTCCGAGCGGCCGAAGGAGCGCGACTGGAAATCGCGTATGT
>Ga0136620_10000758_pt1 | contig 14687 bp, 17 predicted proteins | sample AntDrymUQ4162106_2_FD_104806 | JGI IMG/M metagenome (GOLD analysis project Ga0136620, IMG submission 104806) | Polar desert sand microbial communities from Dry Valleys, Antarctica - metaG UQ416 (21.06) | ecosystem: Environmental > Terrestrial > Soil > Desert | place: Antarctica: Dry Valley... | reverse complement strand
CGACGGTGTCGCCGGTAACCGCGGCCTTGTGCGCCTCGGAGCCCTTGCCGCCGTGGTGGCCATCCTCGATGTACTTCTTGGCGTTGTCCCATGCGCCGCCGCCGGCGGTCATGGAGACCGCGGTGAAAAAGCCCACGATGATCACGCCGATCAGCAGCCCGCCGAGCGCCTGGTAGGACAGGATGCCCACCACGACCGTCACGACGATCGGGATGAGCGCCGGGGCGATCATCTCCTTCTGGGCCGCCGTGGTCAAGATCGACACGCAGCGCGCATAGTCGGGCTTCTCGGTGCGGTCCATGATGCCCGGCTTCTCCTTGAACTGGCGGCGCACCTCCTCCACCACGAGCCCGCCGGCGCGGCCGACCGATTCGATCGAGAGCGCCACGAAGAGGAAGACCATCATGCCCCCGATGAGCAGGCCGATCAGCACCTCTGGTTGAGAGATGTCGAACGTGATGGCCGCGCTCTGGCCCTCGCTCCGGGCCTCCTCGCGCAACTCCTCCACGAAGGCGGCGAACAGCACGAGCGCGGCGAGCACGGCCGAGCCGATCGCGTAGCCCTTGGTCACGGCCTTTGTTGTGTTGCCCACCGCGTCCAGCGGATCGGTGATGTCGCGCACCTCCTGCGGCATGTCCGCCATCTCGGCGATTCCACCGGCGTTGTCGGTGATCGGGCCGAAGGCGTCGAGCGCCACGATCAGGCCGGTGAGCGAGAGCTGCGCCATCACGGCCACGCCGATGCCGTAGATGCCCGCCAGCTCGTTGGCGGCCAGGATGCCGAGAGCCAGCAGGATCGCCGGGGCGGCGGTGGACTGGAAGCCCTGCGCGAGGCCCTGGATGATGTTCGTGGCGTGACCGGTCTGCGACGCCCTGGCAGTGCTCTTCACCGGTGAGAAGCGGGTGGACGTGTAGTAGTCGGTGATTACGAAGAGACCGGCGGTGATGCCGATCCCGATCAGCGTGCAGAGCCAGAACTCGAAGCCGCTGGCCACCGCTCCGCCACCGGTGATGAGGGTGGAGGCACCCTCCTTGAAGGTGATGTCGTCCATGAGCCACAGCGTGATCGGCAGGAAGGCCAGCGCGGCGAGCACGCCCGAGACGATCAGGCCCTTGTACAGCGCCTGCTCGACGTTGCCCGTGCTGCTCTTGACCGCGAAGGTGCCGATGATCGAGGCGATGATCGACACGCCGCCGATCACCAGCGGGTACACCGACACCTCGCCGAGCTGGTTGAACGTGAGCACGCCGAGGAGCATCACGGCGACGGCCGTGACGGCATAGGTCTCGAAGAGGTCAGCCGCCATGCCGGCGCAGTCGCCCACGTTGTCACCCACGTTGTCGGCGATCACCGCGGGGTTGCGCGGGTCGTCCTCTGGGATGCCGGCCTCGATCTTTCCGACGATGTCCGCGCCCACGTCGGCCGCCTTGGTGAAGATGCCGCCGCCCAGCCGGGCGAACACGGAGATGAGCGAGCCGCCGAAGCCCAGGCCCACCAGCGCGTCGATGGCTTCCTTCTCCTCGGTTCCGGTGGCCAGCAGGATCCCGTAGTAGCCCGCCACGCCCAGAAGGGCGAGGCCCGCCACGAGCATGCCGGTTACGGCGCCGCCCTTGAAGGCCACCTCGAGCGCGGGACCGATGCCTCCACGAGCGGTCTCTGCCACCCGAGCATTCGCTCGCACGGAAACGTTCATGCCGATGAAGCCGGCGGCACCGGAGAAGGCGCCACCGATCACGAAGCCGATCGCCGCCTTCACGTCGAGAGCCACGGCCAAGACGATGGCCAGCACGACGGCCACCACGCCAATGATCTGGTACTGGCGGGTCAGGTAGGCGCGGGCGCCCTCCTGCACGGCCCCGGAGATGGCCTGCATCTCCTCGTTTCCGGGAGACTTGGCCAGCAGCCAGCGTGACGTGATCACGCCGTAGACCACGGCCGCCCCGGCACAGGCCAGGGCGAAGATGATCCCGTAGTCGGTCAGAAATTCGGTCAAGGGGGTTCCTCCGTGTGGTTCGGTGAGGGCGGGCGTGGCCGGAGCGGGGCGCGCAAAGGCGCTCGACGAGGGCCGAGAAACGGCGCCGCCCGCAGAGAGGCGTCGGCAGTCTAGCGTCCGGTCGGCCGGAACGCGGCTCCTAACCGCTCCCTCAGTGCACGATGGCGCTCTCCAGTGCGGTGGAGCAGACATCGTCGGGTTGAGGGCCCACCCTTGGCACGGCCGCGAACAGCAGCGCTCGCAGGCGCTCCAGGTTCTCGGCGAAGACGGCGAAGGCCGAGTCGGCGGACACCGCCGGCAGGTCTGGCGAGCCCTCCAGGCCGACGTCGTAGTCGGTGACCAGCGACACGTTGGCGTAGCAGAGCTCCAGCTCGCGGGCGAGCCACGCCTCCGGGTACTGGGTCATGTTGACCACGTGCCAGCCGGCCTGGCTGAACCAGCGCGACTCCGCGCGCGTGGAGAAGCGCGGGCCCTGGATCACGACGACCGTCCCCGACTCCGCCACCGGTATGCCGAGCTCGGTGGCGCACTCGTGCAGCGTGGTTCGCAGGCCCGGGCAGTAGGGGTCGGCCGCGGAGACGTGAGTGGTCTGGGGGCCATCGTAGAAGGTGTCCTCGCGCCCCCTGGTGCGATCGACGAACTGATCGCACAGGACAAACGTGCCGGGCTCCAGCTCGGCCTTGAGCGAGCCGCAGGCCGACGGCCCGATGAGCCGGGTAACCCCCACCTCCTTCATGGCCCAGAGGTTCGCCCGGTAGTTGATGCGGTGCGCGGGTAGCGTGTGCTCGTCGCCGTGGCGAGGCATGAAGGCAACGCGGCGGCCTTCGATGTCGCCTATGCGCATGCGGGCCGACGGCGGGCCGTAGGGGGTGTCGACGGCCTCCTCCTGCACATCGTCGAGGAACCGGTAGAAGCCCGATCCCCCGAAGATCCCGACGGTCTCGGTCACGCCCCGCGGGGCGTCCAGAGCTTGGCGCGCGCCTTGGCCCGCTCCTCATCGTCGGCGGACGGCTGCGCTGGGGGCGGCTCGCCCGGGGCCTCCCCCGGCGCCGGAGCCACGCCCCCTGGGACCTCGCGCACGAAGGCCATCTGCAGCTGGCTGAGGGCGTCCTTGATCGGCCCCTCCTGCTCGGGTGGGCACATCGGCGCCAGTGCCCGCGCGCCGTCGATGGCGAGCTTGGCCTGGTCGGTGTCCTTCTCGGAGGCATCGCCGGCCAGCCCGAGCCGCCGCCCGGCGAGATTGATGAGCGTGGCGGTGGTCTGCAGGATCACGTCCTCCACGCGGAGCTGACGCATCTGCTCCTCGAGCGCGGCGCGGAGCTCCTCTTCGGTGGGCTGTCCGGGTTCCTCTTGCATTAGCTGGTCACCTTCGTGCCAGCATATGTGCGCTGGGTGTCTGACACCTCGGCGGCGTACACCTCCTGCACGGAGGCGCCACCCGCCAGGGCGCGCCGCTGGCGCTGCGCGCCGTTCTCGGCGGGCAGGGCGGGCTCGATGCCGAGACTGGCCCGTACGGGAGCTGTCCAGGCCAGCAGGCGGTCGCCTACCGCTGAGGCCGGCAGTTCCGCGCCGCGCTCGGTGTCGACCATGCGGCCATCCAGCCCGTGCCGGAGCGCGCGCCACAGGTTCTCCTCGATCAGCCGGGCCGGGACGTGCTCTGCCTCCACTCCCTCGTCGTGATCGAGGGCGGCCTGGGCCACGCAGGCCACAATCAGGGCGGACAGCGCACTGGATTCCTCTGCCGTGCTCTGTGCGTCGCAGATGCGCACCTCCACGGTTCCGAACGAGTGGTGGGGGCGCACGCTCCACCACAGCTGGGTGTGCTCGATGATCGAGTTGGTGCCCACCAGCAAGTCCACGTAGTCCGCGTAGGCGGCAAAGCTCCCGAACACGTCGGGGACGCCGCAGCGCGGGAAGCTCTTGGTGAAGATCTGCGTACGGGCGGAGTGCAGACCCGAGTCGCTGCCGTCGAGGAACGGGGAGTTGGCCGAGAGAGCGAGCAGGTGCGGCAGCACCGGGCGCAGGCGGTCACACACCGCGATCGCACGGTCGGCTCCCCTGATTCCCACGTGCACGTGCAGGCTGAAGGTGTTGTTGCGCCGCGCGACGTACCCGAGATCGCCTTCCAGGCGGCGGTAGTGCTCGGTGTCGATGATCCGCTGCTCCTGCCAGGGGCTCCACGGGTGGGTCCCCGTGGCCGAGAGCAGTGCCGACCGATCGGCCGCCAGGCCGAAGAGCCGTGTGCGGGCCTCGCGCTGGCGGACCAGCGCGTCGGCCAGGTTCTCGCCGCGCCCGGAGCGGATCTCGATCTCGGAGGCGATCAACTCGCCGGCCACGGACTGGGCGAGCACCTCGTCTGCCTGTGCCGCTTCGTGGAGCTCCTCGAAGCGCTGGGCGAGGGCCATCGTGCCCGGATCAAGGATGGCGAACTCCTCCTCCAGCCCCACGGTGAAGTCCTGCGAGGCCTCGAAGACCTCCCGGGCTAGCGTCATGTCGAGCATCGGAGGTGGCCGTTCAGGTGAGGTAGAAGTACAGGGCGTACAGGAGGTCCACCGCCGGGCTCGAGGCGTGCACCGTCACCTCGGGTGGTACCTGGAGCAGCGCCTCGGAGTAATTGAAGATGATCTTCACCCCGGCCTGCACTAGTTCGTCGGCCACCTGCTGTGCAGCGTCGGTGGGCACGGCGATCACGCCCACCACGATCTCGTCGTTCTGGACTACGGATCGCAGCTCCTCCGAGCCGCGCACCGTCAGCTGCTCGTTGATCCGCCGGCCGATCTTGTTGGGGTCGTTATCGAACACCGCCACCACCCGGAAGCCATGGTCGGCGAAGATGTCCGAGCCGGCGATGGCCTGGCCGAGGTGCCCCGCCCCGAACAGCGCGATGTTGTGCTGGCCGCTGGTGCGCAGGATCTTGCGGATCTGCGACACCAGCGAGTCCACGTTGTAGCCCACGCCACGCTTGCCGAACTTGCCGAACCCCGACAGATCGCGGCGGATCTGGGTCGAGTTGACGTGCGTGTAGTCGGCCAGCTCCTGCGAGGAGATCGTCTCCTTGCCCATCTTGCGCGCCTGGGTGAGCACCTGCAGGTAGCGCGAGAGTCGCGCGGCCACGCCCAGGGAGAGGCGTTCGGGGGCGAAGTCCTCGACCGGCGCGCGGGGGGCCAAGGGCTCGCGAAAGCTCACGGATCCACTCTACCTAGGACTTTGCGCACGGCAGAGGCGTCGAAGCCCAGCTCCAGCGCCTCCCTTCCATCGACATCGAGTACCGGGATGCGCTCTCCGTAGTCGCGGAACAGCCGGGGATCACAGGACACGTCGACCTCTTCGAGCTCGCACTCGAGCTCCTCGCGCACGGTCGCCACCGCCGCTCGCGCCTCTTCGCAGAGGTGGCAGCCCGGCTTGCCGTAGAGGGTGAGGCGGGGCATGTCAGGCCGGTCGCGCACTCGCGTCGAGGGTCAGGTAGTCCGGGTAGCTCAGCGGCTCGGTGAATCGCGCAGCGGCGGCGATCATCGCCGCGTTGTCGGTGCAGAGGCTGGGCGGCGGGGCGTGGAGCCGCACCCCCAGGTCCGCGCAAAGCTCGCCGAGGTGCTCTCTCAGCTCGGAGTTGGCGGCCACGCCACCACCGATGGCCATTCGCGGCACCCGCTCGCGCCCGAGGGCTCCCGCCACGCGAGCGCCGAGGGCGCCCACGATCGCCCGCTGGTAGGACGCCGCCAGGTCCGCCCGGCGGCGGGCTGTCTCCTCCTCCCCCAGGTCCCTTACCCGGTAGAGAAGCGACGTCTTGAGGCCGCTGAAGCTGAGGTCCAGGCGCTCGGCCGAGGGGCCGCCAGGCGCCGACCGGGGGAAGTCGAACGCCTCCGGGTCACCCTCGCGGGCCAGTCGGTCGATCTCCGGCCCGCCCGGGTAGCCCAGGCCGAGCAGGCGGGCGCCCTTGTCGAAGGCCTCACCGGCGGCATCGTCGAGCGTCTGCCCGAGGATTGCGTACCGGCTGGGCTCGTCCACGCGGGCGATGAAGGTGTGGCCGCCGCTGGCGACGAGGCACAGGTAGGGCGGCTCGATCGGGTCCGGCGCCAATGTGCTCGCCACGACGTGCCCGTGTAGGTGATCGACCGGCGTGAGCGGCAGATTGCGCGCCGCCGCCAGCGCCTTTGCCGAGGCCACCCCCACCAGCAGCGCGCCGATCAGGCCTGGGCCACGCGTGACCGCCACGTTCTCGATCTCCGCCAGAGAAGCCCCCGCGGACTCCAGGGCATCCGCCGTAACCGCGTCGATCAGCTCCAGATGGCGGCGCGAGGCCACCTCGGGCACCACGCCGCCATAGCGCGCATGCAACAGCCCCTGGGAGGCGACGGAACTGGAGCGCACGTCCCCGCCGGAGGTCACCACGGCGGCGCAGGTGTCGTCGCAGCTGGTCTCCAGCGCGAGGATCACGCGCCGGCGGCGCGCGGGGTCGCGTCCCCCGCGTCGTTCGCGGCTTGAGCCTCCTCAACCGTGCGCCACATGATCACGGCGTCCTCGCGGTTGTCGTGGTAGTAGCCCCGCCTCCGTCCGGCGGAATGGAAGCCGAAGCGCTCGTAGAGCTGGATGGCGGCGGCGTTGGAGGTGCGCACCTCGAGGGTGTACTGGGCGCCCGGCTGGTCGAGGATCGCGAACAGCTCGTCCATCAGTGCAGTTGCGATGTTCTGGCGGCGCAGCCGGTCGTCCACTGCCACGTTCATCACGTGCCAGACGGTGTCGTAGCGCGAGCACACCGTGTAGCCGACCATCCGCTCGTCTCGCAGCGCCGCGAGGCAGACCCCGGAGGCCTTGGAGAGCTCGAGCACGAACATGGCCAGCGACCACGGGGTGGTGAAGGCGCGTCGCTCGATCGCGATCACTTGCGGCAGGTCCGCATAGGCGAGGCGCCGGATCTCAAGCTCGGGGGTGCTCATGTGAGTGTCTGCGGGGTGGCGTCCGGCAATCGCAGGTAGTCCGGTAGAACGGCCTCCGGAGGCGTCGGGGGTGCGCCGGCCGCCGCTCGGCAAATAGACAGCCCGCGCACCACGTGGGCGGGCGACCCGGCCGGTGCGATGCGTACGCCCGCAGCCTGTAGAACCTCCGCGAATCGTAACGACCCATCCCCGGCCGCCAGCGGATCCAGCCCGCTGTCGCGAACGCGCGCGACCACGTCCTCCGGAGGCGCCGCGAACGGGGCCACGCACTGCCGGCCGTCCGCGTACAGCGCGGCGAACAGCTCACCGCGGCGGGCGTCGATCAGAGGAAGCGTCGCCGGCTCGTCGATACCCATGGCGAGCGCCGCCAGGGAGGACACCGGACGCAGCTCGGTGCCGAGGGAATGAGCGAGTGCCCTGGCGGTGGCCACGCCGATGCGCAGGCCGGTGAACGCCCCCGGCCCGACCCCGACCGCGATGGCCTCCAGGTCGGCGTAGCCCAGGCCAGAGCGCTCCAGGCAATCGGCCACCGCGGGCATGAGCTCGCCCGAGTGCGCCGGCCGGCCGGTCAGCGCCTGCGCCGGGGGCCGGTGCTCGAACGCCTCGCCATCGTCGCGCAGCACACACGCCGCGCTCGCGGCGGTGGAGGTGTCGATCCCGAGCACGTTCATCGCTCGACCACTATCCGCCTGCGATCCCCGCCGGCGTGCTCCAGCCGCACGCGGGCCGCTACCCGCTCGAACGCCGGCTCACCGACGCCCGGCCACTCCACGAAGCCGATTCGCTCTTGGGTCAGGTAGTCATCCAGGAGCGACGGGTCCTCCCCGGCCAGGGATCCAAGCCGGTACAGGTCGAGGTGGGCGACCTCTAGACGCCCTGACAGCACGTGGCCGATGGTGAAGGTGGGACTCGTGACCGGCTCGGTCACACCGAGAGCGCGGCACGCGCCGCGAACGAAGGTGGTCTTTCCGCTTCCCAGCCCGCCGCTCACCAGCACCACCTGACCCTGCGCAAGCCGGGCAGCCACATCGGCGCCTACGGCCTCCGTCTCAGCGGGGCTTGCGGTTTCCAACGCCATTCGGACAAGTCTCCCGGCTTCGGGGCCGGCCCATCCGCGCGGGGCGCCATTTCGTCGAGGTGGCCGTCAACCGGCGCAGTGGCATGCGGAGAGGCGCGCGGGGCGGTTCTAGCCGCCGAACAGGCCCATCTGCTCCGCGGCCGGCTGGGGAACCTCCTGCGATGCGTCCGTCTCTGCCGCCGGCGGCCCCGCGAGCACCCCCGCCCCCGCGGCCAGCAGCGCCGGCAGCCGCGCGAAGTCTTCGCTCAGCTGTTCCTTGACGCGTGGGGTTCGCAGTGCCGCGGCCGGATGGAAGAGCGGATAGAGCGTTACCTCCCGGCCACCGAGCTCGCGCCGCTGAGGAACCCCGTGCACCCGAGTGATGCCCTGGCTGGAGCCGCTCAGCAGCTTGGTCGCGAAGTTACCCAGCGTGCAGATCACCCGCGGCGCGATCAGCTCCACCTGGCGCTGAAGGTATGGCCGGCAGGCCTCGATCTCGCCGGGCTCCGGGTCGCGGTTGCCGGGGGGGCGGGACTTGAGCACGTTGGTCACGAACACGTCGGCGCGCGTCATCTCGTTCTCGCGAAGCATCTCGTCCAGCAGCTGGCCCGCGCGGCCCACGAAGGGCAGGCCCTCGGCGTCCTCGTTGGCGCCTGGAGCCTCGCCGACGAACATCAGATCGGCGTCGGCATGGCCGTTGCCGAAGACCACCTGGGTGCGGCTCTGATGCAACGGGCAGAGGGTGCACGCCCTCGCCTCGCGGTACAGCGCGACCAGTTCATCGCGGCGCTCGGCTGCGGTATCGGACATCGCGCGACAGCCTAGGCCGCCGGCGGGTCCCCCGGGCCTTGGCAGCGTGGAAAAGCTCCGACCTAGCGCTATCCTTGACTCAGTCGGCCGCTACCCCACCCGGAGCGGACCGGCCACACCGATGCCGAACGGTATCCCGCCGCCGGGACCCGGAACGGAAGATGGATCAAATCCCCCAGATCTCCCTGCCCCCGCGCATGGCCGACGACGGCGTCAAGGCCGATCCCGCAGACGCCGGCACGCGAATCGCCATCGTGGGCTCGGGCCGCCTGGGCACCGCCCTGGCAGCCGCCTTGAGCTCCGCCGGCGCTTCGGTGCAGGGCCCTCTGGGGCGCTCCGAGCCGCCGCAGGACCCGGTGGACGCAGTGCTGCTGTGCGTGCCGGACGCCGAAATCGGCGCCGCTGCTGGAGCGCTGGCCGGCGCGGCGCCCTTCGTCGGCCACACCAGCGGCGCCACGCCGATGTCCGCTCTGGCTGCGGCCCGCGCAGCGGCATTCGGGCTGCACCCGCTCCAGACCTTTTCAGGCGGCGAGCGGCCGGAGCACCTCCACGGCGCGGGGTGTGCCGTGGCCGGCGAGACCGAGCAGGCGCTCGATCTGGCGACCGGGCTGGCGCGGACACTCGGCATGCGCCCATTCCCGATCGCCGATGCCGACCGCGCCGCCTACCACGCAGCGGCCTCGATCGCCTCCAACTTCCTGGTGACGCTCCAGGCGGCCGCCGAGGACGCGGCCGTCGCTGCCGGCCTGGAACCCGCCGAGGCCCGCGAGCTGCTGGCGCCGCTCGTGCGTTCGACGGTCGAGAGCTGGGCTAGGAACGGACCCCAGCGGGCCCTCACTGGCCCGGTGGCCCGCGGCGACCAAGCCACCGTGGAGTGCCAGCGCTTGGCCCTCGAGCACTCGGCTTCCCACCTGCTCGCCCTGTTCGACGCCCTGGCGGACCGCACGCGCGCCGTGGCCGGGCGGGAGGCACTGCTGTGAAGACCGTCCGTACCGTCGCCGAGCTGCGTGCCGAGCTCGACCAGCCGCGCAAGGGCGGCCTGTCCATAGGGCTCGTGCCGACCATGGGCGCGTTCCACGAGGGCCATCTCTCGCTCATGCGCCGCGCCCGCGCAGACTGCGACCTGGTGGTGGTCTCGCTGTTCGTCAACCCCGCCCAGTTCGGCGCCAGCGAGGACCTCGACGGCTACCCGCGCAACGAGGCCCGCGACGCCTCCCTCGCCGAGGCCGAAGGCGTGGACCTGCTGTTCGTGCCGCCCAGCGCGGAGGTCTACCCCGATGGTTTTGCCACCACGGTCGAGGTCCAGGGGCTAACCGACGTGCTCGACGGCGACCCGAGCCGCCGCGGCCGGAGGCACTTCGCCGGCGTGACCACGGTGGTGGCCAAGCTCCTGAACATGGTCCAGCCCTCATCGGCCTACTTCGGTCAGAAGGACGCCCAGCAGGCGCTGGTGCTCCGCCGCCTGGTCCGCGACCTCGACATTCCCGTGCGGGTGGAGGTGTGCCCCACCGTGCGCGAGCCCGACGGTCTGGCCCTCAGCTCGCGCAACGCCTATCTCTCTCCCGAGGAGCGCGAGCGCGCTACCGCGCTGAGCCGGGCGCTGGAGGCCGCCGGCGCGGTGGTGGCGGGCGGCGCCAGCGAGGCCGACCAGGTGCTTGGGGCAGCCCGCGCGCAGCTGGACGGGGCCGGCATCGAGCCGGAGTACCTGGAGCTGCGCTCCACCACCGACCTTTCCCCCGTCGAGCGTGTGAACGGCTCGACTCTCCTCGCGGTGGCGGCCCAGGTGGGCCGCGCCCGCCTGATCGACAACAAGGTCCTTGGAGGGACCCAATGAGACGAACCATGCTCAAGTCGAAGATCCACCGAGCCACCCTCACTGGCAGCGATCTGAACTACGTCGGATCGATAACCGTCGACGCCGACCTGCTGGACGCTGCCGACATCTGCGAGCACGAGCTTGTGCACGTGCTCGACATCGACAACGGCGCGCGCTTCGAGACGTACGCGATCGCGGGTGCCCGCGGCTCCGGGGACATGCAGGTCAACGGTGCTGCCGCCCGCCTGGTGCACACCGGCGACAAGGTGATCGTGGTCTCATACGCGTCCTACGACGAGGCCGAGCTGGAGGCCTACGAGCCGGTCGTGGTCCACGTGAACGCCGCCAACGACATCGTGACCGTTGACGACGCGACGGCGAGGAGCGCAGCCGGAACGCCGCTCCGGCGAGCACCGGAGCCCTCCTTCTCGAAGTTGCTGGCATGAGCGCGCGCCCGAAGATCGCCACGGCCCCGCCCGCCAAGGGCAAGCCGGTCACGCTCTCCAGCCTCGGCGAGAAGAAGGCGCTGGGCGAGCCGATTGCCATGGTCACCGCCTACGACTACCCGAGCGCGGGCGTGGCCGAGGCAGCGGGCGTCGACGTGGTGCTGGTGGGCGACTCGGCTGCTATGACCGTGCTGGGCTACCCCAGCACCGTGCCCGTCTCGGTGGAGGAGATGCTGATGCTGTGCGCCGCCGTGCGCCGCGGCCTGCAGACCCCGCTTCTCGTGGGCGACCTGCCGTTCGGGTCCTACGAGGTCTCCGACGAGCAAGCGGTCACCACCGCCCAGCGGTTCGTGAAGGAGGCCGGCTGCGATGCGGTGAAGCTGGAGCGCGGCGGCAGCTCGGTGGACCGGGCGAGGGCCATCGTGGCCGCCGGCATTCCGGTGATGGGCCACGTGGGGCTCACTCCCCAGACCGCCACCGCCCTCGGTGGCTACCGCTCGCAGGGCCGCACGGCCGATCGCGCGCTGGAGGTTGCTCAGGACGCGATGGGGCTCCAGGAGGCGGGCTGCTTCGCGCTCGTGTTCGAGGCGATTCCCTCCGATCTCACCGACCTCCTGATGCCGCTGCTGGAGGTGCCCGTAATCGGCATCGGCGCCGGTCCCGCCACCGACGGGCAGGTGCTCGTGTTCCACGACCTGCTGGGCATCCATGACGGGCACACCGCGCGGTTCGTCAAGCGATACGCCGATGTGCGCGAGCAGATGATCGCCGGCGTCCGGGCTTTCGCGGAGGACGTCCGTGCTCGACGGTACCCGGAGCCCGAGCACGGCTACACGATGGCTCCGGACGAGCGAGAGCGCCTGAAAGAGCTCCTAGAGGAGGCCTCACGGCCGGGACCCGCCTGAGCGCGGGACCGCAACTGCGCCTGTCGGCCGTGTTCTATCGACGACCACCCGACAGGAGGGAAGTTCACATGAAGCGCTTCATCCGCCGGCCGTCGCCGGCAATGGTCGTTGCCTCGATCGCCCTGTTCGCATCTCTGGGCGGCGTTTCCTACGGCGTCGCGACGGGCTCGATCGACGGTCGCGAGATCAAGAACGGCAGCGTTCGGGGCATCGACGTCAAGAACCGGAGCCTCACGGGCAGCGACATCGCGGCCGATCGGGTTGGGGGCGGCGCCATCAAGGAGTCGAGTCTGGGAACGGTGCCCTTCGCTGGTTCCCTGGAGAACTCAGCCGTGGTGGCTCCGACCGGCACGCTCGTTCGCGGCCGCGGCACCTCGACCGCGCTGCGTACCGCCGAGGGCCGCTACGCGGTCACGTTCAACCGCGACGTGCGCGGCTGCGTCTACGTCGCCACGATCGGCGACGAGAGCACGGCTGCCACTGGCAGCGGCACCGTGTCGGTGGCCAGCAACGCGGTCAACCCCAACAGCGTGAACGTGCGCACCGCCCGCGCCGACAACGACGTGCAGCGAGACCGCTCGTTCCATCTGATCGTCTCCTGTTAGGCCAACGGCTGGCTGTCAGCTGCCTTCGTAGCTGATCTCCCGCAGGACCTTGGCCGGCGCGCCCGCACAGATCGAGCGCGCCGGCAGGTCCTGCGTGACCACGCTGTTCGCGCCGATCACGCAGCGCTCGCCCACCGTTACGCCGCTGGTGATGACCACGTTGGCGCCGCACCAGACGTTGTCGCCGATGCGGGTGGGGCCCTTGGTCGTGAAGCCCTGCCAGGGCACAGGCTTGTCGGGATCGTCGAACCGGTGCGCAGCGTCGGTCACGAAACAGCCGTTGGCGAACATGCAGTGATCGCCGATCTCCACGAGCTCGTGGGCGGCCACCATCACGCCGATGTTCAGAAACGAGCCGGCGCCGATGCGGATCCTCGCTTCCCCGGGCAGCGTGAGCCACACGTTGGGCTCGAACAGGGTGCCCTCCCCCACCTCGAGCCGGCCCTCGCGCAGCGCCTCCAGCGCGTTGCCCTGCAGGGGCCAGCGCGCGAAGGCACCTCGGCGCGCAAGCTCGCGGTGGATCGCCAGGCGGTTCCAAGGCAGCGCATTGCGCTCATGCCAGCGCCACTTCTGCCACCACAACCGGGCCTTGGCGAGGGAGTCGTCGATTGCCAGAGCTAACCAGAGCGCCGCAGTCGAAGGCCGCTAGCGTCACGGGAGTGGCGACGGCGCTCCTCTACGACTCCGACTGCCGCTTCTGCCGCGCCACGCTGGGTCTGCTCTTGGCCTGGGACCGACACCACCGCTTGCGACCCGTGGCGCTGCAGAGCGAGGAGGGCTCCCAACTCCTTCCCGAGTTGACGCCCCAGCAGCGCCTCGAGGCCGTGCGAGCCATCCCGGAGAGCGGGATCCCGCACGCGGCCGGCGCGGCCGCGCCGGTGGTGCTGCGCGAGCTGCCGGGAGGCGCGCCGCTTGCCACTCTGGCCGGCAGGCTCTCTGGCCCGACCGGGCGCGGATACGCGCTAGTGGCCGGCAATCGCAGCAGGCTCTCACGGCTAGTGCCAGCCGGGCTGGTGCGGCGAGCCGACGCGCTCATCGCTCGCCGCGCCGGGTGAGAACGCCCAAGGGCTGGCGCGCTGCGGTCCGGCCGCTGTCAGGCCGCGGCGGCGACCTTCGGGCGCTGTCGCGCCCGCTTCGTGCCGCTGCCCGCCGGCTTCACGATCTCCGCGAGGAACTGACCTGTGTACGAGCCCTCCTTGGCGGCCACCTGCTCGGGAGTGCCGGTGGCCATGATCTTGCCGCCCTCCTCCCCGCCCTCGGGACCGAGGTCGATGATCCGGTCGGCGGTCTTGATCACGTCGAGGTTGTGTTCGATGACCACGACGGTGTTGCCCTGGTCCACCAGCCGCGACAGCATCTCCAGCAGCCTCTGGACGTCGGCGAAGTGCAGGCCCGTGGTCGGCTCGTCGAGGATGTAGAGCGTCCTGCCGGTGGCGACCTTGGACAACTCCGAGGCCAGCTTTACCCGCTGGGCCTCCCCGCCGGACAGCGTGGTGGCCGGCTGGCCGAGGCGGATGTAGTCCAGCCCCACGTCATGCAGCGCCTGCAGCTTGCGCTTGATCTTGGGGATGTGCTGGAAGAAGTCCAGCGACTCCTCCACGGTCATGTCCAGCACGTCGGCGATCGTGCGGCCCTTGAAGCGCACCTCCAGCGTCTCGCGGTTGTAGCGCTTGCCGTGGCACTGCTCGCACGGCACGTACACGTCGGGCAGGAAGTGCATCTCGATCTTGATCTGGCCGTCGCCGCGGCACACCTCGCAGCGCCCCCCCTTCACGTTGAAGGAGAAGCGGCCGGGCTTGTAACCCCGAGCGCGGGCCTCCTGAGTACGAGAGAAGAGGTCGCGGATGTGATCGAAGAGCCCGATGTAGGTGGCCGGGTTGGACCGCGGCGTACGCCCGATCGGCGACTGATCGATGTTGATGATCTTGTCGATCTCGTCGAGGCCTGAGATCCGCTTGTGAGCGCCAGGCCGGGTCTTGGCTCGGTGCAGGCGGTTGGCCACGGCCTTGTAGAGCACCTCGTTCACCAGCGTGGACTTGCCCGAGCCCGACACGCCCGTGACCGCGCAGAACGTGCCGAGCGGCACCTTCACGTTCACCCCGCGCAGGTTGTGCTGTGAGG
>Ga0136620_10000757_pt1 | contig 14688 bp, 14 predicted proteins | sample AntDrymUQ4162106_2_FD_104806 | JGI IMG/M metagenome (GOLD analysis project Ga0136620, IMG submission 104806) | Polar desert sand microbial communities from Dry Valleys, Antarctica - metaG UQ416 (21.06) | ecosystem: Environmental > Terrestrial > Soil > Desert | place: Antarctica: Dry Valley... | reverse complement strand
CGGCCTGCTTATCCGCTGGTCGAAGAAGCCCGAAAACCACCGCGCCCTGCTCCAACTCGCCTGTGGACTGATCAGCTGGCGGATGGCGACCGCGGAAGCCCTAGCGGGATAGGCTCTAAGGCGGTCGAACACCGCCCTCCGGAGAGCCCGGTGCGCGGAGAGGCGCGAGGCGGGCGGAGCCGGGCTTCGCCCGGCGGGAGCCCGCCGGTCAGGGCCGCTAGTGGGCCTGGCAGACGCGGCCGTGGATCGAGCGGCCACAGGCCGGGCAGACGCGCTTCCGGCGCTTCAGCTCGAGCATGTGCTTCTTCAAGCCGGAGAAGGTCATCGTCCAGCCGACGGCCATGATCAGAGCGGCGAGCGTTGCGAGCTGCGGGTCGAGCATCATCGGGCCTCGTCCTTCGAGTCGTCGTTCCGACGCGCATGAGGGTGCGCCTGGAAGTACAACTCGCGCCGGCGCCGATCGGATACGTGCGTGTACAGCTCGGTCGTGGCGAGGTCGGCGTGACCGAGCATCTCCTGCACGCTGCGCAGGTCGGCTCCACCCTCGAGCAGGTGGGTCGCGAACGAGTGGCGCAGCAGGTGCGGGTGCACGCGCTCCGGTTCGAGCCCTGCCTTCTCGGCGAGTCGCCGCAGGATCAGGAACGCGCCGGCCCGGGTGAGCGGGCCGCCGCGGGCGTTGAGAAACAGCTCCGGCCGGTGCCGCCGGTCGAGGTGCGGACGGCCCATCGCGACGTAGCGGCGGAGCGACTCGACCGCCGGACGACCGAGCGGGACGAGTCGCTCCTTGCGGCCCTTGCCGACGGCGCGGACGATCCGCTCGTCGAGGTCGACGGCGCGGCGATCGAGCCCGAGGGCTTCGCTGACGCGCAGCCCGGCGCCGTACAGCAGCTCGACGAGTGCCCGGTCGCGCATCGCCCGCGGCGAGGTGCCGTCGGATGCGTCGATCAGGCGCTCCGCCTCCCCGGGCGAGAGCGTCCGCGGCAGCTTGCGCAGACGCTTCGGCAGGGCGAGCGCGGCGGCCGGGTTGTCCACGCGGGCGCCGAGCAGCATCTGATGGCGGTAGAAGGCGCGCGCCGCGGCGATCCGGCGCGCGACGGTCGTGGCCGCGCGGCCATCCGATCGCATCTGCGCGATCCAGCCCTCGAGCTCCGCGGTCGAGGCCGATGAGACGCGATGCCCGAGCCACTCGCCGAGTTGCGCCAGGTCGCGCCGGTAGGCCTCGACCGTTCGCGGCGCGCGACGCGCGGCGAGGAGCGTCAGGAACCCGTCGAGCTCAGGATCTAGGGTGGGAAGAGTCATAAACCTTCCGCAGGCGCTTGGCATCGACGTGGCTGTAGATCTGGGTGGTCGAGAGCGAGGCGTGCCCGAGCAGCTCCTGGATCGTGCGCAGGTCGGCTCCACCCTCCAGCAGGTGGGTTGCGAAGGAGTGGCGCAGCCGGTGCGGGTGCGGGAGAAGCCGCCGAAGCGTGCTCGTGTCGAGCCGGCGCCCGCGGACGGACAGGAAGAGTGCGTCGTTCGCACCGCGCGCGAGCTGCGGCCGCGCGCGGCGCAGGTAGAGGGCGACGGCGTAGGCCGCCCGCTCCCCGAGCGGGACGACCCGCTCCTTGCCGCCCTTGCCGCGCACGTGCACGTGCTCCTGCTCGAAGTCGACGTCGCCGAGATCGAGCCCCACAGCCTCGGCGCTGCGCAGCCCGGCCGAGTAGATCAGCTCGACGAGAGCGGTGTTGCGCAACCCGAGCGGGCCTTCATCGGCCACCGTGTCGAGGATCTCCTCGACCTCGCCCTGCTTCGGTGCGTCGGGCAGGCGTCGGGCGCGCCGCGGTGAGAAGGGGGTGTCGGGGACACGGTCGGGGCCGAGCGTGAAGCGCAGGAACGAGCGGACGCTCGAGATGCGGCGAGCGATCGTGGCAGGCGCCAGCCTCCGCCGCGCACGCCCGAGCTCGGAGACGTAGTCGGCGAGCACGCGTACGTCGACGTCCTCGACGCGCGTTCCGCGCGCCTCGAGCCACCGCATGAAGTCGCGCAGGTCGAACGCGTACGAGCGCCGGGTCGAGTCGGCGAGGCTCGGTGTGGCGAGGAATCTGTCGATCGCGGCGGCGGTCTGCACGGCTCCGCGTGATTCCGTCCGCGGCGGGTCCTTCCTGCCTGGTACCTGCCCGAGCCCGCGCCGGTACCGTCCGCGCCCGTGGGATTCAGGCTCGAGAGCGGCGCCGACGCGCGCTGGACGAACGGTGGCGGCCACCGCGCCGTCGTCTGCGTGAACGGCGGAACCGCGGCGGAGCTTCCAGGCACCTGGAGCGCCTCGCTCGAGTGGCTCGTCGCGCGACTCGCCCGTCGGCGTCCGACCCTCGGCTTCCTCGAGGTGCGCTACCGGATCAAGTCGTGGCGGCGGCTCGAGCTGTGCGTCGAGGATGCCGCCGCCGCGATTACCGCCGCGCGCGCCGCCGGGGTCGACGACGTCGCGTTGCTCGGGTTCTCGATGGGCGGCGCCGTAGCCGTGCACGTCGCCGCCGATCCGGCCGTCAGCACGGTGATTGCGCTGGCGCCCTGGCTCTACCCCGAGCTCGACCTGACTCCGCTCGAGGGCCGCCGCTTCGCCGTCGTGCACGGTTCGCTCGACCGCGGGCTGCCCGGTGTGCCCGGCGTGCGCCCGCAGCTCTCGCTGCGCGGGTTCGAGAGTGCCCGAGCGCTCGGAGTCGACACGACGCGCACGGTCATCCGCGGCGGGCTGCATCCGATCGCGCTACGCGGCCCCCGGGGCCGGCTCCTGCCCATGCCGCGGGCTCGACGTTGGGAGGAGCTCGTGGACGCGGAGCTGGAGCGGTTCTGCGCGTAGCGCTCGATCAGGGGACCCGCCGCCCGCCCTACGCTCGCCCTCTTCCGGCTGTTTTACCGACTGGAGGTCGAGGGGTGCATCCCCGCAGGCCCATCGTCGAAGCAGCGAACCACGAGTCGATGCTCGATCCGGTCCTGGTCGCGCCGGCGGCCGACCAGCCGCTCCGGTTCCTCGCCAAGGAGGAGCTTTGCGCACCCGCGCGGGAGGCTGGCTGGCGGATGCCTTCGGGGCGGTACCGGTCGCGCGCGGCCGCGGCGATCGCGCCTCGCTTGAGCGTGCGGAAGCGTTGCTCGAGGCGGGAGAGACCGTGGCGATCTTCACCGAGGGGACGGTGCGCGGCGGGAGGTGGAGCCGGGGTGCCGCCCGGCTCGCCCTCGCCACGGGTGCGCTGCTCGTCCCGGTTCGCATCGTCGGCTCCGCGCGCGCCCTCTCGCGCGGTCGCCCTGCCGCGCATCCGCGTGCTCGTCGGCGAGCCGCTTCCGGTGGAGCGGTCGACGCCCACGCTCGCAACCGCGCGCGAACTGACGCGTGAGCTGCAAGCGCGGGTGGCAGCGCTGCACTAGCCAGTCCGTAGTCTTCGGGAATGGCACGCGGCCGTCGCAGCTTCGAGGCCTCCGACCCGGTCGAGCGGCCGGCCGATCCGGCCGTGCGCCGTGCCAACTTTCGCCGCATCGTCCGGCTCTTCGGCCCGTACCGCAACCGGCTCGGCGGCGTCCTCGCGCTGATCCTCTTCTCGTCCGCGCTCGGCGCGATCCCGGCGTTCCTGCTCAAGCGGATCTTCGACGACGCGCTGCCGAACCGGGACCTCGGTCAGCTCAACATCCTCGTCGGCGCGATGATCGCGATCGCGATCGGGACGGGAGCGCTCGGCGTCGTGCAGACGCTGCTCTCGAACCAGGTCGGGCAGCGCGTGATGCACGACCTGCGCACCGCGGTCTACAAGCACCTGCAGCGCCTGTCGCTGGCCTTCTTCACGCGCACCCGCACGGGCGAGGTCCAGTCGCGCCTCGCGAACGACATCGGGGGCGTGCAGGAGGTCGTCACCTCCACCGCGACGTCGATCGTCGCGAACGTGACCACGGTGCTCGCGAGCGTCGTCGCGATGTTCATCCTGGACTGGCGGCTGACGCTGTTCGCGCTCGCGCTGCTGCCGCTCTTCGTCTGGATGACTCGCCGGGTCGGGCGGGCGCGGCAGAAGGTGGCGAAGGTGCGGCAGGAGTCGATGGCCGACATTTCGAGCCTCGTCCAGGAATCGCTGTCGGTCTCCGGGATCCTGCTCGGCAAGACGATGGGGCGGTCGGGCGAGCTCGCGGCGCGCTTCCAGGACGAGTCCGAGCGGCTCGCCGACCTCGAGGTCCGGAGCCGGATGACGGGCCGCTGGATGATGTCGTCGATCCAGATGGCGTTCGCGATCATGCCGGCGCTCGTCTACCTCTTCGCCGGCCATGCGAGCGGCGCGATCACGCTCGGCACGGTGATCGCCTTCACGACCCTCCAGACGCGCCTTTTCTTCCCGATCGGCTCGCTGCTCGGCGTCTCGCTCGACGTGCAGACCTCGCTCGCGCTCTTCGACCGCGTCTTCGAGTACCTCGACCTCGACGTCGACATCGAGGAGGGGAAGCGGACGCTCGACCGGCCGCGGGGTCGCGTCTCCTTCGAGGGTGTCTGGTTCCGCTACGAGGAGGCCGGCTGGACGCTGCAGGACGTGTCCTTCGAGGCGGCGCCCGGCACGACGACCGCCCTCGTCGGCGAGACCGGGTCCGGCAAGACGACCGCGGGCTATCTCGTCGCCCGGCTCTACGACGTGACGCGCGGCCGCGTGGCGATCGACGGCGTCGACGTGCGGGAGCTCACCTTCGACTCGCTCGCAGCCTCAGTCGGCGTCGTCTCCCAGGAGACGTACCTGTTCCACGCGACCGTGCGCGAGAACCTGCGCTTCGCGAAGCCGGACGCCGGCGACGAGGAGGTGGAGGAGGCCGCCCGCGCGGCGCAGATCCACGAGCTGATCGCGTCGCTGCCGCAGGGCTACGACACCGTCGTCGGCGAGCGGGGCTACCGCTTCTCGGGCGGCGAGAAGCAGCGGATGGCGATCGCGCGGACGATCCTGCGCAACCCCCCGATCCTCGTACTCGACGAGGCCACCTCTGCGCTCGACACGCAGACCGAGCGGCTCGTCCAGGCCGCGCTCGAGCGGCTGGAGGAAGGGCGAACGACGATCGCGATCGCCCACCGGCTCTCGACCGTGCGGGACGCCGACCAGATCGTCGTGCTCGACGGCGGCCGCGTCGCGGAGATCGGCACCCACGAGGAGCTGCTCGCCTCCGGCGGCCGCTACGCGGCGCTGCTCGCCCGTGACGTGGAAGGGGCTCCGGTCTAGCCGTCGCCGTAGGGTCGTCGTTCTCCGACCCCTCGCCCCTCGTCGCGTTTCTGGCGGCCGAGCCTCCCGCTCAGACGCCCGCTGTTTGCGGAAGTGGCGATTCTGTTAGAAGATGCGTCTCTACTGCGGCACGGGAGAAAACTTATGGTGCGTGTGGTCATTGCGGAGGACCACCAGATACTCGTAGACGGGCTGAGGTTAACGCTGACGAGTGCGGGTCTAGAGGTGGTGGGCACGACCGGGGACGGTTCTGAAGTCGTGGAGCTCGTGGAAACGACACAGCCGGATGTGGTTCTTCTCGATCTTCAACTTCCCCGCAAGGGCGGTTTCGAGTGTCTGCACGAGCTGCGGGAGCGGACACCGGACGTAAAGGTGATCATTCTCTCGGGCAACGACGATCAAGGCTCGATCGATCGGGCGCTCGAGCTCGGCGCCGTCTGCTTCATCGGCAAAGGCGTGGATCCGGCTGATCTAGCCGCGACGATCCGAATTCTGGCGACTGGCCAGCCCATCCACCCAGCTGGCTCTCGACCGGTGGGCGCGCCGGGCGACAGACGCGCAGCAGCTTCAGGTCACCCTGCGATCGAGGCTCTCGACCTAACGCGGAGGGAGAATGAGATCCTTCGTCTGGTGTCCGAAGGTCATTCGAATATCCAGCTCGCGAAGATGCTGTGGGTGACAGAGCAGACGGTGAAGTTCCATCTCTCGAACATTTACAGAAAGCTCGACGTCAGGAACCGCACGCAGGCGGCCGCAAAGGCACGCTCCCTCGGGATCACGGAATCGCCCGACGGAGAGAGCGGCCATCACCCCGAACTAATCGGATAGCTAGTAGCGGACCCTCTACGGTTACGGCAGGCTACGCAGTCCGTGCACCAACGCGTCGCGCCGAAACCGCTGGTCTGCCAAGAGTGCCAATGCACCTCCGACGACGAGACGGAGCCGTGGCGGGTGCTCCGCTGGCGCCTCTACGTCTTCGACGATGAAGAAACGGTGACGTACTGCCCGGAGTGCGCGGAGCGGGAGTTGGGCCACTCCTGAGCGCTCTCCAGGTGTTGAAGTCGAGTAGCGATCGCGCGGCTGCACCAGCGGACGCGATGAGGGGCCACAACTCCCCGGAACTGGCGGTCGCATAGGATGTCCGGCGCCATGGCGACCACGACCAGGGAAGAGCGCCTCTCGGAGCACGGGATCGAGGCGACCGGGGCCGTCCACTGGAACCCGACGACCTCCCTGCTCTACACGCACGCCCTCGAGCGCGACGAAGGGCGGATCGTCGAGGGTGGGCCGCTTGCGGTCGACACCGGCGAGCACACCGGCCGCTCCCCGAAGGACAAGTTCGTCGTGCGTGAGCCGGGCTCCGAGGAGCGGATTTGGTGGGGCGACGTGAACGCGGCATTCGACGAGGAGCACTTCGAGGGCCTGCGCGGAAAGGTGACCGAGTACCTCGGTGGACGGGATCTGTATGTCGTCGACGCGTTCGCGGGCGCCGACCCCACGCACCGCATCAACGTGAGGGTGGTCACCGACCACCCTTACCACGCGCTGTTCGCGAAGACAATGTTCATCGAGCCGAGCGTCGAGGAGTTGCGCAGTTTCGAGCCCGACGCGCTCGTTCTGCACGCGCCCGGGCTGGAGGCCGATCCGGACGAGGACGGCACGCGCACCGGCACCTTCGTCGTCCTGCACCCGTCTCGCCGGGAGGTGCTGATCGGGGGCACGTTCTACGCGGGGGAGATCAAGAAGTCGATCTTCACGCTGATGAACGACCGGCTGCCGCTCGAGGGCGTCTTCCCGATGCACTGCTCGGCGAACGTCGGCGACGAGGACGATGTAGCGATCTTCTTCGGCCTCTCCGGCACCGGCAAGACGACCCTCTCGGCCGATCCGGAGCGCTCGCTGATCGGCGACGACGAGCACGGCTGGGGCGACGCCGGCGTCTTCAACATCGAGGGCGGCTGCTACGCGAAGGTGATCAACCTCTCCGCGGAGGCCGAGCCCGAGATCTTCAGGACCACCCGCAGCTTCGGGACGATCCTCGAGAACGTCGTGGTGGACGAGAATGGCGTCGTCGATCTCGACGACGGCTCGAGGACGGAGAACACGCGCGCCGCCTACAAGCTCGAGCAGATCGCGAACGCGCTGCCGGCGAAGCGGGCGGGCCATCCGCGGTCGGTCGTGATGCTGACGGCCGACGCGTTCGGGATCCTGCCGCCGATCGTGCGGCTGACGCGCGACCAGGCGATGTTCTACTTCGTCTCCGGCTTCACCGCGAAGCTCGCCGGTACGGAGATCGGCGTGAAGGAGCCGCAGCCGACGTTCTCCGCCTGCTTCGGCGCCCCGTTCCTGCCGCAGCCGCCCGCCGTGTACGCGCGGATGCTCGGCAGGAAGCTCGACGAGCACGGCTCGGCCGTCTGGCTCGTGAACACGGGCTGGACGGGTGGGCCATACGGCGAGGGCGAGCGCATGCCGATCCAGGCGACGCGCGCGCTCCTCTCGGCGGCGCTCTCGGGCGAGCTCGACGGCGTCGAGTACCGCACCGACGAGCTGTTCGGCTTCGAGGTTCCGGTCGAGGTGCCGGACGTCGACTCTGCTCTGCTCGACCCGCGCTCGACGTGGGCCGACGCGGATGCCTACGACGAGCAGGCCCGCAAGCTGGCGACGATGTTCAGCGAGAACTTCGCGAAGTTCGACGCGGACGAGAACCTCGTCCTCGCCGGCCCGCGCATCTAGGGCCGCCGCACCTTCCCGGACGCCAGCTGAACATTCAAGAGCTCCAGCTCTGCTCGGAGCGCGATTCGCCCGAAGCCGGCCGCAGCCGCCTCGGTTCGTCCGGCAGTCAACATCTCTGCAGCAGCGCCCGCGAGTCCCAGCGCGCGCAAGACGAGCGCCAACTCACATTGGGCTTCTGAGCGCTGCTGGGAAACGGGCAGCAGCTCGAGCGCCCTTGTCAGGAGGTTGTTCGCGGCACGAGCGTCCGCGCGGCGCCATGCCGTCATTCCCGCCCGGAGAAGTCGCTCTCCCGCCGTCGCGGAGGACACATTCTCTCCAGTCCCCGCGGGCTGGTAGAGGACGGCCTGCTCCAGGTGCCAGCCGACGACGGCGTCGTCGCCGCGACCGTCCCGGTCGAGCCACCCGGCCGCGCGCTCGTGCAGGCTGGCGCGGTCGCGCTTCGTCAACGTCCCGTATGCGGCGTCTCGGAGCAGGACGTGATGGAAGCGGTACGCGTCGTCGCCGGGCTCAACGTCCGCCTCCGCTCGGATGAGGCCCTGCCGGCCGAGTGACGCGAGCTGAGCATCGATCGGAGCTTCGACCAGAATGGCGACTACGCCGCGCGTGAACTCCCTGCCCCACGACGGCTGCACGCTGCAGCACGACGCGCTCGTCGTTCGCCAGAAGACCCAGGCGACCCGCGAGCACGGCCTCGAGCGTCGGCGGCAGGCCTTCTCCGCCCTCGGCCGCAAACGCCGCAAGCTGTTCGATGTAGAGCGCGTTGCCCTCCGCCAGTCCGACGATCCGCGCCTGGGTTTGCTCGTCGAGCTCCGCCGCCGACCGGACGACGAGCCGGGCGTCCTCGTCGTCCAGTGGGTCGAGGCGGATCGTCTCGCCGAGCGAGCGCTCGAGCTCCGGACGGGCGAGACAGAGGACGAGCAGCGGCACTTTTGGCGCGGTCGGCGAGGTAGTCGACCAGATCGAGCAGCGCGGGCTCGGCCCAGTGTGCGTCGTCGAAGACGAGCAGCACCGGCCGGCTGACGGCGACCGCCTCGAGCAGCCTCCGCACCGCCCAGTACGACTCGCCCAGGGAGGCAGCGTCGGTCCCGGCGGCAAGCGCGGCGAGGCGCCCGAGCACGAGCGTGCCGTCGGGTTCGTCCGCGAGCACTCTTTCGGGCTCAACTCGGCGCAGCGCCGAGAGCAGCGGCAGGAAGGTAGCTCCCATTCCGTGCGAGAGACAGCGGGCGATCACGATCTCCACCTCGTCGCCGGCGCGCAGGACGAGCTCGCGCGCGAGGCGCGTCTTGCCGATCCCGGGCTCCCCGAGCACGGTGACGACGCGGCAGCGTCGGCGTCCTTCCTCCCGTGCAGCGGCGAGCTCGCTCTCGAGCCACGTCAGCTCCGTCTGTCGCCCGACGAGCGGCGCGTGGAGACGCCGCACGGCGTGGACGAGCTCGTGAGTCCGTTCGTCCAGCTGCACGCCCGGGCCACGGGCGAGCTCGGCCGCGCGCGCGAAGACCGCACCCGCGCCGGCGACCGACTCTCCCGTCGCGACGCCGGCGGGCAACCCGAGCTCCTCCGCTGTCGCGACGGCGCGGTGCGCGTCGTCGTCCCGTGGTGTTTCGCCGCCGAAGACGGCGACGAGCCCCTCCGGGCCGAAGCGCTCCAGGTCGCCCCCGTGTCGCGCGAGCACCTCGCGGGCCGAGGCGAGCACGTCGTCGAGCCGCTGCCGCAGCGCCTCCGGATCGTCCTCGGTCGGTGGGAGCGCGACGAGCACGCTGACGAGTCGCCGCTCGACGCTCGTGGGCGCCTCCTCCAGTGTCGGAGGCGTGGGCGCCGCGAGCCACGGGTCCTGACGCAGGACGCGGCGCTCCAGCTCCTGCAGCTCGGGGGACGGATCGAGCCCGAGCTCGTCTGCGAGCGCGAGCCGGGCGGCGCGGTAGACCTCGAGCGCCTCCGCCTGCCGGCCGCAGCGGTAGAGCGCGAGCATCAGCTGGCCGCGCAGCCGCTCGCGCATCGGGTGGGTCGCGACCAGATTCTCGAGCTCGCCGACGAGGGCCGCGTGCCGGCCGAGCTCGAGCTCGGCGTCGACGCGCTCCTCTTGCGCCGTGACGCGCAGCTCGTCGAGCCGCGCAGCCTCGAGCCGCGCAAAGTCCTCCTCGCCCAGGTCTGCGAGCGCCGGACCGCGCCAGAGCTCGAGGGCCTGGCGCAACAGCTCCGCCCGCTCCGAGGGCTCCGCCTTCTGCGCCGCGTCGAGCAGCCGCTCGAACCGGTTTGCGTCGACGCAGTCGGCGCCGATCGCGAGCCGGTAGCCCGGCGCCTGCGTCACCAGGACGTCTCGCCCGAGCGCTTGCGGAGCGCCGAGACCGAGTTCTGGAGCGACCCGTTCGCCGAGGCCGGCGCCCGCTCGCCCCACAGGTCGGCAACGAGGCGATCGGTGGAGACGACCTCGCCAGCCCGTAGCGCGAGGGCGGCAAGGAGCGCGCGCTGCTGTCGGCGCAGCACGAGGGTCCTCTCGCCGTTGCGCACCTCGAGCGGCCCGAGGAGCCGGATCTCCACCCGACGGTTGTAACACCGGAGACAAACGTTTCCAAGGTGAGCGCGCGATGAGCGCGGCGTGAGCGGCCTCGTCGAAGCTCCCGCACATGAAGCAGGCGTTGCGGGCCGCGGACGTCGAGGCGTTGCTCCGGGAGATCCAGCGCTACCTCGCGTACGTGAACGCGTTTCGCAGCGCGGCCGCCGCCGAGAACGCACCAAACGAGGAGAAGGAGAGCAGGATTGATAGGCAAGCGCTCCCGAGGTCAACGGACGAGGAAAAGGAGGACTTGAGATGAAGACGCACGTTCGCACGAGGCTGAAGTGGGCGATCGTCGGCAGCATGGCCGCTTTTGCGGTCGCCGCCACCGGCTCGCTCGCGACCGGACACCTCGCAGGTGGCGACCTGAACGCCTGTGCGACGAACGGGAACGGCCAGCTTCGGCTGGTGGCGGAGGCGTCGGAGTGCCGGCCGAGCGAGACCGCGGTCTCGTGGAGTGCCACGGGTGGCACGACGACGTTCGAGACGGTGACGGCAACGGCTCCGCTGCAGTCTCCGCTGACGACGGCGACAGCGACCTGCCCGCCCGGGAGTCGCGTCGTCGGCGGCGGCGGCCACGCGAATCCGGTCGACAAGGGCAACGTGATCGCCGACTACCCGGTGGGCGACGACGCCTGGACGGTGACGGCGGCGGCGACCTTCCTCGCGCAGTCCGTGACCGCCTACGCCGTCTGTGCCGGCTGATCGGACCGAATCGGCTCCGGCGCGGTTCGCGGCGCCGGAGCCAACGTCGTTTCGGTAGCGTCCTTAGCGGTGGACGCGAAGCACGACGTACTCGTGATCGGGGCCGGCTGCGCCGGCATGCGCGCCGCCATCGAGGCGCACGACGCGGGCGCCGACGTCGCGATCGTCTCCAAGCTGCACCCGACCCGCAGCCACTCCGGCGCGGCCGAGGGCGGCATCAACGCGGCGCTCGGGAACGCCTCGGAGGACGATCCAGAAGCGCACGCGTTCGACACGGTGAAGGGGTCGGACTACCTCGGCGACCAGGACGCGATCGAGATCCTCTGCAACGAGGCGCCGGGCGACGTCTACCAGCTCGAGCAGTGGGGCGCGGTGTTCTCGCGGACGGAGGACGGGCGGATCGCCCAGCGGCCGTTTGGCGCCGCCGGCGCCCCGCGAACGGCCTACGCCGCCGACATCACCGGCCACGTGCTGATCCAGGTGCTCTACGAGCAGCTCGTGAAGCGCGACATCAAGGTCTACGAGGAGTTCTTCGGCTGGCGGCTCGTCGTCGACGACGACCGCTGCCAGGGCGTGATCGCGTGGGACCTGCTGCACGGCGGCCTGAAGGCTCTCGGCGCCAAGACCACGATCCTCGCGACCGGCGGCGCGGGTCGTCTGTACGTCGGCACGACGAATGCCTACTCGTGTACGGGAGACGCAATGGCGATGGCGCTGCGCGCGGGCGTCGCGTTGAAGGACATGGAGATGATGCAGTTCCATCCGACGACGCTGTCGCCGACCGGGGTGCTCATCACCGAGGGCTGCCGCGGCGAGGGGGCGTACCTCTTCAACTCCGAGGGTGAGCGCTTCCTCGAGCGCTACGCCCCGAACGCGATGGAGCTCGCGTCGCGCGACGTCATCTCTCGCGCCGAGCAGACCGAGATCGACGAGGGGCGCGGCGTCGAGGGCAACGTCCTGCTCGACCTGAGGCACCTCGGCGCGGAGAAGATCATCGATCGCCTGCCGGGCACGCGCGAGCTCTCAATGGTGTTCGCCGGCATCGATCCGATTCACGAGCCGATCCCGGTGCGGCCCGGCGCCCACTACCACATGGGCGGCGTCGACACGGACGTCTGGGGGCTGACGGAGCTCGAAGGCCTCTACGCCGCCGGCGAGGTCGCGTGCGTCTCCGTCCACGGCGCCAACCGGCTCGGCGGCAACGCGCTGATGGAGACGATCACCTTCGGCAAGCGGGCCGGTCGGCACGCGGCTGAGTGGGCGCTGGCCAACACGACCGTAGCCGTGCCGCCGTCGCAGCTCTCGGATGCCGAGCGCGACCTGAAGGAGCTGCTCGACCGAGGGAACGGCGAGCGGCCGTGGCGGATCCGGGACGAGCTGGCGCGCACCATGCACGAGAACTTCGGTGTCTTCCGGCGCGAAGAGCAGATGCTGCGGCAGGGTGAGATCGTGCAGGGGCTGCGTGAGCGGTACGAGAATGTCGTCGTCGAGGACAAGGGCGACGTCTTCAACTCGGACCTCACGCAGGCGCTCGAGCTCGAGTTCCTGCTGGAGCTCGCAGCCTGCATGGTCGTGTGCGGCGTCGCCCGCAAGGAGAGCCGCGGCGCGCACGCACGCCCGTACGATTTCCCCAACCGAGACGACGAGAACTTCCTCAAGCACACGCTCGTAAGTAGCGACGGAGAGACGACGACCCTCGACTGGAAGCCGGTGACGATGACCAAGTGGCAGCCGCAGGAGCGCACCTACTGATGGCGGTCGACGCGACTGCGCACGCACCCGAGCGGACGATGGACGTCGCGCTCAAGATCTGGCGCTTCGACAGCTCGACCGGGGAGCGCGAGCTCGCCGACTACGAGGTCGCCGCGCCGGAGTGGGTGACGCTCCTCGACGTGCTCGACCTGATCAAGGACCAGGTCGACGGCTCGCTCGCCTACCGCAAGAGCTGCCGGATGATGATCTGCGGCTCGTGCGGGATGCGGATGGACGGCGGGGCCGTGCTCGCCTGCAAGGTGCGCATGTACGACATCGCGAAAGCGGGCCACGTGCCCGTGATCTCGGCTATGGGCAACCTGCCGATCGTCAAGGATCTCGTCGTCGACATGGAGCCGTTCTGGGCGAAGTTCAAGGCGATGAAGCCGTGGCTCCAGCCGGGGTACGACCAGCCCGAGCCGAACCAGGAGCACGTGATCTCGCAGGAGCGGATGAACGTGATCCACAAGGAGTCGCTCTGCATCAACTGCGGCTGCTGCGTCTCGGAGTGCAACTCGATGGAGTCCGACCCGGAGTTCCTCGGGCCGCAGGCGCTCGCGAAGGGGATGCGCTTCGTCGGCGACCCGCGCGACGCGGCGAAGGTGGAGCGGCTCGACGCGTACAGCTCCGAGCACGGGATCTGGGACTGCACCCGCTGCTACTTCTGCAACGAACGCTGCCCGAAGGGCGTCGACCCGCGCGACGCGATCGCGAAGCTCGGCGCCGAGGCGATGGCAGCCGGGATCGACGAGGACATGGGTGCGAAGCACGCGAACTGGTTCGTCACGTCGGCGAAAACGACGGGCTGGCTGCGCGAGACCGAGCTCGTGCCGAAGACGCAGGGCGTCGTCTCGTCGATCAAGCAGATGAAGTTCGCGATGGGCCTCGCCGTCAAGGGCAAGGTACCGCCGCCGATCCCGCCCCACGTGGCCGAGGGCGTGAAGGAGTCGCGTGCGCTCTTCGACCTCGTCAAGCAGCAGGGGCGCGGCGGCGCGCTCGGGATCGTGCAGGGCGAGCGCGCGCTCTCGCGGCTCGAGCACGAAGTCGGGCACGCGAGCGGTGGAGGCGGCGATCAGGGCGTCGGCAGCCGTGACCAGGCGGACATCACGCCCGGCGAGGAACCAACGCGGAAACGGGGCGGCGAATGAACAGGGTCGCCTACTACAAGGGGTGCCTTGCCTCGCTCTCCGCGAAAGAGCTCGACATCTCGACGCAGGCGCTGTCGCCGAAGGTCGGCCTGGAGCTCGTCGAGATCGAGACGGTCACCTGCTGCGGCGCCGGCGACATCCACGAGGCCGAGCCCGACTACTACCTGCACCTGAACGCACGCATCCTCGCCTACGCCGAGGCGACGGGCTGCGAGACGCTGATGACGGTCTGCAACGTCTGCACGCTCAACCTGCGCCAGGCGAACTTCCAGCTCGTCGGCGACGAAGCGCTGCGCGACCGCGTCAACAAGAACCTCGCCAAGGTGGGAGTGCCGGAGTACGGCGGCACGGTCGACGTGCGCCACTTCCTCTGGATGGTCGCGGAGGGCGAAGGCTACGAGTTGCTCAAGGCCGCGGCGCACAAGGGCCTGAAGGGCCTGAAGGTGGCGCCGTTCTACGGCTGCCAGATCCTGCGCCCGTCCAAGCTCCTGGGCTTCGAGGATCCCGACCGGCCCTCGTCGCTCGAGCGGATCATCGAGGCCTGCGGCGGCGAGGCGATCGACTACCCCGCCAAGATCAAGTG
>Ga0136620_10000756_pt1 | contig 14690 bp, 12 predicted proteins | sample AntDrymUQ4162106_2_FD_104806 | JGI IMG/M metagenome (GOLD analysis project Ga0136620, IMG submission 104806) | Polar desert sand microbial communities from Dry Valleys, Antarctica - metaG UQ416 (21.06) | ecosystem: Environmental > Terrestrial > Soil > Desert | place: Antarctica: Dry Valley... | reverse complement strand
GCAGCATCGGGAAGCAGTAGTCGAAGGAGTCGTCCACGATCTTGTAGAGCAGGTAGCCCGAGCCCTTGGACATCAGCTGCTCGCGGACCTCCTCGCTGGACTCGCAGGTCTCAAACAGGTAATCCACCGGAGGGATCGGCTGGTTTGGCAGGGTGATGAGGAAGTCGGGGCCGACGAACATGTCGAGCTCGGCGGTGTTCAGCCGTCCGAGCGACTTGTCGAAGACGGGGAAGTGCAGCACGATGAAGAGGTAATCGGGGTACTCGTCTATCTTCGGGCGCTGGTTGCGCGAGGCCACGTCCTCGAAGTCCAGGGGGTGGAACTCGAAGTGCTCCTCGAGCCACGCGCGGTCGCTGGGGCCCGGGCGCTCGATGTTGATCCAGCGCAGCCCTCCGCCGCCCTCACCCGGCGCGCCAACAGGGCTCGCGCCCTCGTGGACGACGATCTCTACATTGGGCTCTGCGGCGTGTTCAGGCCCTGCGTCGACTCCCGCTCTGTGAGCTCTGCGAAGGCGTGGCCTCGGGATGCTGGGCATAGCTCGGACTGAGGGGGTCGTCGGACGTAAGGGGCACCCAAGGGATTCTACCTTGCCGCCGAAAGGCCTCCGTCAGACGAGTACACGCGAAAGAGCGCGCTCCTGTACGCGGGGCGATCCCTGAAGCGGCAACGCTCGACAGGGGCGATCTCGGGAAAGCGCTCGCCCGGGCGCCCGCGCACAGGAAGCGTGAACGGTGCCCCGAAGACCACCCACCCGCGCCGGCGCGTCTCGGCGCAGGGCTCGCGCTGCGGCACCAGGTCGAGGTCTCGCTCCAGGCGGTCGCCCGCGAGCGGCGCGTAGCGGATGCGAGTGAAGGCCAGCGGCTGCTCGTCATCGAGGTGGCCTGTGCCCGCGAACCACCGCACGAGCTCGGCATCCTGAGTGCGGGCGACCGCGCCGTGGCGCTGCACCCAGCCGGAGGCGGGGGCGGCGAGCAGCGCGCCGGCTAGCGCCGCGGTCGCGATCGCGATGGCGGCACGAGGCGGCCGCCTTCTACTCGGGCGTGGCCGGCGGAGCGAGAGAACGAACACCATCACCGCACCGAGGAGGGCGCCGCCCAGCAGGGTGCCAAGGCCCGGCAGGAACGGGAAGCCAAGCCTCGCTGCGGCCACCAGATTCCAGAGAACCGCGATTGCCAGCACCGCGCTCGCCACCGTGCCCACGGGACCGCCCGAGCGCGCGGCGAGCGCCAGGGTGAGGATCACGACAGCCATCGCCGGAAGCAGGTAGCGCAGTGCGGAGATCGAGAACTCCTCCAGGCCGATCACGTCGCCGAGGCCGGTGATCGGCGCGCCGGCCCATAGGAGCAGCGCCACGGCGGCCACGGCTGCCGCCGCGCCGACCTCGCGACGGTGGGCCAGGAGCGGGACCGCCAGTGCCGCCGGGATCAGCAGGACCGCGCCTGCCAGCGTCTCCACGTACTCGTCCACGCGCCCCTCCAGCGTGACCCTCGGGCGCTCCAGGAACGAGTGCGAGAAGAGCTCCAGCAGGCGGGGGAGGGGATCGCTCCAGGGCACCTCGACGAACGGCCACAGGGGAAAGCCGTGGTCGACCAGATTGCGCGCGTACCAGAAGCCTCCCACGACCAGCGCCGCCGCGAAGGCGAACGCCAGCGGCAAAGCGAGACGCCGCAGATGGCCTCGTGCCAGGTAGGCGCCCGCCCCGAGGGCAACGAGCAGGGGCCACAACACGGTGGTCTTGGTGCCCAGCGCCAGCCCCGCCGCCAGGACGGCGGGGACGAGCATCCGCGGGTGCCGGCCCGCCCCGGCGGCCAGCGCCGCCGCACACAGGAGCCACATGAGCGCGGGGGTATCCGAGTTTGGCTCGCCCAGGTGCTCGAGGTTCAGCGGCAGCAGGCAGAGCGCCGCCACCGCCAGCGCGCGGACTCGCGGCCCGATGCCGAGCGCGCGCAGTCCGACCCACGCGGCCAGCGCCGCGAGCAGGAGGGCCACCGGGGTCCAGAGGGTGGCCGGCACGAAGCTCCGGGCGATCCCGATCGGCCAGGAGAGCAGGAGCTCGTTGGTGAGCGGATGGTTGGCGGTCGGGAAGGCGTAGGTGCTCTGGACCAGGTCGGTCGGGGTGCCGCTGTCCACGAAGTCGACCACGGTGTTGAGGTGGTAGGTCACTCCATCGTTGCCCACATACGGGTAGCGCAGCAGCCACGCGCAGAGCGCGAGAAAGAGCCCGCCGCCCGCGCCCACCCACGCGCGCTCTGCTCGACTGCGCTGCGCCCACCAGGCGCCGAGCTCGGCCGGAACGGAAACAGCGGGTGCGGGCAGACGCAGCGAGGCGAGCCACGTGAGCCCGGCGGCCGCCGACAGCGCCACCGGGCTCGACCCGAGCCCCGCGAGCCCCAGGACCACGCATTCGAGGCATGCCGCCGCGGCGGCGAGCGGAGCAGCCGCCACCATCCGCTCGAGCCCGGCAGCCCCAGCGAGGGCGGCCGCTCGCAGGGCCGCCGCGCCCAGGGCGAGCGCGGCAATTCCAAGAACCGCGTGCTGGGCCACCCAGACCACGTGTGGCAGGATAATCGCGCCCCGCGCGGGCCCGGGGTTGCATCTGTCGCCCGGCCTTGTATCCTTCGAGGTCGACATAGCCGTACGCATCCAGAGGGGTGGAGGGAAATGGCCCTACGAAACCCCGGCAACCATCCCGATCGACCTTAGGTCGAACGGGAAAGGTGCCAAGTCCATCAGGTCCACAGTGGGTCTGAGAGATGTGACGAAGCGCTTCAGATGAGCCTCCGTCACCGAAGCAAGCGGCGGAGGTTCTTCGATTTGAAGGGACGGCAATGGCAGCAGTAGAGGCGCTTCAGTGCAAGGAATGTCGGACGAGCTACCCGCTCGAGGCTCGCTACGTGTGCGAGCACTGCTTCGGGCCGCTCGAGGTGCGCTATGACTTCTCGGGGCTCGACTCCGCCGAGGTCAAGCGCAGAATCCAGGCGGGGCCGCAGTCGATCTGGCGCTACGCGGACTTTCTCCCGTTCGAGCAGCAGCCGCGCACGGCGCTGGCCGCGGGTGTCACCCCGCTGATCCGGGCCGACAGGCTGGCGGAGCGGCTGGGCCTCGGTGAGGTATGGGTGAAGAACGACGCGGCAAACCCCACGCACTCGTTCAAGGACCGCGTGGTCACCGTCGCGCTCGCCAAGGCCCGCGAGCTGGGCTTCGAGGTCGTGGCCTGCGCTTCCACCGGAAACCTGGCCAACGCGGTCGCGGCCCACGCGGCGGCGGCCGGGCTCGAGTCCTACGTATTCGTGCCCGCCGACCTCGAGGAGCAGAAGATCCTCGCCACCGGCGTGTACGGCACGAACCTCGTGGCCGTGCGCGGCAACTACGACGACGTCAACCGGCTGTGCACGGGCCTTGCAGACGAGCGCGACTGGGCGTTCGTGAACGTGAACCTGCGGCCCTACTACGCCGAGGGCTCCAAGACCCTGGGCTTCGAGATCGCCGAGCAGCTCGGCTTCGAGCTTCCCGACCGCGTGGTGTGTCCCGTGGCGTCGGGCTCGCTCTTCACCAAGATCGCGCGCGGATTCGAGGAGTGGCGCGAGGTGGGGCTCGTGAGCTCCGAGCTGCCCGTCTTCAACGGAGCCCAGGCGGGAGGCTGCTCGCCAGTCGCCCAGGCATTCGAGGCGGGGCACGAGGTCTGCCGCCCGGTCAAGCCCGACACGATCGCCAAGTCGCTTGCGATCGGCAACCCCGCTGACGGCCCCTACGCACTCGAGCTCGCGCGGCGCTCGGGCGGGACGGTCGACTCGGTCACCGACGACGAGATCCGCGCCGGCATCCGGCTCCTCGCCGAGACCACGGGGGTCTTCACCGAGACCGCCGGTGGCGTCACGGCGGCCACGCTCGCAAAGCTCGCCGAGCGGGGCGAGATCTCGCGCGATGAGCGCGTGGTGCTCGTGATCACCGGCGATGGGCTCAAGACCCTCGATGCCGTGCGGGGCAGCTTCGAGACGCACGAGATCGATCCGACCGTGGAGTCGTTCGGCGAGGTGCTGGGTCTCGAGACCGTCAGCTCCTGAGGCGCAATAGACTGCCCACGCCGATGAGCGTCACCGTGAAGATCCCCACGCAGCTGCGAAGCGTCACCGGTGGCGAGTCCGAGACGACGGTGGACGAGGCCACGACCGTGCGCGAGGTCCTCGACGGCCTCTACGAGCGCTACGACGGCCTGCAAGAGCGGATTTCCGAGGACGGTGACCTGCGGCGCTTCGTGAACGTCTACGTGGGTGGCGATGACATCCGCTTCCTCGATCAGCTCGACACCGCCGTCAATGACGGCGACGAAGTGACCATCCTGCCGGCCGTCGCCGGCGGCTGATCCCCGGCCACTCCAGGGGGCGATCGACCATCTGATGGCCGACCTGTCCGTACTCATGTCGGCCTACAACGAGGAGGCCACGATCACCAGGGCGATCGAGCGCGTCCTCGAGGCGCGCTACCCGGTCGACGACGTGGAGTTGGTGGTTGTGGAGAACGGGTCGACCGACCGCACGCGGGAGGTGCTGGCCGCGAGCGACTGGCCCGAATCGGTGCGGATCGTCCACGTCGAGGAGAACCGCGGCAAGGGTGCGGGCATCAGGACCGCCCTCGAGCACGCCCGCGGGCACTGGTCGGCGATCCTCGACGCCGACCTGGAGTACGACCCCGCCGAGCTTCGCCTGCTGCTCGAACCGCTACTCGAAGGCAAGGCCGATGCCGCGATCGGCTCACGTCTGTTTCAGTCCCACTCCGCCTACGGCTTCTGGTACGTGGCCGGTGGCCGCGCGATCAACCTGATGGCCAACATGCTCTACAACAGCTGGCTTTCGGACATCTGCAACTGCTACAAGGTGGCCGAGACGGAGGCCCTGCGCTCGCTGGAGCTCTCCGAGGATGGGTTCGGGATCGACGTCGAGATCCCGGCGCGGCTGCTGCGCAGCGGCCGCAAGATCTACGAGGTTCCCGTGACCTACTCCGCGCGCTCGCGGGAGGAGGGAAAGAAGCTGACCGCCGCGGACGGCGCTCGCCTGCTGGGCACGCTCGTGCGATGCCGGCTGCGGTGACTCCGGTGTCCGCGGCGCGCACGGCATGCCCCGCGTGCGGCGCCGCCGGCGCGCGGCCGGCGATGACGGTCTCGGAGCACACCTTCAGACGCTGTGGCACCTGTGCCTCGCTGTTCCTCGAGTGCCCGCCGGCCGAGGTGGGCGCCCAGTACGAGGGCAGGGGCTACTTCGTGGACGCCGGCTACGGACCGCCGGGGGGAGGGAGCTTCCACGGCTACCGGGACTACCTGGCGGATCGCCGTGAGATAACGGAAAAGTTCGAGCAGATCCTTGGGCATGTCGAGCGGCTCGTGGACCCGGGACGGCTGCTCGACGTGGGTGCAGGCCCCGGGTTCATGGTGGCCGCCGCACGCGACCGAGGGTGGGATGCGGCTGGCCTCGACCTGAACGGGTGGGCGGCCGCTTACGCCCGCGATGAGCTGGGGGTCGAGGTCCGGCAGGCGAGCCTCGAGGACGCAGGGCTGGGAGCCGGGGAGCTCGATGCCCTGTCGATGCTCGACCTGATCGAGCACGTGACGGACCCGCACGGGCTGGTCGCCGAGGCGGCGCGCGTCCTGCGCCCCGGCGGCGTGCTGGCGATTCTCACGCCGGACGCGGGCTCGCCCGTGAGCCGCGCGCTCGGAGCGCGCTGGCCGGAGGTTCAGCGGGCTCCCGAGCACATAGTGCTCTTCTCGGTCAAGGGCCTGGCTGCCCTGCTCCAGTCGCATGGCTTCGAGGTCGAGGGCTGGCATTCCACAGGCAAGCGCTCCACCCTCGAGACCCTGCTCGAGGATCTTTCGCCTGCCGCCCCCGCCGCCGCGCGCCTGCTGCGGCCGCTCGTGCGGGGCCAGGCGCTCGGGCGGCTGAGGCTTGAGCTCGACCCGCGCACCAAGCTGTGCCTCTACGCGGTGCGCCGCCGCCGCGAAGGGGAGCTTGTTGCGGGCGGGAAGCCGCGGCGCGTGCCCCGCCACGCTCCGGCGGTGCGCAGCACGGAGCGAGCCGTGCTCGAGGAGCTCGAGACCCTCGCGCGGGCAAGGCGACTGGGGGATTGGATGTTCGAGCAGCTTGCCGGCGCCGCCCGCGGACGGGTGGCGGAGGTTGGCGCGGGGATCGGAACCTTCAGCGAGCGGCTGCTCGCCGCGGGGGTGGAGGAACTGCTTCAGATCGAGCCCGAGCCCGGCTGCGCGGAGGTGCTCGAGCGCCGCTTCGAAGGCGACCCGCGGGTGACCACCGCGCGCGAGCAGCTGCCCGGATCGCCCACGCTCCGGCGGCGCGCCGGGGAGTTCGACCTCGTGCTCTGTCAGAACGTGCTCGAGCACATCGAGGACCACGAGGGGGCCGTGGCGGTGATGGCCGGTGCCCTGCGCCCCGGCGGCGAGCTGTCGCTGCTCGTGCCCGCCCATCCGCGCCTCTTCGGCCCCCTCGACGCGGCCTACGGACACCACCGCCGCTACACGAAGGAGCTGCTGTCCCGTCTGGTGCAGGAGGCGGGCCTCGAGGTAGAAGGGCTGCACCACTTCAACGCGCTGGGCATCCCGGGGTGGTGGCTCAAGAACCTGACCGGCGCGAGCGGTATCGGCCCGCTGGCACTCGGCGCCTATGAGTTGGCGGTGGCCGCCTGGCGGCCCCTCGAGCGCCGGCTATGCCCGCCGTTTGGCCTCAGCCTGATCGTGCGCGGGCGGCGCCCCGCGCCCGCTCGATGAGTCGGGATCCGAGTCCCTTCAAGCCCGTCCTGCGCTCTGAGCCGGGTCGGCGACTCAGCTCCGCGGCCACGAAACCCGTGAGGTACACATTCAGTTCCTCGGGCTCGTAGAAGAGGCGCTCGCGGAAGCTGAAGCCCTGCTCCCACCACAGCATCTGGCTGCGCTCCGCCTCCCCGAGCCCCTGGGCGAAGCCGGCAGGGAAGGTCGCGCCCGGGAGACCACCGAGGATGTGGGGCTTGAACACGAAGTCGATGCCCTGTGGTTCGACGTCGATCAGCCAGTGGTGGTGCCCCCAGCCCACCCACGGTCCCTGGACGTTCCAGGACTGCTCCTCGAGCCGCGAGGGCACCTCGATATAGCCGGCTTGTGCCACCCGCTGCAGCTCGCCGCAGACCCACACCGGGTCGCGCAGATCCTCGAGCGTGTGCGAGCAGACCGCGAAGTCGAAGAACCCGTCCTCGAACGGCCAAGGAGCGTGCGCGCAGACGTCGCGCGTGACCCAGGTGTCCCGCCCGAAGCGCTCGTCGCCCTCGCCGTCGTGTCCAAGCATCCCGCGACTCTCGTGGGGCATCAGGTCGAGCACCCAGTCCGCCCGCCTGAGGGGGCGGGCCCAGCCGCCCACGTCCAGGACCCTTGCGGAGTCACCGACTCGCTCGCCGATCCGCCGGAGGCTCTCCTCGAACATCGGCGCGGAGCCTATTGCCCGGAAGATTCGCGCCGGGCACGCTCAAGCGTCGCGAGGCAGGCGTCGTTGAAGGCGCCCTCGGGAAAGCGCTCGGCCACCATGCGGCCGGCTGCGACCAGCCGGCCGCGCAACTCGGCGTCCCGCGCCAGCCGGTCGAGCGCCTCCGCAAGGGCCGGCGCCCCGCCCTCGACCCCGAACAGCAGGCAGTTCTCGCCGTCACGCAGGTACTCGCCCGAGCCCCCACGGCCGGTGGCCACCACGGGGGTTCCACACGCCATGCTCTCGAGGGGCACCAGCCCGAACGGCTCGACCCAGCGCACCGGGAAGATCAGGGCATCGGCGGCGGCGTAGATCTCGGGGAGCTCGCTGCGGCGGTGGCGCTCGAAGCTCACACGGTCGGCGAGGCCGAGCCGATCCACCAGGGCGTGCAGCTGCGCGAGGTGTAAGGCATCGCCTCTCCCCACGATCCGCAGGGTCGCCTCCGGCGGAAGACGCTCGAGCGCCTCGATCGCGGTGTCGATTCCCTTGCGCTCATCGATGCGCCCGCAGTAGAGCAGCCGCCAGCCCCAGTTCGACTCCTCTTTCCCCGGATCCTTGAAGAGCACCAGGTCGATTCCGGGGTGGTAGACCTCCGCGCCTGGGGGATCGAACCCGGCTTCGCGTGCGCTCGCCCGCAGGGTGTGGCTTGCGAAGAGGAAGCGGCTCGAGCTCTCAAGGCGCCTCGCGCGGCGCCTGAGCAACCGCCACCAGGCATCCACGCGCGGCCCGTAGATCAGCCAGTCGTCAACCACGGTGGCCGCAGCCGGCAGGCCCGCGCGGCGGGCGCGCTCGATCAGCGAGAGGGACATGCCGCCCATGGCCCACCAGCTCACGACGTCGGGGGTGAACTCCTCGAGCCGGCGATCGAGCACGCGTGCGTTATGGCGCTCGAGCGCGAGCCGCTCGCCAACGGTCAGGCGCGGGAAGTCGTGGTCATGCCAGTACCAGCGCAGCTCGCGGTGGACGTCGCGTTCGTCCGCCCCCGAGGCGTCGGGCTCGCGCCAGTCCGTGGTCAGCACGCTCACGTCGTGCCCCGCCGCGCGGTGGTGGGCCACCGCCGAGCGCCACATCAGCTCGTAGCCGCCGAGGTGGTGGGGCGGATACATGTTGCCGACGGTCAGGATCCGCACCGGGGCGAAAGCTTAGAGATGTAGAGGCACTGGACCGGCTGTCGAACCGCAACCGGCCATTTTTGGACCGTCGGGGCTATGCCGACACCGCGCCGGGCCTCAAAATTGGCTCATGCTGGGAAGGTCCCTCAGTCGTCGAGCACCCGCGGTAGCCGCCGTGGCAGGCCGCTTCGGGCGGGACGTCGGAGTCTGCATGAAGCTGGTCGAGCGCACGATCGAGCGCGCCCAGGCCAGGGGAGCAGAGCTGGTGGTCTTCCCCGAGTCGGCCCTCGGTGGGTACCTCTTCGAGACCAAGCTCCCGTCGCTGCATCCCCCGGTGGCGCCCCCGCCCACGATCGACGTCTATGGTGAGGAGATGGCCCGGCTGGCGCACGTGGCGGGTCCCACCGTGGTGTGCGTGGGTTACACGGAGGCCGCGCCCGACGGCCTCTACTCGAGCGCCGTCTGCCTCAATGGGGACGGAGTGCTGGGCCACCACCGCAAGGTGCACCTTCCCCCGGGCGAGCGGGCGTCATTCAGTGCGGGCGAGGAGTTTGCGGCCTTCGATACCCCGCTCGGAAGGATGGGGATGATGATCTGCTACGACAAGGTTTTCCCGGAGGCAGCCCGCGCTCTCGCCCTCGACGGCGCCGGAATCATCGCTTCGCTGTCGGCCTGGCCGGCGTGCCGCACCGAGCCCGCCTCGTGGACACGTCGCGATCGCGAGGTTCGCCACTTCAATCTGCTCGACCAGGCGAGAGCGCTCGAGAACCAGGTGGTCTGGGTCTCCGCCAACCAGAGCGGTAGGCTCGGCAGCCTGCGCTTCCCGGGGCACGCCAAGGTGGTCGACCCCGACGGCCGCGTGCTGTCCTCGACGGGCTCGCGGCCGGGCATGGCGCTTGCGCGGGTGGATGCCCTGCGGGCGATCGACCCGCCGCGCAGCGAGTTCTCCCACCTCGCCGACCGGCGCCCACAGGCCTACGGGCTCCCGACGCCTGTGGCGCTCCCAACCGCCGCCGGAATCTAGCGCGTGTGCGGGATCGCAGGGGAGTACGGCCGGCTCCGGCCGGGGGAGAGCAAGCGGATGCTCGATCGGCTCGAGCACCGGGGCCCCGACGACCACGGGGAGGTTCGCCTCGGGCGGAGCTGGCTCGGTCACAGGCGACTCTCGATCGTGGACGTCGAGACCGGGCGCCAGCCGCTGGTGACCTCGGACGGGGAGCTGTGGCTGGTCGGCAATGGCGAGATCTACAACCACGAGGACCTGCGCTCGCAAATCGGGCCGGTGAACTACGCCACCCGCTCTGACAACGAGGCTGCGCTACACCTGCTCGCCGCGGACGGGCCCGGGGCCTTGGGGGAGCTCGAGGGCATGTTCGCCCTGCTCGCCGCCGGTTCGAACGGCGGCTTCATGGCTGCGCGCGATCCGGTGGGCATCAAGCCGCTGTACTGGGCCCGCGGCAAAGAGCGAGTCCAGTTCGCCTCGGAGATGGCAGCGTTCGATGCCGAGATACAACCGCTGGTCGAGGTCTTCCCTCCCGGCCATTACTGGATGCCCGAGGCCGGTCTGAAGCGCTTTGCGTCGGCTGTTCCCGAGAACGGCGCGGGCCCGGTGAGCGGGACCAGTGCCGAGCTGGAGCGCGAGGAGACCCGCCGGGTGCTGATCGCCTCAGTGGAGCGGCAGATGATGGGCGACGTGCCGGTGGGTGTCTTTCTGTCGGGCGGGCTCGACTCCACGCTGGTCGCGGCGATCGCGGCGCGCCGGCTGGCCGAGAGGGGGGAGCGTCTGCAGACCTTCGCGGTCGGCACAGAGGGGAGCCCCGACCTGCTGGCCGCGCGCGTGGCCGCCGAGCACCTCGGCACAGAGCACCACGAGCGCATCTACACGGCGCGCGAGGCGCTCGACGCCGTGCCGGCGGTCGTGCGGAGCATCGAGCACTTCGACCCGTCGCTGGTGCGCAGCGCGGTACCGAACTTCCTGCTTGCCGAGATGACCTCCCGCCACGTAAAGGTCGTGCTCACGGGGGAGGGGGCGGACGAGCTGTTTGCGGGCTACGAGTACCTGCGCGACTTCAGCGATCCGGACCTGCTGCACGCCGAGATCACCCGCACGGTCGAGGGGCTCCACAACCTCAACCTCCAGCGCTGCGATCGCGTGACGATGGCCCACGGGCTCGAGGCCCGCGTCCCGTTTCTCGACAGGGAGGTGATCGCGTTCGCGCTCCGCCTCCCGGCGGCGAGCAAGCTCGCGGGTCCCGGCCAACCCGAAAAGCGGCTACTGCGCGAGGCGTTCTCGGGCTGGCTGCCAGAGGAGCTCCTCTGGCGCGGAAAATCGCAGTTCGGCGACGGCAGCGGCGCGGCGTCCGTCCTGACCACGGTCATGGAGGACACGGTCGATGAGGCGGAGTTTGAACGCGAGCGCCACGTCCTCGATCCTCCCCTGCGCACGCGTGAGGAGCTCGCCTACTTCCGGATCTTCAGCGAGCACCTGCCGGGCGTGCGGCCGGAGCACACGGTCGGCCGCTTCGCCACCGCGTGACTCCTTACAGCTCCTCCGCCAGCGGCGAGGCGGGCTTGGCATCCTGCTTGGCAGCGACCAGGGCGATGTAGTGCACCGGCTCCCCGCTGGCCGACAGCCGGTGGCGGTAGCGGCGCTGGGCGCGGATCTCGATCATGCCGCGGTCGGCGAGCTCGCGGACGAGACGGGCAAAGCCGCTCCCGCCCTGCTCCTCGAGGAAGTCCTCCTTGATGCTGAAGGCCAGCCACGCGCCTGGCGCTAGCACGTCGTAGGCGGCCGCGAAAGCTGCCGGGGGGATGTCCCCGAAACCGAGCGCCGCGACGCACGTGAGGGCGTTGAGCTTGCGTGACTTGAGGTCGCAGCGGGTGTCCTCGTCCAGCGCGGTGAGATCGAGAACCAGATAGTCGTCGTAGATTCCCGGGCGGTCCCGCTCCGCGGCGGCGGCCGCCTGCGGAATGATGTCCACGCCGATGATCGTGTCGGCGCCCACCTCCGCGAGCCGCTCACCCACCATCCCGTTCCCCGCGCCCACGTCGAGCACGTTGAGAGTGTCGGCTTCCACACCGGAGCGCTTGAGCTCTCGTCCGAACAGCCGCGCCACCATCTCGGGAGAGGAGCACTGCAGGTGCTCGTAGAAGAGTTGCTCGTAGAGCCCGGGGAGCTCGTAGATCTCTCCATAGTCGTGAAAGCGCACCTTGCGCGTGGCGCCGTTCTCTCGCACGAGGCACCACTCCTCGTCCTGGTCCAGGGTGTCGCTCGAAGGGAACGTGATCTCGTAGTCCGTGGTCGAATCAGTGCTCTCCAAGGTGTCCCGCCGGGTCAAAGTAAGTCCTTTCAGTCAGTGGACGGAGTACGCGCGGATGCACGCGATGTTGGTGCTGTCACGGTGGTGTACTGGGCGAATGGGCGCGGTTACGGCTTCAGCGCCCTTGTGAATCTTGTTAAACCGTACCCCAACGCTAGGGTTCCGGCGTGCCCGCGGCCCACGGCGAGACCCATAGAGACGCCACGGCTGGCCTGCGCGAGCGGGTGCAGGAGCTGGACCCGTGGTACCACACGCTCGATCTGGGAGAAGGTGTTCTCACGCAGGGAATGTTCGACCTGCGCCCCTATGTCGACCGCTACGGGCTGCCGGAGGTCTCCGGCAAGCGGGTGCTCGACGTAGGCACGTTCGACGGTTTCTGGGCGTTTGAGCTCGAGCGTCGCGGGGCCACGGTGACCAGCCTGGACCTGGACCGCATCCAGGAGCTCGACTGGCCACCCCGCCTACGGCCCGCGCACGACGGCTCCCGGGGCGAGACCTTCAGGCTGGCCCGCGAGGCGCTCGGCAGCTCGGTCGAGCGCGTCGGATGCTCGATCTACGACGCTGCCCCGGAGCGGCTCGGCGGTCTCTTCGACCTGGTCTTCTGCGGCTCGGTCCTGATCCACCTGCGCGATCCGATGCTCGCGCTCGAGCGGATGGCGGGCCTGTGCGCGGGTCGGCTGATCCTGGCGGAGGAGTACAGCCGCCGCCTGGCGCCGTTCGCGTTCGTTCGTGGCGCGGAGTTCCGCGGCGACTCCCCCTGGAGCACCTGGTGGATTCCCACCACATCCACCTGGCTGCGGATGGTCCACACCGCCGGCTTCGAGGACGTGCGCAGGCACTCGCGCTTCAACCTGAGGTTCCGCGACCAGCGTGGCGGGGTTCCCCACGTGGTGGTGCACGCGCGAGGTGTTGCGGGATGAGCGGACTGCGCGCAGCGCTCGAGCGCTTCTGGAGGCGGCTGATGCGAAAGCTCGTCTACTTCTGGGGACCACGGCTGGCCTCCGAGCTTCGCAAGCGCTGGGTGATCTTCAAGAACCCCCACGCCGAGATCAGCTTTGCCGGGCCGTGCCGCCTCGGTCCGGGCTTCAACCTGCACATGGAGAACGGGGGCCGCTTCATCGTCGGCAAGTACGTGGACTTCCGGCGGGGGTTTCTGGCCGAGATTGGGGCTGACGCCACGGTCAAGATCGGCGACCTATGCGTCTTCAGCTACAACTCGCTGATCCAGTGCAGCACGTCGATCGAGGTCGGCGACCGCGCGATGTTCGGCCAGTCCTCGATCGTGGTTGACGGCAACCACCGTTTCAAGGACATCAGCACGCCGCTGGTCGGCCAGGGCTACGACTACCGCCCGGTCAAGATCGGCAACGATGCCACCACGCTGACCAAGGTCACGATCGTGGACAGCATCGGCACCAAGGCGGTGGTCGGGGCGAACTCCGTGGTGACCAAGCCGGTGCCGGCCTACAGCCTGGTCGCCGGAGTGCCCGCGCGGTTGCTCGACTACTTCGGGCCGCCGGAGCTGGCGCCGCCCGAGTGGGAACAGCGCAGGCGCGAGAAGGGCATCGCCGACCCCCCCAAGCGTCCGGGCGGGCTCGAGGTCTCCGGCCACTCGGTTCCCTTCGGCGGCGGGGTGTCGGCATTCGAGCACCGCTTCACGACACGGCTGGCGGAGCTGCTCGGGGTGCAGGAGGTCAACCACGCCGCCCCCGGTGCGATCGCCTGCCGCCACGATCAGGGCGCGGACGTAGGGGACGGGGGTTACGCGACGGTGCTCCAGCGCTTCGAGCGTCCTGCAGACGTGAAGGCGTGCCGGCCCGAGCCCGCCCTGGCACTGACCTGCTACGGCGTGAACGACCTCGCGCTGCTCGGCCCGGGCAATCTCGGCCCGTTCGAGCACGCGCTCCGTACGGTGATCAGCCGCCACCGTGCCTCGGCGGTCTTCGAGGAGGACCACGAGAGCGTCAGCTGCTCAGAAGGCTGGCAGCCGCGTGCCGCCGACGGCCCCGACTGCTCGGGGGAGGGGGTGCTCGAGGCGCGCGCGGCGGGATCGACCCTGACGATCACCGTGCCGGATGCCTTTCCAGGCGGCACGATCGCCCTCGGTTTCGTGACTTCGAGTGAATCGGGAGCGCGCCTGTCGATCGCCGTGGATGACGCCGAGACGGCGGACCTCGACAGCCGCGGAGCCGCGGGGCCGCTCGGCAATCGCACCGGCGTGGTTGCCCGCCTACCAGCCCTCTCGCCGGGCGCCCACACGATCATGTGCGCCGTGTCTGAGACGAGCGGACCGGTCGCCTTCGACTACTGGCAGATCGAGCGCGAACCGGGTCCCACGGTGCTCGTCCCGCTGGCCTTCCGGATGAGGGACTGGTCACATCACTACGCCGACTGGTCCCACCAGCCCCGCGACGAGGACGTCCCGGTGCTGAACGATGCGATCTTGGGTGTGGTCGAGGAGTTCGGGAGCGGCGTCGTGACCGTCGATCTCGAGCCGTTGCTCGACGGTGAGGAGCGGCTCTTTTCCTGGGAGGGGGCCTACCCCAACGACGAGGGCCACCGTCTGATCGCCGAGGCGCTGCGCGACGCGGCGGAGCGCGCTCGGAAAGCGGGCGTCTAATCTTCAGCGACTCGACCTTGCCGGACCCGATCGGCGGTGCGGTGACGACCGGGGGAACTTCGGTCAGAGCCAGAGTGCTTGCCACGCTCGTGGCCGCTGGCGCAGGGGTCACCTACGCGAAGACGCAAGCCGCTTCGTGGCTTAG
>Ga0136620_10000755_pt1 | contig 14692 bp, 14 predicted proteins | sample AntDrymUQ4162106_2_FD_104806 | JGI IMG/M metagenome (GOLD analysis project Ga0136620, IMG submission 104806) | Polar desert sand microbial communities from Dry Valleys, Antarctica - metaG UQ416 (21.06) | ecosystem: Environmental > Terrestrial > Soil > Desert | place: Antarctica: Dry Valley... | reverse complement strand
CTCGCAACGGTCGGAAGGGCCTGATCAACCAAGTCGGAGGCCGTCATCGCCCGCAGGCAAGGCCGGTGGCCTTGTCAAGGGCGAGGGCGGTCTCCGGCGCCGCGTGACCGTGGGTCAGGGACCCGGCGAACGTTGCCGGTCAGACCACTAGCCGGGGTCAGGTCTTGAATGTTGCGCTTGTGGTGCAACATTCAAGACCTGACCCCGATGCGCGTCCTGATGGTCGACAACTACGACTCCTTCACGTACAACCTCGTGCACCTGTTGGAGCAGGCCGGGGCGGACGTCGACGTCTTCTACAGCGATGAGATCAGCCCGGACGAGGCGGAGCGACTCGCGCCTGACCGGCTTGTCATCTCCCCTGGTCCGGGGCGGCCCGCAGGAGCCGGAAGCTCGATCGAGCTGATCCACCGTCTCGGCCCGACGACACCGATCCTCGGCGTCTGTCTAGGACACCAGGCGATCGTGGAGGCGTTCGGCGGCGAGATCGGCCAGGCTCGAGCGCTCCTACACGGGAAGGCATCCCGTGTGCGCCACGACGGGCGTGGTGTCTTCTCCGGCTTGGACCACACGATCGACGCGGGCCGCTATCACTCGCTCGCCGCGATGCGCGTGCCGGACGAGCTCGAGGTGAGCGCGCGAGCCGAGGACGGCGAGGTCATGGCAGTGCGGCATCGGACACATCCGATCGAGGGCGTGCAGTTTCATCCGGAGAGCGTCCTCACGCCGCTGGGCGCGCGCCTGATCGAGAACTTCCTGCGCCCAGAGGCTACGAGTCGGGCCCGACCTTGACGAGCATCTTGCCGATGTTCTCCCCGCGCAGGAGGCCGAGAAACGCGCGCGGCGCGTTCTCGATCCCGTCGATCACGGTTTCGCGATAGCGGAGGCGCCCGTCGCGCACCCACTCCTGCGCACGAGCGAGGAACTCGGGAAAGCGGTCGTAGTGGTCGCTGATGATGTACCCCTGGATCCTGAGCCGTTTCGTGACCACCATGAACATGTTTCGCGGTCCCGGAGCCGGCTCCACGTCGTTGTAGCGGGCGATCGAGCCGCACGCCACGATCCGGCCATGAGTCCTGAGCGCTCCGATGGCGGCCTCGAGCGAGTCTCCGCCCACGTTGTCGAAGTAGATGTCGATTCCGTCAGGCGCGATCTCCGCCAGCGCCTTCCGCACGGAACGCTCGCGGTAGTCGAAGGCGTCGTCGAAGCCGAGCTCCCGGAGCCACTCCACTTTCTCGGCCGAGCCCGCGCAGCCGAGGACGCGGCAACCGGCGATCTTGGCCATCTGCCCGGCCGTGCTGCCGACCGCTCCTGCTGCGCCAGAGACGAAGACCGTCTCTCCAGGCTGCGGCCGCCCGAGCTCATGGAAGCCGTAATACGCCGTGAATCCCGGCATTCCGAGCACACCCAGCGAGGTAGAGATGGGAGCGCTCGTGCTGTCGACCTTGCGCAGGCCTGAGCCGTCGGAGAGCGTCCACTCGCGCCAGCCCAGCCCGTGCAGCACCCACTCTCCCTCCGCGTAGCGCTCGTTCCGGGAAACAGCCACCCGTCCGACGGCGCCGCCGGTCATAGCCTCGCCGAGCGTGAACGGGGCGACGTACGAGCGAACGTCGTTCATCCGCGGGCGCATGTACGGGTCGACTGAGAAGTACGCATTCCGGACAAGCAGCTGCCCTTCTCCTGGATCCGGAATCGGCGCCTCGGCGATCTCGAACAGATCCTCGTCCGGGAAGCCCCGCGGCCTGGCGACGAGACGGATCTCGCGGGACATGCCTTCCATGCGGCGATGATACGCCGGTGCAGTCTTTGAAAGGGCATCTCCTGATCGCGGGCCCCGCGCTCGTCGACCCGAACTTTCGACGCACAGTCGTCCTGGTCGGGGAGCACTCAGAGGACGGCGCGCTCGGGCTGATTCTCAACCGACCCTCGGGGGCGACGGTCAACCAAGCCGTGCCAGAGCTCGCGACCCTGGCCGCCGGTGTCGACCAGGTTCACTTCGGAGGCCCCGTCCAGCCGTCCGCGATCGTGGTGCTGGCCGACTTCGTCGAGCCCGACCGCGCCGGATCGCTCGTCCTCGACTCAGTCGGATTCCTCCCGTCGGAGGTCGATCCAGAGGAGCTCGGCGAGCTGCGCCGCACACGCGTCTTCGCCGGCTACGCCGGCTGGGGGCCGGGTCAGCTCGACGGAGAGCTCGAGGAGGGCTCCTGGATCGTCGAGCCGGCGCTTCCGGAAGATGTCTTCACCGTCGAGCCGGACGAGCTCTGGAGCGCCGTGTTGCTCCGAAAAGGCGGACCCTTCGGCGTCCTCGCGCTGATGCCGCTCGATCCGTCGTTGAACTAGATGGTCCTCGCCGTAACTCTCTCCAAGCTCTCGCGAGCCGCCATCCTGCGCGCGGGCGACAGCTCCCTGCTTCGCCGCGTCGTGGCCCGGTACGGCATGCGGCTGGGAGCGGCGCGCTTCGTCGCCGGGGAGACGCTGGACGAATGTGTCCCGGTCCTCCGAAGGCTGAACGACGCCGGGCTCCATGCGAACACGACGCTTCTGGGAGAGGCGATTCCCGACGCCGCCGGGGCCGCGGCGACCGTGGCGGAGTACGAAGCGATCCTCGACCGGCTGGCCGAGGAGGAACTGCGCGCCAACATCGCGCTCAAGCTCACGCACCTCGGGCTTTCGGTCGAGAAGCAAACCGCGCACGCCAACCTCGAGCGCATCGTGACCCACGCGTGTCGTCTCGGTCAGTTCGTGCGGATCGACATGGAGCAGTCGAGCTTCGTCGAGCCGACATTCCATATCTACGAGCGCCTCCGCGCCGCGGGACACGAGAACCTGGGTGTCGTCCTGCAGGCGTATCTGCATCGCTCTCCCGCCGACCTCGAGCGCCTGCTTCCGCTCACGCCCAACCTTCGCGTCGTCAAGGGCGCCTATCTCGAGCCTCCGACCGTCGCGCACCCGGAGAAACGAGACGTCGACCGAGCCTACGTGCGGCTCGTGGAGCGTGGCCTGCGCGGCGGCGCCTATCTCGCCGTCGCGACCCACGACGAGCGCATCATCCGGCACGTGCAAGCGTTCGCCGAACACGAGGGCATCGGCCGCGACCGCTTCGAGCTCCAGATGCTGTACGGCGTGCGCCCGGCCCTCCAGCGAAGCCTGGCCGCGGCAGGGTACAAGGTGCTCGTGGCGACCCCGTTCGGTCCCGACTGGTACCCGTATCTCATGCGCCGACTCGCCGAGCGACCCGCGAACCTGCTCTTCTTCCTCCGGAACCTCCTGCGCCGATGACGGTCCCAAGCCACGCGGAGGTCGTCGTCGTCGGAGGAGGCGCAGTCGGGACGAGCATCGCCTTCCACCTTGCCGAGGCCGAGGTCGATGTCTGCCTGCTCGAGCGCGACGCGCTCTCCTCGGGATCGACGAGCCGCGCCGCCGGCGGCGTCCGCACACAGTTCTCGGATCCCCTGAACATCGCAATCGGGCTCCGCGGCGTCGAGGCATTCCTGCGCTTTGCCGAGCGCCCGGGCGGGGAGATCGACTTCCGCCAGGTCGGATATCTGTTCCTGCTCGACCGTCCCGAGGACGTCGGGCGGTTCGAGCAGAGCGTCGCGCTGCAGAACGAGCTGGGAGTTCCGAGCCGTCTCGTCGAGCCGGACGAGGCCGGGAGGCTTTCCCCCCTGGCGGGCCTCGACGGCGTCTTGGCCGGCACCTTCTGTGCGCTGGACGGGCACGCGAGCCCCGAAGCCGTCGCGCAAGGCTATGCGGGTGGAGCACGCCGTCACGGCGCGACGGTATTCACCGGCTGCGCAGCAAGCGCCGTCGCGATGGACGGCGAGCAGGTCCAAGGCGTCGTGACCGACCAGGGGACGATCCAGACAAACACGATCGTGTGCGCTGCAGGCGTCTGGTCGCCCGCGTTCGCGCGCACAGCCGGAGTCGAGCTTCCGGTCGAGCCCGTCTTCCGGGAGGTCGTGACGACTGCGCCGGTCGAGACGCTCCCTGATCCGATCCCGCTGACCGTGGATTTCACAACCGGCTTCTACTTCCACCGCGAAGGACCCGGCCTGCTCATCGGCATGTCCGACCGTAACCAGGCCCCCGGCTTCGATGCGCCCACCGATCCTGACTGGCTCGAGCATGTCACCGAGGTCGCCGCGCGCCGCGCGCCGTCCTTCCTCGACATTGGCCTTGCGCACGGATGGAAGGGCTACTACGAGATCACCCCCGACCACAACGCGCTCGTCGGCGAGTCGCCCGAGCTCGCGCGCTTCTTCTACGCCACCGGCTTCTCGGGACACGGCTTCATGCAGGCGCCGGCGGTCGGGGAGATCGTGCGGGACCTCATCCTCGGCCGTGAGCCGTTCGTCGACGTCTCACCGCTCGCCGCCGAGCGTTTCGAGCGAGACACGCCGCGGCCCGAGCACAATGTGATCTAAAGGCAGAGCTCATGCCAGGCACGATCGTCTTCATCCCCGCGCTGAACGAAGAGGCCAACCTCCCGGCTGTGCTCGCCGAGTTGCACGCTGAGCTTCCCGACGTCGACGTGCTCGTGGTGGACGACGGCTCGACGGACGGCACCGCCGCCGTGGCTCGGGCGGAAGGCGCCGAGGTGCTGTCGTTCGGCGAGAACCGCGGTCTGCGCGAGGGCATCGCCGCCGGCTATCGCTACGCACACGAGCACGCTTACGACTTCGCCGGACGAGTCGACGCCGACGGGCAACACCCGGTGCAGGAGCTGCGGCGCTTGCTGGAGCTCGTCCAAGCGGGCGAGTACGACGTGGCGATCGGCTCGCGCTTCGCTGCCGGCGACGGCTACGAGGCGTACCGGTACGAGCCCTCGTCCAGCCGACGTTTCGGAACGGCGGTCCTCCGCCGTGCGATGCGAGTCGCGCTCGGCCGCCCGTTCCACGACGCCACGAGCGGGATGTACGCCGTGAACGCCAAGGCTCTGCCGATCCTGGCCGAGCCCTACGAGAGCGGAGCGCCCGAAGTCGAGTCGCTTCTCCGTCTCCGCGAGGCCGGGCTGCGCGTCGCGGAGCTTCCCGTGAACATGCGTGAACGAGCAAGCGGCGAGTCGAAGCTGCGCGGTCGCCGGGCATTCGAGCTCGTGTTCACTGTCGCAGGCACGCTCCTGCTCTACGGGCTGTGGCGGCGTCGACGTGGAGCAAGTCAGTGAGAACTCGTTTCACAATGAAGCCTTGTGCCGCCGGGATGCTCTGGGCGGCGCGATGCGGCGTCCTCGGTCGCGCCCATATGGGTCATATTGGCGCTCCCTGCGTCCTTGCCTCGCACCACCCAGCGCACCCCGTCGACGAAGCGTCAATGTGAAACGAGTTCCGAGCAGCCCACGGCTCGTCGCCGTCCTCGGCTACTCGAACCGAGACGGCGGCACCGAGCTGAACCGTGTTAGCGCTGCACGACTCGCGCGAGCCGGCGAGGAAGCGCGGCCGGAAGACACCGTTCTCTTCTCCGGCGGGCGGCGGCCCCGGAGAACAGTCTCCGAAGCCGAGCTCATGTCCCGGGGGTGGCGCGGCAGCGCGGGGAACGTGCTGTTGGACGATGCCTCACGCACAACGTACGGGAACGTGCGCGCGGCCGCGACCGTTGCACGAGAGCTTTCGGCGCGTGAGATCGTTCTCGTCACATCGGGTTGGCATGCCCGCCGCGCCTCGCGGCTGCTCGAAGCCGCACACGGCGACCGGGTCTTGCTCGCCGCGACGGGCGAGTGCTGGACGACGGGTGCCCGCCTCCGCGAGCTTGTCTGCTGGCTGTTCGTACCGGTGCAGGTAGCTCTCGCGCGCCGTTCGCGCTAGCGTGGCCTCCCGTGAAGGTCGCGCTGCTCGTCATCGTCTCCGTGCTCGCGCTCGTATGTGCGGGCTGCGGTGGGGACGGAGGCGAGTCGTCTGTCACGCCGACCGACGAGTGGGCCGAAGGATACTGCGCCGCGATCGTCGACTGGTTAGCCGAGCTCCGGCAAGCGACCGACGTGCTCCGGGACTACCGATCGCTGTCGCTAGAAGCCTTCGATCAGGCCAGTACGGACATTCGTTCCGCCACGGAAGCCCTCACCGCGGAACTGCGAGGGCTGGAGGCGCCCGATACCGACCTCGGAGAGAAGGCGAGGCAGGTCGTCGACACGTTCGCGACCGCCGCCGAGGCAGATCTCGCCGACATCGAACGGGCGGTCGAGGAGGTTTTCGGCGGCACGAGCATCTCGAACGCCGTCGTCTCGATCACCGCGGCGCTGACCTCGATAAGGAGGGCATACACGACCATGTTCGACTCACTCAGAAAGATCGATCCCGAGAACGAGCTCCAAACTGCACTCGGGGACGCGGAGTCCTGTGATGAATTGATCGGTGGCTAGCTTGGTCGTGACGCCCCGGTGGCGCGTCAATTCCACATCAAGGCTCTAGTTTACGTCCGCACGGATTCGTTGCCTGCCGGCGAGAGATGACGGTGCACCTGCTCGATCACAACGGAGCCCTCGCCCACCGCTGAGGCCACCCGCTTCACGGAGCCGCCGCGGACGTCGCCGACGGCGAACACGCCTTTAACGGAGGTCTCGAACATGTGGTCGCCTGCGCCCGTCAGCACGAATCCGCGGTCGTCGCGCGCGATCTCCGGCGGCAGCCAGCCGGTGTTCGGCTCCGCGCCGATAAGGATGAACAGCGCGTCAGCGGGGACAGTTTCGGTCTCCCCCGAAGCATCGCGGAGGACAAGCCACTCGAGTCGTGTGCCGCCACCCCCATCGACAACCTGGGTCGACGTTCGGATCTCGATGTTCTCCTTCGCCCGCACCTCGTCGAGCAGGTACTGGGACATCGCGTCCGTAACGGGCCGGCGGCAGATGAGCGTCACGCTCGCCGCATAGCGGCTCAGATGCGCCGCCGCCTGACCAGCCGAGTTGGCGGCGCCGACGATGAACACGCTTCCTCCGGTGAACTGCTGCGCGTCCGACGGCGAGGATCCGTAGAACACTCCCGCGCCCTCGAGCTTCTCGAGCGCGGGAACGCCGAGGCGACGGTAGGCCACCCCCATGGCGAGAACGACGCTTTTCGTCTCGATCTCGGAGTTCTCGATCGTGACCCGGTAGCCGGCGTCCATGGCACGAATCCCGGACACCGAGCGCATGAGAAGGAACTCGGCGCCGAAGATCCAGGCCTGCTGGTACGCGCGCGTGGCGAGCTCCCGGCCCGTCAACCCGCGCTGGAACCCGAGGTAGTTGCGGATCCGGGCGCTCGACCTGGCCTGCCCTCCGATCGATGCGTGATCTACCACGAGCGCTCGCAAGCCTTCCGAAGACGCGTATACGGCTGCGGCGAGGCCAGCCGGCCCCGCCCCCACGACGACGACATCGAACTCGCCCCGGTCGTCGAGCTCGGTCGAGACCTTGTAGCCGTGTTCCGCCAGCTCGTCGTCCGATGGATCGTCGAGAACCGTGTCGTCGGGAAGGACGACCGCGGGCCTGTCCGACACCTGGACTCCGCACGCCTCTAACAGCTCGCGGGCTTCGTCCGAGTCGCTCGAGTAGAACGCGTGCGGAACACCGGTCCGCGCCAAGAGATTCCGGATCTCGTAGCCACGGCTCGACCAGGGCTCGGCGACAACCGTGAGCTCGAGGCGTCCCTCGGTCGCACGCCTCCACTCCTGGAGGAACTCCGAGACCAACCGATGGAAGAGCTCGTCGGGAGTCGTCCACGGCTTGAGGACGTAGTAGTCGATGTGACCGAGCGTCATCGCCCGACGGATGACACCTGCCGTCTCCTCGTCCGCCCAGCCGCCCCACGGGATCAAGAGCGCGCGCTTCGCGTACGGATGCAGGTCGTAGACCCGTGCGAGGAGCTCCTCGCCCTTGAGCCCCCTCTCGCCGCGCGCGGCGAGGACGATTGCCACCCGCGCCCCGTCATCGCGCATGCGCTCGAGCTGGGTGAGGGCCGCTTCGGGCGACGGGCCGCAAACGACTCGATAGTCGCTCTGGTAGCGCTGTAACTCGCCGGTGATCCGCTGTATCGCTTGGGGGTCAGGGTCGACGGCGAAGATGAACGGCCGGTCGTCAGACATGCTCACGAGGCTCGCCCCCGGCCGCCCGGGCCTCAGCGCGCGGCGACAGTGTCACCGACGTCGGCCAGCGCTCGCAAAGCCTGCGCGAGCGCGATCGGAACCGTTGCGAGAAAGACCGAGACGGGACCTCCGATCAGCACCACGCCCAAGGTCTCCCAGACCCCGTCCACCTCGATCGCCCAGATGACCGTCCCTGCCGCTGCCGCGAAAACGCTGAGGACGCCGAAAAACGTGAGAAATGCTGCCCACATGCGAAGCGTCCCGTACTGGGTCATTCGAGCCTCCCGTGCCGTGGCTGGTGTCGTCGCGAGCTTACTCAGCTCCTCGAGCCGGCGTGAATGGCACGCACGGTGTCGATCGTGTCCGCCTCGTCGGCGCGCTTGTCCTCGCGATATCCCTTCACGCGCGCGAACCTCAGCGCCATGCCACCGGGGTAGCGTGAGCTCGCCTGCACGCCGTCGAAGGCGATCTCGACCACGAGCTCCGGACGTACAAAGACCGTATGCCCGTCCTGACCGGTCTCGAGCTCGAGCAGCCGTTCCGTCTGCCACGCCAGCATCTGATCGGTCATGCCCTTGAACGTCTTTCCCAGCATTACGTGGCCGCCGGTTTCAGAATCGCGCGCGCCGAGATGGAGGTTGGAGAGCTTCCCCTGTCGCCGGCCGTGCCCCCACTCCGCCGCGAGGACGACGAGATCGAGCGTGTGCGCAACCTTGACCTTGAGCCACCCCGCCCCACGCCGCCCCGCCTCGTAGGGGGCGTCGAGCGACTTGACCATGACGCCTTCGTGTCCCTGCTCGAGCGCCGCCTCGAGGAACCGCTGCCCCTCGGCAGGATCCTCCGTCTCGATGCTCGGTACGCGAAGCGTGTCGGGGAGATGGGCTTCGAGCGCCGCGAGCCTCTCCGTCGCCGGGCGGTCGATCAGATCCTCTCCGTCCAGGTGCAGGCAGTCGAAGAAGAATCCTGAGAGCGGCGCTTCCTGGCGCAGCTCATCGACGTTCACTCGGCTTCCGAAGCGACTCATCGTCTCCTGGAAGGGCCGCGGCCGGCCGGCGGAACCAAGAGCGATCGCCTCCCCGTCCAGGATGATCGTCTCGATCCCCAGCCGAGCGACGGCCTCGACGATCTCGGGCACCCGGTCGGTGATGTCCGCAAGTTTCCGGGTGAACGCGCGCACTTCACCTCCGAGTCGGTGCACCTGCAGCCTCGCGCCATCGAGCTTCCACTCGATGCGGGCGGGATGAATGCGGGCAAGCGCGTCCTCGAGATCGTCTCCCGTCTGCGCGAGCATCGGCTGCACCGGACGCAGGACCGTGAGCCGAAACTCGCGGAGCCCTTGTGCACCCTCGACGATCGCCGCAGCCGCCACAGCGCCGAGATCGCCCGCAACCATCACCGCGCGACGTACCTCGGCCGCAGGAAGTCGAGCCGCCTTCGCCACGGCCTCGACCATGACGCCCTCGAGCGCTCCTTGCCTGAGCTCACCGAGGAGCAGGCCGGTCAGGAAGCTCTGCTCGGCCGCGGTTGCTCGTCCGTAGAGACTCGCGAGCGCCTCGCGGCGAGCAGCCTGCGACCCCGGACCGGCGATCGCAGCGATGCGCGACACAGCTTCGTGCACCTCGAGCACCTCGAGCGTAGGAGACGTCGCGGCCGGAGGAAGATCGCGCAGCGCCGCCCAGCCGACCCCGATCGTCCCCTGCGGGAGGTATCCCGAGAGATACGCGACGGCGACGGCAACCTCGTCGGAGCTCGCGCCACCGAGACACTCGGCGAGCAGGGCGGTCTTCGCCAGCCTCGAGCGCGTCGCGGCAACGTCGCTCGAAGCGTGCGCGATCGCGTCGAGGAGCATCGGCGACATTCAACAGGACACGCTCCTACTCTCATTTGAGTCTCATCGGGCCGGGGTAGGACCTCATCGACACGTCTATTCGAAGGGGAGTCAGAGATGAGCAAGAAAGCACCGATTGCAGCCGGTCTCGGAATGTGCGCGGCTGTGCTCGCCGCGGCGACTCTCGGCGGCGAGCTGAGCGCGAAGGCGAGCGCTGCGGCCAACGCGAGTTGTCAGGTTCCGAAGGGGAGCGAGCGAGTTCGCCTGAATCCGGCGAACTTCACGACGCGGATCGACAATCCCTACTGGCCGATGAAACTCGGAAGCCGCTGGGTGTATCGAGAAACCGACCCGGAGGGGGCGAAGCTCCGCGTCGTGGTGACGGTCACCCCGAAGACGAAGATGATCGCAAACGGCGTGACGGCGAGGGTCGTCCACGACGTGGTGACCGAGGACGGGAAGCCGGTCGAGGTCACCGACGACTGGTACGCGCAGGACAAGTGCGGGAACATCTGGTACCTGGGCGAGGCGACGAAGGAGTATGAGAACGGCAAGGTCGTCTCGACCGAGGGCTCGTTCGAGGCCGGCGTCGACGGCGCCCAGGCCGGAGTCATCATGCCGGCGAAGCCGCGGGAGGGATTGCGCTATCGGCAGGAGTACTACGCCGGTCACGCAGAGGACCGGGCCGAGGTGGTCAGCCTGAAGGAGCAGGTGCAGGTCCCCTTCGGGTACTTCGGGACGGGCAAGGTCCTGATGACGCGGGATCTCAACCCACTGACCCCGAAGGTCCTCGAGTACAAGTTCTACGCGCGAGGTGTGGGGTTGGTGCTGGCGATCGGCGTCTCGGGCGGGAGCGACCGCGAGGAGCTCCTCAGCTACAGACGCGGATAGCGATGCGCCGAGCGTTCCCGAATGTGACTGAGCCCCGCTGTCGGCGGGGCTCAGGCGTTGTTTCGACCGAGCTCCGCTGAGACGCGGTCCGCTCGATCTCGGTCACGGTCGGGCACTTGCGCGCCCCCGCCTATTCGTAGCGCAGGGCCGCGATGGGATCGAGCCTTGCCGCGCGTCGCGCCGGGTAGTACCCGAAGAAGAGACCCACGCTGACCGCAGCCGAGAAGGAGACGAGCAGCGAGGGCAGGCTGATCGCGACCTGCCAACCGGCAAGTGTCCCCGTCAAACCGGTGGCGCCGATGCCCACGAGCAGTCCCGCGATGCCGCCGAGAGTGCTCAGCACCAGCGCCTCGATCAGGAACTGCGCCTGAACCTTCCATGGATCCGCGCCCACCGACTTGCGGATGCCGATCTCTCGGGTTCTCTCTCGGACCGACACGAGCATCATGTTCATGATCCCGATCCCGCCGACGAGCAGCGCGATCCCCCCGAGCGCGAAGGTGAGCACGCGGAAGGTCGTCGTCGCGCTCTGCGCTGCTTTCACGAAATCTGCTTGATCCTCGGTCGAGAAGTCGTCGGCGTAGGAATCCGGAAGCCTGTGCTGGCGGCGCAAAAGCTCCGAAATCGCATCCATCGCAGGCTCGATCTCGGCCTCGCTGCGAATACGAACACCGACGCTCTTGATGTTGGCTCCTCCTCCGAGAAGCGCTCTGGTGACGATCGGGAGGGGGACGAAGCTCCGGAAGTCGAGATTCTCGTCGTTGAGCGTCCCCTTCCGAGCCTGGATGCCGACGACCTCGAACTCGCGGGTTCCCACTCGCACGGTCCTCCCGATCGGGTTCTGCCCGGGGAACAGCTTTCGGCGCTGGACCAGGCCGAGCACCATGACGCTGCGGCCGAAGCTGACATCGGAAGAGGAGATCAAGCGCCCGGCCCCGGCAGCCTGGTTGTAGATGTCGCCGTAGGTCTCGGTGATGCCGAAGAGGAGCGTCGTCGCCTTGAATCGACCGGCGGAGATGGTGAGGCTCTCCATTTCCTGGTGCGGCGCAATCGCGGTGACCATGGGTAGCTTCGAGATCGCGTCGACATCCTCGGGGGTGATCGTTCGCTCGGTCGCCGACTGACCCGTGCCGATGTTGATGAACTCGCCATCCACGAGAACGACGTTCGCGCCGAGCCTGCGAATACTGTCGGCGACCTCTTGCTGCGCGCCCGCGCTCACGGCCGTGACTGCGACGAGTGAGGCGACGCCGATGACCACACCGACCGCTGTCAGAACGGCCCGGAACCAGTTCGCGCGGAGCGCCCACAAGGCGATCCGCCAGTTCTCGACAAGCATCCTCATCGGGCCACCTCTAGCGCCAGCGGTGGTCGCTCGAGCGCCTCGTCCGCGACGACGAGGCCGTCGGCAAGCCGCACGATTCGCGACGCGTGCTCCGCGACCTCGTTCGAGTGCGTGACCATCACGATCGTCGCACCCTGGCCGTTCAGACGCTCGAGGATCGCGAGCACGTCGCCCTCGCTCGTCGAGTCCAGGTTGCCGGTCGGCTCATCTGCGAGCACGACACTCGGCCGGACGACGAGCGCACGTGCGATCGCGACGCGCTGCTGCTCACCACCGGAGAGCTGGGTCGGAACGTGCCGGACTCGCTCGGAGAGGCCGACCTCGGCGAGCGCCTCGAGCACACGGGCTCGGCGGTCACTCGCCCGCACACCCGAGTACACGAGCGGCAACTCGACGTTCTTGAAGGCGGTCGCGCGCGGTATCAGGTTGTACGCCTGGAACACGAACCCGATCCGCCGTCCGCGGATATGCGCACGAGCTGTCTCATCGAGCTTCGCCACCTCGGTCCCAACCAACCGGTACGAACCCGAGGTCGGTCGGTCGAGCAGGCCGAGGATGCCGAGAAGGGTGGTCTTCCCGGATCCGGAGGCGCCCATGATGGCGACGAACTCGCCCTCGCGAACCGCGAAGCCGATGCCCCCGAGCGCCGCGACGGTGAGGTCTCCGCTGCGGTGGACCTTTGTGACCTCCGAGAGCTCGATGACGCTTGCGGCCGACACCCCGCCTACTCTCCGCCCCCGCCGCCGGACTCTTCCAGGACCACACGCTCTCCGGCGCGAAGCCCCTTGACGATCTCGACACTCTTGTTGTTCGCGAGGCCGAGCTTCACCGTCCGGGAGATCGGCTGGTCCGACCGACGGAGAACCGTGACGGTCGCCTCGCCTCCCTCCTGGGTGACGGCCTCGAGCGGAAGCTGAAGGACGTTCCGACGGTTTGCGACGACGATGCGGACGCTGACGTTCATGCCCGGCTTCAGACCGGGAGCGTCGGCAAGCCCCACTTGCACCGGGAAGGTCACGACGCCGCTTGTGTTGGTTCCCGCGAGCGCTGCGAAGAGCACGTCGCCGCGGAAGGACTGGCCGCCGAGCGCGTCCACGCTCACGGTTGCCGGCTGACCGCGCTTCACTCTCGCGATGTCGAACTCGCTCAGGTCGACTCGGACTTCGAGGCGCTCGAGATCCGCCATCGCGACCATGGATGTGGGTGGGTCGACATGCGCACCGAGCGTCGTGAGCAGAGCCGTGATCGTGCCCCGTCGCGGAGCCCGAACCGTCAGCGGCCCGGCAGCAGCGAGCGCACTCGACAGCCGGGCCTCGGCGGCCTCGACCTTGAGCTGCGCGAGCTCGATATCGCGGACCTTGAGCCGCGCGAGCTCGATATCGCTTGCCGAGGTATATCGGCGACGTTGGCGCAGCACGGCGAGGTCGGCCTCAGCCCGCCGGACGTCCAGCCGGGCAGAGCTGACATCGCTCGCGAGCGCCGGCGAGAGGAGCTGCTCGAGCCGTGCGTTGGCGGCATCGACGGCCTGGCGAGCGGCTTCCAGCGCCGCGTGGCTCGGGCCGGCTTGAATCCTGCGGAGCTCGACTCGCGCTCGCTCGAGCTCGACGCGCGCAGCAGTCACATCGGCGGCGCCAGGGGGAGCCAGCAGCCGCTCAAGCTTCAAGCGCGCTGCCTTGATGGCCGCCGTTGCGGCGTCGATCTCCTTCTTCGTCACGGGCTGGGTCCGGTCGCTTCGCACAAGCGCTTCTAGATCGGCCTCCGCCTTCTGCACCTCGGCCTCGGCGACCGCAATGTCGGCCGGATGTGGTGGCGCCAGGATCCGGTCCAGCCGCGCCTGAGCCAGCTCGACGCTCTGCTCGGCAATGAGGATCGCGTCGGCGCGCGCCTCGGGCGTCCCGCCGAGTGTCGTCTCGAGATCCGCCTCCGCTCGCTTGACGTCGTGTCGAGCAGTGCTCACGTCACCTGCGCGTGGAGGCAACAGCACCCGCCCGAGTCGCACGCGAGCCGAGATGACGGAGGCGGCGGCTGCTGCGAGCTCCGCCCGCGTGGGCGGGGTGCCCTTCAAGGGATCGCTCGCCCGCTTCTGCCGCCGCTCGAGCTGCGCCACGTCCAGGTCGATCCGTGCTTGCGAAATCGCGCCCGCCGCAACGCCGCCGTCGTCGAGAACAGCCAGCGGCTCTCCGGCGACGACGCGGTCTCCGGGCGAAACGAGGAACTCTGTGACCTGTCCGCTCACTTGCGGGAAGACGGCAGACCCTGGCGTCTCCCCAGCGCTCGCGGTGCTGCTTCCGGCCGCGGGTGGCGCCTGAGCCGGCTCCCCCGCCTGCACAATCCGTCCGACTCCGCCGACCGTCACCGTGAGGTCGCCGCGAGAGGCTTTCAGCCCGGGCGCAGGCTGGGCAGATGCCGTGCCGCCCTGCAGCCGGCAGACGCCGACTGCGGTCACGAGTACGGCGACGAGGATGACCAGCAGGAGAAACCGCCTGCCCCGCGCCGACTTCAACACTCTGGTCACACTGCCTCCTCTCGTCGATTTCCGGGATCGTGAGACCTCCGGATGAGAGGGCGATGAGGCG
>Ga0136620_10000753_pt1 | contig 14705 bp, 12 predicted proteins | sample AntDrymUQ4162106_2_FD_104806 | JGI IMG/M metagenome (GOLD analysis project Ga0136620, IMG submission 104806) | Polar desert sand microbial communities from Dry Valleys, Antarctica - metaG UQ416 (21.06) | ecosystem: Environmental > Terrestrial > Soil > Desert | place: Antarctica: Dry Valley... | reverse complement strand
GTGGAGTGCGATCCAGCGTCTCCTTCACTGCGTCCACGATCGCCTGCAGCGGCTCCTCGAGCGCGAGGCGGACCTCCTCGCTGGTGAGCACGATCGTCTTGGGCAGGCCGCTCACGAGGTCGCGGCCGCGGATCTCGGCCTGCATCTCCTCGCCCAGCGGGAAGGCGGAGCCGATCTCGAGCTTGACCTCCTCGGCGGTCTGCTGGCCGATCATCAGCTTGTACTCGCGCTTGACGTAGTTGGTGATCGCCTCGTCCATCTCGTCGCCGCCGATCCGGATCGACTGTGAGACCACGATGCCGCCCAGCGAGATCACGGCGACCTCGCTGGTGCCGCCGCCGATGTCCACCACCATGTTGCCCGTGGGCTCGCCCACCGGCAGCCCGGCGCCGATGGCGGCGGCCATCGGCTCCTCGATCAGGTAGGCCTGGCGCGCGCCGGCGGAGAGGCACGCCTCCTCCACCGCGCGCTTCTCCACCCCGGTCACGCCCGAGGGCACGCACACCACCACGCGCGGGTGCGCCCAGCGGTTCTGGTGGACCTTCTGAATGAAGTGGCGCAGCATCTGCTCGGTCACGTCGAAGTCGGCGATCACGCCGTCCTTCAGCGGGCGGATGGCCTGAATCGTGCCCGGGGTGCGGCCCAGCATCCGCTTGGCCTCGATCCCCACCGCGTGCACCTCGGCGGTGCGCGAGTCGATCGCGACCACCGACGGCTCAGAGAGCACTATGCCGCGACCACGCAGGTATACGAGGGTGTTTGCGGTGCCGAGGTCGACCGCCATGTCGCGGCCGCCCATGCCGGTGAGAGTCGAGAAGAAACCCATGGGTGGAGTGAGAATAGGCGCTGCTCGCGGGTGCGCGGCAGAAAACCTTGAGTCCCGCCCGCGGCCGGAGGCCATGCCCCGGCGGCTGGACCGAACTCGATCAGTGTAGAGCACTCCCCCGCACCTCTTGGCGCGTTTCGGCTGTGGCAGCTGTTGCGAAGTCCCTGCAACCGCTAGGGGAGTAGGTCTCAGCGCAGAAGCTCGGGCGCCACGCGCACCAACTCCGCCACCGGCAGCCCGACCACGTTGAGATAGTCACCCTCGATCCGCTCCACCAGCGCCGCCCCGCGCCCCTGGATCGCGTAGCCGCCGGCCCGGCCCCGCCACTCGCCGGTGGCCACGTAGCGCTCCACGTCAGCGGCTTGCAGCGCCATGAAGCGCACCTCGGTCACAGCCGCGGCGGTGCGCTCGCCGCCGCGCTCGACTATCGCGATGCCCGACCAGACCTGATGCGAGCGCCCGCTCAGCGCAGCGAGGAACTCCCGCGCCTGGGCCTCGTCCCGGGGCTTTCCCAGCACCCGGTCGTCCACCACCACTGCGGTATCCACGCCGAGCACGGGCTCGCCCGCCACCGCGCGGGCCTTGAGCAGCGCGTTTTCGATCACCAGCGCCCGCGGCTCACCGTCCAAGACCTCCGCCACGTCGGCTGCCAGCGCGCGGTACTCGATCCCGAGCTGCTCGAGGATGGCCCGCCGTTGCGGCGAGGAGGAGGCCAGCGTCAGCACGGCGCGACCATCGCATACCCCACAAGGGGGCACAGGTAGGTTGGGGCTCCCACGATGCTCTTCGACCGCCTGATCGACGGCAAGCCCACCGATTCGGGCAAGCGGATCTCGCGCCGGGCGACGCTCCTGCTGATGCCCGCCGTCGCGCTGTCCAACGGCATCGGGGCGACCCTGGTCTTCGTGCTGGCAGGCTTCGTGGTCCCCACTCCGCCCGAGTTCGACCAGGAGACCCAGAGCCTGATCGTGAACCTCGTGGCCGCCGCCATCTACCTGCTGATCGCGCTGGTGGTGGGCACCGTATGGGGTTTCAAGCGCCTCAATCCGACGCGCCAGTGGATCGGCGAGGAGCGCGCTCCCACCCAGGAGGAACTGCGTATGGCGCTGCGGGGACCGCTGCGCATCCTGCTCGTCAACGCGGTGCTGTGGCTCGTGGCCGTGCTGGCCTTCGGCGGCCTGAACGCCGGCTACTCCCCGGTGCTCGGGGTCACGGTGGAGGTGACAACCCTGCTGGGCGGGGTCACCACCTGCGCCGTGGCCTACTTGCTCTCGGAGCGCATCTTTCGCTCCACGACCGCTCGGGCACTGAGCTACGGGGCCCCGTCACGCCCCGTGCTTCCGGGCGTCCAGACGAAGGGGATCCTGGGATGGGCGCTGCTCAACGCCTTCTTCAGCGTCGTGGTCGATGTGGTGGACGAGCACGGCGGAGCGGTGAACAAGTTCGAGGGCGATGCCGCCCTGGCCATCTTCGGCGCCCCCATCCCGCGCGATGACAACGCCGACCACGCGCTCGCGGCGGCCCGCCACCTGGCCGAGCGGCTGAACGCGGAGGTGCCCGACCTCAGAGCCGGGATCGGCGTGTCGGGCGGTCAGGCTGTGGCCGGCAACGTGGGCGCCGAGCACCGCTTCGAGTACACGGTGATCGGCGACCCGGTGAACGAGGCTGCACGACTCACCGAGCTGGCCAAGTCCGAGCACGGCGGCGTGCTGGCATCCGCCGGCCTGCTCGAGCAGGCCGGCCAGCAGGAGGCCGCCCACTGGACGGTCGGCCGCAGCGTCAAGTTGCGTGGCCGCAAGGCCGAGACACGCCTGGCCACCCCGGTCGGGGTCTAGAGGAGCGGCCGGGGGGCGGTGCTTCTTGTTGACAAGCGCAAAAGCGGCTCCGCGGGACGCGCCGTAGCTATCAGGCGCACCGTCTCGGTTATGTCTGCCGACCGTCCCAACCCCAGCGAGGCATGACCGCGCCCGCAGCAACAACGGCGTCCTCGGCCGCGTAGGACAGGACGTCCTCGACGGCCCAGCGCATGTACGCGTGCAAGGCGGCACGGAAGGCGGGGTCCGCGGGCAGCTCGGCGTCATCGGCAGCGCGGTCAAAGCAGCGGAGGAAGCGTTCGCCAAGGTCGCCCATGTCCCCGTTGCCCGCGTGCATATGCACAACGGCGGATTGATCGCCACACGACTGCGAATAGGCGGGCGGGCCGCCCATCACCTCCCCCCAGTAGGCGGCCAGCCGCTCGACGTGTCGCGGATGCTGGTCGGGATGCGAGAACGGATGATTGAGCTCGGGGTCCTCAAGACATCGCACGTGGTGCGCTGCGGCAAGGGCAAGAAAAGCGGGCTCGCCCCCGGCGAACTCAAACAGCGAGGGACGCATCTGACGAGAATCGCACAACCGCGATACACGCCTCGACCAGGGACACGCCCGCTAGAGCTCGGGGAAGAAGAGCGCCGTCTCGCGCTGGGCGGAGTCGGCCGAGTCAGACCCGTGCACCAGATTGGTCTGCACCTCGAGTCCGTGGTCGCCGCGGATCGATCCGGGTGCCGCCTCGAGCGGGTTGGTGGCCCCGATCAGCTGGCGGGCGGCCGTCACGGCCTCATGGCCCTCGAGCACCATCGCGACCAGGGGGCCGCCGGTTATGAAGTCCACGAGCTCGCCGAAGAAGGGCTTCTCACTGTGCTCGGCGTAGTGCTGCTCGGCGGTCTCGCGTGGGACCGTCATGTGCTTCAGCGCGACGATGGTGAGGCCCTTGCGCTCGAAGCGGGCGATCAGCTCACCGCTGAGGCGGCGCTCGAAGGCGTCTGGCTTTATCAGGATCAAGGTCCTGTCCACGGGTTCCTTTCGGTAGCGGCTAGGAGGCCGGGCGGCCGCGTTTGGTGGCCTGGGGATCGGCTTGGCGCGCCGGGCGGGCTGCGGGGCGGGGCGAGCGCTGGTCGGCACCGTCAGCAGGAGCGGGGCGGGACGGGCGCTGGTCGGCGCCGTCAGCAGGAGCGGGGCGGGACGGGCGCTGGTCGGCGCCGTCAGCAGGAGCGGGACGGGGCGAGCGCTGCTCCGCGCCGTCAGCAGGAGCGGGGCGGGGCGGGCGCTGCTCGGCTCCATCGGCGGCGCCGGGACCGGCGGCCGGGGTGGCGCGGGTGCGCTCGGGGGCCGGCGTGGCGCGTTGGGCACCGCCGGCGCCAACGGGCTGGCGCTCGCGGCGCCGGGAGCGCTCGCGGCGGGCCGGCGGGGGCGCCTGGCCCACCTCGGCCTCGCAATAGGGGCAGATGGTCCAGCGCGGGTCGAGCGGCTTGCCGCAGGTGGTGCAGGGCTCCTTGAGCCGGCGCAGGCAGCTGGGACAGCGCAGAAACGCCTTCTCAACCTCGTAGGAGCAGTAGGGGCAGACGTGGTGCTCGCTGCTGGCCAGGCGGGCTTCGGCGGCCGCGATCTCGAGCTCGCGCTCGCGCACGTCGTCCATGTACTCCGGGGGACGCACGATCATGTACACGACGGTCCCCACGAAGGGAAAGAGCGACGCGGCGGTCGCGCAGCCGACGAGCAGGGGATCCCCGATCCGCCGCCGCGCGTCCGCGTAGGTCCAGTAGACCAGCGCGAACCAGAATACGACGAGGAAGAGCAGCAACAGGTTGACCGCGAGGTTCAACCCGTCGTTGGTTATCCCGAAGACGGCGAGAAGGCCCATGGGCGCGGAGGAGTCTACCGGCGCGCCCGGCGGGCAACGCCGCTGGCGCCGGGCCGCTTGCTCACAGGAATATGCGGCCCAGGAAGTAGCCGACGCCGAAAAAGACGAGGATGACGGTGGCGACCACGATGGCCACCAGGCCGATCATCTGGCCGAATCCGGGTCCGTCTCCGCCGTCCACTGGTCGGGATCCTGGCATGCCGCACCCAATGGCGCGCCTCCTGAGGGCCGATCAGAGCGCAGACGCCCGCGCGTCGCCCTCCTCGCGCACGAGATCGGCGATGAGGTAGATCGAGCCGGTTGCCAGCACCGCACCCTCCCGCCCGGCCAGCTCGCGAGCGCAGGCGACCGCCGCGCGCGGGTCGGCCACGGTCCGGCCCGGCACATCGGCCACCTGCGCGGCCAGCGACCCCAGGGTGGCGGGCGAGAGCGAGCGCGGGTTGCCACAGCGGGTGAACACCACTTCGCCGGCCAGGGGAAGCAGTGCCGCCAGCATGCCGGCGGCATCCTTGTCCTCGAGCACGCTCAACACGAGCACCAGCGGCCGCCGTTGGCCGATCACGCCCTCCAGGGCAGCCGCGAGCGCCTCGGCACCGGCGGGGTTGTGGGCGCCGTCGTAGAGAGTGAGGGGGTCCCTGTCGACCGCCTCGAGGCGGCCGGGTACCAGCGTCTCGGCCGCCGCGGCACGCACGGCACCGGAGTCCAGCGGGCGCTCGAGAAAGGCTTCGGCGGCAGCGAGGGCCAGCGCGAAGTTGTGGCGCTGAAAGGTACCCGCGGCGCGCAGCGGCGGCACCGACTCGGTGCCGGTGGCGTGCACCAGGCGCGCGTGGTGATCGCTCGCGGCGTGCTCGGCCAGGGCCGCCACCCCGGGCTCGAGGCTTCCTACCACCAGGGTGCCGCCGTCGCGCACGACCGCCAGCTTCTCCGTGGCGATGTCGGCCACGGTGGGGCCCAGCCATCGCGTGTGCTCCAGCCCCACGCCGGTGAGCACCTGCACGCGCGAGGGGATCACGTTGGTGGCGTCGTAGCGGCCGCCCAGGCCCGCCTCGATCACGGCCACCTCCACCCCGCTCACGGCGAGCTCGTGGTACGCCGCGGCCGTGAGCGCCTCGAACTGCGTGACCCCGTCGTCGTCGTCCAGCGTTCGCTGCACCATCTCCGCGCCCCTCTTCGCTCGCGCAACGGCCTCGGCGAAGCGCTGCTCGGTGGCCGGCCGGCCGGCCACCTCGATCCGCTCCCGGAAGAAGCGCAGGTGCGGCGAGGTGTACGTGCCGGTGAGAAGGCCGTGGCGCTGCAGGATCGCGGCGATGAAGCGCACCGTGGAGGACTTTCCGTTGGAGCCCACCACGTGGATGGAGGCGTAGCGGCGCTGAGGCATGCCCAGCACGGTCATCAGCTTGTGCATGCGGTCGAGGCCAAAGCGCATCCCGAAGAGCTCCAGCCCCAGCAGGTACTCCTCGGCCTCGCGCGGGGTCATGCGTCCAGGCGGGCCAGGGCGTGGCGGTACTCCTCGAGCTTTGACCGCTCGCCCTCGACCACGGCGGCCGGCGCGCGCTGCACGAAGCGCTCGTTGGCCAGCTTGCCCTCCAGCCGCGCGATCTCCGTCTCAAGCCTGTCCCGGCGCTCGGCGATGCGTCGCCCGGCCTCCGCGGGGTCAAAGCCCTCGGCGGGCAGCAGCTCGACGGCGCCGCCGGGAACCGCCACCTCGGCCACGGCTTCGACGTCGTCGGATCCGTTCAGGTCGAGCCGTGCCAGGCGGGCCACGTGCCCGCTCGTGCGCTCATACCCGGCGGCGGCCAGCCGGGCGGGCAGCACGGCCGAGGGCTTGGCACCCGCCTCCTCGCGGTAGCGGCGCAACTCGGTGATGGCCGCTATGGCGCGGCTCACCTCGGCCTCGGCCTCCTCGTCCACCAGCGCGTCGCCTGCCACCGGCCAGTCAGACACCGCCAGCAACTCCCCCGGTGCCCCCGGCATGAAGGACCACACCTCCTCGGTCACGTGTGGCATCAGGGGATGCAGCAGCTTCAGCGCGCGGTCCAGAACGAACAGGAGCGTGGCCGACACCCCGGTCCGGTCGAAGTCCTCGTTGTAGAGGCGGGGCTTGACCAGCTCCAGGTACCAGTCGCAGAGCTCCGACCAGAAGAAGTCGTAAAGCTCGAGCGCCGCTGCCGAGAGCTCGAACGAGGCCAGCAGCCCGTCGACCCGGGCGGTGACGCGATGCAGTCGCGACAGGATCCAGCGGTCCTCCACGGTCTCGGCATGCCCGGGCGAGGGCACGACCCCCTCGGGGACCCCCAGAAGGATCAGCCGCGAGGCGTTCCAGAGCTTGTTGGCCAGGTCGCGCCCCTGCTTGACGCGCTCGGCGGAGTAGCGCACGTCCTGGGTCGAGGACATCGCGAGCAGGCCGAAGCGCAGGGCGTCGGCGCCGTGAGCCTCGGCCTCCTCGAGGGGGTCGAGCCCGGTGCCGAGGGACTTCGACATCCGCTGCCCGTCGGGGGCCTGGATGATGGAGTTGATCGGCACGTCGGTGAAGGGCAGCTGGCCGGTGAACTCCATGCCCATCATCACCATCCGGGCCACCCAGAGAAAGATGATGTCCCGGCCGGTGACCAGGGCGTCGGTGGGATAGAAGGCCTGTAGCTCGGGGGTGTCCTCCGGCCAGCCCAGCGTCGCGAAGGGCCACAACGCCGAGGAGAACCAGGTGTCCAGCACATCGGGGTCGCGCTCCCAGCCATCGCCCTCTGGCGGCTGGGCGCCGACATACACCTCGTCGCCTCTGTACCAGGCGGGTATCTGGTGCCCCCACCAGAGCTGGCGCGAGATGCACCATGGGCGGATGTGCTCCAGCCAGTCGAGGTAAACCTTGGCGTGAGGCACCTCGGGGTGAAAGCGCAGCCGCCCGTCCTTCACGGCCGCGATGGCAGGCTCGGCCAGAGCCTCCATGTCACAGAACCACTGCAGCGAGATGAGCGGCTCGATCCGCTCGCCGGAGCGCTGTGAGTGGGGCACGTCGTGGCTGTAGGGCTGGGTGCCCGACACCAGGCCCGCTTCGCGCAGGGCGGCCACCACCTCGCGGCGGGCCTCTTCGGCAGTGAGCCCCGCGAAGCGCTCCCCCGCCTCGGCGTTCATGCGGCCGTCCTCGCCTATCACCGTGATCTCCTCGAGCCCGTGGCGACGGCCGATCTCGAAGTCGTTTGGGTCGTGGCCCGGCGTGATCTTCAGCGCGCCGGTGCCGAAGTCGGTCTTCACGTACTCGTCGGCCACGATCGGCAGCCGACGACCCACCAGGGGCAGCACCGCGTCCTCGCCCACCAGTCGCGTGTAACGCTCATCGGCCGGGTTGACCGCGATGGCGGTGTCGGCCAGCATCGTCTCGGGGCGCACCGTGGCCACCGTGACCGAGCCAGACCCCGAGGCCAGCGGATAGTCGATCAGGTACAGCGTGTCCTCGACCTGGCGCTGGACCACCTCCAGTTCTGAAATCGCGGAGCGGGTGCCGGGGTCCCAGTTGACCATGTAGCTGTCGCGGTAGACGAGGCCCTTGTCGTACAGGCTCGTGAACACGTGCAGCACTGCTTTCACGTACTCCTCGTCCATCGTGAAGCGCTCGTCGGCGTAGTCCAGCGAACAGCCGAGGCGCTTGAACTGCTCGTTGATCGCGCCGCCGTACTCGCGCCGCCACGCCCAGACGCGCGCTTCGAAGGCCTCGCGGCCGAGGTCCTCCCTGGTCTTGCCCTCGGCCGCCAGGGCCTGCTCGACCTTGACCTGAGTGCCTATCCCGGCGTGGTCGGTGCCGTAGATCCACTTGGCGCGCCGGCCGCGCATCCGCGCAGAGCGGATCAGCAGGTCCTGGATCGCCGCGTTGAGGGCGTGGCCCATGTGCAGCACCCCGGTCACGTTGGGCGGCGGCACCGCGATCGAGTAGGTACCTGAGGCCTTGCCCTCGGGCTCGGGATGGAAGACCCCGGCCTCCTCCCAGCGCGCGAACACCCGCGACTCGACCTCGGACGGGTCGTAGCGGGTGCGCTCCTGGAGGGCCCTCAGGCGGTCGGTCGACACGGGCGGCAAGTCTAGGCGCGCGTGGCTCGTCAGCCCGCTCGACCAGCCCGCCAGCGCTCGTAGGCTCGTATGTGCAGTAGATCCTTCTCTCGCACCGGCGGCGTGCGCTTGGAATCCAGCCAATCCTGCTCGGACATCACCAGCGCGACGGTGTCAGTGCCGCCGAGGCGCTCCAGCGTTGCCCTACCAACCAGCAGCTCGAAGGTGAGAGCGCCTCTGTCACGCGTGGGGTTGGCCACCTGGTGGAGCACGTCGACGTCGCCGACCCGCGACAGATGCAGGTTCAGAATTGGCGTGCGGGCGAGCAACACCCCGTCCGCCGGCAGGTCGACGGGACCTGACCTGTGATTGCGGATGCGCACGGTGGCTCCCATCTCGTTGAGCACCTCGGCGAGTTGCTGGAGGTTGGCGTGACCAAGCTGCGGTGCCAGATCGAGATCGCGGGTGACCACCCCATCGATCCCCCGGATCTGCGCAGCGAACGCCCCGACCACGATCACACGCACATCGCGACGAGACAGCTCCCGGAGGAGCGCCTCCGGGTCGGAACAAGGGCTCAGGCGGAAAGACCATGCGACGCGAAGAGGTCCTCCAGGCCCTCAGGGACCTCAACGGGTCGGTCGTCGGGCTGCACGTACTCGGTCGACAGCTCGTGAGCGCGTATGAGAAGGGGGAGGCCAAGCCCGTCCGCCGCATCGACCGACGAGTCAGCGATTCGGATGAGGTCGAGCAGTGCGGCAACCTCCGTGGCCCCTCCCGCCACGAGCCTCTCTCTTGACGCTCCGCGTCGGAGGTCGACGTAGCCGTAGGTCCCAGGGGGGCACATCTCAATGGCCAGGGTGGCGCCAAGCTGGGGTACCGCCCAGCGCTCGGCTGCAGGAAGAGGTCGCCGATCAGCCGGACGGTGGAGCGATGCTTCGGAACCCGATTCCCATCGGTGGGCCCCCAACGTTCGAAGCGCAGCCTCCAGCGCCACCCGGTTCTCAATCTCGTCGGCCGGGCATAGAACGACTTCCGATTCGACGGGCATCGCGGGCGAGCCGCGCATGTTCTCCGCCAACCGACCGACAAGGACGAAGCGCACCTCGCTCTTTCCGAGGGCATTCAGTAGAACGAGCGGCGAGAACTCATCGGGCACCGAGTCACGGCCCGCCGAACGGAGTGCGCGCGTCCCGTTGGCCGCGGCGATTTGCCGCCTGAGCCGCCCCGCGGGCTCGATGTCGAGCAGCTCCCATATGCGGGAGTCATTGGAGCGATCCATCGCGCGAAGGCCGACCACCACGTCCAGTCCACACGCCCTGATTGCCGCTCTCAGGCTGTCGACGCGCGGTTGGCGAGCGCCGCTTTCCCACCGAGCCACGCTTGACTGCGGAAGGCCCAGCCGGGCCGCGAGGTCGCGTTGACTGAGCCCCGCGCGGAGCCGCGCGATTCTCACCAGCGAGCCGTCAAGGACACTCATACCGATAACGGTATCAGTACGATACCGTTAAGGCTCTCGTCACACGGGGGCGGCCGAAACACTCCCTGAGCGCCCCGGCGCGACCGCATCGACATCCGGCCAGGGCTTGCCCGGGCGTCCGAGCAGGTAGCCCTGCACCAGTGTGGCGCCGGTGAGGCGTACCTCGCTCAGCTCGGCGGCCGTCTCCACACCCTCGGCCACCAGCAGGCCCCCCGTGCTGTGGGCGTAGTCCACGAGCATGCGCACCAGGCCCGAGCGGGCGGCATCGGTGTCGATGCCGCGCACCAGGCCCCGATCGAGCTTTAGGTAGGCCGGGCGCAGCGCGGCGAGCTGGCCGAGGCCCGAGTAGCCGGCGCCTATGTCATCCACGGCCACAAGCGTGCCGCGCTCGCGAAGGTCGGCCACGGTCTGCTCGATGGCGCTGCCGTGGCGGACCAGCGTCTCCTCGGTCACCTCCACGATCAGCCGCGCAGGGTAGTGCTCCGCCGCCAGGCGCCGGCTCACCCGCGGGTCGATCAGCATCGGTGCAGAGAGGTTGACACTGAGGCGCGCGCCGTCGGGCAGCGCCGGCAGCAGCCCCAGCGCCGCATCGAGGCAGGCCAGCTCGAGCTCGGCACGCATGCCCAGCTCGTCGGCGAGCGAGAACCAGTGCAGCGGCCCCTCACCTCCCCGAATGGCAAACCGGGCCAGCGCCTCGAATGCGTGGGCACGGCCGGTCTCCAGGTCCACGATCGGCTGCACCGCCATCGCCAGGCCCTCCCCCCTGATCAGGCGCTCGAGCGCCGCCCTGGCGCCCAGAGTCGAGCTGGAGGTCAGCGGCGCGCCCCAGTAGACGGAGATGCGGCGCTCGTCGCCGCGCTTGGCCACGCGCAGCGCCACGTCGGCGGCCGCGAGCAGGGCCTCGGCGTCGTCACCGTCCTGAGGACACTGAGCCACCCCCGCGGCGGCCTTGGCGTCGACACCGTCGGCCCCGGCCACCACCGCGTCAAGCAGGCGCTGGGCCACCGGCTCGGGGTCGTCGCAGAAGGCAAAGGCCGCGAACTCGTCGCCACCCACTCGGCCGATCACGTCCTCCGGACGCAGGACATCGCGCATGGCGGCGGCCGCGTCGGCCAACAGCTTGTCCCCTGCGGCGTGGCCGTGACGCTTGTTCACCGCGCCGAAGTCGTCGAGGTCGACCATGATCAGGCTGGCGGGCTGGTCGGGGCCGGCCCGCATGGCAAGGACGTCCGCCTGGCGGCGGAAGGCGTCCCGGGCAAGCAAGCCGGTGAGCGCATCGTGGTCGGCGTCGTGGCGCGCCTGGCGCAGCAGCTCCGCGGTCTCGCGAGAGATCCTCCCGGTAGCCAGCAGCAGGGCCACGGAGGCCAGCACCAGGCCCAGGCTCTCCGTGGTCATGGTGCCCTGGATGGCCAGAGGAGAGAACAGCGCGCCCAGCACGAGCACGCGCCCCAGCCCTCCCACCCTGCCCCCGCGCGCCATCACCCCCACGGCGGCTGCCACGAGCCACAGCATCGTGATCGCAGTGATCTGCCCACCGCCCACCCCGACGATCATTACTGCAGCCATGCACGAGAGGGCCTCCTCCACGCGCAGCCAGCGCTCGTGGGCCACCACGCTCTCCACTACACCGGTCAGCCCGATCACCCCGAGGCCGATTGCCGCGGCGGTGGTGTGCATGTGCAGGTCTGGATCGGCGGACAGCAGGACGCCTCCGCCCAGGGCCAGGGCGATGCGAACGTGTGCCGCGAAACGGCGCGAGCGGACCACCCCGGCGGTGGAGGCGGGGCGGGTGGGCATGCTCACCTAATCGGCCGCGCGGAACGCTGCTTGAGGCGTGGTCCGGGGCGGCCGGGGGGGCCTAGCGGCGACTGCGCTTGGGCGCGAGCAGGCGGTAGGAGCCGCGAGCGGTGTTGGACGCGGTGGCGACGCCAACCTGCCGGCGCAGTCGCGCGAAGGCGTAGAGGCGCAGCCGCCTGTTGTTTCGCACGAGCCTGCGGCCCCCGCGGTTGAGCGTGACCTGCAGCCTGCGCCGTTTGCCGGCACCGACGCCGAACCCTCGCCGGCCGACCGTCACGCGACGGGCCTCATTGCCCTTCGCGCCCTTCTTCCGGGGCACGCGCGCCTGCAGGCGCAGAGTGCCGCGGCACGGCTTGACCGAGCGGCACCGGACGGTGACCGGCGCCTTGCGCGTGCCGCTGCGCTGTGTGCTGCGCGAGATCACCAGGCGACGGCTGGCCTCCCGGGCCTGGGCGATGGTGAACGGCCTGCAGGGCCCGGAGACCTTGCGCGGGCCGGGCGCACCCGAGGGCGAGTTGCCGGGCTTGCCGGTGCCGGGGCCTCCACGCTGGGTCTGGGCGCGCTGGTCCTCGGCATTCCCGGAGGTGGTGGGCCACGCGTCGCAGCTCTCGCCGCGATAACGCAACACGTCCAGTCCGCGCGCGATGTCACCCGCGAAGATGAAGCCCCGGTGGGGCTTGGCCGACCACGTGTTGCCGCCCAGCGGCACGAAGAAGCCGAGCTGGCGCGGCTTGGCGGGATCGGAGAAGTCCACCACGCGGGTGCCGCGTCCATACCAGGCGATGGTCATGCGGCTCTGGTCGGGCGCCTGCCAGAAGACATGGCTCGTACAGCCCGCGTCGTCGGCCACCTGGGCCGGCTCGTTTGCCTCTGCCGGGATGTTGAAGATGCCGGCCTTGTCGGTGCCGTTTCGCTGAACGAGTCCTGTGGCCGGATCCAGGCGGTAGAAGTGCACCGCGCCGACGCCGCCCGAGCCGGCCTGCCCGGGCAAGAGCGGCGTGGCGCCCGTGGCGTCGCCCTGCTGGCCGCCGCAGGCACCCACGCCCGTACCACCGCCGTACTCGTCGGTCACGATCAGCAGGCTGCGGTCATGGTTGGGCTCGGCGCCGTGAGAGATGCCCACCTGGGGGTCGATGATCGTCTGGACCACCCGGGGCTTGGTGGGATCGTTGATGTCGACCACGTCGCTCTTCTGGATCGACGCTGCGTAGAGCAGGTTCTTGCCGTCCGGCCGATGGTCGGGGATCGAGTCGTGTGGGCCCGTGCCGCCGTTGGCCGTGAAGTCGATCTCACCGATCTCGGTTGGGTTGCCCGGATTCGCGAGACTGAAGATCTCCGTCCTGGGATAGGTCGCGAAGTACTGGTCGATGTACAGGTTCGGCCAGTCGAGCGTCACGTTGTGCGCGCCGTCCTCGACCTGGTTGTCGGAGCGGTTGGTCCCATCGGGGTTGTCGTCGCTGATGAATGCGATCTCGCGCGGGTTGCTCTTGTTGGACGTGTCGATGATCGACACGCCCTCCTCGTTGGGATGACACGACTTGGACGCCGCGGAGCTCTCGTGGGACAAGACCGCGATGTTGGCGTCGGGCGAGAGCTGGACGTCGAACTGGCCGCCCGAGCACGGGTAGGCACCCTGCACGAACGGCTGGCACTTGGCCGGCTGCGAGGGATCGTCGCAGGAGGAGATGTTCACGATCACCAAGCCCTGGCCGTAGGAGCCCACGTATGCGTAGTCGCCCGCGAGCTCCAGGTCCGAGGCGTCGGGGGATCCGGAGAAGTCGAAGTCGTTGGCGCCACCGGGAACCCCCACGTCGGGGTCCAGAGCCACGTTGGCAACGAGGTCGATGTTCTGGCCCTTGCCCTCCAGGGGCGGAGCGGCCGAGACCGCCGAGCTGAAGACCGAGGCGTTATCGCCCTCCGTGAGCGAGAGTTGCGCCGCCTTGCCTTGCGGGTGGCCGGCGCTGGCGGGCGAGGTGAAAACCGCGCACGCAACCGCGGCAACGAGTACTGCGAGAAGGCCCCCTGCCCGCACGGGCGCAGGCTTGCATCTTTGGCGCGGCTCGTGCGCCGCCTTGGGGCGAGTGCCGCAGCGGTGGGGGTGGGCCGTGACGGGGGGCGAACCTTGGTGCCGACGCGCTCTCCATCTCAGTGCCTCGCCCGGACCAGTGTCAGTCCCTGATAGCGCGCCAGCACGGAGTGATCGCGCGTCGTCAGTTTCCTGGGGGCGATCCGGCGAGCGTCAGGGAGGCCGGCAGACCGGCTAGGCCGACTCGGCCGCGTCGGCGGCGTCGTCCAGATCGTCCTTGGCCGCCTCGGTGACCAGCGTGGGGTTGCGGCCCCCGACGATGGTCTCCTTGGTGACCACGCACTTCTTCACGTCGCGGCGCGAGGGCAGCTCGAACTGCACGTCGAGCAGCGTCTCCTCGATGATCGAGCGCAGGCCACGGGCGCCGGTCTCGCGTTCCAGCGCCTTGTCGGCCACAGCGGACAGCGACTCCTCGGCGAACACCAGCTCGATGCCGTCAAACTCGAAGAAGCGCTCGAACTGCTTGACCAGCGCGTTGCGCGGCTCGGTCAGGATCGTGACCAGGTCCTCCTGCATGAGCTGGTGGATCACCGACACCACCGGCAGGCGGCCGATGAACTCGGGGATCAGGCCGTACTCCACGAGGTCCTCCGGCAGCACCTGCTCATACAGCTCGCCGGCGTCCTTGTCGTGCTTTGAGCTCACGTCCGCTCCGAAGCCCACGCCCTTGTGACCTATCCGGCGCTCGATGACCTTGTCCAGGTTGGCGAACGCGCCGCCGCAGATGAACAGGATGTTCGTGGTGTCGATGGTGAGGAACTCCTGGTGGGGGTGCTTGCGCCCGCCCTGGGGCGGCACC
>Ga0136620_10000752_pt1 | contig 14729 bp, 13 predicted proteins | sample AntDrymUQ4162106_2_FD_104806 | JGI IMG/M metagenome (GOLD analysis project Ga0136620, IMG submission 104806) | Polar desert sand microbial communities from Dry Valleys, Antarctica - metaG UQ416 (21.06) | ecosystem: Environmental > Terrestrial > Soil > Desert | place: Antarctica: Dry Valley... | reverse complement strand
GAGGACATCGGGCGGACCGGCTGCAGGAACGACGGGTCGTCGATGCCGTGGCCGGGCTTCTTGCCCCACATGGCCAGCCGCCACCGATCGGCCAGTTCCTCGTCGGAGACTCCGGAACGCAACGCCGTACGCAGGTCGGACTCCTGGCGAGCGAACAGACAGTTGCGGATCTGCCCATCGGCGGTGAGCCGGGTCCGGTCGCAGGTCCCGCAGAACGCCCGGGTGACCGAGGCGATGACCCCGACCCGGGCCGGTCCGCCGTCGACAAGCCAAGTCTCCGCGGGACTGGCGCCGCGCTTCACCGGGTCCTCGGACAACTCGAACCGGGTCTGCAGCGAGGCGAGGATCTCGTTGGCAGTGATCATGGTCGAGCGGTCCCAGGCATGTTGGGCGTCCAGCGGCATCTGCTCGATGATCCGCAGTTCGTAGCCATGCTGGACGCAGAACTCAAGTAAAGGTACGGCGTCGCCATCGTTGATGCCGCGGAGCAGGACGGCGTTCACCTTGACCGGTGTCAACCCGGCCTCGGCGGCAGCGCGCATCCCGGCGAGTACGTCGGGCAGCCGGTCGCGGCGGGTGATGCTGCGGAACCGCTCGGGGTCGAGGGTGTCCAGTGAGACGTTCACCCGGTCCAGGCCGGCGGCAGCCAAGGCACCGGCGATCCGGGCCAGTCCGATCCCGTTCGTGGTGAGGCTCACCTGCGGCCGGGGACGCAGCGCCGTCGTCGCCGCCACGATGCCGACGACGCCAGGGCGCAGCAGTGGCTCACCGCCGGTGAAGCGGATCTCCTCGACGCCGAGCTGCTCGACGGCGACCCGCATCAGCCGGATCACCTCGTCGTCGGTGAGCACCTCGGGTTTGGGCAGCCAGTCCAGGCCCTCGGCCGGCATGCAGTACGAGCAGCGCAGGTTGCACCGGTCGGTCAGCGACACCCGGAGGTCGGTCGCCACCCGGCCGAAGGTGTCGACCAGGCGGGGCTCATGCACATCACGGGTATCCACACACCCAACTGTAGTTGCCGCTGCACTGGTCCGTCGTGGGCCGCGGGGAATCTGTCGGTCTGGGTGGTTAACCTCGGAGCGTGTTCGGGCCGTATCGCGAGCTGTTCCGCGTCGACGGTTCCTGGCAGTTCAGCGGCACCGGTTTCGTGGCCCGGCTGCCGATCTCGATGATGGGGATCGGGACGGTGCTGCTCATCTCGCAGACCACCGGCCGTTACGCGCTGGCTGGGGCGGTGGCCGGGACCATCGCGTTGTCGTCAGCGGTGTTCGGCCCCCTCGGGGCCCGCCTCGTGGACCGGTTCGGTCAGGCGCGGATCCTGCGGCCGTTCCTCCTGGTGTACGTCGCTGGTGTGGCCGGGCTGATCCTCGCGGTGCGAACCGAGGCACCGGTCTGGACCTGGTTTCTGGCCGCCGTGGTCAGCGGCGTGCTCCCCCAGTTCGGGGCGCTGGTGCGCGCTCGATGGGCAGCGCTGCTGCCGGCCGGCGCCGCCCGACAGACCGCCTTCGCGTTCGAATCGGTCATCGACGAGGTGGTATTCGTCGCGGGGCCGCCCCTGGTGACGTTCCTGGCGATCGGTGTCAGCCCGGCGGCCGGACTGCTCGCAGCCATGGCATTCGGGCTCATCGGGGGACTGTTGCTTGCTGTACAACGGCGAACCGAACCCGCTGTCACGGGACGGGGCTTGCCGCACCCGGGTTTCCGAGCGGTGATGCGGCCGGGACTCCTTGTCGTCTCGCTCACCATGCTCGGTGCCGGCGCGGTGTTCGGGTCTGTCGAGGTGATCGTCGTGGCGTACGCCGACGCCCAGGACCATCCGGCCTGGGCCGGGGCGATCCTGGCGGTCTATGCCGGGGGAAGCCTGCTCGCGGGCTTGGCCTACGGTGCCCGGCGATGGCGCCGAGAACTCGCGCCGCGGTTCCTGCTGGCCGCGGTCATCTTCGGGCTGGCCGCGACGCTGCTGCTGGTGGTTAACTCACTGCCGCTGCTCGCCCTTGTGATGTTCGTGTCGGGGTTGTCCATCTCACCGGTGCTGATCGGCGGCACCGCGTTGGTCGAGTCGCTCATGCCGCCGGGGACGCTGACCGAAGGCCTGTCGTGGGTCACGACCGGCCTGATCGTCGGCGTCACAGCGGGGGCGGCCCTGTCCGGGCCGCTGATCGACACCTACGGCGCGCAGCGCGCCCTTGTGCTGCCGGCGATGGCCGGCCTGGTCACCGCGGCGATCGCACTATCCGGGAGCAGGTGGCTCGTCGGCCGAGGCTCAGCCATGCTTGCACGGTGACGCAATTCCCCGACAGTCTGAGCGATCTGCCGCCCGCCGAACGGTTCACCGGACCTGCCGACCTGGCCGACGCCCTGTCCCGGACCGGGTACCTCGCGGACGAGGGGCTGGCCACCGCCGCCTATCTGGCGCTGCGGATGCAGCGTCCCCTGTTCCTCGAGGGAGATGCCGGCGTCGGCAAGACGGCGCTCGCCCAGGCCATGGCGGAGGTCACCGGGGCGCACTTCGTCCGGATGCAGTGCTACGAGGGGCTCGAGGCGAGCCAGGCGCTGTACGACTGGGACTTCCCCCGCCAGATGCTGCACCTGCGGGCCGCCGAGGCGGCCGGGGTGCACGACGCCGAGGAGCTGGAGCGAGGGCTGTACGACCGCCGCTTTCTGCTGGCCCGACCGCTGCTCGCCGCCATCGAGCAGTCGCCGTCGGTGCTGCTGGTCGACGAGATCGACCGCGCGGACGACGAGTTCGAGGCGTTCCTGTTGGAGATCCTGTCGGACAACGCGGTCACGATCCCCGAGCTCGGCCGGATAGTCGCCGACATCCCCCCGCTGGTAGTCCTGACGTCGAACCGGACCCGCGAGGTGCACGACGCCCTCAAGCGCCGCTGCCTGTACCACTGGGTCGAGCATCCGTCGTACGAGCGCGAGGTGGCGATCCTGCGCACGAGGTTGCCGCAGATCACCGCCAAACTCGCCGAGGACGTCGCCCGCGCCACCGGGAAGCTGCGCTCGCTCGACCTGGTCAAGCCACCCGGCGTGGCCGAGGCGATGGACTGGGCCACCGCCTTGCATGTGCTGGGCGCGCGCGAACTCGACCCGGACCGCGCCGCAGCGACCCTCGGGGCGGTGCTGAAGTATCGCGAAGACGCCGACCGGCTGCACTCGATGACACTGACGGCCATGTTCGGCACCTGAGGCACCATGGCGGACAACCGTGATGTCGTCGAGACCATGCTGGTCTTCGCCAGGACCTTGCGCGTCGCCGGCCTCGAGGCAGGACCGGACCGGGTCCAGGCGATGGTGGCCGCGCTCGGCGAGCTCGATGTCATGGAGCCGAGCGAGGTCTACTGGGCCGGCCGGTTCACCCTGTGCGCCGGTCCGGACGACCTCGAGCGGTACGACGCCGCGTTCAACGCCTTCTTCGGTGGCGAGACTCCGCGGCCCGGCGGCCGAGCACCCCGGCAGGAGCGCGTCGTGCAGTCGGCCCCGCTGGACCTCGACCCTTCTGGGTCCGGTGCCGTGCCGGAAGACCAGACGTTAGAGGAGCACGCCATGGCAAGTGGCGGCGAGGTGCTGCGGCACAGGGACATCGCCCAGCTGTCCCCGGCCGAGCGCGAGCAGTTGCGGCTGCTCTTCGGCCTGCTGTCGGTCCGGCCGCCGACCCGGCCGTCGCGTCGGCACACCCGCTCGCACCGCGGTCCGGTCGACGTGCCACGAACCGTGCGGCGGGTCCTGCGCAACGGCGGCGAGATCCGCCGGCTGGCCCGCCACAAGCAGCGGACGAAACCGCGGCGGCTGGTCCTGCTGATCGACGTCAGCGGCTCCATGGGCCCGTACGCCGACGCCATCCTGCGCTTTGGGCACGTCGCCGTACGCCGGGCTCCGGCGTCCACGGAGGTCTTCACGGTGGGCACCCGGCTGACCCGGGTGACCCGCGAACTGCGCCAGCGCGACCCGGACCGGGCGCTGGCGGCCAGCGGCGCCGCTATCCCGGACTGGAGCGGGGGGACCCGCCTCGGCGAGGTGCTCAAGGCGTTCCTGGACCGGTGGGGGCAGCGGGGGACCGCCCGGCGGGCAATCGTCGTGATCTTCTCCGACGGCTGGGAACGTGGTGACTGCGCATTGCTCGGTGAGCAGATGCTGCGGCTGTCACGGCTGGCGCATGCGGTGATCTGGGTGAACCCGCACAAGGGGCGGGCGGGCTACGAGCCGCTGACCGGTGGAATGCAGGCGGCGCTGCCGCACGTTTCGAGGTTCGTCGCCGGGCACAGCCTGGCCGCGTTTCAGGAACTCGTGAAGGAGATGGCCGATGCGTGAGCGTGATGTATGCGTGAGGTGATGTCAGACCTGCTCCGCTGGTGGGAGGAGGGTCAGACCGTGGGCGTCGGCACGGTTGTCGCGACCTGGCGCTCGGCTCCCCGGCCGGCCGGCGCCTCGATGCTGGTCGCCGGTGACGGCACCGCCGTGGGTAGCGTCTCGGGCGGCTGCGTGGAGGGCGCCGTCTACGAACTCGCGCAGACCGTTGTCGAGGACGGCACCCCGGTCCTGCAGCGTTACGGCGTCTCCGACGACGACGCGTTCACCGTCGGGCTGACCTGCGGCGGCATCCTCGACGTCTACGTCGAGTCGATCTCGCAGCAGTCATTCCCCCAACTCGGCGACGTCGCCGTATCGCTCGAGGCCGGCGAACCAGTCGCCGTCGTGACCTGCGTGGACGGCCCGCCGGACCGCCTCGGCAAGCGCCTCGTGCTCTGGCCCGAGAGCGCCGCGGGCAGCCTCGGCCTCGAGCGGCTCGACGACGCCGTGGCGGCCGACGCCCGCGGTCTGCTGGCAGCCGGCCGTACGTCGACGATCCACTACGGCCACGACGGCGAGCGCCGCGGCGACGAGCTGACGCTGTTCGTGGCCTCGTACGCGCCGCCGACCCGCATGCTCGTGTTCGGCGCGATCGACTTCGCCGCCGCCGTTGCGCGGATCGGGAAGCTGCTCGGCCACCGGGTTACCGTGTGCGACGCGCGGCCGATCTTCGCCACCGCCAAGCGGTTCCCGGAGGCCGACGAGGTGGTCGTGGACTGGCCGCACCGCTATCTCGCCACCGAGGCCGAGGCCGGGCGGATCGACGAGCGAACGATTATCTGCGTGCTCACCCACGACCCGAAGTTCGACGTACCGCTGCTCGAAGTGGCCCTGCGGCTCCAGGTCGCGTACGTCGGCGCGATGGGCTCGCGGCGTACGCACGACGACCGGCTCAAGCGGTTGCAGGAGGCCGGGCTGACCGACGAGGAGCTGGAGCGGTTGTCCTCGCCGATCGGCCTGGACCTGGGTGCGCGTACGCCGGAGGAGACCGCGGTGTCCATCGCCGCGGAGATCGTCGCGCTGCGCTGGGGCGGACACGGCCGCCGGCTCGCCTCCGAGGACGGCCCGATCCACCGCAGCGCCGCTCGCTGACGCACCCGCAACGCCGCAAGCGCTCCCGGTCAGGCCAGCGCAGTGGCGAGCCGGCGGCCGGCCACCGAGGCGATCCCGGCCGCAGCGAACGCGCTCGCCGTCGCCAGGCCGAGCGCCAACGCGATCCCTTCCGGCTGCTCCACCAATACACCGGCAACGGCGGCACCGAGCGCGCTCGCCCCGAACACCACCGTGGTCAGCCAGGTGAACGCCTCGGTCGTCGCCCGTGCTGGTGCCATCGATGCAACGAGTGCGTTCTGCACGGAGACCGTCGGAGCGATCGCCGTACCGCCGAGGAACAGCAGCGCCCCCAGCACCCACGGATCAGTGGCGACGGCCAGCGGCGCGAAGCCCACCGCGATCGCGAGCAGACCCCACCGGTACTGCCGGGGCAGCGACATCCGCAGCTGCTGGGCACCGAACCAGAGACCGCCGGCGGCGCTGCCGAGCGCCCAGACGGCGAGCAGGACGCCGGACATCGCCGGGAGGCCACCGTCCTCGGCGTACGCCGGGACCGCCACCTCGAGGCAGCCGAGGCCGAACATCACGACTGCGGTCGAGGCGAGCAGCACCCGCATTCCGCCTGAGCGGAGCGGTCCAGCCGCGCGCGGGCGGGCACCGGCTGCTGGGCGCCAGGCCCGCGCCGGCGCCGAGGCGGCGACTGCGACGCTGCCGATCACGGCGAGCACGGCGGCCAGGACGACGGGAACCGCCGGGCTGGTGAAGGTGACGAACACCGCGACCAGGACCGGGCCGAGCACGAAAACGCACTCGACGCAGATCGCGTCCAGCGCGTACGCCGACTGCAGCACGGGACCCTCGCCGGAGACCCGGATCCAGAGTGCACGCACGGTCGAGGAGATCAGCGGCATAGCCGTGCCGGCCACTGCGGCCGCTGCCAGGATGACGGCGTCCGGTGTGCCCGCCCGGAGGATCACCAGCAACCCCACCAGAGTCGCCGGGTAGGTGACACCGGTGACGAGCAGGACCGGCCGCGGACCGATCCGGTCGGCGAGACGGCCCAGCAGCGGGGCGACCGCGGCGGTGGCCAGCCCGTACGCCGCCGTCGCCAGGCCGGCGGTCGCGTAGGAGCCGGTGCGGGACTCCACCAGCAGCAGCAGAGCCAGCGGCACCATCGCCACCGGCAGCCGGCCGAGGAACCCGGCGAGGAGGAGGATCGGAGCGCTCGGGAGCGACCAGACCTGGGAATAGCGACGCACGATGTCCCTCCTCGAATAGGTAAGTGACGTAGTGGATTTAGATCCCTACACTGGATCCAGGTTAGGCATCGCCCGGTAAGGAGTCAAATGGATTACGACACCTACAGTTCAGGAGCGGTCGAACTTGCGGTCAACCTCGCCAACACGCAGTACGACGACCCGCGAACGCTTGCCGAGTTCCTGGCCGCGCACCGGGAGTGGTTCGCCCGCCGTACTCGCCTGACGCTCAGTGCGCCCGAGCGGGAGACGGTGGCAGACCTCGGCCGGCGAGTCCGAGCGGTGGTGGAGGCCGGCAGCGAGCAGGCGGTGATCGACCGGCTCAACGAGCTGCTGGGCTGCGCGCAGGTGCACCCGCGGATGACGAACCACGATGGCACGTTGCACGTGCACTACAGCCGCGAGGGCGCACCGGCGGTCGAGCAGCTGACGACCACCGTCGCCGTAGGCATGGCCATGCTCGTGACGCGCTACGGCTGGGCTCGGCTCGGCATCTGCGGTGCTGAGGACTGCCAGGGCGTCTTCATCGACACCTCGCGCAACAACAGCCGGCGGTTCTGCTCCGAGACGTGCGCGAGCCGGGCCAGCGTCGCGGCGTACCGCGCCCGCCAGCGCGGCCAGGCCGCGGGGTAGCCAACGGCACGCGGTTCCCTGGAGCGCCTCACCGGCGGCTACGCCAGCCCCGATCGCGCAGGCCGCGCGAGAGCTGCGCCATAAAGTCGGCAGCTTGCAGCCGCAGCCCCAGCAGCGGGATGCGCAGCACCGTTTCTGCCCCGAGGCTTACCTCGTTCTGCCGGAGGGCATCGTCCACCTGATTGAGCCCGATGGCGTGCTGGATCCCGTCGACCTCCACGACAAGGCCGTAGTCGTCGAAATACACATCGAGGTAGATCTGTCCCCTTGTCCCGCGGCGGAGTACCTGGCGACTCGGCTTGGGTAGGCGGTACTGCCGGCACAGTGCGGCGAAGTCCAGCTCACCCAGGGCCTGCGCCCCATCGGCAATGTCGGCGAGCACCTGCACGAGTAGACGGCGACGAGGGTGGCGCCCGATCCTGCGTAGTTCCCATTGCAGGCGCCGGGCGGTGCTCAGCCGCTGTTGCACCGCCATGACGAGGATCAGCGCGGCTTGCCGGTCGGTGCGGGCCCACAGGGCAGCCCTGACGGCTGCCACCTGCGGACGCACCCTGGGTATCCCGCTGTTCATCACATCGCCGGTGAAGCGCCATCGGGTGACATGAACCTCCACGCCAGCAATGCGCCGCGGCTTTGCTCCGAGTGGACACGAGATCGTCGTCGGCGCGGCATAGCCGGTGAGGCCAGCAGCTTGCAGGGCGGTAACCCCATCGAGCGCAGCGCGCGAGCAGCCGGTCTCCAGCAAGGCCAGCGACCATTGCTGCCGCTGCGACAGCTCTCCGGTGAACACGGCCACGGTGTTCGGGCTGGGCTTGTGCCAGCGCTTGGCATCGACCTGCGTACGGACGTCGCGGCGGTGCAACCCGAGTTCCCGGATCTGACGGCGCGACAGAATGCCGTCCTGATCGGCCGCCGTCGCCGCTGCCAGCCGATAACAATCCCGACGAGACTCACGGTCCACGCCAACCACCCTCGGGTCGCCGCACCGGCGAGGACTAGTGGCCCAGCAAAGCTGTGGAGAACCCGTAGCGACAGACACAGCGGGCGGTATAGAGCCCGCTGTGTCTGTCGTTGTGGCCGTGCCGCCGCATACCGCGCCCGCCAGCGCGGCAGCGGCTGCATAGGCTCCGCGGATGGCCCGCGCACCCTCTCGCCTCGACCGCCGGATCTACCACTGGGTGCAGCGGTTGCCGCCGAGCCCGGCCGACCAGGCGCTGCTCCGGTTGTCCCGGGCGGCCAACCACGGGCGGCTGTGGTTCGCCGTCGCGGCTGTCCTCGGGGCACGCAAGGGCAGGGGTCGGCGAGCCGCTGTGCGAGCGGTCGGATCGCTCACCGTGAGCAGCGCGTTGACGAACATCGTCGCCAAGCAGCTCTTCGACCGGGGACGGCCGGATTACGGCGGCCTGTCACCGCTGCGCCGGTTGCGCCGGGCGCCCATCACGTCCTCGTTCCCGTCCGGTCACTCGGCCTCGGCGGGCGCCTTCGCCACCGCGGTCGCCATGGAGTCCCTGCCGCGTGGTGCGGCGGTGGCCCCGCTGGCCGCCGCGGTGGCCTACTCACGGGTTCACGTGGGCGTGCACTATCCCGCCGACGTGGTGGCCGGAGCGGCGCTCGGCGCGGGCGTCGCGCTGGCCACCCGGCACTGGTGGCCGGTGCACCCCGCCGTACCGGCCAGGGTCAGGTTGACCAGCGTCGCGCCGGCGCTGCCTGACGGCGAAGGGCTCGTGATCGCGGTCAACCCACGATCCGGTCCGGACGACGTCAACCCCGCCGACGAGGTGCGCGAACGACTCCCTCGCGCGGAAGTCGTGGAGCTCGGGGAGGACGACGACATGGCCGAGCTGCTGCATGCCGCGGCCGAACGGGCCCAGGCGTTCGGCGTCGCCGGGGGCGACGGGTCGGTGGCGACCGCAGCCAAGGTGGCGCTGGAGCACCAGCTGCCGCTGGCCGTCGTACCGGCCGGGACCCTCAACCACTTCGCTCGCGACGTCGGGATCGAGACGGTCGACGCAGCGGTGGAAGCGATCAACTCCGGCGCGGGAGTCGCTGTGGACGTCGCGACCGTCGGCGGCGTGCCGTTCCTGAACACCGCGAGCATCGGCAGCTATCCGGAGATGGTCGAGCGCCGCGAGGCGTTCGAGACACGGTTCGGCAAGTGGCCGGCGCTGTTCCTGGCCACGGTCTCGGTTTTACGCACGCAGCGGCCGGTGCAGCTGGAACTCAACGGCAAGCCGGCGAAGCTGTGGATCCTCTTCGTGGGCAACTGCGCCTACACGCCGCGGGGGCTGTCCCCGGCATGGCGACCGCGGCTGGAGGACGGCCTGCTCGACGTGCAGTACCTCCGCGCGGACAAGAGGTTCAGCCGGGCCCGGCTCGCCCTCACCGCGTTGGCGGCGGCGACGGACAAGAGCCGCATGTACCGGCAGCTGGAGGTCAGCGAACTCACCGTCCGCTCGCTCGACGGGCCGGTTCAGGTCGCCAGGGACGGGGAACCGGGCGAGGAAGCCGTCGAATTCCGCTTCGAGAAGACGCCGCGCCGGCTGGTGGTCTACCGGCCGGCGGAGGTGCCGACTGAATGAGCTCGGCCAACCACGTCCCCGAGACGCGGGACGGGCACGCTGCCGAGCTGTCGGCCGACGAGGCGTGGGAGACGCTGCGCCGCGCGCGTCCCCCGGGGACAGCGACCAACTCATCCGCGACACATTGTCCGGCGGCGAGGAGGCCGAGGAGGCCGGCGAGGTGGCGCTGACGCTCGGACTACTTGCCGGGCTGCTCGCGTTGACAACCGCGATGGCACAGATCGAGCGTGCGAACAGGATGTACGGCGTCGAACGCGACCGCCCGACCCGCCGGAAATACCTCACCGCGCTGGGACTGGCCATCACTGCCGGGGGCACCATGAGCGGGTCGGAGGGCAGCTAGATGGCATCTGCGGAAGTACAGGTTCCCGCGGTGCGGCTGTCCAGTCCGCAAGGGCGATGGCTGCTGCTGGCCACGGTGCTCGGCTCCGGACTGGCGATGCTCGACGCCACGGTCGTCAACGTCGCGCTCGGCCAGATCGGGACCGAGTTCGACGCCGGGTTCGCCGGCCTGCAGTGGACGCTGAACGGATACGCCCTCACGCTCGCGTCGTTCATCCTGCTCGGCGGGTCGCTCGGCGACCGGCTCGGGCGCCGGCGCATCTTCATCATCGGCACCGTGTGGTTCGCCGCCGCCTCGCTGCTGTGCGGTGTCGCGCCGAACGTCGAGCTTCTCGTCGTCGCGCGGGCGCTACAGGGCGTCGGCGGCGCCCTGCTCACGCCGGGGAGCCTCGCGATCATCTCCGCATCGCTGCACCCGGACGACCGGTCCCGCGCGATCGGGGCGTGGTCCGGGCTGGGCGGGATCGCCGCGGCGATCGGGCCCTTCGTGGGCGGGTATCTCATCGACGTCTGGTCGTGGCGGCTGGTCTTCCTGATCAACCTCCCGCTGGCCGCGCTGGTGGTCGTCGTGGCCGTGAAGTATGTGCCGGAGACCGCCGATCCGCAGGCCAGCCCGCAGCTCGACATTCCGGGCGCGGTGCTCGGCGCCGCCGGCCTGGCCGGGCTCACCTATGCCCTGATCGCCGGCGGCGACGCCGGATGGACGCCGCTCAACGTGCTCAGCGGCGTCGCCGGGCTGGCGTGCCTGGCCGCCTTCATCGTGGTCGAACGGCGCAGCCGGCACCCGCTGGTCCCGCTCGACCTCTTCGCTTCAACCCAGTTCACTGCGGCCAATGTGGTCACGTTCGCCGTGTACGGCGCGATGGGTGGGCTGTTCTTCCTGCTCGTGCTGCACCTGCAGGTCGTCGCGGGCTTCTCCCCCCTGGTCGCCGGTACGGCGTTGCTTCCGCTGACGGTTCTGATGCTGCTGCTGTCCGCACGGGCGGGCGCGCTCGCGCAGCGGATCGGGCCGCGGCTGCCGATGACAGTCGGCCCCCTGGTCTGCGCCCTCGGGGTGATGCTCATGCTGCGGATCGGCCCCGACGCGTCGTACCTGTTCGACGTGCTGCCCGCCGTGACGGTGTTCGGACTGGGCCTCGCGGCGACGGTTGCCCCGCTGACCGCGACGGTGCTGGCCAGCGCCGAGGACCGTCACGCCGGCGTGGCCTCAGGAGTCAACAACGCGGTGGCTCGCGCGGCCGGCCTGCTCGCGGTGGCGGTGCTGCCGGCCGTCGCCGGGCTGTCTGGAGCCGACTACCAGCGACCGGATGTCTTCGACGACGCGTTCGCGATCATCGTCTGGGTGTGCGCCGGCCTGCTTGCCCTTGGCGGCGTGCTGTCGGCGCTGACCATCGACCGGGAACTCCGGCGACCCGCCGCGGCCGAGCAGCGGTCTCACTGCGCCGTCGCCGGGCCGCCGCTGCACCAGCGCACCCGCTGAGTCGGCATTCAGGGTGGTTCGCCGCTAACGTAAGCGGGGCCCGCACCTGACGTGAAGGGAACCTCATGCTCGTCCGACGGATCGCCCGCCCACTGCTCGCCAGCATCTTCGTCAGCGGCGGGATCAACGCGCTGCGCACCCCGGAGGGTCATGCCGGCGTGGCCTCTCCGGTAGCCGAGAAGACTGCCCGCGCGCTCCCGGTCAACTTGCCGACCGACCCGCAGCAGTTGGTGAAGATCGACGCGGCGGTCAAGGTGGGAGCCGGCACCCTGCTGGCCTTGAACAAGCTGCCGCGGATCTCCTCGCTCCTGCTCGCCGGCAGCCTGATCCCGACCACGCTGGCCGGGCACCGGTTCTGGGAGGAGAAGGAGCCCGAGGCGCGACAGCAGCAGCAGCTCCACTTCTTCAAGAACCTTGGCCTGCTCGGCGGCCTGATGTTGGCTGCGGTCGACACGGAGGGCAGGCCGTCAGTGGGCTGGCGGACGCGCCGCGCCGTACAAGACGCCGCCGACGCCACCCGTCGCGGCGGTCAGGCCGTCCGCGAGGCCGCTCCCTTCTGATAATCCTCGGGCGTTCTGTGCAACGCCCAGTTGTGACCTGATCGCGCAGCGTGGCGAATGTTATTGCTGTGGCTACTGGTGTAATTGTGTCTGCTGGTGCACAGTAAGCGGCGTGTTACGACGGGAAACACGGCGGCGCGTGCGGGGACCGGTGTTCGTAGGGCTCATCGCGGTCCTTCTGGTCGGCGGCGCACCGACCTCGGCTGGCGCCGAAGACCCGCCGCCCAACCCCAGCGACGAGCAGATCGACCAGGCCCAGGCGAACAAGGACGCGCAGGCCGCCGAGGTCGGTCGGCTGTCCGGACTGGTCGCGGCCGCCGCGGGTGAGATCGAGAGCCTGCAGATCGACGTGGAGAACGCCTCCTCGGCCTACATCGCCGCCGAAGGAAGGCTGGAGCAGGCGCGCATCCGGGCCGAGGAGACTCGCGAGGCCGTGACGGCGGCCGCAACAGCGGTGGACGACGCGACGGCCGACCTCGCCCTGTTCGCCCGGAACAGCTACATCCAGGGCAGCACGCTCGACAACACCTTTGTCCTGCTGGACTCCAACGGCCCGGCCGAACTCGTCGAACGGGCCGGCCTGCTCGAGGCGCTGTCCGCCAGCCACCTCGATGTCGTCTCCGAGGTCGAGATCGCCAGGGTCCGCCAGGCCAACGCCGACTCCGCGCAGCGACAGGCGGTGCTGGAGCGTGAGGCCGCTGAGCGGTTCGCGGCGGAGGCACTCGACGTGGCCGAGGACACCCTGGCCAGCTCGCAATCCCGGCTGGCCGGGTTGGAGGCGGACAAGGCGCAGTACGAGGTTGCCCTGCAGCAGGCGCAACAGGAACTGCTCGGCGTCGAGGGCGCCCGGAGGGCCTACGAGGAGTACGAGGCACGCAAGGCCGCCGAAGAGGCAGCACTCCAGCGCGAGCGGGAGCAGGCCGCCCGCCGAGCGGCCGAGGCCGAGGAGGCAGCGCGCGCGGCCGAGGAGGCAAGGCGCGCGGCAGCGGAGGAGGAGGCTCGCAACAATCCGCCTCCACCACCTCCGTCACCCCCGCCCTCCGATGATGGCGGCGGTGGTGGTGGCGGCTCGTCGCCTCCCCCACCCCCACCTCCACCGCCGGCGCAGTCGGGTGACTGGGTCAAGCCGGCGATCGGCGAAACCACGAGCTGCTACGGATCGCGGTGGGGCAGCTTCCACTACGGCATCGACATCGCCGCCCCCATGTACGACCCGATCTATGCAGTGGGTGAAGGCACCGTCGTACGCGCTGGTTATGCCAGCGGCTTCGGCCAGGCGATCTACATCGAGCACGACAACGGGGACGTGACGGTCTACGGGCACGAGGAAGTCATCAAGGTCAGTACCGGCCAGCGGGTCTATCCCGGTCAGGTCATCGCGCTGATCGGGACCCAGGGTTTCTCCACCGGGCCGCACCTGCACTTCGAGGTGCAGCAGGGTCTCTACGGAACCCGCATCGACCCGGACCCCTGGCTAGAAGCTCGCGGCGTCTACATCGACGGCTGCTAGCTCAGAAAACCGACCCGGTCCACGAGCAGTGCGTAGCCGACAAAGGCGACCACGTCCAGCACGGTGTGCGCGATGATCAGCGGCGCGACGCGGCCCTTGCGCTGGTAGAGCCAGCCGAAGACAAGCCCCATCACGACGTTGCCGAGAAACCCGCCGAACCCCTGATAGAGGTGATAAGCGCCTCGCAGCACCGATGAGGCCGCGATCGCCGCCCATGGCGACCAGCCGCGCTGTCGCAGCCGGGTCAGCAGGTAGCCGACGACGATGACCTCTTCCAGTACGGCGTTCTGCAGCGCGGCCACGATCAGCACCGGGTACTGCCACCATTGCTCGGGCAGCCCCGTCGCGACGACAGTCGTGTTGATCCCGAGTTCGCGGCTGAGCAGGTAGAACAGCAGCCCCGGTACGCCGATCAGCAGCGCCAGGCCCGTGCCCACGCCGATGTCCCAGCCGGGCCGGCGCCCATCGAGGCCGATCGTGCGCAGCGCAGGCGCGTTCGTCCGGGACAGGAAGTGGATCGCCAGCAGCGCCGGTACGACGTGCAGCCCGATACGCACGAGCTGCAGGGTCAGGTCGAGGTAGGGCCGCTCGGCCTGCGAGACGTTCAGCGCAGAAGTCTGCTCGGCCAGCGGCTCCGAAGCCGTGAGCGCTGCGGTGATGTCGATGATCGAGTAGATCGCCGAGGCACCCAGCGACAGCGCCAACACCAGCAGCAGCTCCTGGCCAAGCGTGCGCCGCGAGGGCAGGACAGACTCGGCCGGGTCGGCCTGCAGACGAGCCTCGTGCCCCATGACGCCTCATCCTCCCCGATTCTTCGGCCGTACCCGAATCAATGGCCGGTGGAGATCAACCAAAGGCACCACTGTGGTTGAGCAGAACTCGACCGGATCGGGGATCAGGTTCTCGTCGGGCGCGAGCATGAGCAGCGTCGTGCTCTCGGCCGAGACCAAGCGCACCTTC